>Ga0210406_10008075_pt1 | contig 10579 bp, 9 predicted proteins | sample IncBWC30MmetaG_FD_155454 | JGI IMG/M metagenome (GOLD analysis project Ga0210406, IMG submission 155454) | Forest soil microbial communities from Barre Woods Harvard Forest LTER site, Petersham, Massachusetts, United States - Inc-BW-C-30-M | ecosystem: Environmental > Terrestrial > Soil >... | reverse complement strand
CGCGCTCAAGGCCGCGGCCGCGAACAGTCCGCACTGCGCCATTGGCCTCCATGTCACTTTAACGGCACCATTCCGGCCCTTGACGATGCACTTCAGGCCGATCGACGGCGGCATGTTCTTGGCCTTTGCGAAACTGCTGCGCGCCGGCCTGCTGCAAAGGCTCGATCCTGAACTGATCCACACGGAATTGATGGTGCAATTTTCCACCTTCGGCGAATTGTTCGGCCGCGCGCCCGACTTTGTCGACGGTCATCAGCATGCGCAGCTGTTTCCGGGCGTGCGCGACGCTTTTCTGGCAGCGGTGGGCGAAGCCGCGCCCAACGCGTGGGTTCGCCAGTGCGGACGCAACCAACCTTTGATGCGGCGGCTCGGCACGCCGAAAGCCTTGTTTCTCGACGTCTTGAGCCGGCAATTCCGCCGCCGCGCCTCGCGCGCCAATATCGCGTTCAACCCGGGATTCGCCGGCGCCTATGATTTTTCGAGGCAACCCGAGTTCGGAGCGCTAATGCAACAATTCCTCGATGACCTGCCCGAGGAAGGTGTCATCATGTGTCATCCGGGCGTGGTAGATGATATCCTTGTCAGCCTCGATCCGCTGACGGGCCAGCGCGAACGCGAATACGCCTTTCTCGGCGGCGTGCATTTCCCGCCTCTGCTGGCCGCAAGCAACGTTACGTTGGGCTGAAACACCCCCAAACGCGCGGCGCTTTTCCCGCCTTGCATCCGATCCTTTGCGGGGATACCGGCGCCGCAGCCGACGTCGGTGACCGGACGCTTTGTCGCATGCTTAAATTTAATTCCCGATAGCACTACTGGCGACACAAAGGGCCCCTACATCTGCCCCGCGCTTCGAGGCCAGGGAGAAAATCCATGACACCGCAAGAACGCCAATTGGTTGACGATCTTTTCGACCGCCTTTCAAAGGTCGAGAACGCGCCGCGCGACCCGGATGCCGTTGCTGCGATTGCGCAAGGCTTGCGTATGGCGCCCAACGCGATTTACCCGCTGGTGCAGACGGTTCTGCTCCAGGATGAAGCGCTGAGAAGGGCCAACGCCCACATCCAGGAGCTGGAAGCGGCAAGCGCGCCCCAACAGGATCGTGGCGGCGGGTTCCTGGATACGATGCGCGATACCGTCTTCGGGCAAAGTCAGCCGCGCGGCTCGGTGCCGAATGTGCGGCCGCCCGACGTCGGCAGCCGTCCGGTTTGGAACAGCGGCCAGGTGATGCAGCAGGCACAGTCGCCAGGAGGGTACGATCAGGGTCCCTACGGGCAGCCATATGGTGCAGCCCAGCCCCCGATGGGCGGGGGCGGTTCATTTCTCGGAACGGCGGCGGCCGCCGCCGCCGGGATGGTCGGCGGATCGTTGCTGCTCGGCGGCATCCGCTCGATGATGGGGGGAAGCCGTCATGGCTTCGGCGATGCCAATGCGATGGGCGGCAGGGCCACGGGAGAAAGTTCGTCGACGGATCAGTCCGACAGCAGTCTCGCACGCGACGCCGGGATCAGCAACATCGGCTCATCCGGCAATCGCGCCGACGACAGTTCGCGCGCCGGACTGTTTGATTCCGCATCGAACGACGATGATCATGACGACATGGATCTCGATTCGGATGACTTCAGCGGGGATGGAGACAGCGACCTCGCCTGAACGGATTAGCGCGGACACAATCAAAAACGGCCGTCCAATGGACGGCCGTTTTCGATTCGTGGCTACTCCCGATCAGATGACGACGACCCTGGTGCCGACATTGACGCGGCCGTAGAGGTCGATGACGTCCTCATTGCGCATCCGGATGCAGCCTGACGACACGTTGGTGCCGATCGTCCACGGTTCGTTGGAACCGTGAATGCGATAGAGCGACGACCCCAGATACATCGCGCGGGCGCCGAGCGGATTTTGTGGACCGCCTTCCATATGCCGCGGCAGGTCGGGCCGCCGCGTCAGCATTTCCGGAGGCGGCGTCCAATCCGGCCATTCCTTCTTAGCGGAAATCTGCTTGATCCCCGACCAGGTGAATCCGGGGCGGCCAACACCGATGCCGTAACGCATCGCCTTTCCGTTGCCCTGCACCAGGTACAGGAACTTGTTGGACGTATCGACGACGATCGTGCCGGCGCCCTCGTGGCCGGAATAGTCGACAAGCTGCTTCTCGAATTTCGGATCGAAGGCGGGATGCGCGGGTTCGCTGAACTCCTGCTGCCGCATGGCCTGCTGCGGCTCCAGCAGCGGACGCTGCGATGGATATGATGGCTGCTGCTGATAGCGGTCACCTTGATTCTGTCCGTCGCCGAACAGGAATTCGATGAAGCCACCCCCCAAATTGGAGCGCTGGGCCGAAGCCATTCGCATCGGCGCGACCGGCTGCTGGGCGGACTGATCGGCGTAGATCACGGTGGGTTCCGAGACAAACGCGGCCTCGTTTGCCGCGGCCTGGTGTGGGGAGCCGAGAAACGACGCGCCGGCAAGGAGCGCAAGATACATTCCGTTGGACATCGACGTACTCGTACTGTTTTTCGTCGTGGATGCGCCGGAGCGGCGCCTTTGCACGCCACCAGCTAAGGTCAGAACCTCATTGGTTTGGTAAACAGAAACGGCATTTCGATTCACCACGTCGTCAAATGCGCGTGGTTTTATCCGGTAGCGTTTATTTTCGATGAAGGCACGAGACGCATGGTTAATCGATGGTATGCGCAGTCAACACGTGCCTGGTGAAGGGTTCCGGGCGTGAACTCCATGTTAAATCGGGTCTGCTTTAAAAACGCGAAGAGTGAAGTTCGGGGACATATCTCATGCCGGTTCATCGCAAACGCTTTCGTATCGAAGAAGCAATCCATGGCGACATCTCGCTATCGCCGGAGCTTGGCGGCGAGATCGGTCCCTTGCATCACGAGATCATGAACGAGCTGCGCGCCATACGCGCGCAAATGGCCGGCCTTCGCGCTGGCCCGGCATCCGATGCAATCGGCGAGTCAGTCACGCACGAAGTCGCTGAAGCGCAAGCGCTGCTTGATACCTATCGCGCGCAGATCGAGCAATGCGAGAAACTCAAGATCGAGATCGACCTGATCTATGATGCCATCACCCGCACCAAGCGGGAAATCGCGGTGCTGCACGGCAAGAGTTTCAATGGCGAGGAAATGGCCAAGGTCAACGGCGAGCTCGGTGCCGTGGTCGGCGGCACCGAAGAAGCCACCCAGCAAATCCTGGAAGCCGCAGAATCGATCGACAATGCGGCGACCGCGTTGAGCAGCGTAACTTCGCTGGATCAGCAGAAGCTGCTCGGTGAGGAAATCCAGGAGCGCGTCGTTTCCATCTTCGAGGCTTGCAATTTCCAGGACCTGACCGGTCAGCGCATCAAGAAGGTGATGACCACGATGAAGTTCATCGAGCATCACATCACCGTTATGATGGATATTTGGGGTGGGGTCGACGCCATCAAGGCGCACGCCCCCGTCATCAGCGACGCCCGCGAGGGCGATGCCAGGCTATTGAACGGCCCAAGGAGCGAGGGCGACATCGGCCACGCCTCGCAGGACGACATCGACGCGTTGTTCGAGTGAGGACCGCATTGGTTTGCGAGACAAAGCAAAAACGCCGGCTCAAAGCCGGCGTTTTTCGGTTTTCGCCATTGGCGCCAAGCACTATCAGGCCCGTGGCGCGCAGCGGACATAGACCATATTGCCGTAGCGGGTCGCCGCATCCTTGTCGATGAAGCGGGTGATCAGGACACGGCCGTCAAAGGACACGATCTCACGGTCCTGTTCGGCCCCGGCCGGTCCGGCAGGACCGATATAATTCTTGCCGCTCTGGCTGCCTTTGAGGCGCAACTCCTGCGGCGTCGCCTGATCGGCCAGATGCATGATCACGCCGCCATTGGTGCCTGCTCCGATCACGTAAGGTTGTTTGCACTGCGCCCGCGCCGCGGCTTCGGTCCGCGCGCGGTCGTTCGGATTCTGGAACGACGCAAGGCCCCATCGGCCGACAATCTCATCGGAGCGTATCGTCGCCGGCATTTCGGGCGCAGGGGCGGCGGGCTCCGGCGCCGAAGGGGATGACGAAAAGGACGGCAGGCTCATGCTCGAGCAGGCGCCCAGGAATATCGTCAGCGCCGAGGCGATCCCCAGATTGGCAACCGTCCGCGCGCTACATGAACCGAGCATGGTCTCCCCCAAAGCAAATCCTTTGGCCGCATCCGTCCTGCAGCCAAGCGCAAAACCCCTGCCGGGGCAATGACGTCCAGCAAACTACGCCGGTACCCCGATTTAGTTTCTCGTAAAGCATCCTATATCCGCATCACCAAGGCCTTAACCTCGTTTGCTTGACAGGATCGGCGTCACACCCTATCCCCGGGGCGCGCAATTGGCACTCCGAAAGTGCGATTGCCAAGGATTCAAGCTAACAGCCCTCGGCGGTGTTGAATACGCCCGTATTCCGATTCCGATGGCAAACCGACCCGCAAACCACCCCTTCAAAGGAACCGTCATGGCTAAAACCAAATTTCGCCCGCTGCACGACCGCGTCGTGGTCAAGCGTATCGACGCCGAAGAAAAGACCAAGGGCGGCATCATCATTCCCGACAGCGCCAAGGAAAAGCCTTCGCAAGGCGAAATCACGGCGGTAGGTCCGGGCGGCCGTGACGAAAGTGGCAAGCTGATCCCGATCGACCTCAAGGTTGGCGACCGCGTGCTGTTCGGCAAATGGTCGGGCACCGAGGTCAAGCTCGACGGCGAGGAACTCCTTATTATGAAGGAGAGCGACATCATGGGCGTGCTTGTGTAAGCGAACCCGTACAGCCGCTGCGTCCCACTCGTCATGTCCGGGCAAAAGCGCAAAGCGCGTCTTTGCGCTAGATGACCTGGGCATCCATCCTCTTCGAAAAAAGTTTTGCGAAGCCCGATGGATTGCCGGGTGATCTGATGCGAAGACGCGCTTCGCGCTTTTGCCCGGCAGTGACGCAACGTCGTGCGGCACACCACCATATCCAATCATTCAGGAGCATCTCAAATGGCTGCCAAGGACGTCAAATTTTCCGGAGACGCGCGCGAGCGCATGCTGCGCGGCGTCGATATTCTCGCCAATGCGGTGAAGGTAACACTCGGCCCCAAGGGCCGCAACGTTGTCATTGAAAAGAGCTTCGGCGCACCGCGCATCACCAAGGACGGCGTCACCGTCGCCAAGGAAATCGAACTTGACGACAAGTTCGAGAATATGGGCGCGCAGATGTTGCGCGAAGTCGCCTCCAAGACCAACGACACCGCCGGCGACGGCACCACCACTGCCACCGTGCTTGCGCAGGCGATCGTTCGTGAAGGCGCCAAGGCGGTTGCCGCCGGCATGAATCCGATGGACTTGAAGCGCGGCATCGATTTTGCGGTGGCCGCGGTGGTCAAGGACCTTGTGAAGCGCGCCAAGCCGGTCGCATCCTCCGCCGAGGTCGCCCAGGTCGGCACCATCTCGTCCAATGGCGATACCGCGATCGGCAAGATGATTGCGCAAGCGATGCAGAAGGTCGGCAATGAGGGCGTCATCACCGTCGAGGAGAACAAGTCGCTCGAAACCGAAGTTGACATCGTCGAGGGCATGAAGTTCGACCGCGGTTACCTGTCACCCTATTTCATCACCAACGGCGAGAAGATGATCTCGGAGCTCGAGGACGTTTACGTCTTGCTGCACGAGAAGAAACTGTCGGGCCTGCAGTCGATGCTGCCGGTGCTTGAGGCCGTGGTGCAGTCGGGCAAGCCGCTCCTGATCATCGCCGAAGACGTCGAGGGCGAAGCGCTGGCGACGCTGGTCGTCAACCGCCTGCGCGGCGGCCTGAAGGTCGCCGCCGTCAAGGCGCCCGGCTTCGGCGATCGCCGCAAGGCGATGCTGGAAGACATCGCGATCCTGACTGGTGGCCAGTTGATCACGGACGAACTCGGCATGAAGCTGGAAAGCGTCACGGTCAACATGCTCGGCCGCGCGCGCAAGGTGGTGATCGACAAGGAAAACACCACGATCGTCAACGGCGCCGGCAAGAAAAAGGACATCGAATCCCGCGTCGGCCAGATCAAGGCACAGATCGAGGAGACCACCTCGGATTATGACCGCGAGAAGCTGCAGGAGCGTCTTGCCAAGCTCGCGGGCGGTGTCGCGGTGATCCGCGTCGGCGGCGCGACCGAGGTCGAGGTGAAAGAGAAGAAGGATCGCGTCGAAGACGCCCTCAATGCGACCCGTGCGGCGGTGCAGGAAGGCATCGTGCCCGGCGGCGGCGTCGCGCTGTTGCGTGCCAAAAAGGCCGTCGGCCGCATCCACAACGAAAACTCCGACGTGCAGGCCGGCATCAATATCGTACTCAAGGCGCTGGAAGCCCCGATCCGCCAGATCGCGGAGAACGCCGGTGTGGAAGGTTCTATCGTCGTCGGCAGGGTCCTGGAGGAAAAGTCCGAGACCTTCGGCTTCGACGCGCAGACCGAGGAGTATGTCGATATGGTCGCCAAAGGCATCATCGACCCGGCCAAGGTGGTGCGCACCGCGCTACAGGATGCCGCCTCGGTGGCCGGCCTTCTGGTGACGACCGAGGCCATGGTGGCCGAAATGCCGAAGGAGCCGGCTCAAGCTGCGGGCGGCGGCGGGCATGGCCATGGACATGGCGGGATGGGGTTCTAATCCATCGTCTCATTCGCACCATCAATCGACGAAGGCCGCCTCCGGGCGGCCTTCTTTTTGGCGATCTGTGCAGCGCATTTGCCGAGAAGCCGCTGGTTCCGATTCAATCGCAACCAATATAACTCTACGGTGACGCCCGATTCTATCCTTGCCAAGGAATTCCATATGCGCGCCCCTCTGCTCTGCCTGGTCGGCCTGATCATGGCCTCGACCGGTCTGGCCTACGGCCAGATGAAACTCTCGCCGAAAGCCGCACCTGGCGCGAACGAGACCCGATATTTCACCGCCATCGATGGATTGATGGACGGCAATGCCGAGGTCGTCCTCAAGGAAACCCGGCAAGGCAAGACCGTCACCGCGGCAGTGCTCGACGTCTGCTATCCCCTGGCGAAAAGCTCCGATCGCAAGGATCGCTTCGTCGCCAACCTCGCCGTGAGCGGCCAGACCTTGAGCGGCACCACACAGAGCATCGGCGGCAAATTGCCGGTCACAGTGAAACTCGTGCGCAAGCCGGCCGGCGACGGCTTCGAATTCAAGGGCCAGATCAGCATCGGCCAAACCGTGATCGAGGTTAACTCGGCCGACAATTCCGACTTGAGTGAAAAGGAATTCCTGGACAATCAGACCACCGATGACGGCATCAACGCAACGCCAAAGGATTTCACGGAAGTGTCTCCGGAATCGGTCGGCGTAAAGGTGAAGCTGGATGCGGCTCCCGAATTCCTCAAGAGCCTGAAGGGGCAGGACGTCGAGGTTTCCTTGAGCAGCCTCGCGGTCACCTGCGATGCGCTACGCGCCGGCGAACAGACGATCAATCTCAGTGCCGATCCGGATCGCGCCGCCACCCTGATCGCAAAATTCAAGTCATCGCCGGGCGTGGTCACCGCCGGCTGGACCACCGGCGTTCTCGATATGGAGCGCACCATCCGTTTTGCGGCCGCCGACTGGCGCGACGGCGATCGGGTCAACAAGGACAAGCTCTCCGCGGCGATTGCCAAGGTTCTGTCCGCGACGCTTTCGGCAAAATCGTCGTCGGCCGCATGGAATGCCAGCACCGGAAAGCTGAAATTGACGTTCAAGCGGCCAAGCCCGCTATACCCCGTGCTCGATCTCACCGAGACGATCGAGATGACCGCCCTGGTGGGGCCCGAAAAGCCCGGCGCGTCCGACCGGCTGCTGCTGTGGATCAGCACTCCCGCAATCTCGACGGCGGATGAAGGCGTTGGCGCGAAGCTCAATCTGGCCAACGATTCCAACGGCGACGAGGAGGGCGATCAAAAAGACGACAACGGCGCCGTCGATGCGCTGGCCAAGGAATTCAGGGGACAGCGGTGGGACGCGGATAAGTCGGTCTGGAAGTAGCCGACCTTACCTGCGCGAGGGGATCGAGCGCTCCGGAACCGAAATTTGCCGCGGTCACCATCCGGCAGATACCCGTTCGCGTCGAAAACCCATCGGGGATTGGAAAACTTCAGTTGGTATTAATTCGGAATCGCAGCGGCTTACTTCCGATGAACGACACCAGGTCGCCCCGCCGCTTCCAGGTAGCGGCCTCGCTCAGCGCTGCGACCAACTCATCGTCAGCCTGCGCCCGCGCCGGCGGGCAGCCGCGATCCTGCATCTGACCGGGCACGAAAATCACGGTATTGCCGGCAACCGAAAACTGGCCCCTGCCGCCCTTGCACCACAGTTCGAACTTCGCCTCGCCGCTGTCGCCGATCTCGAGCGTCGGGATCCGCTTCGATCCGGCTTGAGGTGCCGCATCCAGCGTCATCTCGAACCCGAACGGAAACCCGTCGTCGGCGCAAGCCGGGCTGGCCGCGAAGGCCGCCACCGCCAGGACCGCCGCGGTCGCGGCCTGCCTTAAAAAACCCGTCGCTGAAGACATGCAGTCCCTCGAAATATCCGGAGATGCCGGCGGCCCGCGTCGTTGTAATGGGCCGGTGTGACAATGACCAGATTGGCGGTCACAAAAATCATCGTTCGCAAAAAATCCCCGCGCCGGGAAGGACGCGGGGATTTTGATCGATGCGGTTCAAGCCGGTGACTTACTTCAACACCATCAGCGTGAACGGATAGACGTAGGCCTGCAGCATGACAAAGAGGCCGACCAGACACGCCAGCGCGATCGAGTGTTTGAACACGAAGCGCAGGATCGTGCCCTCGTGTCCGTACCAGTTGGTGGCGGTGGAGGCGACGACGATCGACTGCGCGTCGATCATCTTGCCCATGACGCCGCCGGACGAGTTCGCCGCGCCCATCAGGATCGGTGACAGATTCAACTGTTCAGACGTGATCTTCTGCAGGTTGCCGAACAGAATGTTCGAAGCGGTGTCCGATCCCGTCAACGCCACGCCCAACCAGCCGAGCAGAGTGCCGAAGAAGGGATACAGCACGCCGGTGGCCGCGAACGCGAGGCCCAGTGTGGCATCGACGCCCGAGAGGCGCGTCAGGGTGCCGATCGCCAGCATCGCCGAGATCGTGATCAGGGAGACCGCGCAAATCCTAAGCGTGCGGCCGTATTCCGCGACCATCTTCGCCGGCGACAACCCCATCAGGAAGCCGGAGATGATCGCCGCGATCAGCATGCCCGTGCCGGTGAACGACAGGTAGGTGAACCCGAATACCGCGCCCTCCGGCGTCGGTTTCGCCGCCACCGGCGGTACCTTGTTGATCATGTTGTGCAGCTCGGGAACCGGATAGCTATAGGTGAATATCCCGTTTGCCCAGGCCTTGAACGCGCCGTTGCCCCAAATCAGCATCACGATGCACACGATGATCCATGGCAGCAGCGAACTCCACAGCTCCGTCTGGCTCAGGGGGGTTTTGTCCATCGGCTTGGCCGGCGTCATGGTCGCCATGGATTCGTCGTTGCCGCGCAGCGCCGGCGACAGCCAAAGCTGCTTCGGTTGCCAAACCTTGAGGAACAGGATGAGACAGCCCATCGAGATCAGCGACGCGCCGATGTCGACGATCCAGGGATTGATATAGTTGGAGATCACGAATTGCGGGACCGCGAACGAGACGCCAGTGACCAGGATGGCCGGCCAGACGTCCTTCATGCCCTTCCAGCCGGCGAACGCCCATACCACCCAGAACGGTACGATCAGCGAGAACAGCGGCAACTGCCGTCCGACCATCGCACCGAGAATATACGGATCGAAGCCGGTGACCTGCGCCAGCCCCGCAATCGGCGTGCCCAGCGCCCCGTAGGCAACCGGCGCGGTATTGGCGATCAGCGACAGGCCCGATGCGGCGAGCGGCGAGAAACCGAGACCGATCAGAACCGCACCGGTCACGGCAACCGGCGTCCCGAAGCCCGACGCGCCTTCAAAAAAAGCCCCGAAGGAAAAGGCGATCAGCAGCAGCTGCAGGCGCCGGTCCTCCGTCACCCCGCCGATCGCGCGCTGTAACAGGTCGAAACGCCCGGTCGCGACCGTAATGCGATAGAGGAAGATGACGTTCAACACGATCCAGCCGATCGGGAAGAAGCCTGCCACCACGCCAAGCAGCGATGCGCGGATCGACATGTTTGCCGGCATCGTGAACACGAAAATCGCGATGATGTTCGCAACGATCAATGCAGCGATGGCGGCCAGATGCGCCTTGACCTTGCCGCTTGCGATCAACACCAGCAGCGTGACGACGGGTATCGCCGCGGCGATGGTCGACAGCACAGTGTTGTTAAAGGGATTATATACCTGATTCCACATTACGATTCCTCCCCACGCGCTTATTCGGCGTCCGACCCGCGTGAAAGGTCGGTTCGCCTGGCGCGATTGCCGGGGTGTCTTTAGCAAAATGCGGAATCGGAAGCGAATTTGGCCAAGCCAACCCGCTCACAAACGCGCGACGTATGAAGGCCCCCTGCCTCTCGCCATTATCGGCATGCTAGAGTTGACTCCGAGGCTGGGACAAGCGAACGCAG
>Ga0210406_10008074_pt1 | contig 10580 bp, 6 predicted proteins | sample IncBWC30MmetaG_FD_155454 | JGI IMG/M metagenome (GOLD analysis project Ga0210406, IMG submission 155454) | Forest soil microbial communities from Barre Woods Harvard Forest LTER site, Petersham, Massachusetts, United States - Inc-BW-C-30-M | ecosystem: Environmental > Terrestrial > Soil >... | reverse complement strand
TTGCGGAGCCCGTTGCGCTTGGCGAGCCTTACCCCCAAGCCTTCACGGCGGACCATTTTGGGACGCGCGTCAGCAGAACCCCGGCTGCTTCAAACAGATAACTTCGTAGCATCGCGTTGCCGCACTTCGAGATGCGACCGGTGCCTGCGCGGCCCTAGAAATTCACCGCCGAGCGAAGACCAACGACCCACGCGTTCGGTCGGAGCCTGCCATCGGGGTTGAGTACGCCGCCACCCGGCCGGATGATATATTGCAGGTCGGGTTGCAGCGTCCACCATGGTTTCGGTTGCGTTTGATACATCATTTCGATCATCGTTTCGTTGCTGCGCACCGGATAGAAGAAGTTGCCGAAAAATCCGGTATCGGCGTCCAGTCCGCGCGCGTTGTCGCCAATGCGCGCGTAGGCGAAGGCAATGCCGACCTTGTCGTCGGGGCGGCTCGGCAGGCCTTTGTAGAGCAGCCCGCCATCGACATAGAAGCTGATGAGATTGCGGTCGTTCGGGACGCCGCCCCCGCGAACAAATCCCGAAAGGCCCTGATCATCGGTGCCGGGAACTCGATAGAGCGTCTGATCGATCACGCCATAGACGCCGCCGTCACCGGTGTGCCTGAGGGGAATGCCGGTGGACAGCGGATTCGCGAGCGAGAGACCCAAATCGTCAAAGCGCTGATCGGAGAACTGCGAGCTGGTGTGGTACCACGCGCCGATGCGGTAGGCGCCGGGAAGTCCGGTGGCGTCCTTGCCCTGATTGGGCAAGTAGCTCGCCTCTGCGATGACAAAGGTGCCGCCGCGAATGCTGAGGATCGTCCCGGTCGGAAGCGGAGCCGGTAGATTGGAGCCGTTGCCGCCGCTGGGATCGCCGGCGAACACCGCGGCCTGGAACGACAGGTCGTCGCGCGGCTTCACACGCACGCGAATACCGGGGGCGGGCAGGGGGTAGGCGGGCCCCGAGGCCGGGAGGTTGCCGGCGAGAAAGGTCGGCCAGCTGATGCCGTTGTTGATGAAATTGGCTGCCGTGCTGCTCTGCAGGAACTGGCTGTCCGCCAGCAGCAGTCCTGCGCGGACGGACCAGAGGTCGTTGGGTGCGTTGTGCTCGTACCACAGCGCATAGAGCCGCGCGACCTGTCCCGCCTCGAGATTCGACACTGCCAGGATGTTGCCGAGATCGTCGGCACTGAACGGCGGACCATAGGTGATCAGGCCGTGGATATGGATTTTATCGCCCTCCCACCCCAAAAGCTTTTGCAAGTCGAGGTCGACCTGCGGCTGGAAGATGCCGATCACCGCTGCGCCGGTCTTGATCCCGCCGCTCGCATTGGCCAGGAAATCGTTGGTGTAGCTAAACGTAAAGGTGACGCCCTGGCCCTCAAGGTAGGACCGCACGCCACCCCAATCGCCCGTCGCGTATGACTGGCCCGGCGGGGCCGGATTGTCCGACCGTTGCGCTTGTGCCCATGCCTTCGTCTCCAGCTCGCCGAATGCGCCAAGCAAAAAAAGCACACCGCAAGCCAACGCCCATCGACGCGGGCCGATCCTCGGCATGAGAGGATGCCAGGAATTCATGCCCAGGCTCCAAGAATTGACCCCGGTTTCAAGAATTCATCTGATGCGTAACGTGATCTGTCATTCAGACAATTGTGCGGCCGTAGTTGATCTCACCAGATACGACAACATCGCACGCTGGCCAGAGAATAGATCAATGCTGTACGCCATGTCGCGGACAGGTCGGGGCTATTGCCAGAGATTGCCGTCAATGAGCGTGAGCGTGACAACGGAAACGGATCGTCAAGTGGCAATGCCCTGATACCTGAACTCCGTCATCATGCCGGTGGCCTGATGATAGAGATTGTGACAGTGGAACGGCCATCGCCCGGGATTGTCGGCGTCGAAAGCGATCCGGACACGGCCCATCGGCATGACCAGAACAGTGTCGCGGAGGGCTCCCTGGATCGGTCGCCCGTCGATCGCGATCACCTGGAAAGCATGGCCGTGCAGATGCATCGGATGCGACATCATCGTGCGATTGACCAGATCGATCTCAACGCGTTGCCCCTTGTCCAGCATGAGCGGCGTGACCTGCGGCCAGTACTCGCCGTTCGTGGACCATGCATAAGGCTTCATAGCGCCGCCGAGAGCAATCGTATGGATGACATCCGCGGGCCGCGACGGCAGCGGTTGCACCGCCGCAAGGCGGGCCTCCAGCGAGTGGTCGACCGGCGGCGCGGTTTGCGCGCTCTCCGCGATCCGCGGTATGCGCGCGCCGGTCGGGGCGAGGATGATGCCGGTCTGCCGACCGTCGCCTTCCAGCCGCGCAAGTATCGGAAACGCGCCGACCTCTGGCAGATCGATCAGGATGTCAAGGCGCTGGGCCATTGCAATCGGGAAGCGGCTGCCCGCAACCGGATGCACGGGCTGGCCGTCGGTCGCGACGACGCGGCCGACCAGTTCCCCAAGGTCGATCCAGAACTGACTTGATGATGCGCCGTTGATGACCCGGAGCCGAATACGGCCGCCGTGCTCGACGCGCACGACCTCCGGATCGGCCAGCGTTCGGTCGTTGGCCAGGAAGGCGTCATATTGAACGTCATTCAGATCCATATGCATGCCGCCCGGCCTCGACATGTCCATCCCCGGCATCCCCATTCCTGACATGCCTGTGCCGACTGTGCGAGATGGAGCCTCCTCCATCTTTTGCAGCATGGCCTGTATCGCGGCTACGTTTGTGCCGGTGAGGCCGGCGAGCACCTCGTCCGGTGTTCGGAAGGTGAAGTCGTGCAGCATGAGAACGACTTCCTGCCGGTCTTCGCGAAGCTCCGCGGCGTCATGAACGATGAGCGGCGCGGTCATCAGGCTCTGCTCCTGCATGTCATGATGCGAATGCATCCAATACGTGCCCGGAACCGGAGCATAGTCGTAGGCTTGAACCGCGCCGTTGTCGATCGGCGGGCTCTCCGGCCACGGAAAGCCGTCCTGCGTCCAGGGTGGAAGCTGCCCATGCCAATGCACAATGGTGCGCGTGCCAGCCTCATTCGCGAGGTCCACGCGGAATCGTTCCCCGGGGCTCAGGCGAATCCCAGGACGGCCATCCGGACCGACAAGCCCGAAGACCTTGGCCGGCCGACTATTCACTTCAATGATTCGTGTTCCGGCGACGAGCCGCTTCCTAGGAGAGGCTGCAGCGCGCCCCGCGCCCGCGAGCTTGGGCAGGGCCGCAGCGGTGAGCGCGGCGCCAAGAAAGTCACGACGGGAGTAGCCTTTGTCCATGGTTGTCTCTTGCCTTCATCCTACCTCTGCTACAGACATCAGTTTCATCGGCCCCAATCCAAGGCCCAAAGTTGCCAAGTTGCACGATCGATCGGCTGCTTGGTTACTGCCTTGCACCCATCCGCCGCCGTTTTCGCTCGTTCCGATGGTTGCCCCTAGGAGCACCGTGACGCCCTTCAGATTTGCTTGTGAAAGCGCGGCAACATGTGTCGCCAAGGTGCTGTCGCTAAAAACCCAATGATGGATCAACGTGGAACAGTGCGAGAATGACGAGGAGATTGGCGAGGGTTTAGTGCAATCTCTTCACCTCGCTCGCGAACGCTTATCGGCGATCAAGGGTGACGGGATTTCTCTGAGAGCCCGGGTCGAAAAACGAGTGGCCTCGCGCGAATTGGAGCGTGGTGCTGACTGCAGGCACGCGCAGCGAGTTCGCGGAACGTGATCCTCTCTCTAAAAATCTATCTTCGTTCTAAGCCCGGCAACAACAGCATGTCCGCCAATGCCGCCCACATTGGCATAATACTGGACAACCGGCTGGACCAGGAGTGGTCCGTAATTCAACAATAAATTGACCTCGACGCCGTCCTCGATCTTCCAGGCAACCATGCCAGGAGGGAGGAAATCGGAGCTCAGATTGGCTCTCACATAGCCTAGCGATATGGAGTTGTGAAAACCAAGGGGCAGAGGCTCGTTGTAGCGCAGCCCCGCCGTAAGCTGCATGAAGTTGCGGTTGACGTTCGTCGGACTCCAGTCGACCGCAAAGACCGCATCCAGGCCCCGTGCTTCTTTCGGGTCGGCGCGCCACAGTGCCTGGCTCGCCTTCCAATACAAGAGATAGTTGCCCGAAACGGGTGTTGGGCTCAGGGGCGCCGTGAAGTCTCCGGGATTATAGGCCACCCCGAACTGATAGAGGCCGGAATACCCTTTCCGACTCGCGGCATCGTCAACGGGCGCCGATGTTGCGTTCCGACCCGGCGTGAACCCGATCTCCGAAACAAAGACTGCATTCCCGCGAAAGGTCGGAACCAGGCCGGTTGGGTTGCTCGTGAGGGGTGATGGATCGCCGGCCATGACCATCGATTTCAAATAAAGATTGTCGATCGGCACGATGCGAATTTCCGCGGCCGGGGTCGCGAACGGATTGAAGGACTCGAACGTCGTAAACAAATTGCCCAACGCATAGCCCATTGGCCCGTTGATGAATGACTCGCCGAATTGCGCATTTCCATAAAAATCCTGGCCCGCAAACTGTCCCACACGGACAGCTATGCGATCGTCCAGCCATCGCTTCTCGATCCACCACGAATCAAGACGAGTCGTGTCAAAGCTCACCAGGCTGCTGGGCCCGATCACAAGCCCCAGATCTTGTCCGAGATTGCCTCCGCCTTGCGTGAGTGCGGTCGCGTGGAAATACCACCCGTCCTGCCCGGACAGCCTGCCAAAGTCGATGTCGACGGTAGCGCGGAAGCGATTCCAAGAGGCAAATTGCGTGTTCTGTTGATTCTTGGAGCCCCAGAGGTTGTCGCTGACATAATAGAAGTCAAATTGCACACCACGCTGCTCCAGGCGTGTTCGCTCCCCGCACCAGTCACCCAATAAATGAGGTTGAGAAGCTGAGGGCAGGGCGTAGTTGCCAGGGCAACTCGGCGTTTTGTCGCCACCTGTCTGGGAGTAAGCCGAGCTCCCGAAGAGGCACAAACTAATCACTCCCAAAACTACAGGTCTGGCAGCTTCGCCCCGCCTTGCCAGTAACGTGGCTGCCTGTGCGCGCACCCTGTCTGCCTTTCCAACTCCTTGGAGGTATTGTAGCCCGTACGGCTTGCGCGTTCATTCGGTTTGCCCATACCATACAGCGATAGTGTCCTTGGTGCGGCTTTTTCGCCACTAAGCCACGGCTCCAGTCCCGCTTAGGTCACGCCTTAGCATCCGCACGTTGCGGGCTTTACCGATCGCATTCCAGCTGCACTCTTTGAGGCGCCAGGACGAGGGTCCTTCCGCATCGGACGAGCTTGTTCCCTTCGCTGACGGCACCGTCGATATCACGTCGCGCAGTCCAGGTGCACAGCCTGATCAGTCGATTTCCTTTCCTTCGGGTCATCTCGGCGGGCCTTCTCTTTGCACGACACAAGCCTACTAACCGGTGGGCGCAAGCATTCAAGACGGATCGACGTGCGAACTTGAAAGAAGTTCAGCAAAGACACTCGATCTTTGACAGCAGTCATCCGCCTCAGGAAACCGTGGCTCGGATGGACCGCTTTCATTCAGGGGGCACGAAGCAAAAAACAGGATCAACGCATGAAGCACATTGCCGTAGCTGAGGCGACCCTCGAGCCTGTTGCTGGTCGAGAGTCGAACGACTTTGCCAGCGTCACACCAATTCATCAAATTCTGGCACCATTTCCCGTCGCTTATTTCGCGGCGGCATTCGTCACCGATCTCGCCTATTGGCGTACTGCCGAGGTGATGTGGGAGAGATTTTCGGTATGGCTGATTGCCGGTGGCCTGGCCATATCCGCCCTCGTCGCATTGGCTGCCGTGATCGATCTGGTTTTCGCCCGACAGCAACCAGCATGGTTTCGCGCGCTCAGTTATGCGGTCGCCGTTCTGCTTTCGCTCCTGAATGTCTTCGTTCATAGCCGCGATGGATATACCGCGGTGCTGCCTACGGGAATGACGCTCTCGGCAATCGTCGTCGCCATTCTATTGGTCTATTCGATCACGGCAGGTTGGACCCTCACCGATCGCCGCCATGGAGTGCGCTCATGAACCGCCGTAGCATCCAACGCCCAGCAAAGCTGAAGTGCCTCGCAACTGTTTCTGCCATCGCCGTGGCGGGACTTGCGCTTGCGAGCTGCGACGATGCCGGCGGCAACCCTGCAATGCAGGTCGGAGCTAATCCCGTCCTGCCTGCCTTGCAGCAGTACCTGTTGCCGCCGATCCGGATCGCGCCACCGGTGCCGTGGGGAAATGACACCCCCAAAGTGCCACCGGGGTTGCAGATCCACGCGCTGGCCGCCGGCTTCGAACATCCGCGATCGCTCTATGTCCTGCCCAACGGCGACATACTGGTGGTCGAAAGCAATGGTCCCAAAGCACCGGTATTCCGTCCAAAGGATATCATCACCGCCTGGGTGGAGACGTCCGCCGGTGCCAGGGCCAAGGCCCCCAATCGCATCACGCTGCTGCACGACACCAACGGTGATGGAATCCCGGACGAGCGAACCGTGTTTCTGGACCACCTCAACTCGCCGTTTGGCGTCGCCCTGGTCGGACATTTTCTTTATGTCGCAGACACGGACGCCATCGTTCGCTATCCCTATCAGGATGGCGAGACCGCGATCACTGCGCCTGGCGTCAAACTGACTGATCTTCCAGGCGGCCCAATCGATCACCACTGGACGAAATCCCTGGTAGCGAGCCCCGACGGTTCCAAGCTCTATGTTGGTGTTGGCTCGAACAGCAACGTAACGGAAAATGGCATCGAGGCGGAGCACGAACGAGCCGCGATCTGGGAAGTCGACCTCGAGACTGGCGCGCATCGCATCTACGCCAGCGGCGTGCGCAATCCCACAGGGCTGCAGTTTGAGCCCGAGACCAAGAAACTCTGGGCAATTGCCAACGAACGCGATGAGATCGGGCCCGACCTGGTGCCTGACTATCTGACGTCGGTGCAGGATGGTGGCTTCTATGGCTGGCCTTACAGCTACTATGGCCAACATCTCGATCCGCGTGTCGAACCGCAGCGACCCGATCTGGTGGCGAGGGCGATCGTGCCCGACTATGCGCTGAGCTCCCACGTCGCCCCGCTCGGACTCGCGATGTACATGGGCACCGAGCTTCCGGCGAGCTACCGCGGCGGTACGTTCGTGAGCGAGCACGGCAGCTGGGACCGCACGCCGCTCAACGGCTACAAGGTTGTGTTCGTGCCATTCGCCAACGGCAAACCCTCCGGCGTGGCGCAGGATGTTGTCACCGGATTTCTCGATGGGGACAACCATACCCACGGACGGCCCGTTGGCCTCGCGGTTGATCGGCGCGGCGCACTGTTGATTGCCGATGATGTTGGCAACACTGTTTGGCGGGTGTCATCGGCCCCAACGACACCCGTTCCCAAGCCCGCCCAGTAAGGTGAAACCGGCGGCCTGCAGGATGAGGTCGCCGGTCTTGCGATGTCAGACCACAGCGGTATCGACGGCGCATGAGTCCGCAATTGGCACTTTTTAGACATGCTAGCCGCCACTTGCCATGTCTGCTTAGCGGGGAAGACTGGAAGTGGTCACGGTGCGGCGGCAATAAATGCTTGAACTTGGCGAAGACCTGTCGATCGGGATCAGGTCCGGCGAGTGAACGGACGTCGCAGTCACGACAGTTGAGGTCTGCTGATGCCAGCGTTTGGCAGATTCTGTTGAAAGAGTTGTCCGCAGCGAGAAGCCATCTTTCTAACGGCCACTGAAAGTTTCTGATGTTTTCTGGGCCCGGGAGTGCACGTCGACTCCGGCAGATTCGTTCGGCGACCTTCCTCACAACATGTTAAGCTTTTGCGCACAGCTTCGCCCACCCTGGAACATGGGACATGGGCTTTATGTTATTGCGTTTAGGGAGGAGAAAATGCGAGCGGCCAGAGACGAACCGCTGGCAAGGCATGCTCTCGCCTTTGTCTTGGCGGGCGGACGAGGAAGCCGGCTATTGGAGTTGACCGATAGACGTGCCAAACCAGCCGTCTACTTCGGAGGAAAATCGCGTATTATCGACTTCGCGCTTTCGAATGCTTTGAACTCTGGGATCCGCCGTATCGCTGTTGCGACCCAATATAAGGCTCATAGCCTTATTCGCCACCTTCAAATGGGTTGGAATTTCTTTCGCCCTGAGCGTAATGAAAGCTTCGACATCCTTCCGGCTAGCCAACGTGTTTCCGAAACGATGTGGTACGTCGGCACAGCGGACGCGGTTTTTCAAAATATCGACATCATCGAGAGCCACGCGAGCCGATATATCGTGTTGCTTGCCGGCGATCACGTCTACAAAATGGATTATGAGATCATGCTCCAACAGCACGTGAGCCAGAAGGCAGACGTGACGGTTGGTTGTCTCGAAATGCCGCGAGCAGAATCGAGCGCTTTCGGGATTATCCACGTTGATGAGAGTGATGTTATTCTATCCTTCCTTGAGAAGCCCGCCGATCCTCCTCCGATACCGGGAAAGCCTGATAAATCGCTGGCGAGTATGGGAATCTATATCTTCGACACGAAGTTTCTTTTCGAGCAGTTGCGGCGCGATGCGAACGATGCCAATTCGAGCCACGATTTCGGCAAGGATGTCATCCCCTACATCGTGAAGCATGGCCGCGCAGTCGCACATCAATTCAGCCGATCCTGCGTAAGGAGCAACGACCAACGCAGCTATTGGAGAGATGTGGGGACTGTGGACGCCTACTGGTCGGCAAATATTGATCTTACAGATGTCGTGCCCGAGCTCGATCTCTACGACCAATCTTGGCCGATTTGGACTTATGCCGAAATCACTCCGCCGGCGAAATTTGTTCATGACGAAGATGGACGGCGCGGAGAGGCCGTGACCTCCCTGGTCTCCGGGGGCTGCATTGTATCGGGCGCAGCGTTGCGGCGATCGCTGCTTTTCACAGGCGTTCACCTGCATTCTCACGCAAGAGTCGAGAACGCGGTCATTCTTCCGTATGTGGATGTTGGTCGGCACGCGCGCTTGCAGAACGTTGTCGTAGATCGAGGCGTACGCATTCCGGAAGGACTGGTCGTCGGTGAGGACGCCGATCTCGATTCAAAGAGATTTCGAACCACACCGGGAGGCATCTGTTTGATCACGCAATCGATGATCGACGGGTTGAGTGCATGAAAACTATTCGCGTCCTTTCGGTCGCTTCGGAAATCTACCCCTTAATCAAGACTGGTGGGCTCGCCGACGTCGTCGGCGCACTTCCGATCGCGTTGAAGGCTGAACAGGTTGAAACCTGCACTCTCGTGCCTGGTTACCCCGCCATATTGAACTCCGTTCTCAAGACGGCACCCGTCTTTGAGTGCGCGCCGTTTTTCGGTGGGAAAGCACGCCTTCTAAAAGGCACGCACGAGGAGCTTGACCTATTGGTGCTCGATGCGCCGCATCTCTTCGCACGTTCAGGCAATCCTTATTTGTCCCCCGAGGGTATAGATTGGTCGGATAACGGTACCCGCTTTGCAGCGCTCTCGCGCATGGCGGCGGAAATTGGCGTTGGCGCCGTTTCGACATTTGTGCCGGACGTTGTGCACGCTCACGACTGGCAGGCCGGGCTTGCGCCAGCCTATTTGAGATACAGCCATCAGCGAATGCCAGGCACAATCATGACCGTGCACAATATGGGCTATCCAGGAAAATTTCCGCCGGAAATGTTGAGCGAATTCGATCTGCCGGCGGAGTCGTTCACGGTAGAGGGGGTCGAGTACTATGGAGGAATAGGCTTTCTGAAAGCCGGTTTACGGCTCGCGGATCGTATAACGACCGTCTCGCCGACTTATGCCAAGGAAATCCAGACCGATGAGGGAGGCATGGGATTGGGTGGCCTCCTGCGTGAACGAGCTGGCGATCTGCGAGGAATTCTAAATGGAATCGATACGTCAGTTTGGAATCCCAGCACAGATCTTCACATCGCCAAGCGCTACGATGCAGAATGCCTTCAGAATCGGATGGCCAATAAGGTAGCTCTACAGCAGCGACTAGATCTCGAAGTTGCGCCAGATGCATTTCTGCTCGGCGTCATAAGTCGCATGTCTTGGCAGAAGGGACTCGATCTCCTTTTTGATAACGTCCCGACTATCTTACGCGAAGGAATGCAGCTGGCGTTGCTTGGAACTGGGGATGCTGATCTCCAAGTTATGTATCGCGCGGCTGCCCAAGCCAATCCCCGACAAATCGGCGTTCATATCGGGTATGATGAAGGTCTGGCGCACCTCATCCAAGCCGGTGCCGATGCGCTGATCGTTCCCTCTCGGTTCGAGCCTTGCGGCCTGACCCAGCTCTGTGCCCTGCGGTATGGAGCGGTTCCTATAGTGTCCCGCGTCGGTGGCCTTGAGGATACCGTTGTTGACATGGATGCCCCCGCCGTTCCTGGTGAGAGCAAAACGGGATTCAAATTCGCACCAGTCACGACCCAAAATCTTGCTGGTGCGCTGCAAAGGGCCCATGCGGCATTTCGTGACAAAGCTGCATGGTGCCAAATCCAGCAAAACGGGATGTCGAGAGACGTCTCTTGGCGGGATCGCGCAGCGCGTTACGCCGATTTATATCGCGAAATCGTTAGTCTGCGCTC
>Ga0210406_10008073_pt1 | contig 10582 bp, 11 predicted proteins | sample IncBWC30MmetaG_FD_155454 | JGI IMG/M metagenome (GOLD analysis project Ga0210406, IMG submission 155454) | Forest soil microbial communities from Barre Woods Harvard Forest LTER site, Petersham, Massachusetts, United States - Inc-BW-C-30-M | ecosystem: Environmental > Terrestrial > Soil >... | reverse complement strand
GCCCGTTCTCACCCACCAGATCGCGCAACATCCACCAAACCCAAGCCGCCTTGCTGCGCACCTGTTCCTCGGTCGCGGTCGTCAGCAACGACTGTTCGGGGGCGTCTTTTCCGTTCACTGCGCCGCGCGCCGCCGTCGATTTCTCGGCCTCCACCAGTGCCGCCCGATGCAACCCCATGAAATCGAGCGCGGCCGTGCGCCCGTCCAGGTGCTCCCGATACACCCCCTGCAGAAAGTGCGCCAACCCTTCTTCAATCCACGGCCGCGGAGGTATCGAGGAATTCGCCTGTGGCGCGGGGCCAGGAGAAGCCAACGCCGGACCCATTGACGCCAGCGCCGCGTGCACTAATTCATGCACCATCGCCAACTGCACAAACTTCGGATCGGTATCGTGTAGCGGAGTCAGCAGCATCGACCCGGTTTCAAACGGCGCGGCTCCCGGATCGTCCAGCTCCACAATGTTTTCAGTGCCGCGCGGCGGGCCGACCCACTCAGTCACGAACGGCGCCACTTTCTGCGCGGCCTGCACAAAGGCTTCGGCATTCGCTTTGTGCGCGGGCGAAAAATAAACCTGAATTCCCGGCCCGATCATCGTCTGGTAGGGACCGATCGCGAATGCGGGCGCAGTCAACCCCAGCGGCTCGAAAGAAAAGTACCCGCACAAGTTCACGTTGGGATCGTTCGCCGCCCCGCCAACCGAGCCCGCATGAAAATCTCCTCGCCGGACATCGTTCATCAGAAGAGTCGAAGCGGGGCTTTCCTTTTTCGGCTCGACTTTTGATCCATCGGCTTTCCCCACATCGCTCTTCGCCGCCTCGTTCTGCACCACGTCTGCCCTGGGCACGTCCGCGCACAAACTCACCTGCATCTTTGACGCCGCAGACTTCGCCTTCCAATCCCCAATCACCTCAAACAAACGATTCCCTTCCGACAGATTCCCCGCATCAACGGCCACCGGATACCAGGTCACATAGCCAACGCCGCGCACCGCAGTGAACGGCTTCCCGATCGCATCCCAATCCGAATGAATCGCCGTCGCCTGCGGCACGCCGATGCGGGTCAGCCGCGTAGCATCGAGGGCAATCACCCCTTCATACCCCACCATCAGCTCAACCGTTCCGCCCGGAGCAACTTCCTTGGGCAGTGTCACGATCGCCTCCGACAACTCGCCGGTGTGATCAATGTCGGATGTGTACGGCTGCGATACGAACTGCACCGCCTGCTCACCCACGCGAATCGACCGCCAGGTAAGGCTCGAGGAAATCTGCAGCGCAGCATTCTTTTGCGCGGCCGCAGAATCGTTCCGCAGCAGAATCTTCCCGCGAACCGATAGCCTCTGCTGCTGCGGTTCCACTTGCGCCTGCAAATTGTATTGAGTAAACGTGAACGCGTTGCGATCCAGCGCAAAGGCAGATACTGAACTCATCGCTATCAGAACGACCAACGTAGCGAGTTGTTCAGCCTTGAAGCGCAATCGCAGGTACACCATCCGTCCTTTAGTTAAGATTGTCGTTAATTTAGATTGTCATTCCGACCGAAGGGAGGAATCTGCTTTCTGTCGGCACGACCACGGCTCTCAACCCTTCCTCGCGCCGCGCCGCTGTCGCACCACCTCATACAACACCACTCCCGCCGCCACCGACACATTCAGCGACGGCACTTCTCCAAGCATCGGGATCGATACCACGAAATCGCACTTTTTTCGTACCAGATCGTGCACCCCTTTGCCTTCAGCTCCGAGCACAATCGCGCAATCCATCTTGTAATCGACCGAATCGTAAGTCTGCGTCCCGCGTTCATCGAGCCCGACAACCCAGATGTTCCGCTCTTTTATCTCTTCTAGGGTTCGCGCAATATTCGTGACCTTGGCAATAGGCAAATGCTCGCTCGCGCCCGCCGAGGCCTTCGCCACGGTTCCCGTCACGCCCGCTGCTCGCCGCTCTGGAATAATCACGCCATCCGCGCCGGCCGCATTGGCCGTGCGGAGAATTGCGCCCAGATTGTGCGGATCCTCCACTCCATCCAGCACCACAATCAGCGCGTGCTCGCCACGCTTCGCCTCAATCACGTCGTCGAGTCCCGCATATGCCTTGCCCGCAGTCACAGCGACCACGCCCTGATGCGCACCGGTCTTCGCCATGCGGTCGAGTTCGATGCGCTGCACAAACCGCACTGGCACGCCGATCTTCCGGCAGTCTTCAATAATGCGTTGCAGCCGCAGATCGTGCCGCTCCTTCGCGACGCCGACCCACTCGAACGCCTTTCCGCGCGCCTTCAGCGCCTCGCTCACCGGATTGATTCCGTAGATGTAGCTCATGAGTTCTGAGTGTATCGCTCTCTGGTGTGGGGTGGACCGTCTTGTCCGCTGATCTACTCCCCTTGAAACAACGCTACCGGGCATCTCCCACGGTCGCCTGAGTGGACGCCTGAACGTTTGCAACGCACGTTCCCACCCAACCACGCAACACCATCCATGCAGGAACGAGCCCAAACACTGCGCCAGCCGCGACATCCGATAAGTAGTGATATCGGTCATAAACCGCTCCGACGCAAAGCAGAATTACCAGCGGCGTAAGCGCGAATCCCAACTTCGGCGTGTAGCGCCAGGCAAAGAACAGCGACACCACTGCTCCTGCAACATGCACGCTGGGGAACGCGTTGCCGTGCACGCCGGCCTTCTTCTGAATGAGGCCGACGGCCCAGTGGAACGGCCCTCCGCCCGGAAGCGGGAAATTGTGTAGTGCCGCTAGTGTGTGCGCAGGACCTTCCGTCGGGAACGCTATAAAGAAGAGGTAGCACAAGAGGTAGCTGAAAACCGTCGCGTCCATGACCTGCCGGAAGGCACGCCAGTTCTCGACAAAGTAGAATCTGCCTCCCACGATCATGAGCAGAATGAAGTACGAAAAGTATCCCAGCTCGAAGAATTCCGTGAGCAGCGGCGAGCCGTGTTGTCCGAGCCAGACCGTCGGCGGCACTGAAAACACGCGAGCCTCAAACGCGAGCAAGCAGTGATCCTGCCAACGACTACGAAATAGGAACGACAGCCACGACACTTCCTCAAAACACACGATAAACGCAAACAGCGGACACCAGTCATGCAACAACTGCCACCAGATCGACCAGCGAGACAGTTTCTGCAAGCTGGCGATCACCAAGCAGCAGATCAGATTGATCCCGATCAGATTCCAAGCGTGCTCAATTCGTTGCGCCCGCAAGGCCAACAGCACACTCGTTCCCCCGAACCACGCGTAGTACACGCGATCGGTGAAGTTAGGCGACGATTCGAGACTCGAAGGACGGCGAGCAGGTTGCCACATCTGTAACCATTCTATGGTGCGAGCGCGAAAAGCGGCGGGTCGCGACCGAGTTCAGCATGAGTCACGTCTGTCGAGACCGCGCATGAAGAGGTGAGGCTCTCTTCCTGGCGGTGCGGTGCTTCCCTTTGCGGCCTTAGGGCAACCTTCGCGCCCTTTGCGATGAAAGGCTTTTGACCGAAAGCCTGCATTCCGTCGATACTCGAAGTGAGGTCGATTCAACGGGAGGACGGGTGCCAGACGTTTACATTCTCTCGGCGGTACGCACGCCGATCGGCAAATTCGGCGGTTCGCTCGCGTCGCAAACCGCGGCCGACATGGGAGTCGTAGCCGCGAAAGCGGCGATCGAGCGCGCGGGCGTTGAGCCCACTCAAATCGAAGAGACCATCTTCGGCAATGCTCGTCAGGCAGGCGGAGGGCCGAACGTCGCGCGCCAGGTCTCGGTGCGCAGCGGCGTGCCGCAGGAAGTGCCTGCTTACACAGTGAACCAAGCTTGCGCTTCGGGCATGAAGTCGATCGCACTCGCGTACGACGGAATTGCCGCAGGCAATCTTGACTGCGTCCTCGCCGGAGGAACGGAATCGATGTCGCGCCTACCCTTTTATCTCGACGGCGCGCGCTGGGGTTATCGACTCGGGAACCATGAACTAGTGGATGGGATGTATCGCGACGGCTTCTTCTGCCCGCTTGCGAAGCTGGTGATGGGCGAGACCGCCGAAGTACTCGCCGAGCAGTACAAGATCACACGCGGCGAGCAGGACGACTTTGCCCTCGTCTCGCAGCAACGCGCCGCGGCCGCGGTTGCAGCAAACCGGTTCGATGCTGAAATCTTCCCGGTGACGATTGAGACGAAGAAGGGCAGACAGGTCTTCAGCCGCGACGAGCATCTCTTCGCCGATTCAACCATTGAGAAGATGGCGAAACTCGCGCCAGTGTTCTCGAAGACGGGAACGATTACTGCGGGGAATTCATCAGGCATCACCGATGGCGCAGCCGCGATCGTGATTGCGGGCGAGAGGTTTGTCCACAAGCACAATCTCACACCGCTGGCGCGCATAGTCGCGGTTACATCGGTGGGCGTCGCTCCGCGCATTATGGGAATCGGTCCGGTTCCGGCGATCCGCAAGATGGAGGCAAGGCACGGTCTGAAACTCCACGAATTCGATCTGGTCGAGATCAACGAAGCCTTCGCAGCGCAGGTGCTCGCCTGCGACCGCGAGCTGAACTTCAACCGCGAAACGTTGAACGTGAATGGCGGTGCGATTGCGCTTGGCCATCCGATCGGTTGCACGGGCGCGCGCATCACGGTCACGCTGCTGCATGAACTCATCAAGCGCAAGGCGAAGCGCGGCGTGGCGACGCTCTGCGTGAGCGGGGGAATGGGCATGGCACTTGCGCTCGAGAACGTTGTGTAGGAGAAGCGACTCCGCTTTGCGTTGCAGCCAATTATGGGGTCCATCAATAAGGCCCTCGACGGCGAAGGGTGATTTCGGGTACATTCTTCCGCAACTTGGGGAACCACTTCTCGTACGAGGGTAATCGATGTCGAAGATCAGAGGCGCTGCCTCGTTAGTGTTCTGCCTGTTGCTGGGAGTAATCGCGTCGTCTTGCGGCTCCAGCCACAGTGGTACAACACTCACCGGAATTGACATTCCTCCGATCAGCCCAGTAATCGCCTTGAACGGTACTCAACAGTTCACAGCAACCGGGCATTTTTCCGACGGAAGCACCGGAGACCTTACGGGGAATGCAAACTAGAGTTCCGACAATACAACGGTTGCGACCATCGAGAACTTGGGAACACAACCAGGTTTGGCGACGGGCAAGAATCCCGGGATGGCCAACATCACAGTCAGCTTCGCGCAGGGCTCAAGCTCAGTAAATGCATCCACGGACCTCACCGTGATGGGACCGACATTGATCGGGGTCGATATCAGTCCAATCAGCCCGACGATTGCCGTGGGCGCTACGCAGTTATTCACCGCGACAGGACGCTACTCGGACGGCTGCGTCGCGAACCTCACGACTCAGTCGATGTGGACCTCGAGCGACACTTCGATCGCAACGATCGCGGGTACGGGCGCGCAGCCAAGCCTAGCGTCCGGAAAAAGCGTAGGACAGACAACCATCACGGTGACCTCATCGCAGGGCAGCAATTCGGTGCATGCTTCAACTGACTTGACAGTCACACCATAAGTCGAAAGTTGCGACCCTGAGCCGAAGGCTCTGCGGGTCGGCCACTCCGACCTAGCTCCGCTTACTTGCCCTTGACGCGGCTGATAAAGAGGTTCAGGAAGCGGTCGGAGTCCGAGCCTACGGCGACGCGCGCGTTCTGCATAAGCTTATCGTACCCGACGATCTCGTAGTGATCGCCGGTCAGCGCATACTTCTCGTTTGCACCCATGCGATTGCCCACCGTTTCTCCGCGCGTGAACTGGCCGCGGGTCTCGACGTCGATATGCATGTCTTGCAGCTTGACCAACGTGGAATCAATCACGGTTCCAACCGCGAGCGGATCGTACATCGCAGCGCCGCTATAGCCATTCTTCTCGGCTCGACCAAGATAGAAGTCGCCAATCTTGCTCGCTAGATCGTTCTCCGGGCCATGCGAAGATTGCAGTTCCGAGAGGTCTTTGCGCTTCATCAACGTCTTCTCACCCACGTCGGAGCCGATCATGGTAACGATCCATCCCGCACTAAAGACGATCTGCGCGGCTTCGGGATCGTTGTAGATGTTGGCTTCCGCAGCGCCGGTCGTGTTGCCGCCCGAGATCGAACCACCCATGATGACGATGTCTTTCACCAGGCCAGCAATCGATGGATCTTTCGATACGGCGAGCGCAATGTTGGTGAGAGGGCCGATCGGAATCAGCGTCAGCTCGTGTGGATATTTGTGCACGAGCTCGATGGTGAGATCGGGGCCGAAGCGCGGATCAGCTTTGCACTTCGACGCGGGCAGTTCGATGTTGGCGAGACCATTCTTGCCATGCCAGTATTCGGCCGTGATGAGCTTCTGATTGAGCGGATGCTTCGCACCGCCCGCGACTGGAATGTCGCAACGATCGGCGAGGCTGAGAATCTTGAGCGCGTTCTCGAGGCCTTGTTCGGCGACGACGTTTCCGGGAACCACGGTGAGCGCTTCGACTTTGAGCTCAGGAGAATTCAAGGCGAGCAGTATGGCGAGTGCGTCGTCAGATCCGGGGTCGGTGTCGATGAGGACGCGGCGCGGAGCCGACTGCGCGAATGAAAAAGAAGCGAGACAGCCGGCGACCAGCAGCAGGATGGATGCGCGCAGAGGGATCTGTCGAGCGGAGGCTCTTCTGACCTTCATTCGTGGTCCTTTTGAGAACTGGGCTGAGTCGGATTTTCGCCGACGAGGAGTATACACGCGCGAAAGCGTCCGTCCTCGAAGGAAATGCCATCGACGCAGTTACAATGCTCTGATCTGAGCAGGGAGCCAACCACAATCAGGGTAACAGGGTCGTTCCAATTGTCACAGGAGAGGGGCCTTGAATGTCTTTTCGATCTGTTTTTATCGCCGTCGTGATCGCCTTTGTGTTGATTATGGCAGGTTTCTTAGTCAACCGTGCGCGGCCGAAGTCTGAAACCGATCAGCCTAGCCCAGACCTAGTGCGCGCCACGGGCAAATGTGCTGAATGTCACGCGCGGACTCAGTACTCCGTGGTCCACGAGTACGAAATGAGTATGCACGCCAAGAAAGGAGTGAACTGCCTCGACTGCCATCAGCCGGCAGCGGGTCAGGATAAGAAGGACCATCATGGATTCGTAATCTCTGCAAAGCTGACTGCGGGGAATTGCAGAAGCTGTCACGAGAGCATTTATCAACAATTCTTGCGCAGCCGGCACGCGGCGCCATCGTGGGCAGCCATCTATGGGGAGAAGGGGCTGACGCCCGCGCAAGTGGATTTCTCGGAAACCTACCAGCCGGGTGGCACCCGCCGGCCGGCTCATCCGTTTACCCAACTGGAAGGAACTTCGGCGATGACCAGTGGCTGCGACCAATGTCATAGCGTGGGCCGGCCGAATGCTGACGGCACGATCGGATCTTGCACGGCTTGCCATACTCGGCACACGTCTTCGGTCCGCATTGCCCGCCTGCCCAGCACTTGCGCCCAATGCCATATGGGCCCCGATCATTCGCAAATCGAAATCTACGAAGAATCCAAGCACGGCATGATGTTCCAGGCGCAGGAGCGATTGCTGAATCTGGATGCTCCGCCGAAAACCCTCACCACTCGGGACATGTTTGTTCCCACCTGCGCAACCTGTCACATGAGCGGCATCAATGGACTCGGGGGCACCCACGATCCCTCGGAGCGGTTGTCGTACTACCTTGCAAATGCGATCACCGATAAGCGGCCGAACTACGCGGCTGCCCAGGCCGGATGAAACAAGTCTGCTCCCAATGCCACACGCCGGCTGTAATCGATCGGATCTATGGTCAGGCCGAACAAGTAGTGCAAAACACGAATGAACCTGTTCGCACGGCGCAGGACCTGGTGAACGGATTACGCAAAGACGGAGTGCTCAGCGGAGCGCCGTTCTTCCACCCCATTGATTTTGTGTACTTCGATCTGTGGCACTATGACGGGCGCACCAGCAAACATGGTGCCTTCATGGGAGGCGCTGATTTCGTGCAGTGGCACGGGAACTACCCCATGCTGCAGAAAACGGTTGAGCTTCAGTCCATGGCTGCCGAACCCAGGAGAGAGCATGGCAGAGGGAAATGATCGCTGGTGGGCCCGTCCGCAGATTTGGATCGAATTGTTTGCGATTTTGAATGTCGGGTTTCTCACCTTCGACATCTATCTCGCACACTCGGTGAACCAGTTTCGCAATGAAGCCGAGTACATTCCGCTGATCTTTTCTGCAACTGCGCCGGTCTTCCTGATTGTGGGCCTCGCAGCCCGACCCCGCTGGCCGGCGGCTTGGAAAGATGTGGTTTACCTGGTTGGCTGGGCAGCGGTGCTAGTTGGACTGACCGGCGTCATTCTACATCTTGAGAGCCACTTCTTTTATGAACGAACATTGCGCAGCCTCACTTACTCTGCCCCATTCGCCGCACCCCTGGCATATACCGGTCTCGGCTTTTTGCTCATCATGAATCGCATGGTGGATCCCGAGTCGCTGGAATGGGCGCAATGGATTCTGCTGCTCACTCTGGGCGGTTACATAGGGAACTTTGTGTTTAGCCTGGCCGATCATGCGGGAAATGGTTTCTTCAATCCAATGGAGTGGGTCCCAGTCGTGGCGAGCGCAATCGCAGTCGGCTTTCTTGCTGTGCCTCTGATGATGGAAATCTCGAGGAAATACATCGACCTGTGCGCGACGGTGTTGCTGCTCGAAGCCGGCGTCGGGTTGTGGGGATTTGTGCTCCACGCAGCGGGCATCCTGCGAGGACCATCGGTTCACCCGTTTGATAATTTCATCTATGGAGCTCCTCCCATGGCGCCACTGTTATTCCCGAATCTAATGGTCCTCGGCATCATTGCGCTTTGGCAGCTCCGCACTCATGAAACGTTGCTGGTAGCCCGGCCCCGGCAGTAACTGGAACTTGGAAAAGCTACTGAGAACCGGGAATCGGATGTTCCTGCTCGCTCGCCTTCGGTACCAAGTCCAAATAGACCTGCTTTGGCACCTTCATATTCCATTGCCCGGTAACTCTCGCATAGTCAGCAATCCCAAGAAATAAGATCGCGATTCCCGCCGCCATGCCCCAAGCGGGAATTGTGCGACGTTTTCGCAGACCTGCAGGCACGCTCATGGCTAGCGCGTCTTGCGCCGGACAGATGGCTACGCACTCCAAACACCCGGTGCACTCGGCCGATCGGATTTGGACCAGTTTGTCGACTGGCAATGAAGAAGGACAAGCTTTCGCGCACTTGGCGCACTCAATGCAATTGCCTGCGCTACGGGTGATCTGCGCGGGGCTGAACATGGCGGCCAGTCCGAGAAAACCACCATACGGGCAAAGATAACGGCACCAAAAGTTCTGAACGAAGATCGAGGCGATCACCAGTCCGAAAACAACCCATGCCGCGGTGCCGCTCAGATAACGGAAGAAGTTGAGCATGCGCACGTCGACAATGAGCGCATACGGGCTATTCAAGAACTCAGCGATCGACGCTGCTGACATGCCAATCACTGCATACGCGAAGAAGCTCAGCACGATGTACTTTAGGGAACGCAATGGGATGTCAGCCCAGCGGGGCAATTGGAAGTTTCGACCAAAGACGAAACGGCCGAACTTCCACAGATATTCAGAAACGGTGCCCACCGGACAGATCCAACTGCAAAACGATTTGCGGAAGACGAACGAAATGAGCAGAAACGATGTGAAGAGGAAGAAACCCGCCGCGTGAACCTGCGGAACTCGCCCAGTAACCAGGAAGTACTTCAACTGCATGAGCCCTTCAATGGGCAGCCAGCCTTCGACTCCCGCAGGTCGTGAGACTTCAAGTTTCTGGCCACCACTTTCTGCCCAGCGCACCCAGAGATAAAACTGCAGGCCGATCCATAGATTCAGTGCAACGAACAGGCTCTGCACTACGAAGCGTAACTTCTGCGAATAGTTCGAATCATCGCGCCGGACAAGTTTCTTGCGCGTAGACGTCACAGGCTCGTTTTGGGTTGGCAAATCGACAGAGATGTCCACGGCATCAGGGAGCGCCATCGCTGTATCACGTAAGGCCAGCGACGGCCCGTTATGCACTTTCGTGGCTGGCAACTTTGCCACCTCCCAACTACGAGCGTAGGGGAGAGGCACAATGACGACTATGACTTAGGTCACAATCCGAGATAAGCGGTGGTGGCGGGCTAGTTGCTGTGTTTGAGGAATGTAAGGACGATGACCGCTCCAAGGCGGGCGGCAACTAGCAGTCCCCCAAAAACAAGGGCCGCCCCGAAAAGCACACGCGTTCGAAGCGGTTTAGCTGCCACCTGGAAACAGCCATAAATACCTTCGAAGCCATTCGTAGGATAAGGCGGAGCAAACTTGGCGGCGGTGAGTCTGGTCACCGACCGGTGTGATGATAGAGGAACCTCAGCATCTTCCGGCGACTTGGATCGGTGAGATCCGCGCGAACTCTCGCCGGAATTCACATCGGCGTTTATTATTCAGGCACTCGCAACACCAGCAACGTCGCGTCATCGCGGAAGTGCGAATTACAGAATGCAGCCACCTGCTGCATGACGGCTCGCTGCGTATCGAGCGCAGTGGCATTCCGGTCTCGAGCGGCTACGAGCAG
>Ga0210406_10008072_pt1 | contig 10582 bp, 8 predicted proteins | sample IncBWC30MmetaG_FD_155454 | JGI IMG/M metagenome (GOLD analysis project Ga0210406, IMG submission 155454) | Forest soil microbial communities from Barre Woods Harvard Forest LTER site, Petersham, Massachusetts, United States - Inc-BW-C-30-M | ecosystem: Environmental > Terrestrial > Soil >... | reverse complement strand
GGCTCAGGTCCACTCCCTCGATGTCCTTGTCAGCAATCTTTCGCACGCACAATTCATAAGCAAAATTCGGCGCCGCGGAAATCGTTCCGCCGTATTTTTGAAAGGCCTTCAGCCAGCGTTCCGGCCGCGTGAGAAACGCCAGCGGCGACATCACCGCCAGCGGCACTCCAAAGTGCAGCAAGGTAAGCCATGCGCCGATCAATCCCATGTCGTGATAAAGCGGAAGCCAGCTCACGCCTACATCGCCAGGCCCAAGTTCAACGGCTTCGCCGATCGCTCGCATATTTGCGAGTAAATTCGTGTGCGTGAGAACCACACCCTTGGGATCGCCCGTTGAGCCGGAAGTGTATTGCAACAGGGCAATGTCGCCGGCCTTTCGCGCGCGGCTGCCCGAAAGATGCAAGGGAAGCGCGCCAGGCGATGGCGGCGGCGCCTTATCCGCGGCCTCGATCAACTTTTCCGCATCGGCCACTTCCTTGAGCGAATGGACGCGAGGCTTCAGCAAACGCGCCACCGCTTCTGCTTGACGGAACGTCAGCAGCAGGCACACTCCGGCATTGTTGAGAATCGCCGACTGCCGGGCCGCATACTCCTCGATGCGATCCGCGCGGAACGGCGGGTAAATCGGCACGGGAATCGCGCCCGCCAGCAAGATGCCCGCATAGGAAACAAAAAACGCGCGCGACGTTGGCAGCATCAGCGCCACGCGCCCGCCTGCGGGCACGCCGCGTCGCGCCAACTCCGCAGCGCAACGCTGCGCCGAGGCGTACAACTCGCCAAACGTCAGCGTCACGCTGCGCTCTTGGCCTTCGCTCTCCTCCGTGATCAGCAAGTGGGTGCGCTCGGCGTCGTGCATGGCGCGATAGCGCAACACCTCTAACAGCGTCTCCGCCCGGAAAATGTCGGCATCGAGGGTTTCGCGGTGCAGTTTTTGTGTGGTGATCGCCGCGCCGAGAGCCGAAGGCGCTTCGTCGTCTTGCGTGTCGGCTCCCGGCGCCGTTAGAAGGGCCTCCGCGAGATCTTCCGGAGTGTTTGCTTCCGCTACAACTTGATCGGGCAGCCGCACACCAAACGCCGTCTCGAGCCGCGCAAGCAATTCCACGCGTTCCAGGCTGCCGAGCCCGAGATCTCGGTCCAGCAGCGACGCACCGTTGAGCATCGGCAAAGCCCCGCGGCTGCCCAATTCCTCAAGCAGACTACGAATAACCTCAAGTACGCGTTCACGTAGTTTGGAGGCGTCGAGTTGTGCTGCCGGAGTGGCCACAGGTCACACGAAGGCTCGCAAGGGCGATTTGGCTTCCGCCAGAGGCTACCACGCGGAGATGCCGTTTGCCATTAGCGCGAGCGGCCCGCTGCTCGAAGAATTACTCGCCAAGAATGGCGTGCCAGGGATACCTGGTATGGAGCAGGGCTTGCCCTCGGTGAGGGCGGTAGCTCACCGAATCGTCGGCTGTCCTTCTCCGAGAGAGTTTCGGCCGAGTCGCCCGGCTTCTGCAAGAACTCTTGATGCGACGCGCGCCAAGAACAAAGCTAGGCCCTCTTGTGCTTCGCCGGCGCCGCGACGTAACCGCGCGGCATAAGCGTGGTCGATAGGTCCACGCCAGAAAGGTCTGCTCCGGTGAGGTCCGTCTCGCGGAGAATCGCCACGCCCATATCCGCGCCGCTGAATTTCGCACCGTTCACATTCGCCAGCCGCAAGTTCACATTTCGCAGTTGCGCCCGATGAAAAATCGCGCTCGAGAGGTCACAACGAAAAAACTCCACGCCGCTGGCCTGTGCTTCCGTCAGATCCGCGCCGGGCAGGATCGCTTCCGTCATGTCCGTGTTCCGCAAATCGGCCTTGCGAAGATTCGCGCCAGACAAGTCCGCGCCCGGCAGTTTTGCTTTTCGCAGGTCCGAACCTTCCAGGTTTGCGCTTCGCAGAATCGCTCCGCTCAAATTGACCCCCTGGAGATCGGCGCGCGAAAGATCAGCACCAGCCAAGTCCGCACGCGCCCCTCCTTCCTGCCCGCGGAAGAACCGCTCATGCGACTCAAGAATCTCCGTCAACGGCTTGCCATGGTGTTGAATGCCTTTCGCTTTTCGCCGGCCCATAGTGTGCTTCCCACTCCTTTTTCCGATGCCCTAGTTTACCGTTAGAGTGGGGTCTTTTGTTGCTCGACGTATTGCTTAATAATGCCCAGCGGTGCCCCGCCACAACTGGCGGCGAAGTAGGAAGGCGACCACAGGACATGGTTCCAATAGCGTTTCTCCATATCCGGGCGTTCGACACGGAGGAGGCGACTGGAAACACCTTTGAGGCTGTTGACCAAGCTAGACACGGAGTGCTTTGGTGGGTAGTGGATGAGCAAGTGTACGTGTTCGGCTGCGCCGTTCATTTCAACCAGTTGCGCCTGGAAGTCGCCCGAGACCTTCTCGAAAATGACTTGGAGCCGCTGGAGGGCGTCTCGGTCAAACACCTTTCTTCGATATTTCGTGACAAAGACCAAGTGGACATGTAATGCGGACACGCAATGTCTGCCGTGACGAATATCATTTGACAGTTTCATAGACCAAGAGAATAATCGAGTTATGTTGAGACGGCAAGCCCTCCAATTCAAGTTGATGCCGAATGACCAGCAAACCCGCCATCTGCGGCAAATCAGAGAGGCGGGACTCGCCTCGCTAGCCTGCGCGTCGTCTTCGGTCCACTCCGTAAGAACCCCGCCGCCCACCGCTGTTTGTGGTAGCTTTCTAGAAATGCCCGGTCGCCCGGAATGTGAGCGTGGCTTTGAGGTCTAGAAAGGTACTCTTTCTCCTGGTTGCGGCTCTTCTCGTCGTGCCATCTTTCTCCTCGGCGGAGCCTTCTTCAGAGCTTGCCATAACCCACGTCACAGTCATTGATGCCACGGGCCGCCCGCCTCAGCCGGATCAGACCGTTCTCATCGAGGCCGGCCACATCACTCGGGTGGGCAGGGGAGCGACGATCAGGGTTCCCAAAACCGCGCGCACCATCGACGCCTCCGGAAAATTCTTGCTCCCCGGCTTTTGGGACATGCATGTCCATCTTGCAGGCATCAACGCCGATCCCTCCTGGAGCCAACAGGTCCTGCTCCCCCTGCTTCTCGCCAACGGCATCACCGGCGTGCGAGACATGGGCGGTGATCTCGACACGCTCCTTTCCTGGCAGCGCGACGCTGAGTCCGGCGCGCTTCTCGCGCCGCATATCGTTGCCGCGGGCCCTTTCCTTGCTGCCAGCGGCAAGAAAACTCCCGAGCAGTATCCCATCCACAATTCCGAGGAAGCCCGCGCCGCCGTCGATGACCTCAAAAAGCGCGGCGCGAATTTCATCAAAATCATTTCGATGCCCTCTCGCGAGGCCTTTTTCGCCGTCGCCGACGAATCGAAAAAGCAAGACATTCCCTTCGTCGGCCACCTGCCCTTCGAAATCGGCGCGATCGAAGCCAGTGACGCTGGCATGCGCAGCATCGAACATTTTCTCTACAGCGCTTTTGCGTTGTCTTTTTCCTCAAAAGAAGCCGAGCTCCGTCCCCACCTCGTGCAGGCCGAAAAAAATGGCGACTCCAGCGCGTGGGAGCAGATCGCCCACGAAGCCGACGCCACATACAGCCCGGAAAAGGCCGCCGCGCTCATCGAAACGCTAAAGAGAAACGGCACTTGGGTCACGCCCACTCTGGCCTCTCTGGACATCACGGCCCATCCTGAAAGCTGGAAGGCCGACGACCCCCTGCTTGCTTTTGTCCCGCCCGCGCTTAGGAAGGAGTGGCGCGACTCGATCGACGACCCGCAGATCAAGCAGCACGGGGCCTGGCTGGGCCGTCAGGCCTCCAATGACTGGAAACTAACCGGTGAACTGCATCACGCCGGTGTGCCTCTCCTAGTCGGTTCGGACTCTTTGGATCCCTTCGTCATTCCCGGCGATAGCTTCCATCACGAACTCGCCGAGTTCGTCCGCGCCGGATTTACGCCGATGGAGGCATTGCAGGCGGCAACCCGCGGCGCAGCGCAGTTTCTTGGGCGCGACAAAGAGTTCGGAACCGTCGAAACCAGCCGCTCAGCCGACCTGGTTTTGCTGAGCGCAAATCCCGTAGACAACATCGCTAACACGCGCACGGTTTGGGCCGTGATCAGAAATGGCGGCTACTATGACCGCAACGCCCTCGATCGGCTACTGGCGCGCGCGAAAGAGGCTGCGGCTGCGGTTTCCGAGAACAAGCCATAGAACCATCGAGTTTGTCTCAAACGTCCCAAGGGCATGCCTGCATCCTACGGAGTATCTGTGAGAGTCGCTGACACAAACCGACGCGGAAGCAAGTTCCCGATCTGGTTGTGCTGGTGCTTCCTCGCCGCTCTCGTCGCTGCCGAGGGTTCTCCCGCTCAGGGCCGCGAGCACGGAGACGAAATCGTCGCCAATCTCGCCGGAGGCCGCGTGATTGTGCACGTCGCTCGAGACAAGATCGTGTTCGCGGCCATCGATCTGCCGGTCGAGCCTAACTCTATTCCGCCGCGTGTCTTAAGCATCGACAGCAGTCACATTGGAATTCTTTTGGGAGCTTCCGAGTGGCACCTTACCAGCGATCCTAAACCCGTGCGCCTGGACAAGGATTTTCCTCACGTCCCGGGCAGGAACCCACACTATGCCGGCGATCCCGAGGAAGTGGCGCCAGATCTGGATGTGATCGGTGTTGCGTTTCTCGAACGTCTGCGCCCCTTGGTCTCCCAGCTTCACCACAAGATCGAATTCAAACCCGACGAAGCTCTCTTTGAAGTAGTCGTCATCGGGTTTGCGCCGGACGACTACGGCCCTGAAGTGTGGACCATCGAATACCACATCCATCAGGAAGAAATCGCGACGCGCGGCGACTTTTGGCAGACGCGCCTCCTCCGGCCGCGCTTCACCCAGCTTTATCCTCCCGAAAAGCACGCCGCGAAAACACTCATCGAAATTCGCTATCCCAATACGGTTCCCGGGCCGACTCTGCAGCAACTCATCGAGGGCAACGATCCAGACATTGAGAAACTGTCGCGCGGCGAACCAAAATTCCTGAAAGTTTGGGAGAGCATCGACCGCGGCCAAGCCAACAAAGCGGCTCCGGAGGCCGCCACGGATTTTCTCCGTGCCGTGTTGCCGCTCATTGCCGAAAAGGCCCGTTTCGTCCTCGGTACTATGACCGAGGGCGGCTTTGATTGGGTCGTTCCACCGGACGAGCCGGTTGAGAAGGCGAAAGAAGACAAAAACCAGCCGCCGGACGCCCCGACCTTGCACCGCAAGCCCAAGCCATAAACTCAGATTAAAAGTTAGGCCAGGTTTTCGATACCGTCGCCGCGGCGGATCATTCCGCCTTTGACAATGCGACAGAGCATCCCGCGCCTGCCCGGAACCCCGTTTTGGCGCACGGAGTCGTAAAACATGCGGCACGGCCTAGTCTCCTGCGGCCTTGACACGGCCCTCGGCTGCGCCAATGTCTCTGCGATAATGCACGCCGGCGAAATGGATTCCGTCCGCTGCTCGATAGGCAAGACCCAGCGCCGCAGCCAGGGAATCTGCCGCCGCCGTTACACCCAAAACGCGGCCGCCGCTGGTCACGAACGCGTTGCCTTCACGCTTTGTTCCGGCGTGAAACATACGCACACCGATATTTCCTGCTGAAGGGGTTAGTCCCTCGATATTCTTCCCCATTTCGAATTTTCCAGGATATCCGCCGGAAGCCAGCACGATGCACGCGCTTGCACCCTTCTTCCATTCCAGTTTTGCTGGATCTAGCTGTTTTGCCGCCACACTCGCGAGGACTTCAGCGAGGTCGAAATCCATCCGCGCCACAATCGCTTGCGCCTCGGGGTCGCCTAACCTGCAATTAAACTCCAGCACCTTGGGTCCATCCTTGGTCAGCATCAGCCCAATATATAGGAACCCTTGGTAAGGGATAGCCTCATTGGCCAAACCCCGGAGTGTCGGTTCCACAATGGTGGACATGACGGCATCACGCAAGGCGGCCGGCAAGAGCTCGTCCGAAGAATAGGCGCCCATGCCACCGGTATTGGGCCCCTGGTCGCCGTCAAAGACTCGCTTGTGATCGCGCGTCGGCACCATGGGGGCATACCGTTCGCCATCCGTCAGAATGATGAAAGACAGCTCCTCGCCCTCGAGCGTTTCTTCCAGCAGAACGCGGCGCCCGCCAGGCCCAAGGCCGTTTTTCTCCATTGCGTTTTCAAGGAATTGCCGGGCAGATTCCAGATCCGGCGCCAGGACGACGCCTTTGCCCGCACACAACCCATCGGCCTTGATCACCAGCGGCCATGCCACGCTACTCAGCGCCGCATAGGCATCGCTTGCTGAGTCATAAGCTCCATACATTCTCGCCGTCGGAATTCTGTGTCGCAGCAGAAACTCCTTCGAGAAAATCTTGCTGCCTTCGAGCTGCGCCGCCTGCCGCGAAGGCCCCACAATGGCCCAGCTTCGCTGTAGAAACGCGTCTGAAATCCCGTTCACCAGCGGCAATTCCGGTCCCACGACGGTTAGATCCGGACCAATTTTTCCGGCCAGCGCTACAAGCGCGCGAACGTCGCCGGGGTCCGCCTGAAGGCACTCCACGTCATCGGCGATTCCGCCGTTCCCCGGCGCGCACAGGATTTTCTGCACGCGTGAGCTCTGCTTCAGCTTCCAGACCAAAGCATGCTCGCGGCCTCCGCCGCCAATCACCAGAATCTTCATCCGCAGGCCTCCGGAAGAACTCTTCTCGAACGATAGTCGCCCGGTAGAAACGTGTCAACGCGTCGCGCTTGTTGTCGGTTATTTCCCCGGCGTGCTGTCTCTGCCGCGCATTCTGCTCCCATGTTTTTCAACGGCGGATATGGTCATTTAGTTTGTGTAGCGTAAGCCGCAATCTTTACTGATTCGAGCATGTTTCAGTCATTTCCCGTCCGTTCCCGAGGACAGCCTTCAGACTGAATGTAGCGACGGCTCATCCCGAGTGTCTCCCGACGAGAAAGGAATGTGAATGTTTCTCCTACCCCTCCGCCACGAAAACATGCAGGGGCGCCGCTGGCCCGTCGTCACGTTCGCGCTTATTGCCCTGAATATCGTCGCTTTCCTGGCCACCCACTGGACCATCGAGGCCCAGCAGGCGCTAACTCCCGAGCGCATTGAAGTGCGCAAACATCTCATCTACTTTGCTGCCATGCACCCCGAACTGAGAATGGGAGACGATGCGCACAAATTTGTCGCGCCGATTGCGGACAAGTATCCCGTCGACTGGAAAGAACTGGCCTCACCCGACCGCAAGCCGGAAGACGCGTGGGATGCCAATATCCGCCAGGTCGACGATCCCGCGGAATTGCAAGCTGAGATGGACAGGCTCTCGGAGAGATTTCGAGACTTTGAGCGAAACACGTTCCTGGCGCGCTATGGCTTTGTTCCCGCTCACCCCACCGCCATCTCCTACCTGACCTGCAATTTCCTTCACGTCGGTTGGCTTCATCTTATCGGCAACATGTGGTTTCTCTGGCTTGCCGGATTCATTCTCGAAGACAACTGGGGACGCGCCATCTATCTCATCTTTTACTTGCTCGCCGGTGCGGTAGCGGCCCAGATTCATGCTTGGTTCAATGCAGGCAGTCTGGTGCCCATGCTGGGTGCGTCGGGTGCCGTCGCCGCTCTGATGGGTGCGTTCCTGGTCCGTTTCCCCAAGCTGAAGATTGAAATGTTCTTTTGGATCTTTTTTCTTGTCCGCGGACGTTTCAAAGCTCCTGCCATTTGGCTCCTGCCCCTCTGGGGTCTGATGGAAGTATTTTATGGTTCCATGTCTCGCCAGTCTTCCGGCGTCGCTCATTGGGCGCACGTGGGCGGATTCGCCTTCGGCATGCTTGGCGCGCTCATTCTTTCTCGCTCTGGACTTGAACACAAGGTGAGCTCTGCGATTGAGGAGAAGGTGGCCTGGACAGCGGATCCTGCCATGGTTCAGGCGACCGAAGCCATCGACCAAGGCAAGCCGGAGGAGGCCATCAGGAAGCTTCAGGAACACGTGGCCGCTAAGCCGGACTCCGCCGACGCCCTCGTGCTGCTCCAGCAGCTTCACTGGCGGCAGGGAAACCGGGCCGGCCACCAGGACGCCACCATCAAGCTTTGCCAGCTTCATTTGAAAAAGCAGGATGCCGAAGCCGCTTGGCACGACTACGAAGAGTTCCAAAATACCGGCGGTGTGCATCTCCCGGCCGCAATTTGGCTCGAGCTGTGCCGATCTCTTGAAGGCCAGCAGAACTTTGACCACGCTGTCACGGAGTATGACAAGCTTGCAGCAGCCTATCCAAGGGACAAGCAATCGCTGCTCGCCCTGATGGCCGCGGGAAGGCTCTCTCTCAAAAAGCTGGGCCGTCCCGCGGAAGCCCTCCATTTTTACCGCGCCGCTTCGGCTTCTCCGGTTCCGCACCTGGATTGGGAATCGAACATCCAAGGGGGCATCCAAGAGGCTACCGCCACACTCTCGCAATCGGCGGTGGGCGCCGAGTAGGCAGGACCTGCCTGATCCTATAGCCGATAGATTAACGTATATAGATTAGTAACTAAGGTGGCGGCGGGGTGAGAGTCGTACCCCCGCCTGGTTCGGTTCTGGCAACTTCCCCCGGAAGCCGCCGCCTGGCTAGGACTGACCAACCGCCCGAATCGGAATCGTCACGCCGGAGGCTGCGTCGGAAGAGGCCAGCATGTGGCATCGGCCGTCAAAGATTCCACCCGGATCGATGACCATGCACGGTGAATGCACTTCACCTGTGACTACGCCCTTGGCCTGGATTTCCACGCGTCCCTTCGCGAAAATCACTCCGTCGAACCGCCCGGAGATCACCACGCGATTCCCTTCGATCTGTCCTTCGACTTTGGCGCCTTCGCCCAGAACCACGGTCTGCTCGGAAATGATATTTCCCCGCACATTGCCGTTGATGCGAAACGTCCCGGTTAGCTGCAGCGTGCCTTCGAGGGTCACGCCTTGATCAATAAATCCGGTCCACTCTTCGCTGACGCCATTCTTCGAGGAACCGGGCCACTTCCAAGCCATGAAGTTTCTCCTAGAGAGATTCTCTTACTCTAACCTCCGGCGCGCGCAAGTCAACGCATTCGCGCATCGAGCGTTCTCCAAAGGATACGGTTGAACGAGAGTGCAAGGCCGATGAATAAAGAGGTTCGGCTCCTATTTCATCAAGCGATCGTAGATCCCCATCAGCTGTGCCTCGTCGTAGTATTCCAGCACGAGCTGCCCGGGCCTGATCTTGGTCTTCTCGCGGAGGAGAATCTTGGTTCCCAGATGCCGCTGCAGTTCATCGATCGCCGCCCGAATGTTTGCGTCCACATGGATTTCCGCCGCAGGGCTCGCTCCTCGTGAACGCCGCGACGCCAGCCGTTCGATTTGCCGTACCGTCAAGCCGCCGCGAGAGGCCCGCTGCGCGTAACGCATCCGCAGCGATGCATCCGCCACAGCCAAGAGCGCTCGCCCATGCCCAGCGGTGAGCTTGCCTTCTTCAATCCAGTCTTGAATCGTTGGCTCAAGCTTTAGCAATCGGATCGAGTTGGCCACCGTAGCGCGATCTTTTCCGGTTCGTTCTGCCACGGCTTCCTGGGTAAGCTGGAATTCATCCATCAGTCTCTCAAACGCCCGCGCAGCCTCGATAGCGTTCAAATCCTCGCGCTGGATGTTTTCGACCAGCGTCATTTCGAGGGCTAGTTCGTCGGGAACTTGCCGTACGATGGCAGAAACCTTCGTCAGCCCGGCACGTTGCGCGGCCCTCCAGCGGCGCTCGCCGGCGATTAGCTGAAACCGGCTTCCGATTGGGCGAATCACCAAGGGCTGAATGATTCCGCTGGACTTAATCGATCGCGCTAACTCGTCCAGCGCTTCTTCACGGAATCGCGTGCGCGGCTGATAAGGGCTAGGCTCAATCAAATCAATGTCGATTTGCAATGGCCCGGCATACGTCCCCTCGCGTGCCGGTGCAGCCGCAGCCGCGCTACTGCCGGTTGCATGAGGCTGGACCGCTGGCGTCGGCGGCGCGGCAACCTGCGGTTCAGGCTCCCGAATGAGCGCTCCGAGCCCCCGTCCCAGTGCGTTTCGCGTCATTGGCAATAACCTCCTGGGCGAGTTGCGTATAGCCCTCGGCCCCTTTGCTATGAATGTCGTAAAAAATGATGGGCTTCCCGAAACTTGGTGCTTCGGCAAGTCTTACGTTGCGCGGAATAACGCTCTGAAAGACCTGCCCTCCAAAAAAACTGCGCAAATCCGTGGCCACTTGCCTTGATAGCGTGGTTCGCTCGTCGAACATGGTAAGAAGGATACCTTCGATTTCGAGGCTTGGATTCAAGGTCCGGCGAATCCGCATCAAGGTATCCAGCAGTTCGGAGACGCCCTCCAATGCCAAATATTCGCATTGAATCGGCACCAGTACCGCATTGGCGGAGACAAGCGCGTTCAAGGTCAATAGATCCAGGGCTGGAGGGCAATCTACGATAATAAACTTGTAACGATCGCGAATCTCGTTCAAGACGGCCTGAAGCTTGTATTCGCGATTTTCAGCCAGGACCAGCTCGACGGCAGCT
>Ga0210406_10008071_pt1 | contig 10583 bp, 12 predicted proteins | sample IncBWC30MmetaG_FD_155454 | JGI IMG/M metagenome (GOLD analysis project Ga0210406, IMG submission 155454) | Forest soil microbial communities from Barre Woods Harvard Forest LTER site, Petersham, Massachusetts, United States - Inc-BW-C-30-M | ecosystem: Environmental > Terrestrial > Soil >... | reverse complement strand
GCCGGTTCGCCATTCCCGCCGAAAAACTTTGAAGGAACCGGGACGGATCTCCGTTTGCAGGCGCTTGCCGTTGACGGAGATCGACGCGCCGCTTGTCCACTGGGGGATTCGAAAACGTAAGGAAAGTTCGCTCGGGTGGTCCAGCAACAAATCGAACTGCACAACGTCGGTAAACGGATAGTTTCCGGTCTGAGTCAGCGATCCGTGCGCATCCTGGCGCTGCCAGTTGAGCGTCGACGGAATGTACAGATTCACGTACAGGCCCTGCGCATCATGAAAGTACGTATTGATGCGATAGTCGGCCGCAACCTGGGGAAGGGTGCCCGAGCAGCACGGCCAACGATGGTTGGAGTACCCCTTGTGCCCCGAAAAATTGTAATCGGAATAGTAGAAGGCGGTCCCGTCGGCCTGCAGCGGTTTTACGCCGAGTACCGTGTTGTACAGTACGCGCTCCATACTGTCGCCGTAGCAGGAGTCGCGAGTCACTTGCAAGAGGTAACGGGTCAGTTTGAAATGCGCGTAGGCCCCGCACGGCGTCTCGAAGCTCTTGTGATTGTCACTCAGGCTTTCGGCAAGTGCGCCGCTATTGGGCTTGCGGAGCAACTCGTCCGGACCCCAGCCGCCGGTGGCGAAACTCTGCGTCTCTAGCAACATCTGAAACGCGTTGCGCGCGGCGCGCAAGTGTTTCTCGCTGCCCAGCGTGAGGTAGGCTTGCATCGCCGAGTTCAACGCGTTCACGTAACTGTAGGCGTGCTTGCCCGGAAGGACGTTCTCGCCCGCCGCCAGCGGATCAAAGTACGTTGCGTCGTCCAGATAGCTTGTTGCCAGCTGCTTGTATCTATCGCCTGCACCTCGTCGGTACGCGAGAAACAGATTTTCCGGCAACGTGTACGACTCATCCCAGTTGTACGAAATGTCTTTGCCGGGACGCCAGCTTTGCTCGCGATCCACCGCTTTCCCAGGCAGATGCGGCAAAGCTATGTCAGTGGTCTGTCGCAGGATGTCGAAAGCGTTGGGGTCTTGAGCGAATTCGTGCGCATCGATCAGTCCGCAGGTCAGCTTGTCGTAGCAGTAAGCAGGGAAGCGGTTGTTGGCAAAAAAGCCGCCGGCGATCGACTGGGAATACAGCCGGTTCAGCCGAAGCACTTTCTCGCGCGTCACCTTGTCGCCGGTGATCGCATAATCCCTCGACAGGGCCGAAATCCATTGTCCAAACGTCCCGCCCGGACACAAGCCCGCGCTGTCCTTGCGGTAGTCGTAATCGGGCTTGTACGTGTACCAGCCCCCTAATTCCTCGCCCGGGGCCGGCTTCCCCGACATCTCGCGAAACGGCTTCATCAGGCTGTCTTCGTTGAGACCCATGAGCACCGCATGAGTATTGTCCAGCTGCTGCTGTTGCAATTCACTGTTCAGGGTCACATCGCCGTAACCAAATGTCCCCAGGGGAGCAGCACCGCCCTGCAACCCTTCGGCTGCCGACCGGACGATACCAGGCACTGCCAATCCGGCGCTCAACCACACGGCCTGCTGTAGAAACTCGCGACGGGAATTCCTTCGAGGCTTCATCGCCGAACATTATCCTCCAAGCGCCCTAATGGATCCTAGCTCGGTCGTTCTGGTTGGGCGGGATTCGTGAGTCGCTTGGGAAACAACCGCGAATTCGATCAACATAACTTTCCCGGATCTCCGAGATCGCCTCGGCTAAGAGAAATCAGTCATCGATTTGCACCATCAAGTGAGTACGGTCTTGTACGCGGATTCGGATTCATGGAGAGCGGGGTGACGGCAAAAAATAATGTTCGAAAAAAGACCTGGGAATTCCAATCCGAAATCACGGATGCGCGCGTAAACGAGACTGTAGAAGGGTCCACTGACAACTGCGGGGAAGCGGCGCCGCTCTCCGGCAATTGAGGCAAAGTGGACGCTTCTATCAAATTCAGCCTGAGGAAAATCCATGAAGCGACTTAAAGCATTGCTGGCAATGGCGCTGCTCGTGTTGACGTCCGGCAACATGTTTGCATCCAGCCATCGCGAAGCGCCCATCACCGCTCTCGACCGAAGTGCCGATGTTACGGATTGGTATGCGTTCGTGAGTTATGACCACCCTGATCGCGTAACCATGATCCTCAACGTCGACCCGTTGCTCGAGCCCGCCAACGGTCCCAACTATTTTCCATTCGATCCCAACGTTCTCTACCAGATGAAGGTCGACAACAATCGCGACGGTGTCGAGGACATTACATTCCAGTTTCACTTCAAGACAGAGATCCGCGCACCTGGTGTGTTCACGGGGTTCGTGGGCGGAATCTTCGGGATCCCACCGATCACAGCATTGAACGGGCCGGGTTCCGAGGGCCTCAGCTTACGGCAAACCTACACAGTAACCATGATCAAGAACGGCAAAGCAACAGACCTTACCGGTGGCAACACGCTGTACGCGGTCCCATCAAATGTCGGCCCGCTCACGATGCCGGACTATAACAATTTGTTTGGCCAGGGAGTTTACAGCCTGGGGAACAATGTCCGGGTATTTGCCGGCACAGTTGACGATCCCTTCTACATCGACCTGGGCGCAGCGTTCGACTCACTGAACTTTCGCATGGGAGTCGGCGGTATATTGAGCCCCCAAGTCGACGCAGATGATACTCACAATTACGCTCCCGATTCCGTCGCCGGCTATAACGTAAACACGATCGTGCTGGAAGTTCCGATCACGATGCTGACATCCGACGGCAAACTCCATGGGGCCGGAGAGAAGGAAGCGGTCATTGGAACCTACGGCGCCACCTCCCGTCCAGCGGTTTCGGTGCGACGCACGAGCGCCTCATCGGCGTCAGCTTTCCAACAAGTCAATCGGGAAGGGAATTCTCTGATCAACGAGTTGATCATCGGTACCGGCTCAAAGGACAAGTTCAGCACTGACGACCCGAAGAATGACGGGCAGTTTGCTGCATTTTTCCTCGATCCGTTGCTGGCGCATCTCTTCAACTCGGTCCTTGGCATACCGGTGCCTCCGCCGCCGCGATTGGATCTGCTGCCACTGGTGCAATACATGGCTCCCATCTGCCCGGGATGCGGACCCAAGGATGCCGGACCAATCGCCGATCTTCTGCGGTTGAACACTGGCATTCCCCCAACTCCTGTGGGAAAGCAGAAGCGCCTGGGCTTCCTCGCCGGTGACAGTGCCGGCTTCCCGAACGGGCGCCGTCCGGTTGACGACGTAGTCGACATAGCTTCGCGCGCGGTGGCGGGGATACTCGTCGACCCGGTTAAGTATGGCGCCGCGATTGGAGACGGCGTCAACATCAATGAGAACGGGTATGGTGCGACATTCCCGTATGTCATGCCAGCCAATAGCGGGCGTAACAGCCATCACGTTGGCCCTGGCCAGGACGGGTGCAACGGACAGCCGAACGGCATCTGCCCAGTGAACTAACCCCCTCCGTGGCCGCTTCTCGTTTCGACCGAGTGGCGGCCACAATATTTGTCTTACGAGAGGAGCAAAGACATGAAGAAAGCTATTGCAATCCTATGGGTGATTCTTGGAGCACTGGCTACGTTCGCACAGACCACTGCATCACAGCCATCCGCGCTTTCTCCCGCGCAGCTAAGCATAACCAAGGCCCAGCAGATTATCGAGAAGAACCCTAAGGACTTCGAAGCCTACAATGCGCTGGCGCTGGCACTGGCGCGCAGAGCGCGCGAGACTTCGGATCCGAATTTCTATACCCAGGCCGAACAGGCGCTGGACAAGTCATTCGCCAGCTCCGCCGGAAACTACGATGGCGCAAGAATTCAGGTTTGGCTTCTGTTGGGAAAGCACGAGTTCGCATCTGCCAAGGATGCGGCTACGAAGCTGAACAAACGAGTGCCAGACGACGTCATGGTGTACGGCTTCCTGACCGACGCGAATGTCGAGCTGGGCAATTACAGCGCGGCGGAGAATGCTGCGCAGTGGATGTTAAATCTCCGCCCGGGCAACTTACCCGGCCTGACTCGAGCGGCCTATCTAAGGGAACTATTTGGCGATCCTGAAGGCGCTATCGAACTGATGAAGATGGCGCTGGATTCGACGCCTCCCAGTGAGGCGGAAGACCGCGCGTGGATCACAACCCAGATCGCACATCTCAAGTTGGCGACAGGGAAGACGTCCGAAGCAGAAGAACTGCTGCAACAGGCCTTAGCGACGTTTCCGGGATATCACTACGCTCTTCGGAATTTAGGCAAAGTCAGGGAACAACAAAAGCGTTACGAGGAGGCGGTGGCGCTATTCCAGCAGCGCTACGACGCGGCCCCACATGCGGAGAACCTATTCGATCTGGCAGAGGCCCTGCAGATGGCAGGCCGTACCACCGAGGCGAAAGCCGCATTTGCTCGATTTGAGGCGAAGTCGATGGCCGAGACCAATCGGGCCGACAACTCGAATCACGAGTTAATCATCTACTACACAGACTACGCGAACGAGCCTGCGAAGGCCCTGGAAGTTGCACGCCGGGAGGCTGCACGCCGGCACGACGTATTCACATTGGACTGTTACGCCTGGGCATTACACGTTAACGGTGAGGACGCTGAGGCTCGCAAGCAGATCGAAGCCGCGCTGGCAGTCGGCATTCAGGACGCTGGCATGCTCCGGCATGCGGGCGAGATTTCATTGAAGGCCGCCGACACAGCAACGGCCAAGCGATACCTTCAGACCGCGAGCGACCTTAACGCTCCGGAATCAGAGCGCGCCCGAGCAACTCTAGCGAGCCTTTCTCCGGCGACGACTGGCGACCAGAAGCAACAATAGGACGAGGGGAAGACGAACCAGTATGGTGTGGTTGGCTTGCGTTGTTGGCGCAAGCCAATCACATCCCTGTGAGATCCCCGTTTTAGACGAAAGGACCGAAGTGCATGGCATCGACTTGTTGGCCGGCGGCGATGCCGATATCGGTCAGGGCAGGAATATTTTCGACCGCATCCATCTTTTGGATGCTCGCAGGATCGACCTTGGGGAAGCCCAGGGCTGCGAGTCCTTTGGAACTGAGATCGACATTGTAGCGGCAGTATAGGAACCGGCGACCCATGTCCTTCGACAGCGGGATTGGCGGGAGTGCGTAGTACTCGGCCGTTGTCATGCCCTCGCGTGACTCGCGCGGCACCAGGTCCATGATTTCGCTGTCCAGGTGCGCCCCGTAAGTGCAGCGCCCGACCGTGCGGCAGTTGATGTCCTGGTCGATCTGAATGGTGTTCATCAGGCCGCCGGGGATTCCGGCAGCGTTTGACGCCATGTTCAGACCCGGGGACGCTGCGGTCGTTCCGAGAGACTCAGCTGCTCCCGTGCCCACGGATACGATTAGCAGGTTCTTTTCGCCGGGAGACCAGGTCAGCCGGTAGGCTGGCTCGGTGGCCATGCGGTACAGCAAAAAGGCAGGGTTGTTGTGCGAAGTTATTCCACCATCGACGAACACGAATGTTTTGGAAGGGTCAGCCGGGTCCCAGGCAAGAACTTCGGGCGGGAAAAAGATTGGCGCGGCGGTGCTGGCGCGAACGAGTTGCCAGAGCGGGATCTTAAGATTGCAGTCTTTTCGACCGGGGTCGTTGTACTTGGCGTCGGGGTTCGTACTGACCGGCCATGGCGAATCGGTGGTGAAGTTCCTGGTCACCACAAGAAGCAGGCACTTGAGACTTTTTTCGCCGGCGACCTCGGGCGGCTCGAGGGTCGTGTCATGACCAAAGACATCCTGCAACTTGGCTTTCAGGGGGTCGGCGGTGTAGAGAGAACGCAACCGCTGCAACAGATGCGATGACTCAAACATCTGTTCGCCGGCAGAATTGTAGAAAGAAAATATTTCGGCTGTGGTCATACCGCGCGCAAGACAGGCGGCGATAATTGCTCCCGTGCTGGTGCCTGCGATGTAGTCGAAGTAGTCGCAGAGTTTCCTGCCAGTCCTGTCGGCTACCAACTTCTCGATCTTCTGCAGAATCCCTAAAGTGAGGATGCCTCGAATTCCCCCACCATCGAGGGCCAGCATCCGTCGCGGTTGATCCGACTCGTAGCGGGGGCGTAGAGACTTCCATCGTTCCGGATGAAGCAACGTAACAAGTCCTCCTCGGCGGGGAACTGGCCGGCTGCGCATTGTTGTATTAAGGCGCAAGCGGGAACATGATCATAGCGCTGGCGAGACGAAGAGTCGATGGCGATTCATTTACTGCACGAACCTCTTCTGCTCCCTCAGCGCTCGAGGGTCACGGTTACGCTGCGCAATTGCACCGCATCCGCCGGCACCCATTAATTTTCAGTAAATGCGCCGCTCGGACCGTTGACCACCCCTTAGTCCTGCCATACCATCCGACAGTCATGGATAACTCACAACTCGACCAATTACAGGCAGCTTACAAGCAGGCGGTAGATCAGTGGATAGTCGCAATCAGGGCGGAGGAAGCGCTGGCCACCCCGGACCATTCTGAAGTCGCGATGGAGCGCTGGGACCAGGCCGGCTTTGCGGAGCAGGACGCCCAGAACAAAGCCAAGCACGCCAGAGATGCCTACAAGCAAGTTCTTCGCCATCTGCATTTTGGAATCTAGTCAGGTCGTCTTCGGCTAAGGGACACCGGCTTGGTGGCCTTCTTCGCTTTCTTCCCATGCCCTGCCGCACCGGGGTGATCGACCTTGCACGGCGCTCTCGTCAACCGGGGCACCCTCCACCACTTGTCCGGGGCAAAAGCTTCCTTCGGCAAGAAAGTAGAAGTGGGTGACCTTTCCCTTGGTTATACCCTGCCGCGGTTCGATGCGGCTGGCATCGATCTTGGTAGGTCCATCGGTGGTCAGGTAGTATTTGACGTTGACCGCGCGTTGCGAGCCCAGAGTCTGCACTGGGGTCATAAATTCGACGGAGCCACTCACCGCAACGGTGACACTTTCCGCAACCGCACCCGTCGGGCGTGTCGCATCTACATTCCCATTGAGCGAGTGTTCGCGCTCGCGGCTTCTTGGTTACGGCATTCTGATAAATCTGCTTGATTCGCATATCTTTCCTGAGTCGTCGCCATCAGCATGTAAAGTGCGTTGCCGGATCGCAATGGACTTCCCGCATGCCACAGGTGATCTCCTCGTCACCAAACTCGCTCGACGCCGTAGCGTTCAAAAGTGGGATCAGCAGAGATGATCGGCAGATTGCGGCGTTTCGCTTGCACGACGAGCAGCCGATCAAACGGATCTTTGTGATGAAGCGGCAACCCTTCGGCATCCGCCAGGTCATCGAATCCGATCAACAACGGGGTCAATTCGAGATCGCGGATCATGTTCAGCATGAATTGTTTCGCGGTCACGCGTTGTCCGCCTGTGGTGCCGAGCGCCAGCTTCCCCAGACAACTCTTAATCGCCAGCTCCCACACGCTGACGTGGCTGTAGTAATTGCCCCGCTCGCGTATCAGCCGAGCTGCCCGTTTGCTCAGCCGGCGAGGTTCCAGTCCGTACCAGATCAAAGCGTTGGTATCGATCAGCATGCTCAGACGTAGTCCTCGAAGCCTTCAGGGACTGCGTCAAAATCGTCAGCTATTTCGACCGTCCAGCCTTCCTGCTTGAGGAATCCGGGTGGCGGCAACTTACGGGATTTTTTGGTCACACGCGGGCGTTTGATGGTCGCCACGGCGGCGCCGTGCCTGGTGATCGCAACCTCTTCGCCCTGCTCAACCACGCTGAGCACTTCCGCAAAGCGCTCGCGAGCCTGGGAGACGGTGTAGGTCTTCATGCAGCTATTGTACAACAGGTTTCGTACAGAATTGCGTCTCAGACCTACGCCTTCCGTTCCAGTTGGGACGCGATTGTTGGGAAGGTGATGTTTTATCAGGAGATCAGCAGCTTTGTTCCTACGGTACTGGCCGCACTTCAATCTTGGGGGCGCGGCACTCTTTTACCGTGCTCGGGCGCGCCTGGTACTGCATGTCTTTCGATATGCAGATTTCGACGGCAGAGGGCTCGCTCTGGGGACACGACACGCGAAACGCCCTCGCCGGCGCATTGTTCGCCGAGGCGAACTCCTTCTCGATCTTGGAAGCACTGGTGTGAGCACTATCGGATGGCTTTTTGAAGTAATCCGGCACCGTCAGCCCGTTGTAGAGTTTTTCGATCATGCCAAGGTAGTCCTGTGTCGACAGAGCACTGCACGTTCCATGCTTCGACCACTCGTGCTGGATCAAATCTTTGCCCGGCATGATCGGCATCATGCGGTTAACAATCGACGATGAAACCGGCGGAGTACTGCCGCAGTACTCCGGCCCTTCCGGTTGTCGTATTGCGGCCACAGTCCATGTACCACCAGCCCCACATGCTTTTTGGGATCGCATTCGGCATTGGATTTCCCCTTCGGATTGGTGGCACAAAACTCCGGCGCCCGCGATAAGGTGAGCAGAAAATAGTCGAAGTCACCAGCGGATGCGTCGCTCGGAGGGGTGGGCTGCTTCTTGTGTTTCGCGCAACCGTCGGCCACCAGGGAACAACCCAGGGCAACCAGCATACAAGCGGCATAATGCGGCGCGAAGTGGGGTCTGTGACATGTTATGCCTACAAACTGCCTACAGATTTTCGCCCCTATTCCGCCCCTGAAAAACACCGGCGCAGGAAGAGAACTGGCTTCTGCTATATATCCTCTATATAACCGCAACACCGCCACGACCCTTATCTTTACTGCGCTGAATGCTGTTGCACTTGTGCTGCGGTTTAAAGTACCGAAGTGCAACAAGCCTTGTTTTATATGGCTGAAACGCAAAAACAGGGAAGTGCAACAAGCGTGGCGGAAAGTACGACATACACGCCGCACATAAGAGGACGGCTCTTTGGCGAACTGTGTTAACCAGTTAGTTATGTAACGGCGCTATCTGATTTGTCTCAGCCTGTGCCTGCCTCTGCGTCCTACAGCTACTAGGAAGAATAAGAATCCGACCGCAATCAGGAGCAAAACGTATATCCCTAGCAAGATCGTCCAGGTGTTGAAGTCGGCGTACTCGACCTCGGGCTGGGAGCCGAAATTGCGACTCTTTGATTCCTGCTCCTTCTTAAGTCTCTGTTCTCGAACGTCATCCCAAGACTTCGTAAGCTGCACCCCAACGCAATCAAAGCACCCGTCATACAAGCCGAACGGCGGATACCAAACGGTCTCGAACGCCACAAAATAGCTCCCGCACAAAGACAGAATCAGGACGGGAACCCAGATCTTCTTCTGGCTGAGGCATCTTCTTAGGTTCAGAGACACTTGCACGGCCCCCTTGCTTCGATGGAGAAATACGACCCGATGATACGCTCTGGCCGACAATTCACCGAATAGTTGCAGAGTTTCGCAACTGTTAGTGATAACATTCGCCCCAGAGGGCGTATTTCCGTCCGAGACGGCTACCTTCCTCGATCCCAGCAACCTGCACACCCGCTACTTCCAGCCGGCAATCGAGAAGGCAGGATTGCGGCACTTCCGCATCCACGATCTGCGGCACACTTTTGCCAGCCAGCTGTTGCAGGACGGCGCCTCTTTTACTTATGTGCGAGACCAGTTGGGCCACTCCTCCATCTCGATCACTGTTGATCTCTATGGACACCTGGTTCCCGGCGCCAACATCGCATGGGTCGACCGGCTGGACGAGAAAAAGGCGGGCGATTGGGAATCCGGCGCACCAAACGCGCAAACTAACTGGCCAAAATCCGCAAACCAGGCGCAAACGCCGACTGGACACGAGACCATGGAAGATGGCTATCTGGCTGAAAATAATGGGGGCCCTGGGCAGAGTCGAACTGCCGACCAACGGTTTAGGAAACCGCTGCTCTATCCATCTGAGCTACAGGGCCACGAAGACGTAACCTCATGATTCTACTTCAATTTACCAATTCAGGCGTTGCGGTTCTACTGTCCCATCCAGCCATGCCACTCAGGAGGACGCGGGTCGCGTTTCGTAGGCGTGAGCCTGCCGGAGATCAGACTTGCCTGCAATGCCGCCGCAGTGACGACAGCGGTTGAGGGCAGGGATTGGCGAAATGCATCCACCAAGTGACTGACCGTGGGTTTTGGGTCGACGACAAGCGTGTCGAACTTGCCTTGTACGCCCTGGCGACGCTTAACTTGGCCGATAGCACGGCTGCATAGCGAGGGCGGCTTTCACTGCATCCCGCCATAACGAAAGCCGATATGCCTGCCATTGCGGTACCCCGGCCCTTGTCGGTAGGATTTCAACCTGACCGAGATGCCGGTTGGTGGGCGACCGTGCTTCGTGCCGTCCGGGCGACGGAATTGAGAGCATCGTGCCTATGGCTAGCTGTCGGAACTTATCGGGGTGTGAGAAATCAACATGAGTGCTCAGCAATCAGACGCGTTGGTCTTCTTTGGAGCCACCGGCGACCTTGCCTACAAGCAAATCTTTCCCGCACTACACGCGATGGTCAAACGCGGGCATCTGAACGTGCCCGTGATCGGCGTGGCCAAAGCTGGTTGGAACCTCGACCAGCTCATCGCGCGCGCAAAAGACAGCATCGAGACTCACGGAGGACTCGACCCGGTAGCCTGGCCGAAATTGACCAGCCTTTTGCGATATGTAGATGGGGACTACGCCGCCCTTGC
>Ga0210406_10008070_pt1 | contig 10583 bp, 12 predicted proteins | sample IncBWC30MmetaG_FD_155454 | JGI IMG/M metagenome (GOLD analysis project Ga0210406, IMG submission 155454) | Forest soil microbial communities from Barre Woods Harvard Forest LTER site, Petersham, Massachusetts, United States - Inc-BW-C-30-M | ecosystem: Environmental > Terrestrial > Soil >... | reverse complement strand
CCAGCAAATCATCCGGGACAAAAATGCCACCGCCCAGTTTTTCTTCATCCGGCTCAGGGAAGTAGCCAGCAGCGACCGCCCGACTTCGCACTCGAATGAGCGAGACCGGATTAGCGGAATCGACCTGTTCAATCACAACTCCGGACATTGCCATGCCAACAAATCCCGGAACCGGCTGTGCTTCGCGGACATAACAAATCCCACCGCATTCCGATGCCCCGTAAAAAGAGTGGATCTCGCGGCGGAATTTTCCGCAAAAGGCTTGCGCTGTTTCCGGGGCCAAGGGGGCTCCGGCCGAAATGCAAAGGCCTAAATCCGGCAGGAAGGGCGCCTCCTCCATTTCGCAAAATGACTGGTAGAAAACCGGCATTCCCGCAAAAACGGTCGCGCGAGTCGCGGCGAGGCCGTCGATAATGGCCCGCGGTATTCGATCGTTGCTGAGCACAAGCGAAACGCCACGCACGATGAGCGGCGTGAGCAAATTGCTAAAGCCATAGGAATGCGAAATTGGGATGACGCCAAAATTCAAGTCGCGCTCGCTGATGCCCATCGTCTCGCAAATGTTCTCGCAATCGGCCAGCAATTGTTCGCTGCGAAAACGGACTGCGCGCGGGACGGCAGTTGTCCCGGAAGTAAGCTTCAACAGCGAGGGTTGATCGTTGCCCCAATCGTTCGCCGGCCGGTCTTTTGTAGCTGCCGTCGTCCCCGGCGGCAGAATTTGCATGTTTTTGCCGCCAGAGACGGCGGCAGCTACATTGCAGATTCGAAGTGCGCTTTGTTTTTGCTCATCGCTAATCGTCTGTTCCAGCGGGAGAACGACAAGTTGCTTCCGCAGGCACGCTAGAAATAGCGACGGCCAATCGGGATGGTTCCCAATTTGAATCGCGCAAACTTGAGCCGGTGGAATCGCCTCCAGCTGACTCGCAAAATGGCGGGCGCTCTCTTCAATTTCAGAAAAGGTGCGCAGGACCTTCCCTTGGGCGTCCAAGATCGCCGCGCGGCCGCGATTCTTTGCGCGAGTAGCTTCCCACGCCTCGAGAATCGGATCTTCTAATGTCGTCCTCACTTGCGAATTTGCCCTTCCGCAGCTAGGTTGTCGGCTCGTTTTTGAATATGAAGGCGGACATTCATCCCGATTATCAAGAGACCGACATCGTTTGCGCGTGCGGCGCGGTTTATCACACTCGCTCGACCAAACGAGACATTAGAATCGGCATCTGTGCCGCCTGCCATCCGTTTTTCACCGGCGAACAAAAATTTGTCGATACCGCCGGGCGCGTGGAAAAATTCGCGCGTCGCTACGGTAGCACCAAGGCCGCCCGCGCGGGCAAGGCTTAGCTGAGCTGTAGCCGCCCCGCTCTGTCGGGGCGCACCAACGCGGCGACAGAGCCGCGGCCAAAACCCAACCCATGGACTTTGATCTTCTCATTCAACGTAAACGCGAGCGTTTCGAACAACTCGAACGCGAAATCGCGGATCCGTCCCTTTTTGAAAATCGCAATCGCGCCGGCGAAATCATGCGGGAACACGCGAGCGTGAAAGCCTTGCTCGCGAAATGGAACGAGTTGTCGAGCGCGCGAATGCAACTGGCAGACAATCGCGAACTGGCCAATTCGACCGACGCCGACCTCGCCCAAATGGCCAAGGAAGAAATTCCCGCCCTCGAAGAACGCGTCGCCAGATTCGAACGCGAGATGCAGTTGGCATTGCTTCCACCGGATGAAAATGAAAATCGCGACGCAATCATTGAAATCCGTGCAGGCACTGGCGGAAGCGAGGCCGCAATTTTTGCCGCCGATTTGTACCGAATGTACAATCGCTATGCCGAGTCAGCCGGATTGAAAATCGAGAGTATGGACTCGAGTCCATCGGAGCTTGGGGGGTTAAAGGAAGTGATTTTCAAGGTGAGCGGTGAGTCGGTTTTTCGAAAATTGCGCTACGAGAGTGGAGTGCACCGGGTCCAGCGTGTCCCGACGACCGAGGCGCAGGGGCGCATTCATACCAGCACCGCCACGGTCGCGGTCTTGCCGGAGGCGGAGGAAATAGATCTGGAATTAAAGCCGGAAGAGCTTCGCATTGAAGTTTGTCGCTCCGGCGGTCCGGGCGGTCAGGGCGTAAACACGACCGATTCTGCAGTGCAGATTTTGCATATTCCTACTGGGACAATCGTACGCTGCCAGGACGGACGGAGTCAGCAAAAGAACAAAGAAAAAGCGCTCAACGTTTTGCGCTCCCGTTTGCTCGAAACCAAACAACGTGAAGAAGCGGAGAAATACGCGGCTCATCGCCGGAGTCAGATCGGATCGGGCGGTCGCGAAGAAAAAATCCGGACTTACAACTTTCCGCAGAACCGCGTCACCGACCACCGCATCGGGCTCACTCTTTACAACCTGGACCGGTTTATGGAAGGCGAGCTCGAGGAAATGATTTCAGCACTGCAAGCTGCCGATCTGGCCGAGCGATTGAAAGACAGCGCGCTGAGCGCGTAATGGAAATTCATCTTGCGTCTTCATTGATTGTCATTCCAAGCGGCACAGACGGCGAGGAACCTCGCATTGCTTGTTCACGCTTTCTTCGTCGGAGAGGTCCTTCGCCGTCTGTGCGGCTGAGGATGACTGCGTTCGGGGGGCAGGGCATATGACGGTGCTCGACGTCCTTCAATCTACCACCGCCTACTTCAAAAAACGCGGGATCGAGAATCCGCGCCTAAACGCCGAGCATTTGCTGGCGCATTCACTCGGGCGGAAAAGGCTCGATATTTACCTCGAGTTTGAGCGCGATCTGGCCGAGCCCGAACTGGCGCCATTACGTGAGCTCGTCCGCCGGCGCGGGCAAAACGAGCCGCTCCAACATTTGCTCGGCACCATCGAGTTTTGCGGGAACATCTTTCTCTGCGACAAACGCGCGCTCGTTCCGCGACCGGAAACGGAAGAATTTGTCGGGCTGATTGAATCGAGAATCCTGAATCGAGAATCGAGAATCGTCGATCTCGGGACCGGTTCAGGGGTAATTGCACTGTCGCTGGCAAAAAAAATTCCTGAGGCGAAAATCACCGCCACCGACATCTCGGATGACGCGCTCTTGCTGGGGCATGAAAATGCCGTCCGGCTTGGCATCTCGGGCGTTCAATTTCTCCAAAGCGACTTGTTAGAGAATGTTGTCCGAAAATTCGATCTGATTGTCGCGAATCTGCCCTACATTTCGCGCCATGATCGCGACCAGCTCGCACCCGAAGTTTTGCGCGATCCGGAAGTCGCCCTTTTTGCCGGCGAGAAGGGCGATGAAATTATTCGCCGATTGATTGAGACCGCCCCGTTGCATCTGAGCGCCGGAGGCTTGCTCGCGCTGGAGATCGGACTGGGCCAGGAAGCCGCCCTAATGGATCTTTTGCGCCAGAAAAATTACCGCGACATCGAGGCGAAAAACGATTATTCAGGGAGAACGCGTTTTCTCTTCGCCCGGTATGGATAAGATACTTGTGCATGGCGGGAATTCTCTCGCCGGTTCCATCAAGATCAGCGGTTCGAAGAACTCCGCCCTCCCCATTCTGGCCGCGACCCTCCTGACGCGGGAGCCGTGCACGATTCATCGCGTGCCGGACCTGAGCGACACGCATTACATGTTGCAAATCCTCACTCATCTCGGCGCTCAGGTGGAACGCGCCAGCGGGATTGTCACCGTCACTGCCGACAAAGTGCAATCGGTCGCGCCGTATGACGTTGTGCGAAAAATGCGGGCCTCGGTCGGCGTGCTCGGCCCGCTCCTCGGGCGGTGCAAGGAAGCGACCGTTTCCCTGCCGGGAGGTTGCGTCATCGGCGATCGGCCGATCGATCTGCACTTGAAGGGATTCGAAACGCTGGGCGCGGCGGTGCGAGTGGAAGGTGGCAACGTGAAGGTTTTTGCCCCGAAACTTGCCGGCGCGGTGATTAATTTGCGGGGCAAATTCGGACCAACTGTGCTCGGGACCGACAATGTGATGATGGCCGCCGTTCTGGCTGAAGGCACAACTGTAATCGAAGGCGCGGCGCAAGAGCCGGAAGTGTGTGATCTGGCTGATTTTCTCAATAAGATGGGCGCGAAAATCGAGGGCGCCGGGACACGAAGAATAATTGTCGAAGGCGTTAGTGAATTACACGGGGCCGAGCACCACATCATTCCCGATCGGATTGAAGCGGGCACTTTTCTGGTGGCGGGCGCGATAGCCGGTACCGGAGTGACCGTCAACCGAGTTGAGCCAAAACATCTTACCGCGATTACTGATGCGCTGAGCGGTTGCGGATTCAAAATCGAGGCGAAGAATCAATCCATAACCGTTTCACCAAATGGTGCACCCAAACCGTTGGAAATCACGACGGAACCCTACCCCGGGTTCCCGACTGATATGCAGGCGCAAATGTGCGCGTTGCTTTCCACCACTGAAGGAATCAGCGTGATCACGGAGAATATTTTCCCGCAGCGTTACATGCACGTAGCCGAGCTGAAACGGATGGGTGCCGAGGTGCAAATGGAAGGCGCGACCGCAGTGATCCAAGGAGTGGAGCGCTTGACCGGCGCGCCGGTAATGGCGAGCGATCTGCGCGCCTCGGCCGCATTGGTGCTGGCGGGACTGAAGGCCGAAGGAGTTACGGAGGTGAGCCGCGTTTATCATATCGATCGCGGCTACGAACATCTCGACGAAAAATTGAGCGAACTCGGCGCGCACATCGAGCGGGTGAAGGCCTGAAATCTTTGGAGAACAGCCATCTTGGCTGTGGCGCCAGCGGGCATCTTGCCCGCTGATCGTGGCAGCCTAAGAAACGTGCGTCCTTGCACCGAGAGTGCGGCGCAACGAACAAAATCCTTTTAGAACGTAACACCGGTCTGATGATTGCGCATGAGCCTTTGGCTTGCGTTCTCTGGAAACAAGCGAGACGCTTGGATTACCTATGGAACCGACTCCACCTCCCGCCACCTCTTCTTCGTCAGCCGATATCCGCACCTGGAACGTTCTTTGCCATGCCAGCGCGCTCCTGGGATTCTTTTTTCCATGGGCCGGTCACATCCTCGCGCCTTTAATTGTGTGGCTGGTGAAACGCGGTGATTCTCCCGAAATCGATGCCCACGGCAAAGAATCGGTCAATTTCCAGCTTACGATGCTCATTTACTCTGTGATCTCTGGCATTCTCTGTCTGGTGCTGATCGGATTCGTTTTGCTCGCCATCCTGCACGTTCTCAATGTGGTCTTTGTCATCATCGCCTCCATCCGCGCGAGCGAAGGAAAGTTTTATCGTTATCCGCTTACGATCCGTTTTCTGAATTAGAAATCGCGGTCTCGCCAAACTACGCGAGTCAACGAGCGCTCTGCCCATAGGCGACGCCTACCTCGCCATGAACTTTCGATTGTTCAGTGCGCTGCAACATTGGATCGGAGTTCTCAGCTTGCTGCTGAGCGGCGCAGCCGGTTTCGAAAATCGCAAGTGCGAGAAGCAAACAATATAAGGGTCGCATAAAGTATTCCGCGTTAGTGTTCCTTAGGAAGCTGACTCCAATGTCGACCGAGAAGATAACTGAGCCTTCGACTACTAAGATTGTCATTTCGTTCATCGTGCCGGCTTACAACGAAGAAGCGGAACTGCCGGGAACGCTTCACGCAATTCGTTCTGCCGCTGTCGGTTATGAGCACGAGATTGTGTTGGTGAACGATGGGTCGACCGACGCGACGGGCGCAATCGGCGAAGAATTCGGGGCGCGCGTGATTTCGATCGAGCGCCGACAAATCGCAGCCGCGCGTAATGCCGGAGCCGCCGCTGCACGGGGCAACGTCTTTATTTTCGTCGATGCTGATACCCGGATCGGATCGGAACACGTGCGCGGCGCAGTTGAAGCGCTCGAGCGCGGTTGTGCCGGCGGCGGTGCGCGGCTGGGAACTGATCGAGAAATTCCACTCTGGGGCACAATCTTTTTTCGCGTTTTTACTACGCTGTATTTCGGACTCAACCTCGGCGCCGGCGCGTTTCTCTTTACCACGCGCGAGAATTTTTTTGCAGTCGGCGGCTTCGACGAGATTTACTTCGCGAGCGAAGAAATCTTTTTCACCATCGCGCTAAAACGCCTCGGCCGATTCAGGCTATTGCGTGAACCAGCCATAACCTCCGGTCGAAAACTGCGGATGTATTCGGGGTGGAAAATTTTTACCCGCTCTCTTTCTTTGATTTTCGGCGGGCCGCGCGGGGTGATGTCGCGAAAAAAGCTCGACATGTGGTACGGCGGCGACCGCGAAAAACGCATTAATTAAGGGGGCGTGAAAATGATGGTCAGACGTAACTCGGCCATGTACTCTCGCGCCATCTAACCGCAGAAAAACCTATGCTACACATCATTTGGCACATTATTGTTGGTTTCGTTGTCGGTCTGGTCGCGCGCGCCGTCATGCCGGGGGCACAATCCATGGGATTGATCAAAACAACCCTCCTCGGGATCGTAGGCGCCATTGTTGGTGGATTAATTGGGCGGCTCTTTTCCAAACCGGAACCGGGCTCGGCCTTTCATCCCGCCGGGTTCATCATGTCAGTCATCGGTGCCGTTCTTGTCCTGTTTCTTTGGACGCGATTGGTGCCGGCAGGGTAGTGTTGGAAACGAAGATTCGCGATTTTACAAACGACGGAGAAGTGCGCGAACTGGTGCGCGCCTTCGAGGAAGCGACGGTTCTGCCTTCGCAATTCCACCACTGCGCCCACATCGCGGTGGCTTTGACTTATCTGGCTGAAGCCTCGGTCGATGACGCGACCGTGCGGATGCGGCAGACGCTCCAAAAATTTACGCAGCGCCACGGTGTCAATGTTTATCACGAAACCGTGACGCGGTTTTGGATGAAGCTGCTCGAGCATCTGGCGACCACTCATTACCGCGACATGCCATTGTGGCGCCGGATCAATTTGATCGTGGAACGTTGGGCCGTGACCGACCCGATTGCTGCGCATTATTCACATAGCGTTATCAGTTCGCGCGCTGCCCGCGAAAGCTGGATCGCGCCGGATCGGTTGCCGCTTCCGTTCTGATGACTGGGCGTGTTTTTCCGGGGAGCACAGGCGACTAGCCTGTAGTTACCGGCAGCTTGCCGCCAAAATGCGGTCCGACGCTCTATCGGACAATGTGCGAAGATGAACCGGCTGGCAGCCCGTTCTCCCCAAAAGGGAGAGCGCGACGCGTCCTCATCCGTCGCCAGGTGCGATAGGTTCTTGTGAGGGAACAGGAATCGCCGGGCCGTGAGCGTCTCGACATTTATCTCAACGATCATCTCGCCGGTTCGGTTGCGGCGATTGAGTTACTCGAGAAGGTGATCGAGCACCATTCGGAGGATCGGTTCGGAAAGATCTTTAGCGACTGGCGCGCTGACATTCAGGCCGATCAGGAAACGCTGCGCGATTTGATTCGGAAACTCGGTGCCGAGGAAAGCGCTATCCGTAAAGCCGGCGCCTGGGTGGCCGAGAAATTTAGTCGGATAAAAATTGGGGACGTAGATGACAGCGCCAGCCTGCTTCAGGCGTTGGAGGCATTGGCTTTGGGAATTACCGGCAAGCGGCTTCTCTGGCGCTCCTTGAGGGCGATTACGTCCAATTTTGCGCCGCTGCAAGGAACGGATTTCGCCGAGCTCGAAAAACGGGCGCAGGATCAATTTGAGCGCGTTGAAACTTTGCGGCTAGAAATGGCGCGGGAAGCGTTTCGAACGTAGTCGGGTGATATCGCTCGTGGACTTCTGGGGAGCACAGGCTGCCAGCCTGTAGTTGCCGGCAGCTTGCCGGCGACATGCAGACGATGCTTTGCTGGACAATGGGCGTAGCATCTCGGCAAGCTGCCGAGATGAACAGGCTAGCAGCCTGTGCTCCCCAGAAGGACGTCGTGCCCTACCCTTTGCACGTCCGCGAATTCGGCGGGAGCTTTGCGGCTAATGAAAATTTTTGTCGCGGTCAGTCTCGTGGTCACAAGTTCGCTTCTCGCGCAAACACCAGGGCCCAGTGTCTCTAACGGCAAACATCCGTTCACCTTCGAAGTCATGATGAAGCTCAAACGCGTCGGCGCGCCGGTGCCGTCGCCGGATGGAAAATGGGTGGTGTTCGATTGCGAAGATGTCGATCTCGAGGCAAACACGAAAATTTCGCATTTATGGATCGTGCCGGCGCAAGGCGGCGAATCGCGCCGGCTCAATCCAACTCCCAACCATGAGGAACGCCCACGTTTTTCGCCTGACGGCAAGCGGCTTATCTGGACATCGAAAGCGACTGATCCGACACAAATTTGGATGTGCGATTTTGATCCGAGCGCGGGCGCGTTCGTCGGTCAGCCGCATCAGGTGACGAATATTTCGACTGGCGCAGACGGTGCGATCTGGTCACCGGGTGGGAAGAGCATTTTGTTCGTGTCGGCGGTGTATCCGGATTGCAAGGATGACGCGTGCAATAAGCAGCGCGACGACGAGTTGAAAAAGAGCAAGGTCAAAGCAAAAATTTTCACGCGGTTGTTCTATCGGCATTGGAACGCCTACACCGAGTGCAAGCGCAGCCATCTGTTTGTCGTTGACGCTGACTCCAGTAGCACAGGCATCTTGGCTGTGGGGACAGCAGGCGTCTCGCCTGCGGGACTGCAGCCACCAGACAAGATGTCTGGTCGCCCCACAGTCGGGACGACTGCGCCCCGCGATCTCACGCCGGGCGATCACGATGTCCCGCCGTTTCATCTCGGCGGGCAGGACATGTATGCGATCTCGCCCGACGGCCAGGAAGTGGCTTACACCAGCAACATCGAGTCCGAAGCCGGACCGGCATTTGTCGAAGCCACCAGCACGAACAACGAAATTTTCATCGTGCCGATGGCAGGGGGAATGCCCAAGAAAATTTCCACCAGTCCCGGCAGCGATTCGACACCGCTGTATTCGCCGGATGGAAAATACATCGCCTGGCGCTCGCAAGCTCGTGCGGGCTTCGAAGCCGATAAATGGCGGCTCCTGCTGCTAGATCGACAAACTGGAGAAATTCGCGACGCGACACAAACCTTTGACCGATCGGTCGGAAACTACGTTTGGGATCCAACCGGAAGTGTCCTTTTCTTTTCGTACGAAACCGCAGGCCAAGCTGTGTTTGGTCAGGCGGACTCGCTGTCCGAACGCAATGAGTTCAGGGTTGTCACTCCGCCGTCCGAATTCATGTCATACGATCGGCAAGGTCGGCCCGTATGGCGGTATCTTTACAATTTCGATGCCCAGATCAACGCCGGGCATATGGACGAACTTGCAGCAGTGCCTGGCGGCCTTTACTACACAAGGAATTTCGCGTCAGCACCCTCCGAGATTTGGCGCGAGCAGTGGGATCAGAAGGAGTCAGGTCACGCTGCGAAGCAAATCACCCACATGAACGACGCGTTGCTGTCGCAAATCGACATGCAGCAGTTGGAGTCGTTCACCTTCAAAGGCGCGAACAACGAGGACGTGCAGGGCTTCGTGGTCAAGCCACCGGGATTCGATCCGGCGAAGAAATATCCGCTCAAATTTTTGATCCATGGCGGGCCGCAAGGGGCGTGGGGAAATTCGTGGACGTATCGCTGGAACGCGGAGTTGTTCGCGGCCAGCGGATACGTCGTGGTAATGATCAATTTCCACGGCTCGACCGGGTACGGGCAGAAGTTTACCGATTCGATCAGCGGCGATTGGGGCGGGAAGCCGTATGTCGATCTGATGAAGGGGCTCGATTACGTGGAGAAAACATACCCGTTCATCGACAAGAACCGCGAGGCCGCGCTGGGCGCGAGCTACGGTGGTTACATGGCCAATTGGCTGCTAGGCCACACCGACCGCTTCAAGTGCATTGTATCGCACGACGGGATGTTCAATACCGAATCTGCTTATGGGGCAACGGAAGAGCTCTGGTTCCCGGAATGGGAATTCAAAGGTCCGCCGTGGAAACAGCGCGAGCTCTACCGGAAATTTTCGCCACACCTCTTCGCCGACAAATTTAAGACGCCGACGCTAGTAGTACATGGCCAGAATGATTATCGACTCGATGTCAGCGAAGGTTTTCAGCTCTTCACCGCGCTGCAAAGACTGAAGGTGCCGTCAAAGATGTTGTATTTTCCTGATGAAGGTCACTGGGTGTTGAAGCCACAGAATTCGCGGTTGTGGTACAAAACGGTGAACGATTGGGTGGATCAGTGGTGCAAGTAACTCGTGTCATCTCGAGCGAAGTGAGAGATCTCTTCCTCCTCCTGTGCTTTTCCTCTTAATCGCAGTCCAGTAATGGAAAAAATAGTTAAAGATTCCTCGACTGCGCTCGGAATGACAAAATCGAGGGACATGTGCCGTCATGTCTGCGTCGATCAAGGATCCAAGAATTAATGGGCTGAAGGTGGATCGAGCGCTCCGCGTTCGATGTTATTTAGACGGCGGAGCCGCATTTGATATTGGCATCGCGCCCGGAGCGGCCGATCCACCTAGCCTACCTCCGTCTTCTCCCAAACGAGTACCCGCGATGCGTGCGACCGCCGCCAATACCGCGTTTGCCGCCGGCGATGACCTCCGGTTCAAATAGTACCGTGTAAATATATGGAAAGTTCTC
>Ga0210406_10008069_pt1 | contig 10584 bp, 7 predicted proteins | sample IncBWC30MmetaG_FD_155454 | JGI IMG/M metagenome (GOLD analysis project Ga0210406, IMG submission 155454) | Forest soil microbial communities from Barre Woods Harvard Forest LTER site, Petersham, Massachusetts, United States - Inc-BW-C-30-M | ecosystem: Environmental > Terrestrial > Soil >... | reverse complement strand
GTTCGACCAACGTCCGCAGGTCTCCGACGGAAAGGTCAGTGTCTTTTTCTACGCCGGCCTCATGCTTGACGTCTTCAATCACCATTTCGAACGGCTCATGTTCTTCACCCTCCCGTTTCTGCACTCCCATCACCACATCTCCATACATCTGCAGAAACCGGCGATACGAGTCCCAGGCGAAACGAGGATTCCCGCTCTTCTCGGCGACGACCTCCACGACTTCGTCGTTCATGCCGAGGTTCAAAATCGTATCCATCATACCCGGCATCGAGTCGCGCGCGCCGGAACGAACTGAGAGCAACAAAGGATCTTTGCGATCACCTAGTTTTTTGCCGACTGATTTCTCGATTTTGCCCAAAGCTGAGGCCACCTGATCCTTAAGCTCGGGAGGATAGGTTTTTTTATTCTCGTAGAAATAGGTGCAAACCTCCGTATTGATCGTAAAGCCGGGAGGCACCGGGAGGCCGATGCGAGTCATCTCGTGCAGATTAGCTCCTTTCCCTCCGAGCGATGCTTTCATCGAGCCATCGCCGTCGGCTTTGCCATCACCAAAATAGTAAACGTAGCGAGTCCGTTTGGTGGATGAAGTTTTTGCAGCTTTTTTATCAGCCTTTATTTCGATCGAGCGCTGCTTCTTCAGAGCGGTCCGTTTCTTCAGTTTTCTTGCCATAGAAAGATTTGGGGTCGGTGACGAACACAGAATGACGCGGGGCCGTCCCTCGCCGCCAGAACGGGCAACCTAACGAAGCGATCGGGTGTGTCAACAGCCCGCGCCGCTCTCGAAGCGCATGCATTTGAGAGCGGCGCGGGCTATAGCAGCAGAATAGTTCGCTGACGCCGGACGATTCTGCTGCGTCTTTGAAAACAAGCTGCACGGAAAGCGCAAAAGAAGACCAGCTGCATCGGACATCCGAACACGCCGAATCGCTCCGTTGAGTTTACGGACGCGCGCTCGAAAAAAGCAGAAAAATGGGCTGGCGAACGCCAGCGTATTTTTCTGCCGGAACCTGCATCGCTTAAAAATGTCTCAGCATTTTTAAGCGATGCAGGCTGGGGGGATTTATTCAGGTGCTAATGCACCTAGAGAGATCTCAGGAAGCAGCCGGAACTCGATCCGCCGATTGAATCACTTCTCCCGCGGCGGACATGAATTCGTCCAATCCCGTGCTCGGAATAATGATTGTGTTGCGCCGGCCATGTGCTTCTTCTGTGATACGCATAAACCGGCCGCGCTCGTTTTCTCGGAATTCTATATAGAAATGCTTACGCTCAACCTGCAACTCTCGCGTTATGATGACATTGTCCATGACATTTTTTTGGAGGGATACCGATACCATTACACCTTTTGGCGCCTTAGATTGAAAACCAAGGCTTAGTCTTTAGAGAATCTTCTTAAGTGCCACAAAATCCGGGCTACGTAAATAGCAAAATTGTAACGGATTCGCACTTTATGCTTTATTCGCTAACTACAGTAAAGTCGATTTGCTGTTTGAACCGGTCTACTCGCGCCACTCTCACCGTGAGATGATCTCCCGCTTGATAAACCCGCTTATGGGTTCTGCCCACTAACCGGCGGCGAACTGCGTCAAATCCAAAGAAATCGTCTTCTAGCGAACTAACGTGAACAAGTCCGGTCATTAAAATCTCCGGAACTTCAACTAACAGTCCATAGTTACGAACATCGGACACAATACCAGCAAAACGGTGAGGCTTTCTAACTAGTAATTCTAGAAATTCTAGTTTTTTTAATCGAGCGGCCTCTCGTTCCGCTTCTGCTGCCAAACGTTCCGTCAATGATAGGTGTTCACTCACCGCCTCTAGTTGACCGGAACGAGGTAACTGTTTAACTGCGTTCTGCCGCCCAAGTAACACATTGAACGCCCGATGCGTGAGCAGATCCGCGTACCGCCGAATCGGGCTCGTGAAATGGGTGTAATCGGACTTTGCCAGTCCATAGTGTCCTAACGGTAACGGCGAATAAGCGGCTTTTTGCAGGCTCCGCAGCAAACTCACTTTCAGCGCTGGAGCGTCCTCTCGCCCTTCAATCTTCTTTAACAACTTCTGCATCTCCGCCCGCTGACTCAGATCGCCCGCTTGGATCCCGTGCGATAAGAGAAATTCGCGAAACTCCATGATTTTGTCCGGATTCGGATCGTCATGGACCCGATACACGCTGAGCACGTTTCGAGTTTTGGTCTCGTGGGCGACAATCTCGTTCGCCAACAGCATGAACTCCTCGATCAATTGGTGAGAAATATCATTCGTTTCCTGGACTAGACCTACCGCGCGCCCTTCCTCATCAATCTTTATTCGTACCTCCGGCATATCGAGGTCGAGCGCACCGCTATGAAACCGTTTCTGGCGCAGCTTTGAAGCCAATTCCCAAGCCCGTTTCAGATTTTGGGTGAGCTCGTCATCGTACGCTCCCATTAGCCGTTCGTAAGCCTGTCCGTAAGTCAATCGATTCCGGCTCCGGATAACGGTGGCTGCGAACTTGTGCCCTTTCTGCCGTCCCGTTCGATCGAAACGCACCAACACGCTCTTGGTCAGGTGATCTTCATCGGGGCGCAAACTACAAACACCATTTGATAGCCGCTCCGGTAACATTGGAATGACCCGGTCAGGCAAATAAACGCTGTTCCCACGCTGATACGCCTCCTTGTCCAAAGCAGAGTGTGGTCTCACATAGTTCGATACGTCTGCGATATGGATGCCGACCTCCCATCCGTCACCAGCTGGGATCACGTGAATAGCATCATCGAAATCACGGGCATCGTCTGGATCGACAGTAAAGATCGGTAGATGGCGAAGGTCGAGCCGGCCGGCGAGCTCAGTGTCCGGAATTTCCGTGGGAATTTCAGCCGCTTCTTCGAGTACTCGGTCGGGAAATTCGGTGGGCAACCCGTGCTTTTTGATTATCCCGAGAATCTCAACTTTGGGATCGCGCGACGGCCCGAGAACTTCGATGATTTCTCCCTCCGGACTGACATGCCGGTTCTCCCAAGCTTCCAAGCGAACCACCACTGTGTCGTTGATCGCCGGGAGCCGCCCCTTGGCGTCCTCCTTTAGCGGTACGTAAACGTCGTGTACCAGATTGGGATCAGCCGGCACCACATAATAGAACTTCTTCGTCTGTTGCAGCGTCCCAACGATCCGGCTAGTGGCGCGCTCCAGGATCTTGATCACTTTGCCCGTTCGTTTTCGTTTGGCGCGAAAGCTCGTTACCTCTTCTTCGGTGATTCGCGCCACCACCCGATCCCGATGCAGCGCAGTGCTGGTCTGGCTCGATGGAATGTAAACGTCCCCTTGCCCATCCCCGGTTTCATTGAGCACGTAACCGAAGCCTTGCGGGTTGATCAGGATAACCCCCGTAATCAGGTCCGCGGCCTGAGGAAGGACATAACGATCCTTCCGAACCCGAGTGATCTTCCCGCTCGATTCCAGTTGCACCAGCAGCTTGCGAAAAGCGCCTCGTTCATCCACCGGCACACCCAGCTTCTCCGCTAACTCGGTTTTATTTAGCGGCTGATATTTGCTACTACCCACAAAGCTCAAAACCCGCTGCGCAAGCGGCTGAGCCACACCTTTAGAAACTCCCATGAAAATTTTGTACCCCTGGAAAGGGGCCGTCTAGAGTAGCCTAATTTCCTTTTCGTGTCGAATGGCACAAAGCGGACCACGAATGGACGCGAATAAAAACGGACTCACTACGGAACAGATAGGCCACAAACCTTTGGATACACGGAGCAGGCTAACTTCTTCGTGAACTCGGCGTCCCCGGCCGACGTAGCTAAAAGGGGAGATCAGGCGACTTGTCGTCCGCCGTCCGCCGGACGACGGAGAAAGTCTGCTCTATGGTGAATCCCCGCTGTCACCTTCGGCTTGCGTCCCGGTTCAAACCGACTAGCATCTTGGTCCAACGGTAGGGATGAGCTCCCCGCTCATCCGGGATCAGCTCGTTATCCGCGGGTGTAGTTCAATGGTAGAACGGCAGCTTCCCAAGCTGCATACGAGGGTTCGATTCCCTTCACCCGCTTTCCTCGCGGGCTCCGGGCGGCATTTAGCACAGAATCGTTACTTGAGGGCTCTGACTACGGATTTTCAGGGTGTAATCCCAGGAATGTACTTTCAAAAACGCTTCTCGTTCCTGTTGTTCCTCAATCAATTACTAAAACCGTAATACACTGGGGCGGTATACGTGCCGTTGACGGAAGGTTTGAATAACCAATGCTCCCTCACCCATTTGACGGTGTAGTCACAAAACTCGGTCGGGCCTTTTTGGTCTATTACCCGAATATCGATGATAGCGCCATTCTTCACCGTCATTGAGAGGAGTACCCCTGCCTTATATTGAGTCTTCCTTACATACTCCAATAATGCTGAACGATATTCGTTCGGGAATTGTGGCTTTGGTGCCCTCTCAAAAAGCGACCAGTCACGACTCGTCCAAGGTCCTGTCTTCGCCGGGATCGGAGTAGGCACTGCTTCAGCTCGTACGACTCTGAACGAGATCGGCTGAATCACCGTGCCACTAAATGGGCTAACAAACCTCCAATGTCGGCTTATCCAAGCCTGCACTTCCGCGGATGCGATCGGCCACCGACTAGCATCTTTAATACTAACACCCGAAACCGCGCCCTTAACTGCACTAATTTGCGCGTGCAAAGTAACGGTCTTTGGTGATGTGCCATCGCGTCGCAATTCGTGCCAAGCTGTTTCTGAGAGTGATGGGGGCGGTGCCAAGGCCAGATCAGGGTTCACACCGTGCGCTGAAGAAACCGCTAAGAAGAACAATGAGGTTACGCACAGCCAACGGTTTGCTCGGTCCACAGAAACGTGTTTACCGATTTCACCTGATTTCTTCAATCAGATCTTCGCCGGGGCCCACCCCTTCAAGCGGGCGTCGGCTAGTTCGACCGCGAGGCGCCGCCGAATCCACTATGACGGTTTCATCACTCGGAAAAATCTGGCAAAAACTTGCAAATCGCAGGTGACAAAACGTCGCGATGAGAAAACTATTCTCGGACCTATCGAAGGAACGATATGCAAATGGCGCAGGAGCGGACGGTGTTGTCGGAGCACGCATCGCGGAGCGGCTGGATTCGTTTCTTGGTTTTTGCCCTGTTCTTAGTGGGTGAGATGGCCATCTCGTTTGTTGGCGGACTGATCATTCGCAACCCTTGGCTGCCTAACTATCTGGTCGACCGAATCAGTGGACACGCTCCGCAGGAAGTCGTTGTCCAGAAAGTGAAGCTGCCACCGCCGCCTTCTACCGCGGGTGAATACCTGAATCTGATGAATTACGACGAAAAGGTACTCCCGCCGAATGAGCGTGCCGTTGCCTCAATCCTGAACGATACCGTCGCTCACTTAGAAATACGAAAACCGCCGTTCCAGCTTTTTCGCGAGCAGATCTTGCCTCAGATCGAGGCGGTCCAACCCGGCGAAGATCTCACTAAGATTCGGACTTCCGTCCAACAATGCCAAGACTTCGCCAATTCCGCGATTCATTATTATAATGACATCTCCGAGCAGCTAACGGCGAAACTCAAGACGGTGGGCCTTCCGGCTTCAACCGCCCGAGAGGTGGCCAACACTTTTGCCAAATGGGCACAAAATGTCGGGAACGTTGCTTGGCCAACCGAAGTAAACAAGGCCTGCGCCAGCATCACTACTTTGCTGGATGTCCTCTCCGAAAATGGGTCCGAATGGAAACGCCAAAGCGACGGGCACCTGTCGTTCACCACCCAGGCCTTACTCGACCAATACAACTCCGCCACCGCCGACCTGAACACCGCTATAAAAGCCATCAACGGAGGGTGAGGGGGGTTCACCGTTCACCGTTCACCGTTCACCGTTCACCGTTCGGCGTTCGGCGTTCGCGGTTCTGCGATTGGCGGAAGCGTGTCGCGCTACCCGCCCCTGACCAACCCATTAGTCCCATAGGTCCCATGAGTCCCATTAGATCGCAGAGCCATGCATCATCCCTACCCCTGACCCCCAACGCCTAACGGCTAACCGCAGAACGCTAGCCGCCAGCAGCGAACCGTGAACCGTGAACGGCGAACTGTGAACCGCTAACCCCTAACCCTTTAGCTGTCCCTTCGCCCAATCGAGATCCCACTCCAAGGTCGGATTCTTCCCATAATCCCGAATCAACGCAGTCAAGATTTCCACGCTCGCTCTGAAATTCCGAGTTGCGCCGGTGACATCTCCTTGCGCCTTCAACACGCTACCGAGCCGGCTATGGATAACCGATAACTCGCGGAGGCGAGCTCCATTTGACGGATCCTGGCTGACCAGTCTTAACATGATCTGCAACGAACTTGCGTACGTAGCTTTGGCTCCTCGCAAATCGCCTTGAGCTTCTAACACCTCACCAATCTTTTCATGAGTCACCAACAGACTCCGTTGCCAGGCAACATCGGTGGGATGCTTCGTAGCCAGAGCCTGTTGAACTTCGAGCAGACGCCTAAACTGAGTTCTGGCCCGGTTCAGATCGCCTTGCGCTAATAACAGGTCTCCCACCTTTTCGTAACGGACTGAGAGAGCGGCTTGCCAGGCACTGTTCTCTGGATCTTCCTTGACCAACTTTCGGCTGATCTCCAGCGAACGTGTGAACCTGGCTAATGCACCGTCCATATCACCCTGCACCATTAGCCGATCACCCTGATCTTGCAGAAGCGCGGACCATCTGCTCAGTCCCTCAGGATCTTGCTGACTGAAACCGAATTTGTCATAGTACGCCTCCACCCTTCTCTGGGCGTCCTCAACAATGTCGAAGTGATCAATCGGCTCCAGCTTTTCCCTGAGCTGTTCGAGTAGGTGGTCAATGATATCTTCGGCGCCTCTCCGGGCGGCCAGCGCGTGGTTCTCTCCTTGAACCGCCGCATTCTTCTGCACCGCGATCTCATGTGCTCGCCAAACCGCTGCTCCCACAACGGCGGTTAGTACCGCGATGATACCTGCCACCACCATGCCTCCATAATTGTAGGAACCAGAGGAATTACCAGAATCAGCGTACTGAGCGGAAGGTGACGCCTTCTCATTAGCGGAGTTAGTGCCAGCGGCCGCCGCCGGCGACAGCCAGATAAAAGCGATCACGACGGCAATGGCAGAAGCGCTCGTTAGATAAAAACAAGACATCCTCCCGCTTTGTCTAACGATTGAACCAATCATTGTAATCACTGAATGCCTCCGCAAAAGTTAGCCACCGATTGGCATTCGTGGGTTAACGGTTTGCCGTTAGCTGTTCGCGGTTAGTCGTTAGGCGTTGGGGGTTAGGAGTAGGGATGATTTTTGGGCTCTGCGACCGAATGAGACTCATGGGACCTATGGGACTAATGTGTTGGTCTGGGCGGGTGGCGCGATGTGCTCCGGACAACCGCCTAACCGCTAACCGCTAACCCGATTACCTATCGACGTTTTAGGGATCAACTCCGCGATGTCAAGCGGAAGGCCTGATCTGGTTTACGTTTCCGTTTGCCGCGTGTAGTCAACCGGCAAACAATACGTCGTAAGCGGCGCCCAGATCTCGCATCTCCGCCGGCGAAAGCGCAACCAACGGCGGACGCACGGTCAACCAATGACTCTCCTTTGACCGGTAAGACAAAAGCGCTTTAACGGCGGGAGTAACCGGGTACTTCAGGATCGCCTCGACCAGATCGCTCACTCGGGAGTCATCTTTTCCGTGCTGAATGAGCGGTAATAGAACGGGCGCACATAAGTTAGCGAGCCCGGATATCGCTCCCTTGGCGCCAAGTCGAACCCCGGCCGCCAGATGGCGCTCATCACCGATCAAGATCGCAAGATCGGAGTGCGCGCTTAGTAGAGATTCGGTAAACGGCCAATTACCGCCCGAGTCTTTGACGCCGATGATGACCCCCGGAAACGTCTCTTTCAATCGACTGATTAGGTCTACTGAAAGCGGCACCTGGGTCACCGACGGAATATGATAAAGGATCACGCCAAGGGAACAATGAGCTGTTTTTTCCAAGACCTGCGAAAACCACTCGCACAACCCTTCATCTCGGACACCTTTAAAATAGAACGGCGGCGCTAAGAGGATACGGCCGCATCCGCTATCGCTTAAAATCCGTATTTGCTCGATCGCATCTCCAATCGAAGCGGATGCGATTCCCCCCACGATTTGAGTGTGGAGATCAATCCCGGCGGACAAGAGAGCACCCAACATTTTGCTGCGCTCGCCCATACTCACAGAAGCGCCTTCGCCGGTGGTACCGAAAACGGTAACACTCGAACAGCCAGCGTCCAAAGTGGACCGAGCGTGCGCTGCTAACAAACGATAATCGATCAACCCATCATCATTGAACGGCAGCGCCAAAGCGCACGACAAACCAAATCGGCCACTGGATTCCATCGAATTAAGACCACTCCGTGGCATCACCCTTCCTTAGCCAGACCAACGGTGCTAGTACTAATTTTCCCGATCAAAAGCGGTTCCCAGGCGCTTCTTCTGCACAAACCTTTTGCCGAGGCGAAACCACAGTATTAGCATGACGCACCCGTAACCGAAACGCTGGCAAGGAGAAACGCACTTATTATTGCTGACTTAGGAAATCTCTGTTCTGATCTTGAACGCTTCAAGTTGCCCTCGGCTGTGGGCGACCTCACGGCGGATACGTTTGCCTTCTGGAACCCTTCATTCTGCGAAAAAACGGGTCTCGATCCGGAAGAATTAGCGCAGGTGAAGCTAAGCGGTTTGATACGATTTGATGAGGTCCCAGTCGATCTAAACAAAGGAAAAACTGACGGAGATAACCGCGCCGGATCGTTACTCTGTGCCATCAAACGGGGTGCGAACGAAGAAATATTGCCGGCCCGCGCCATCAAACACGAAAATGGTCTGTTGTTGCTATTGCTAGACTCGCCTGGCTATGACCCGAAGTTTGAAGGGTATATTCACGGCCGCATCGTCGGACGCGAAGAAGAAGCAAACCGTATGCGGAAATTTTTTCATGACCTGCTGAGCTCGAAAATCCTGGTGGCATCCTTCCTGGCCCATTCGGTGCATGATAAGCTCTCCTGCCGCGGAGCGCCGGAGCTTGACGATCTGCACAAAGTCACCGGTCTGTTGGACCAAGTGATCGAAGCTATTGTCCACGGTTTCGAACGCCCATCATGAAAAAAGTTTTCATCATTATCTGCGTTCTGGTGGTGTTGGCTTTGGCCGGTTACATTGCGTCGCAATTCTTTTACGTCTCTTCGCTGAAAAGCGCATTTCTGTCCGGCGATCCTGATAAATTGGCTAACCTAGTCGATTTTGCCGCGCTGCGAGACTCACTGAAGGAACAACTTACGAACATTATTACGGCGCAATCGAAAGAAAGCTCGGACTCAAAGCAGAGCCCTTTTGCCGCCCTTACCGCTTTCGTTGGACCTGCGTTTCTTAATCGAGCCGTGGACATGTATTGCACTCCCGATGCCATCGCTGGCTTTATCAAAAAGAATAACCAGGTCCAAAATAACAGTCACTCCTTTATCAAGATTCCAAGCCCGTCCGATCTCGATTGGTCAAAGCTCAGACACTTTTCATTTACCGGCCCGACGAGTTTTCGCATTGGAACCGATCACATCACTTTATTTGCCCGTCTCGAAGGCTTTGCGTGGAAGCTCTACAGGATCGAGGTCTCGCCTGATTTTCTGGAGCAATCGGTAAATGTCAGTCCGTCGGGTGGGTGACTTTCCCAGCACCTGGAGGGGAGCCGCTTTGTCGCGCGGCAGTTCTGTTGTTTGGCAGCAGGCGGCTCCCGAGAACGACCCAGCATGCACCAATTTCCCAGCGGCGACTTTTCGGAAACTTCATTCCGGCGCAGATCATAGAACTACCACACCCTCGACCGTTCCCGGGAGCCGCTTGCTGCCAACTTACAGAACCGCCGCGTGACAAAGCGGCTCCCCTCCAGGTCTTGGGGCGGCATCCACCGCCCGGGACTTCCAATCACGCTGCTTCCGAAAAACGCGTCCTTTCAGCGGTCTCCGCACAGATTCGGCGGATAGCGTTTGCCAATCGCGTTTCGGTGCCGGCCGTTAGCGAAGGTGGTCGGTCTCCCACAAAAACCCAGTTCTTGATGCCGATATGCACCGACGACAGTGGTTCATGGGCCGCCAGCCGTTCGAGATCCGCGGCGAGCGAGCTTTCCAAGTCGCGCATCTCGCCGATAAAACCCCCGGAAGCCACTACTAACACTGGTTTATATTGAAAAACGCGGTCTGGAAGCCGGTTTAAGAGCGTCTTTAAGCAACCGCTCCAGTCATCCTTTGGTATCGGGGTAAGCAACACAATCGCGCGCGCGTTGCGGATAAGTTCCACCAGACTATGGAGACGGACTTGCGCTTCGGCTGAGTCCGCTTTCAAATCAATGGCGTAAGCGGCTTTGAGTTCGGCCTGGTAAGGGTACAAATGCTGCGCCAACGCCTGCAGCAAAAAGCCAGGCCTCGAGAATTTATTAAGATGACCCGAAATGGCGAGAAGGTAACTCATAGTGATACATTTTGCCTTTGCTTGTGCCGGAAGAGGGTGACTGACCCTGAAACTGGCTTGGGGGGGCGTCGTGGTATCGC
>Ga0210406_10008067_pt1 | contig 10586 bp, 10 predicted proteins | sample IncBWC30MmetaG_FD_155454 | JGI IMG/M metagenome (GOLD analysis project Ga0210406, IMG submission 155454) | Forest soil microbial communities from Barre Woods Harvard Forest LTER site, Petersham, Massachusetts, United States - Inc-BW-C-30-M | ecosystem: Environmental > Terrestrial > Soil >... | reverse complement strand
GACGAGATCGGATTTGGTGACGATGCCGATTTCGAGTCCCTGATGCAGGGCCAGCTCTTCGAGTATGCTGCGGGTGATTTCGAAGCGCTTCTCGGCCGGCTGATAGGGATCGGTGGCAGTGCCGATGGCGATCTGCTGGCCGGGCTTAACCTGCTTCAGTTCCTGCCGCAACAGCCACGCGGTCTGCTGCTTCACGTAGATCTTCCGCTCGAAGTCGAGGCCGTCACGCATTTCCATGAACTCGTGGGTGTAGCGGGCATAGCAGTATTTGCAGGCGAACTCACAGCCGCGGTATGGGTTGATCGTCCAGTCAAAGGGAACGCGTTCGCTGACGCAGCGATTGAGCAGGGTCTTCGCAGGAAGAGTGAGGTATTCGACCTGATGACCGAGTTTGAGGGACTCACCCCGGGCAGCCAGCTTGGCGATTCCGACCAGTGGGGGAGTGGAATCGGGCTGTTCGATTTGGAGCAGCGAGGAAGGCATGCGACGCACCTACTTTCGCTTTTTGTTCGCTATTAAAGATAGCTCGGACGAAGGTAGATGTCAATCCTAGAACGGGGCACCGCCTTCATATCTGTCGCTACCGAGACCCTTTGGTCGGCTGAGCGGCCCTGTGAGCGCGAGCGTCCTGTGTAATTTTACGGTCACGCCACCAATGCAAACTGCCTTTATGCTAGTCTGGGCGAACACCGCGACACATTCGGGACTGCCGGATTCTTTGGAAGTGCCGCTTTCGTGGAAAAAAAACGGAGATATGGCCCGAGTATGTGGCAGAAGAATCCCACCTCTTTCCTTCGAGTCACGTTGCTCGGTGCCGAGGCGATTTGCGGCCTTCTGCTGAGTTCCTCACTCCTATTAGCGCAGGCGGACAGGGCAACCTCGGCGGCGGCGGCCGGTGAGCCGCAAGGACGCTCTACCAATCCAGCCACACCTACGAGCGGACAGACTCAGGATTCCCCGGCGATTGGAAACATCAGTGGAACGGTGCTGGATGCGACTGGAACACCGGTTTCCGGGGCCAAGGTCAGGCTCACTCGCCTGGCGACTACTCCCGCTGCGGAAACTCTTACTGAACCGAACGGCCACTTTTCCTTTACCAATGTTGTACCGGGACCCTTCGCGCTGAGTATCGCGCTTGCGGGCTTCAAGACAAACACGGTGTCGGGGAACCTGCCTGCTAAAGAGGACTACCTGGCACCAGCGATAACGCTGGAGTTGTCTCCGGTGGTCACCGACGTGAGCGTGCGCCTGACGACGGAGGAAATTGCGGAAGAACAGATCAAGGTGCAGGAGCAGCAGAAGCTGCTGGCGGTAATCCCCAACTATTACGCGAGCTACGCGGCTAATGCTGTGCCGATGAATCCGAAACAGAAGTTTGAGCTGGCGTGGAAGCTGGTGATCGATCCGTCGTCGTTTGTGATCGCGGGGATCATTGCGGGAGGAGAGCAAGCGAACAATTCGTTTCCCGGCTACGGACAGGGCGCGGCGGGTTATGCGCGGCGCTTCGGCGCGGCGTACGGCGACTTTTTTATCGGCACGTACATCAGTAACGCCATCCTGCCATCGATTCTGAAACAGGACCCTCGGTATTTTTATAAAGGCAAGGGCACGATCAAGTCGCGCATTCTCTATGCCATGGAACGGTCGGTAATGGCGAGGGGCGATAACGGCCATATGCAGCCGGACTACTCGGGGATCCTCGGCAGCCTGGCGGCGGGCGGCATCTCGAATCTGTATTACCCTGAAGGCAGCCGCCACGGCTTCGAAACGACGCTGAATAATACGCTCATCGGGATTGCGACGTCGGCGGGGGTGAACATCCTGCAGGAATTCGTGTTTCCTAAAGTTACGCCGAAAAAGCCGCCCAAGAGCGACCGCCCGATTACGTAAGCGCGATTTCTACGGGGGCTGAGTTAAGGCTGGTTCGGGGTTAGTGTCAGCCCTGAATATTGCCTCAGCGGCTAGAGCCGGTCTGAGGCCGGCAGTTGTCAGGCGCGCCTGAAGGTGTGCACCACCTGTAGATTGACACCACCCCACCACCCGAATAGGTTTCTAGGAATGCCCATATCCACGCTGCAGGAGCAGTTCGGCCATATCGACATCTATCTTTTCGACCAGCTTCTGAAAGGCCGCATCTCACCCGGGATGCGAATACTGGATGCCGGATGCGGTTCCGGTCGAAACCTCGTCTATTTCCTGCGGCAGGGGTACGAAGTCTATGCGGCGGACGCGGACCCCCTGGCGGTGGAAGGCGTCCGCGCGCTTGCTTAGGAGGTTGCGCCGACACTTCCGGCGTCGAATTTTCGGGTCGAGCCGGTTGAACGGATATCTTTCGACGATGCCTGCGCGGATGTGGTCGTGAGCAACACCGTCCTGCACTTCGCCCGCGACGACGCGCACTTCGAAACGATGCTGCGGGGATCGTGGCGCGTGCTCAAGACTGGCGGGCTGTTTTTCTGCCGGCTGGCATCGACGATCGGGATGGAGAGCCAGTTCAAGCGGGCGCAGGGGCGGCGCTTCGTTTCGCCGGATGGAGCGGAACGGTACCTGGTGGACGCAGCGCTGCTCGCCTCAATGGCGGAACAGATAGGCGGCGAACTGGCCGAGCCGCTGAAGACTACCGTCGTCCAAGATCAACGCGCGATGACCACGTGGGTATTGCAGAAGAAACTTCAGTGAGGACCCTGACCCCTCTTGTTTCTTAGTTCCCCGGGCGCGTTACCACGATAATCTCTTTGCTGGTCGGGGAGAGATGCTCGCGATCCCAAGATCCGTACCACGCAACGACTGCAAGGCCAGCTTCTGCCAACAGACGAGACAAGTGTTGCTGGTCGATAAAGCGGATCCGATTGCGTCCCACCCGTCGCACTTCCTGGTCCAGCAAGTGATAATGCTCGGCGATGGTCACAATGCCGATGGCGGGATCGGCCTGGGCGTCGTAGAACAGTGAGGCCCGGCCATACCTGGGCGACTGGACAGTGCGTGTCGAGTGTTCGGGTGTCCATTGGAGCCACGCCTGGACGGCAGGATTCCGCGTTTCGAAGACAAAACGTCCCTGGGGATTGAGGTGGGCCGCGGCCGTTCGCAAGAGGGCGACAGCATCATCGTCTGTCAGCAGTTGCTGGAAGGCGTGGCCGGTCATGCAAACGAAGTTAAATCGTTGCGGAAGGCGCAGGCTCTGCCCATCTGAGCGAATCCAGTTCACCCTGGCCGCACCCTCCCGCGACTGAGCGACCCGGAGCATGGCTTCAGACGGATCGACACCCGTCACGTCAAGATTTCTGGCTGCCAGGAGACAGGCGAGCACACCTGTTCCGCAGCCAAGATCGAGTACCGGGCCGCCGGACGCAACGGCTTGCTCGAGGTAGAACTGGTCGCTGACCGACCAGGGATTGAGGCAGTCGTATAAGGACGCAAAGAATTCTTCCTCGAAAACGTCTTCAGCCGGCATACGTTGTTTCAGTGTCCTAAATCTCGGTGTCGTTCGCCTCAGCGCAGATCAGAATACCAATCGCCAGACTTCTTCCGGTGCGGTGCGCCTTTGGCGGCTTCTGGAGAGCCGGGAGAATGGGAACTTCTCGGGCCGCGAAGGCGTATCTGCTGGAGCGAGGCTGACTCGCAAACTGTAATCAGGAGATTTCGTGAGAATTCCGTTCGCTCTTTCGGCGCGGCTGGTGCCGGTCGCGATGCTTGCTCTCTGGTTGCCATACGCGAATGCTCAATCACCCAAGTCCGCGCCGACGACGCAAGACGCTCTTTACCAGACGGTCGCGGCTTTGGATACCAAACTTTTCGACGCTGTGAACCAGTGCGATATGAAAACGGTCGACAGCATGTGGGCTGACGATGCGGAGTTCTACCACGACAAAGCCGGGCTGATGGTCGGCCGGCAAAACATTGTCGACGCGATCAAGAACAACCTGTGCGGCAAGGTGAATCGGCAGCTCGTGGCGGGGACGCTGGAGGTCTATCCGCTGAACGGCTACGGGGCGGTCGAGATAGGAGTGCATCGGTTCTATCACCCCTATGAGCAAGATCACGGTGAAGTCGGTGAGGCGAAATTTATTCACGTCTGGCAGAACAAAGACGGAGTGTGGAAGATCACTCGGGTGATCAGCTACGACCACGGGGCGGCGAAATAAAGGAGGGCGCAAGCAAGATCAACTGATGTCAGTGGGCGCCGATCTCAGGGGCGTCGCCGGGGCGCGGCCGTTTCAGCAGGAAGGGAAGCGGCACAAGGCAGGCAACGATGATTGAGACCATCCAGAAGGCGTTTACGTAGGAGAGCAGCGCGGCTTGCTGCTGCGCCAATCCCGTGATCTGGCTGTAAGCCTGTTGCATGGCGAGCACGGGGCCTGAGCCCGACTTCGCCATGTTGGCGGCGGTCCCGTTCAGCATGTCGTTGAACTGAGGATTGGCTGCGGTGGTGTGGGCCACGAGGTTGGTCTGGTTGACCTGGCTCTGGCGTGCGAGGAAGGTGGTCAACGTGGAAATGCCCACGCTGCCGCCCAGGTTGCGGATGAAGTTGCTGATGCCGGAGATCTGGTTGTTCTTTTCAGGCGGCCCGCCGACGTAGCTCAGGATGCTGATAAGGGATGAAGATGAAGGCGAGCCCGGACATCTGGTACATGCGCCACAACATGATGGTGCGGAAGTCGATGGCGAGGCTGAGATGCGTGATGTGATGGAGCGCGACCGAGGTCATGCCGAATCCGGCGGCGATCATCCAGCGGGGATCGACCTTGGTGGAGAGCAATCCCGCGATGGGGAACACCACCATGAGCATGAATCCGGCGGGCGACAACACTTCTCCGGCCTTCTCGGCTGAGTAGCCCAGCATGAGTTGCAGGAACTGCGGGATCAGCACCGTGGTGCCGAAGAGCACTGCGCCCAGCACGAAGTTGAAGAGCACCGTTGCCGCGAAATTACGGTTTTTCAGGAGCTTCATTTCGAGGATGGGGTGCGGCGTGCGCCATTCGTGAATCACAAGCGTTACGAGCGCGGCGGCAGCGATGACGGCGAATGTGGCGACCAAGCTCGATCCGAACCAGTCGTCCTGCTGGCCCTTGTCGAGGATCACCTGCAGGCAGCCGATGCCAAGGACGATGAGCGATAGTCCGATGTACCCGACCTTAATGCCGGCTCCCTTGAACTTTTTGAGCCACGGCGGATCTTCGACTACGGTCGAAGTCAGAAACAGCGAGAGCAGCCCGACGGGAATATTGATGAAAAAGATCCAGCGCCAGTCGTAGTTGTCGGTGATCCATCCGCCTAGGGTTGGACCGATTGCTGGCGCGACCATGACGGCCATTCCGTAAACGGAGAAGGCCAGTCCGCGCTTTTCCGGGGGAAAGGTGTCGGCGAGGATGGCTTGCTCGCTGGGGCCCATGCCGCCTCCGCCGGCGCCTTGCAGCATGCGGAAGAAGATCAGTAGAGGAAGTGTCGGCGCCAATCCGCAGAGTATCGACGAGATGGTGAAGAGCGCGACGCAGGTCATGTAGAAGCGCTTCCGTCCGATGACCGAGGTGAGCCAGCCCGACATCGGCAACACGATGGCGTTCGACACCAGGTAGCTAGTGAGCACCCAGGTGGATTCGTCCTGCCCGGCGCTGAGGCCGCCGGCGATGTGGGGCGGGCAACGTTGGCGATGGAGGAGTCGAGCACCTCCATAAGTGTCGCCAGTGTCACCGTGAGGGCGATGATCCAGGGGTTGTAACGCGGCTTACGGAGTGGGCGCGAGTGTGTTTGCGTCCGCCATTGTCGGGTACGTGTTCCGTCGGTAGGTGCTACTTCTTCGAGTTGTTGCCCTCGGGCTGAACCGACACTTTCACGTCGGGAGTGACCGACATGCCGGGACGCAGCAGGCCGTCCTGATTGAAGTCGGGCTTGTCGTTATTGTCGAAGTCGATGCGCACCGGAATACGCTGCACGACTTTGACGTAGTTTCCCGTCGCGTTCTCCGGCGGCAACAGGCTGTACTTGGCGCCGGTGGCGCCACCGATGCTGGAGACATGCGCGTCCCACTTGCGGCCGCCGTAGGTGTCGACCTTTACCTCGACCGGCTGACCGGGAAGCATGTGCGCGAGTTGGGTCTCCTTGAAGTTGGCAGTGACCCAGATTTCACGCAGGGGAACGACCGCCAACAGATCTTGTCCGGGAGAAACGTTTTGACCAACTTGCACAGAGCGCTTGCCGACGATGCCATCGACGGGCGCGAGGATGGTGGTGTAGCCAAGGTTGAGCTGGGCCTGGTCGAGCGCGGACTTGTAGCGAAGTACCTGGGCGTCTGCCGACTTGGCGCGCGCCTCGGTGGCGGCCACTTGCTTGGGAGTGACCTGCGCGTTCTGCACCTCGGCATTGGCCTGTTCGACGCGCGATTCGGCCTGCTGGACTTGAGCGCGAGCGGCCAGCAGCCCTGCTTCGCGAGCCGTCACGGTGGCGTTGGCCGCGGTGGCGGACGAGGTGGCCTGGTCGAATTGCTGCTGCGAGATCTCGCGCTTGTCGAGCAACTGGCGGTAGCGCAAGACATCGGCATTCAATTTCTCGGCAGTGGCCTGGGCTTCCACTACCTGGGCCTGGGCAGCTTCGACTTGTTTCTGCGCGGCTGCAACCCCGGCGAGCGCGTTGGCCATGTCAGCTGAAGAAGAGCGAATCTGCGTGGTGGAACCGACGCTGGAGACAGGCACGCCAAATCGCGCAGCCTCGGCGGCGGCTTGAGCGTCCTGGTAGTCGGCCTGGGCGCGATCAACGGCGACCTTGTAGTCGGTAGGATCGACTACGACAAGCACATCGCCCTTGTGAACGAGCTGCCCGTCGTCGTAGTTGACCTTGATCACCTGGCCGCCCACGCGCGCGCTGATCGGATAAATGTGCCCGTCGATCTGCGCGTCGTCGGTGCTCTCCCAATGGCGGCTGTCCCACCAGTACCAGCCGACAGCCACCACGACGGCAATGAGTGCAAGGATCGCGATTGGCTTGGCGAGAGGGTTCTTCCGGAAGAAACCTCGACGGTCCTCGACCTCGATCGTGCGATCGTTGCCGTGATTCAGATCATGATCCGGCGGCGCGGTCTCGGGCCGCTTCAAGTCGTTTTGCTCGGTGCTGGTAGGGCTCATCTGCTGTTCACCTGTTATTAGGTTGCTGTGGGTTGGGCGGAGGCGGAGGAGTATTGCCGGGCGGCGGCGTCTGAACCGCCGGTTTTGCCGTTGCCGGCGCAACTACCGATGGCGGCAGGGCCCTGTCGCCCGCCATATATTGTTTCACCATCTGTTCGGCGTTGCCGATGGCCCGCGCCAGCAAGACCTTCGCAATGTTGTGGCCGTACAGGCTGGCTATGAACTGATCGTTGGCGGACGCCAGCTGCTGTTGCGCCTGGATGACTTCCACGTTGTTGGTTACGCCGGCGGCGAAGCGGTCCTGCGACTGCGCGACTACCTGCTTGGCGAGATCGAGTCCGGTGGTTGCAACTTCTACCTGCTGGGCCGCGGCGTTCAGGTCGAGGATGGCATCCTCGACTTCCTGCTCGATGCGGGCCTTCAGATTGTCAGCCTGAGCCTGCCGCTCTTTCAGTACGGCGTCGGTTTCCCGGACGTCGGCCTGCACCTTTCCACCCTGAAAAATGGGGATGTTGAGCGTGGCTGCCGCGGTGTAATTCGGCGCCATGGCATCAGGCGTGTAGCCGAGGACGCCATAGGTTCCGGAGACTCCGACCGAAGGCAAGTAGCCCTTCCACGCCGCGGAGTGGCTGAGTTCGGCTGCCCGCAACTGGGCCTGCGCAGCTTTGTAGTCGGAGCGGGTTTGCAAGGCGAGTTCGGTCGCTCCCGAGAGCAAGATTTCGGGCACGGGACGATAGGGAACGCGATTGACCAGCTTGAACTTCTGGCGGATGGGCAAACCGATCACGCGAGCCAGGGCGATACGCTGTTTCTCAAGGTCGTTCTGGGCGGTGATCACCGCTTCCTGTTGCGCCTGCAACTGCACCCGGGCGCGAAGGGTGTCGATGTTGGGCGCGAGGCCTGCGTTTTCCTGATCACTCGCCAACTGGTAGAGGGCTTGCGCGGTCTGCAGCTCAGCCTTGGTGGCTTCGAGGCGCGACTCCTGGGCAATGACCAGCAGGTAATTGGCACCGACCGCCAGAACCACGGTGTCGCGGGCGTCTCGATAGTTGAGCTGGGCGGCTTTCACGGTTTCGTTTGCGGCGCGGTACTTGTCGAGTGACGCCAGATCGAGCAGGCTCCAGGAAGCGGTGGCCTGGGTGGTCGTCAAGCCGAAGGGGCCGACCGAAGTGGGGAAGCCAGCAAACTTGAAACCGAAGCCCTTGAGATTGATGCGCTGCAGCTCTTCGCCAAAGGAACCGTTGATGTTGGGCAACAGGGCGCTCAGCGAGCGGATCTTCTCCGCGCGCGCCTCGGCCGTCGTCTGATCGCTCAGGTAGAGTCCGAGGTTGTACTTGAGTCCGCGGTCGAGGGCGTCTTCGATGGTCAGCTCGATGGTCTCGCTGGTGGCCGTGCCCTGCGGGATCGAGCCGGAAAAGTTGTTGGTGTTGCGGTTGATGACGGTCTCGGCCGAGGGCAAGGGCGCGACGGGATTGTTGCCGGTGACCTGGGCCTGGAGGATCCCGACCGCCATCAACAGCGCCGCGGCAGCGAGAATTCGGCCGCGCTGAACCGGGACAGCGTAATGGGAAAAATTGCATCGCATACGTGTCATGATATATCCTAATGATATACTTGATACATACATGCATGTATTAAACCGGTATGACCGTTAGATGTAAGAGGCAACCAATTGGTCGCAAAAATGCAAGACCGTTTTGCCGGGAAATTCAGATGACCGCGTTAACAACGAAAGCGAGCAGGCCAGTTGGGCTCTCCCGCCACCAGGAGCGCAGCGGGATTACCCGGGCACGCCTGATCCAGTCGGCGGAAAAAGTCTTTGCGCGCGATGGATTTGAGGCGGCCAAACTGGAAGACATCGCGAAAGATGCGGGTTACACGCGGGGCGCGGTGTACGCCAACTTCGACAGCAAGGAAGACCTGTTTCTCGCCCTGCTGGAGCGGGAGATTTCGTCGCGGATTGCGGCCCTCGAAAAAGAAATGGACAAAGTGCGGGATATCGAAGCCAAGCTGCGGGTGATGCGCGAGTTCTTCGTAAACAAGACGCTGGACCGGCGCTGGACGCTGTTGGCGCTGGAATTCAAGTTGTTCGCGGTACGGCATCCCGAGGTGAAACAGCGGCTGGCAGCCATGCATCGCCGCTTCGTGGCCACGAGAGTGGGATTTCTCGACGAGATCATGCGAGCGCTGGGACGTGAGTTGCCGGCGTCGGCGCATGCGACCGGCGTGTCGCTGGCTGCGCTCGGCGATTCACTTGCGCTCGAGCACATGCTCGATCCGTCATTGATGCCTGACGAAGACTTGCGGCGCATCATGTCGGATTTCTTCGACAGCCTGACCTCGACTCCCAAGAAGAAGACCGTGAAATAGCTGCCGGTGCCGGTTCAGCGGTCCCGGTAGATGCCGAGCTCGCTGGTGGACGGACGCGCCATGAGGTCGCGGATGGCCTGCTGCGGTGACTTGCCCTGCTGCAGGATTGCGTGCATCTGCTCGGTGATCGGCATCTCCACGCCCGTCTTTTTCGCAAGCCCCACGGCAGCGTTGGTGGTGAGCACGCCTTCGGCTACCATGCCGTGCATGCCGGCGATGATGTCGTTCAGATTGCGTCCGCGGCCGAGTTCCACGCCGACGGTACGATTGCGGGAGAGGCCGCCGGTGCAAGTAAGGACGAGATCGCCGAGCCCGGCGAGTCCCGCCATGGTTTCCGCGCGCCCGCCACAGGCAACGACGAGGCGCGTAATCTCGGCCAGGCCGCGAGTGATAAGCGCCGCAACGGAATTGTGTCCCAGACCCAGGCCGTCGCAAACACCGGCAGCGATGGCAACGATGTTCTTGAGCGAACCGCCCAGCTCGACGCCCACCACATCATCGCTGGTGTAAACCCGGAAGCGAGGATCGCTGAATTCAAGCTGTACGACGCCGGCGAGATCCTGATCGGCGGAGGCCACGGTCAGCGCGGTGGGGTGGTTTTCGGCGACTTCGATGGCGAAAGTCGGTCCGCTGAGCGCGGCGATGCGGGGGTAAAATCCGCCGGGAGCATGGCGCACTACGTCGGTGATGACTTCCGTCATGCGCAGAAACGTATCGTTCTCGATGCCCTTGGTGGCACTGACGAACAACATGCCAGGGTTCAGGTAGGGGAGCATCGGCTGAAAGACGCGGCGTGTATGGTGTGACGGCATCACGCTGATGACGATGTCGGCGCCGCGCAAGGCATCTTCGAAACTGTTGGTCGCGGTGACGCAATCGGGGATGACGTGTCCGGCGAGAAAAAGTTCGTTCACATGGCGGGCATTGATGCTGTCGCGGACTTCAGCCTCGTGCGCCCACAGAACCACCTCGGGGGAATCCTTCCGGCCCAGCACGATGGCGATGGCCGTCCCCCATGCGCCTGCGCCGATCACTGCGATCTTACTCACAAGAATCCTCTCTCAGCGAAAACGGTTTTCGGTGCCAGCGAGCAGGCGCCGG
>Ga0210406_10008065_pt1 | contig 10586 bp, 8 predicted proteins | sample IncBWC30MmetaG_FD_155454 | JGI IMG/M metagenome (GOLD analysis project Ga0210406, IMG submission 155454) | Forest soil microbial communities from Barre Woods Harvard Forest LTER site, Petersham, Massachusetts, United States - Inc-BW-C-30-M | ecosystem: Environmental > Terrestrial > Soil >... | reverse complement strand
GCACTGAAAACATACAAGTTGAGGAATAACTGCCCGATTCCTAAACCGTTGGTCGGGAGTTCGACTCTCCCCAGGCCCACCACCTAATCTATTGTTGTTGAACGTGTTGCAGTTTTCTGTTCAGGCTGAAATCCTAGTTTGTTGCACATTTGTTGCAAGTTGCGCTAGCTCCACTTCACTCCACTTCATTTGCAGGCGAAAAGGGGTTGGGTTCGACTCCCACACGCTTCCGCCAAAGTCCCGTTGAATCTGCTGCCCGATAGTCCGTTTTTTGGCCTACCAAGCCAGAGTTTTGGACCCAACTTGGACCCATTTTTTTGTGGGGGAATCTCAGAACTTCGTGAAGGTTCCGAGGTCACTCACTGTGAAATTTACTTCCAAGTTCAAAGCAAATCACCTAGAATCCCCGCAAAATGGGCACACCGCCACCCTTGGAGCCGCCTCCGGCTCCACCACCACCGCCGCCTTCTCCGGCGCCTCAAACTCAGGGGCAGGCTGAAGTTGAGTATCGGATCCTTACAGAGTTTTTCGAGAGACTCGTAAGATACAACACGGCCCTCGAAAGACCAGGCATCGAACGCCTAATTCAACGCAGCGTCGAGGAAAAAGTAGGCTCAGAAGTGGACGTGCAAGTCCAGAAGGATCTAGCGCCGAAAATTGATGCCTTCCGAAATCTCGTGACTGAAATCGGTGAGATTTCAAGCCATGGAGCACAACTTCGATTCGGGTTTAGACCAGGTCTCGACTATTTGGTCAAAAAGATGGAGAGTCCCGACCCGACGGTCCGAGCATACGCCAAGTCGACCCTGACTCAAATCGGTGCCGACTATGATCAAAGAATCAGACAATTCCTTGAGTCACAACCCAACAGCGATCCGCTTCTGGTCCTCGGCGGAATCGGAGTGACCGAAGCGGCAAAAACTCCAAAGGGATTGGTGGGAATCATACGCAACGCAGACAATCCGACGAGCGTGGCCGCCGCCTTCTTCGATATGAAGAAGCGTGTTGGTTGGAACGTTGAAACCTTCGACATACCTGCAGCGGAAAAGTGGTGCGCTAGCCACAAGCCAAAGTGCGATGAATAGGCCCAATCCGCAATTGTCTGTCATCACTGCCGAAATTCGAGCTGACGAAGCAGAGGTCTAAGCGACGTCGCGCGCGCCCGTCGACCGTTTTCGACCGGGAAATCTTCAATCACAGCGCCCACAACTCCGGCACCCTCACCGAAAACGGGCCCTCCGGAATGCCCCCCATCCGCGAACGGCGCGTCAAACACGATAAGTTCCTCGCTTCCATCGACCCGATCTCGCCGTTCCGTGTCGAACGAATCGATTCGGTTGACCTCAATCACCAAGCCTTTCGTCCGAGCGTATCCCGCTGTAATTAAGCCTTTCGATCCCGAAAATTGATGGTGAGAAGGAAAGAGTGGTGCGTCGCATGGGCCGCCCCTAAATTCCAAAACCGCAAGATCGAGAGTCGGATGCGCATAAAGTACCTTCGCAGGAACGTTTTTCTTAGAGGAAAAAAATAATTCTAGGCTTCGCCGAGGGATACCGTCCTGGATGACCACATGCCTCGCGGTCACGACCCAATGCGTCTGAATGAAAACAAACGCTGTGCCGATTGGTTTCTGTTGCGCTTGATCGATTACGAGCGCGAGCGCATCCTTCTGCAGCGCGAACTTGAGACCTTCGGCCATATGGGGGTTCGCAAAAGTTGATTGTAGCAAAGTACACAAAAACACTTGATTTCGAAGCAGCGGGTCTCGCCAAGATCGGCTGGACCGGTCTGATCGGCGTGGAGATCCGTTCTAAAAGGCCTTTGTCGAAAGCAGCGCACGACTGAATCAATCAGCTCAGCGCCAGAGTTCATTCATTGGCGCTAAAGCGCCTAGAGTCAGCCAATTACTCGCCCTCCCCCACCTTTTCCGAGAGAAACCTCATATTACGATTCGCAATTCTCTCTTGCGGTGACGCACATTCGCGTTTTCACTAAACGTCCGCCCGCTAAGTACCGTCGTTTCAACCTGAGCAACAAGCATATGGTCGCCCCATTGTCAAAAGCGTTTCAAAACCGCGAAATAAGCTCGCGAATGGCTCGGAGATCGGGTGCGAAACCAACTACCGTCGTGAAGGCGGCTAGGGCAGGCTTTTTGGCGCCTTTCCCCAACCAAAATTACTCCACTCCCGCGCAATCGCATTCCGGCCACGTTCGGCCACGACGCCCCTCAGTGCTTGGCCTTTCTGGCCGACATGAACAGGGAGGGGTAACTCTCACTTAAGAAACTGATCACCGCGTCTTTTGGTATCAGCCGGTCAAGTAAAAATGAATCGGCAGCATTTACAGCAACTCCACCGACCAAGCCAATAGCCGGTGAAACGAAGCCCAGGCCAACGCCCAGCCCGTTCGAGACCACAAATCTCACGGCTCGGCCGACCTTACTGTGTACCGCTTGACGAATTTTCCTACTGAATCCAGAAACACGCTCGCGCAATTCCTTGTCGGACAATGCTGCCGATCCTGAAAGCCACTCCTTAAACGCGAGGCACTCGTCCGACTCTCTGATCTTAAGTAAAGTTTTCACATCCACGGTAGTTGAGCCATACTCTGGAAGCGGTAACCCTCTCAAAGCGGTTACTCTGCTAAATTCATGTTCACTGGGGGCGGAAGTAATCAACCCTGCGGTGGCCCCCACCTTTGCGTCGAGGAGCTCCTTATCCTGTTCGCTGAAACCCGCAAGTGCCGAATAGGCCCGCATGCAGGCAATTCGCTCATCCATTCGGCCAAGGGCCATCATGGCTGACTCGATAAGCTTATGTGCGTCCATATCACCCAGGAGATACTCACGCCGGAAATCATTCTCGACCGCAAACTCGTCGTCTTCTCTTTGCTCAACCCGAAGATGATGGGAGTCTGGAATAATTCCCATCCGTCGTAGCTCAATTTTTATAGTTGAATCAAACAAGTCGCTCGTCAGGTCCCGGTAGAACGCCTCGAAAACTGTTTTGGAGTAGTCCTTCGGTTCCGGAACGCGATTCTTCACCAATTCCGCACGCAGGCCAGAGTCCAAGCCAGCAAGCGTCCGATCTAGCTTTTCTTCCGCGCCTTGCACGCGAAGAACAGAGAATTGATAGTTGAATGCCGGTAAGGGTGGTCTAGCACGCTCGGACGTAGTTGAGGTAAACGCGGATCGCGCTTGGCCGATTTGCCCAAATGTGAATGCGGGACATTGAAATTTGAGCGCCCCGCATTCGAGAAGTTGCGACAGACCCGCCGTACCAAAACTGTGTTGAAGCAAAATCAAATCGTCAAGCCAGATGGATTGAAGAATGTATGTATCGAACAGAAGAAGGCGCGCGATGAACGTTGCCAAGTCCACAGAGACGACTCTGTTTTCGCGATCCTGAACCGCGATCGGCGCATATACTCTTCTCCCGATGTCCATTGGTTCCAACACTGCTATTCTAATCGCAGAGATTCGGCGACGCCGTATAGATTTATTCCGCCCGGCCAGCGACTAGGACGCTGGCGCGCCTTTCCAATTGAACGATTGCGCGTCCAGGATCTTGCGACCCTTCGCATGTCTTACATCTCCGCGGGCCGCACCAATACGGCGCCGGAGCGTTGAGGCAAAATGCAACAAAACGAGCAATTTCGATTAGTTTCCCGGCAGTTCTGGCGTCGTGACTAAAGGACTTGCTGCTGACGAATGCAACAAAACGCGAATACTGTTCTCGACCGCCGCGCAGCGAGTTGACCGACACGCATTCCAAGCGGACTTTGGGACCCCTATTTCGATTGCAGCCCGGCGGGGTGGTCGCCCCAAGGGGGTATCGCCTGGCCGGTCGCTAGTACCCGGCCGGATTGATGTATGACTTGTGTTACACGCCATTGCGTAAAGCAATTGGTCTTGTCGCGTTTTGAGATAGGTGGCGATAATCCCTGTTATCGACAGTAATCTGGAAGCAGGAGTAAGATGCAGGCAAAGTGACTGATTTCCCAGCGATTCTTGGCCGAACGATTTCTCACTACCGCATCATCGAAAAGGTCGGCAGCGGCGGTATGGGCATCGTGTATAAAGCCGAGGATATGAGTCTCCACCGCTTCGTAGCACTGAAGTTTCTTCCCGATGAAGTAGCGGCAGACCCCCAGGCCCTCTCCCGCTTTCAACGCGAAGGTCGCGCCGCCTCGGCGCTGAACCATCCAGGCATCTGCACCATCTACGAAGTCGCCGAGGAAAACGGCCGTCCTTTCCTGGTCATGGAATTTCTTGACGGCGTAACACTCAAGCAGCGCATCAACGGAAAGCCCGTCCCGACGGATGTTCTTCTATCACTCGCGATCGAAATTGCCGACGCGCTAGGGGCGGCGCATTCGGGAGGAATCGTCCACCGCGATATCAAGGTCGCCAATATCTCTATATCCCCGCGCGGTCACGCGAAGATTCTCGATTTCGGTCTGGCGAAACTCGCACTCAAGGGGGGAGGCGCGAATCTTTCGGCGATGCCCACGGCCACCAATGTCGATCAGCTGACGCGACCCGGCGCCGCGATCGGCACCGTCGACTACATGTCTCCAGAACAAGTGCGCGGCGAAGAGCTAGACTGCCGCACCGATCTCTTTTCGTTTGGCGCGGTTCTTTACGAAATGGCTACCGGAGTTGTGCCTTTCCCTGGAAACACTGCCGGCGTAATCGCCGAAGCAATTCTGAATCGCACGCCTGTGCCGCCGATCCGCCTCAATCCTTCCCTTCCTTACGAACTCGAACGCATCATCAACAAAGCCCTCGAGAAAGACCGCGCCCTCCGCTACCAGCACGCCGCCGACATTCGTGCAGACCTACAACGCGTGAAGCGCGATTCCGATTCGGATCGCCACACCGTAGCAACAGCCGCAACACCAGCAGCAGCTGTTAGTGGCGCAAAACCCGTGCGGAAGTCCAAGCGCTGGCCAACCTTGGCCGCCGCAGCCCTCGTTCTCATTGTGCTCGCTGCGGGCGCCTGGTTTTTCCTTGAACACAAACCTCACGCACTCACCGACAAAGACACCATCGTTCTCGCCGACTTTACCAACTCTACCGGCGACCCGGTATTCGAAGGCACGCTTCGACAAGGCTTGGCCGTCCAACTTGGCCAATCGCCTTTTCTAAACATTATTTCGGACCAGCAGATTGTGCAGACCCTGCGGTACATGGGCCAGCCACCCGATACGCGTTTAACGAGGGGCCTCGCGCGCGAGGTCTGCCAGCGGACGGAAGGTTCGGCCATGATTGAAGGTTCGATTGCGAATATTGGACCGGAATATGTTATCGGACTCAATGCCGTGAATTGCCAAACAGGCGAGAACCTGGCGCAGGGCCAGACAACGTCGCACGACAAAGGTCGCGTCCTCGCCGCGCTCGGAAAGGCGGCAAGAGACATGCGCGGCAAGCTCGGCGAATCGCACGCCTCGCTGAAGAAATTCGATGCGCCGATTGAACAGGCCACAACTCCATCGCTCGAAGCGCTGCAAGCGTACAATCTAGGACTGCAAACTCAATTGTTCAAGGGCGAAGTCGCGGCGGCGGTGCCGTTCTTCCAGCATGCCGTGAGCTTGGACCCGGACTTCGCAATGGCACATGCCATCCTGGGAAATGTTTACTACAACCTGCGTGAACCCAATCTTGCAGCAGAAAATTTGAAGAAGGCTTTTGATCTTCGCGACCGCGTGAGCGAACGGGAAAAGCTCTACATCTCGTCCCACTATTACGACCTCGTGTTAGGGGATCTAGTGAAAGCGGCGCAAGCCTACCAGTTATGGGCGCAGACGTACCCGCGAGAGCTGGCCCCTATGGCGAACTTGGGCGCAATCTACGGAGAGCTCGGGGAGTATGACAATGCCCTTGCGACTTTCCGCGAAGCGATCCAGAACCATCCCGAAAGTGGCCTGATCTATGGCAACCTGGTCGCTGTTTACGTCAATTTGAATCTCCTGGATGAGGCCCGATCTACTATCGAAAAAGCAGAGAGATATAAGATCGACAATCCTTACTTTCACGTCTTCCTATATGAAATTGCCTTCTTGCAGCACGACGTCGCTGGGATGGATCGAGAATCGGCTTGGGCCAAGGGCAAGCCGGGAGTAGAAGACCTTCTTCGTTTTCTCGAGTCCCGTACGGCCGCCTATCTCGGGCAGCTTGCAAAAGCCCGCGATCTGACACGGCGGGCAATGGAGTCGGCCTCTAGGGCAGATGAAAAGGAAACGGCAGCCCGCTACGAGGCCGACGATGCGTTATCTAGTTCGCTTTTCGGCAAGCCGGCGGATGGCACGCGAACTGCGATGCTCGCATTGAAGATTTCTACAGGGCGGGATGTTGATACTGGTGCGGCTTTAGCCCTGGGCCTGGCTGGCAGCTCGAGCCAGGCCTCGAAGCTCGCCGACAACTTAAGTAAACGCTTTCCCCAGGATACAATCGTGCAATTCAATTATCTGCCGACGATTCGAGCGGCCGTGGCAGTGAGTCGCGGTGACAATTCCGGGGCGATCGACGATCTTCGGGCTGCTTCCCCTTACGAACTTGGGAACCCTTCTGGAGCCCCGGCGCTGATGCCAGTCTACATCCGAGGACAAGCCTGCCTGGCTGCGCACCAGGGTAGCGCCGCTGGCGCCGAATTTCAGAAAATTCTAGATCACCGAGGAGTTGTGGGAAATGCTCCGATCGGAGCGCTGGCCCATCTCGGCCTTGCTCGCGCTTATGCTTTGCAGGGGGACAACGCGAAGGCCCGGGCTACATATCAGGATTTTCTAGCTCTTTGGAAGAATGCGGACCCTGACATCCCCGTGCTTATCGCTGCCAGGTCCGAATTCGCTAAGCTGAAATAAGCATTCTGAACCTACGCTCAACGTAACCACGGCCTGGCAGGTGTCGAGAAATCCTCTTCGCACCAGCTATCTCAGACTGAGATAGCTAGTGATAATCCCTGTTCTCGACATCTATCTGGAAACGAACTAGTTTCCGATTGCGGCGTTAGTCAGGACCTTCGGTGAGACTTACGCGCCCATGGGAGTCAAGTTGTAGCATCGCGCAAGGTCATTGATATTCGCGCGCAAAGCGGCCCAGTATTTTTCTGCCTGACTACCGTAATTCCCTTTGGTCATCACCTGATTGACGCGGCGTGCGCTGTCCATGACCTGCTCCGTTTGCGCCTTTGTTTCGAGATAATTCGACGTGGGGTCGAACTTGCGCCGAAGACGGTTTGTTGTGCGATTCAAATCGTCCATGGCATTTTCGAGATCATCTTTTGTTTGGTTGGCTTGGTTTGTCCGAGCGTCTGTGTTCGCTGAATCCGAACGCTGGCGGCGGGTTGTCGCTCCGCTGCTTTGTGCCGAGTTGGGGCGGTTCTTGGCGTCTTGTCCACGGTTTTCGAGATACTTTTGGAATTGGTCCACGCCGTCTTCCACTTTACGGATACGGTCGCCCACCTGCGCCTTTGTAAACGGATTTGTTTGAGCTTGTGCCACGGTGGAAAGGCTGACCACGGCTAACATTGTCATGCACCAAAATGCAGTTTGCTTCCTGCAATTCATGTCGCACCTCCCGATACGGGCAATTTACGACGGCGCGTGGCTCGCGCGTAACTAGGGATCCCCCTAGGGGCGCCCTTTTATATTGCGTCCGCTTCTCGGAAACTTGAAATCCATTTAGATGTGTAGCGCGTTTATCGGGAGTGATCATTGCGGAACTGTTTTTGGAGTTGAGATTCAAGGCGGAAGTTGCGGAGCTAATGCGGATCTCCTCACCCTCTTTGAGACGGCCCGCGCGAGCTACTGATGATTGGGAGCGGAAGAGGCTGGTGCGGCGGCGGGCGAAGATGCAGCAGCCTGGGATACGACGATAAATTCGAACGATTTTCCGTCGACCTTAAACTTCATTTTATGTTTGTCGAGCTTGAACTCGATAGCTGTGTTTATCGGAATGATGGCCTGTTCGGAGGGCTTGGGCTGACGAATGGTGTAGTCAGTGGTGCCGGAGCGGACGACATACTGCTGGCACAGCAGATCGATGTCCTGCTTTTTGGATTTCTTTGCGCCACAGGTGACAGAGGTGTGCGAAAGAATGTTGCCTGACTGCGGTTTGGGGCCAGCAGCGGCGACTGTTGCACTTAGAAATAGAGCGGCGAGGAGAGTTAAGGACTTTTTCATGTAGACTACTGGGAGAAAAACAGTCGCTGGCGCTCCACCCAGCCTTGTTTCTCTCTGGGGCGCGTATGTAACGAACCGAGTCGTTGCAAGAATCTCCACAAGAATACGCTTAACTCCATCTCTGTACAACTAGGAGAATCCCTAAATTCACTCCCGGAGGGTAGCTTAACTCCCGGTTAGTCGGGTGGTCTCAATGGGTCGACGCAACACCGGCCGAAGTCCAATCTGCAGGTGTTTCAACGGCTAAATTCGTCCGAGAGCGCTGATTCAAAGAAAACACTGCCCTGTCTAGGTTTAATTGACTACAGCCCAAAGGATCAGGTCTCTTTGAAAAACACAATCGGATCAACAGATTAGAAGCGTGCTCGCCCACGCGAACCTGAAATCCCGTGCGAATAACAAGCTGCTGAGGCGCAGAACTGTTCCTGAGTTTCGGTGTAGCTAAGACAAATCCTCCGTCGGGTCACTCAGTGTCCTAAAACGACACGGAGAAGCCTTACTCCGAGCGAAGCAGAAACGAGTATCAACCCAAGGAGTCCGACCAAAGGCCAGTCGCTCCCGGTCTTCGGCAGCTTTGTTGCGAGAGCAGGCGTTGTTTCCGCTGGAGACGCAGTCCTCGGAGAAGACGTTGGCTTTCCCGAGGCGATCAGCATCGGAACATCTGCGGGTGGCGCCTCTGGTATAGTCCCCGAAACATACTTCCGTTGAGATACCACGACTTCCGGAACCTCGACGATCTTGGTGGCGGTGACAACCATTCCCTTTCTCAGGCCGAAGGCATCGACCTCCTGGCCGTCGATCGTAAATTTTTGGCCCTTGGGGATCTTGAAAGACTGATTCGTTCCGTTTTCCAGGGTGAGGATCACCGAGTTAGGCGGCGAGACGTGCCACACCTTCCCGGTAACGGTCTGGACGCTCGTGATGGTTTGGGGAGTGGATGCGGTGATTATGCTTCGCTGGAGTTTCATGCCTGGTTTCAGGTCGTGAATACCGAGTTGCTTGCCATCTACTGTGGCTGTGGCGCTTTCCGACACATTGGGGAAATGGCGAATGGTGCCATCCTCCATCTTGACGACGAGGTCGTTGCCGTCCACAAGCACAACTTCTCCGCGTTCAAACTGAACTTGCATGGTGGTCCGGCCTTCAGTCGTAGACGTTTCGGTTTGTATTTGCGCATTCGTGGAAATCGCCAACGCGCAACAGAGTGCTCCCAACAATGATGCTAGTGCTGTTCTTGTCCAATTGCCTGACTTCATTTCTTCCTCCTTGATTGAGTCAACTTAATGATTTCTTTGAACCCGGGTCGTTTTTTTGCAACTAACTCCAATTCTCGGGCCTCCTTTTCCTTTCACGGGCTCTGTTGCCCGGATGCCTTCAGATTGATCGGATACTCCGTCGAAGCGTGAATGATGTAACGCAATGGGGCACTGCCCACAAAGTAGAAGGGATAACAGGTCACCAGCGTGATGGAGGGCCTCGAACGCGGCCCGAGAACTGAGACGTCCTCAGGAGGAACTATACGGATCTCATCAACAACGTAGCGGGTACTTCCGTTCTCGGTGTAAAGGTCAACGGAGTCGCCCACCCGGACATCCTTGAGCCCCCTGAAAAATCCGTCCCGGTGTCCCGCGACCCCAATGTTTCCCCCTTCGCCGGGGAGAGGCGTGCCATCAATGTGCCCGACGCCACGATTCAACGTTAGATCGCCGGTGCCCTCCAGTACGGAAACTTCGATCCTGAGTGAGGGAATCCTTAGAACTCCCAAGGGGGGTGGGACATTTGCAATTAGACTGGCCTGGTAGGCTTCAATGCGCTGGGGCGACCAAAGGCGAAAATCGGGAATCCCCGAATTCCGCCGAAACGAGTTGCCGGGCTGGCTGGAAGTGACAGCCTGATTCCGCCAGAAAGCGCGGATCGTCGCACGTGAATAAATCGCGCTATAGATACCCACGGCAACGTACGCAAAAATCAGTAGCAATCCGGAGAGGACCAGGAGCCGTTCGAAACCGCTAAGAGTCTTTGTGATTGTGCTGCGAGCCATGAGTGAAGCGCACGAACACTTCGTAGCGCCCTTCCGCCACCATTTCGGGAACTGAACTTCGCTCTGGATAGATTTATTTATCTCTTTTGCATTGCTCTCCCCCTGGTACTGATTCCCGGGTGTATTCGAGCCTATAAACATTCCTGGTCCCGCTGCGCGATCCATACCTACTTTTCGTTAAGGTCGTCGTCCTTGTAGTACTTCGTGCCCTGCAGGGTCACCTGTAGAGCGAGGCCATTCTTGGTGATCTGGTAGACCCATACTCCCGGGGCAACTTCAGCCGCTCCCGAGTAAGCTCCGCCCTTCTCGCCCGCCTTGGCGGCAGCGTCCGCTTGCCCCGAACCGGACCAGCCGGAGTCCAGAA
>Ga0210406_10008064_pt1 | contig 10586 bp, 7 predicted proteins | sample IncBWC30MmetaG_FD_155454 | JGI IMG/M metagenome (GOLD analysis project Ga0210406, IMG submission 155454) | Forest soil microbial communities from Barre Woods Harvard Forest LTER site, Petersham, Massachusetts, United States - Inc-BW-C-30-M | ecosystem: Environmental > Terrestrial > Soil >... | reverse complement strand
CAAGGAGCGCGAGTGCCTAGCAGGAATCAGATATCAGCGATCAGTTATCAAGACAAAAGCCACCAGGCCCTGCAAGTTCTAAGAAACATCTAAACGGTGAGGAGAAGAGGGGCACCCTTGGTGATGACTAGGGTGTGCTCGTAGTGTGCGGCTAGAGAATGATCGGCTGTGCGGATGGTCCACTTGTCGGGGTCGAGAGTGACGCGGTTGGTGCCGGCGGCGATGATGGGCTCGATGGTGAGGACGAGGCCTGCAGTGAGGAGAGCGCGATTGAGGGCATCGGGAAAATTTGGGACCGAGGGCTCTTCATGAATGGTGTGGCCGATGCCATGACCGCCAAGTTCGCGAATGATGTGGAAACCGCGGCGACGTACTTCGCGTTCCACGGCGCGGCCAATTTCGCGGACGGCATTGCCGGGACGCGCGGCCGAAAGAGATTGGCGGAAAGCGCGCTCGGCACAACGCGTAAGGTGGGAGGCCAACGAGGCGGTGGGCGCGGCTTGAACGGTGACGGCGGAGTCGGTGTGGTAGCCGTCCTTCTCCGCAGTGAGATCGAGCTTTACGAGGTCGCCGGGTTGAAGGACGCGGTCGCCGGGAATGCCGTGGACCACTTCGTCGTTGACGCTGATACAGACGTCGCCGGGGAAACCGTAAACGATGGGCGGAGAAGAGCGCGCGCCGTGTTCGGCGAGGACTTTCGAGCCGACAAAGGCGAGTTCCGCAGTAGTGACACCGGGACGAACTGCGGCAGCCATGGCGCGCAGGGCTTTGGCGACAATGCGGCCACAGGCGCGAAGTTTTTCGAGTTGCTCTTGTTTGGTGATGGACATGGGTGGTCCTTCCCTATACTACAGCCATTTCGATTTTGCGTCGGAGAAGGCAGAAGCAAGACCTAAAGCGATCAGCGCACCGCCCCGGAAACATTGCGTTGTGCGCGGCGGAGGCGGGCGCTTCCACGAAGCTGCGAGGAGAGCCCAAGCAGAATCGCCGAGCCAGCCCATCAGCGCGAAAAGAACGCCCAACTGAAGGATCCAGAGCACGGCGTGGCCCCGTGCCGGGTGGATGAATTGCGGCAGAAATGCCAAGTAATCAGCATCGAGAGGAAGCGCTCCCGTTTGAGTTAGTGGCAGCCGCAGCCGCCACCACAACAACTGCCACCGCTGCCGCTCGCGGAGCCGCTTGAAGGAGAGTTGGAGCCAGCCGTGGCAAAAACGGAGAGCTGAATGGTGGCCTTTTTGCTGGAACACTTGGGACAGGAGATTTCCTGCTGCTTGTTGATGACGATTTTTTCGAAGTGTTCGTTGCAGGAATCGCAAATGTATTCGTAGATGGGCATGGTGATGAAGACCTTTCGCGAAAGTGCCGCGCTGTGGCGGCAAACTGAGATTATACCGCAGGAAGGTCAGTGTTCGCGCGACAAGGGCGAAAGGGTCGACACGCTAAGGCGGCGTTTGGGGCACCCGCCAAGCATAGATGTTTGCCGACCGCCTCGGAAGGCGGCCCTTGCAACGCTGCCCAAGGAAGGCGCTGGTGGAGAGGCTAGCGCTAGGCGAAGGGGCTCGCATAAAGGCGAGCGTTACATTGAAGAAGGAAGAGAGGATCGCCGCAGTTTAGCGAACGTGCCAATGGGCTCGGTGACGCGCGAATCAAACCAGTCTCCCTCGCTGCGCTCAGAGGATGTGATTAAATTGCCAAAAAGCGATTTTTCGTGCCTAAACTTCTTGTTTTCAGCATCACTTTTGGCCGAGAAACAAAAAAGTCACAGCCTCTCGGGCTTGCTTTACTTGTCAGGTCATGTACCAGCCGCCGTTGACGCTGATGGTTTGGCCGGTAGTAAAATCGCTTTCGGCGAGGAGGGCGGCGACGCGGCCTATTTCGCCGGGGGAACCGAAAAAGCCGACGGGAAGGCGGTCGGGAGAAGCGTTCGGATTGGAGGTGACCATGTCGGTGGCGATCAAGGCAGGAGCGATGGCATTGGCCGTGATGCCTTCCTTCGCGAGCAGTGCAGCGTAAGAGTGGGTCAGACCGATTAGGCCGGCTTTGGAGGCGGCATAGTGCGGGCCAATGACGCCGCCGGTTTGTGCTGCGACAGAAGAGAGATTGATGATGCGCCCCCAGCGGCGCTGGCGCATGCCGGGAAGAACACGATTGGTGACGAGAAAAGCGGACTTGAGATTGACGCGGAGGATCTCGTCCCAGTCGCGCTCGTTGAGCTCGGCGAAGTGCTTGACCTGAGTGATGCCGGCATTGTTGACGAGGATGTCGACGAGGCCGAGGTCGCGTTCGACGGAGGAGACGAGCCGCTCGACATCGAGCGATAGGGAAACATCGGCTTGCAGGGGAATGGCGCGGCGGCCCAGGCGCTGGATCTCGGAGCACACTTCAGCGGCGGCGGCTTGTTGTTTGCAGTAGTTGACGGCAATGTCGGCGCCGGCAGTGGCAAGGGCGATGGCGATCGAGCGGCCGATGCCGCGGCTGGCCCCGGTGACGAGAGCTACGCGATTGAGGAGTGACATGAGGAAAGGATAGCGCAAAAGGGGCAGCGACTAGCGGCGTTGAGGGTGCGAGTGCAAAAGCGGCGGCGAGTCGCCGCACTCCAAGAAAACCACAGCGGTGAAAGCTTGTGGATCGGCTGGCATATGCCGTGAATCTCCTGTTAACTCGCTCGAATCGGCATAGGGGGAGCGGTCGCCCGCTCTCCCCTGGCACACCACGGCACATGCGGGTCCGCATACGGCGGTTCAGTGAGTTGAGCCCTGACGGGCCGTAAGGTTCGATCAGCGTGAATTACTCCACCCTCCGTCACGAATCCGAGACATGCAACAGATCTCCCGAGATAAGTCCGACTGCTTTCAATACGCGACCGCCGGATTTACCACCAGCGCCCCTTGATGGATACGGACTTTGTGATCAGTTGCCCGCTCGTCCGACGCCGTAAACCTCAAATCCAGTTCTTGTCCATCGGCCGTATCTTTGTTCCACGCTTCCTTAGACCCCCCTCACGGTGGTGCCCATGCGCTTCGCTACCCTTCACCTCCATCAGGTTGGGACGGGACTTCCACCCGCTAGCTGCCGACCCTGCACGGCGTACAACTAAAACGGCCCCGGAAAATGTTCCGGGGCCGTGGGAGTATTTTATGCTTGCGAAAAGCCTCAGGCCTGAAGGCCTGAGCTACAGGAATTAGTCGCCGGCTACGGCTTCTGCGGCGGGTTCGGATTTCCTTTCAGATGAAGCGCCGTTGCCGTTCGAATGGCCGTTGCCATTACCGATGGCTGGAGCAATGCCGATGGGCTTGTTGGCGTTGGTAAAATTCGTCGGGATGGCCTTGGCGATGTCACTGACAGAGCCGATCTGAACGACGGCTTGTTGGGGCTTCTTGAGAACCAATTCTTCATAGATGGCGCGAACCTTGGCCTGCTCCTCGAGAGCCTTCTTGCGGCGGATGCGGTTCTCTTCGGCAGCGGTCAACGGGATGTCGTGTTCGAGATGGCGAACGCGGGCAGCGTCTTCGGCGTCAATGACCAGCGAATGCTCGAAGGTTTTAAGGTCCACGGTCTTGCCCTTGGCGTAGATCTCGTGCTTGCCGTGGCTCTTGTACCACTCGGCGACAGTAGCGTTCTTGTGCATGTTTTCGATGATCTGGCGCCAGCCGACCCCGGTGTTGTAGGCACAGAAGCTGATTTCGCCCTGCTGCGTGCCGTAGGGAATGATGCACATCTCGGTGCGGCGGAAATCGTAGTTGAAAAGATCCTGGAACCACATGCCAGCGATGAACAGGAAGTTCCAAGGATCCTGCGCGCGGCGCTTCATTGCGTCTTCGTAAGTGCGCTCGGGAGAAGTCTTACCATACTTACTGGTGGCACCCTTGGTGAGGGCCCAGGTCTTGTCGAACTTCTTGAAGAGATCCCAAAGTTTAAGACCCTTGGGGCCTTCGAAAGGCTTGTAGCTCTTGAGGAGCGCCATGGCCATCATGAAGTTGGAGAAATTCTTGCCGCGAGCGGCGTCGGTGATGGCAGTGACGTCCTTGGTGAGCTGCTGAGCATCGAGGAAGCGAGGAACGGGAGCCCATTCCTTGGTTTCCTTATTGATCATGATGGCGGTGCCCACGCCGCAGTTGGGGTGGCAACCACAAGAGAGCGAACCCCACTGGGATTCGTTGCCCTTGACCATGTCGGCGAAGCCGGCAAAGGTACTGATGAAGGAGATAGGGAACCAGTCACGGTGCGGCTCAATGCGGCCAACCTGCTTGCTGACGTCCTGAGCGAGGTGGGAGAGCGTGTAGCGCTGGCGGAGACGGCGTTCCGGAGTAATATCTTCGTCGCGGCCAGTGAAGGAAACGGGCTGGAAGCTGATGAAGGCGATCTTCTTGGGGTTTTCCATCGCGAATTTCACGATGGAGCCGACCTGATCGTTGTTGACGTTGTTCACGATGGTGACAACCAGGACGATTTCGATGCCGGCTTCGTGCATGTTTTCAATGGCGCGAAGCTTGACGTCGAACAGGTTGCCGATCTGGCGGTGGCTGTTAGCGTCATTGCCGATGCCGTCGAACTGGAGATAGGCATAACGGAGGCCGGCTTCAAAAGCCTTCTTACAAAATTCCTTGCTCTTGGCGAACTCGATGCCGTTGGTGGCGGCTTGCACGGAATTGTAGCCAACCTTGCGGGCATAGGCGATGGCGTCAAAGAAGTACGGGCTCATGGTGGGCTCGCCACCGGAGAACTGCACGGACATCTGGCGGCGCGGCTTGATCTTGACGGCGTTATCGAGGATTTCCTGAACTTCTTCCCAAGAAAGCTCGTGGACGTAGCCAACCTGGTTGGCGTCCATGAAGCAGGGATCGCACATCATGTTGCAACGGTTGGTGAGGTCGACGGTGAGAACGGAGCCGCGGCCGTAGCGGACGTTGGAGGAGCCATGCTTGTGAAGGCCCTCGTCATTGTGAGCGGGAATATCGCGGCCGGGGAATTGCGATTCGATCCACTTCAGGAATTCGGAGTCAACGGCCATCATGTCTTCGTAGTGGCCGTGCTGAGGACATTCCTTGACCATCCAGACCTGACCGTCGCGCTCGATGATCTGGGCTTTTACTTCGCCGACCTTCTCGTGCATGAGGTCGCGCCAGTCTTTTGTTCCGGCAATAATGGCTTGGCGGGCTTCTTTGACGCATCCGGGGCAAAGCGAGTCAGTTTGCCGCGGGAAGCCAAGAGTGGGCTTGGATTTCTCCCATGATTTGAGGAGGGGCTTATCTGACCACTGGGGAGTGACGGAAGGATTGGGGTTGCGCTTGTTAAAGTATTGAATGGTATCGAAGGTGACAGCGGCGGTCTTGCAGAGAACCCAGTCCAACGACCGGTAAATTTGTGCGGTAAGTGAATTCGACATACAGCTGAACCCTCACTTTCGAGAAAACGAAGTTAGTCTCGAAAATAGATTTAAGTTAAAGGACTCGGGAAAGCGCCTTCTTGAACTGCCCCCAAAGGCACTCTCAGAGTACCACGCCCGTGAGCGTGGACTTTAAGTGATTGAACACAGATAGTTTGACGGGAGTACCAGAGGTTTGACCAGCAGGATGCGGCAAATGGGGAAAAAGGGCGGTTGAATGGCGGGAAAAGACAGTGAATGGACGTATCCCCAAGGGGGAAAAGGGGTTAACTCTTAGGGTGCGGGGGCGAAGGATGAGGTTTGGGGGATGAGGCGGGTTGGGGATTGAGGCCGGTTTGAAATGGCAATTGGCTCGAAGAAGCGTCCGCAGCGAGCATCAAGCATGGCAAAGGAAGCGGATCTTGGCGTTGGCCGCCGAGGAGGGTTCATTTTCTGGCACGTGGCGGCCGAGGCGAACACAAAAGCCGGCCCTAGCGCTCCAGAAGCAAGAGTGTGCACTTTCGCGGGCGGGCCAGAATTGCCGAGCATCGGCGATGGCATCAGAAGACCGCAGTTACATAACCGTCACAAAAACGGAAAAGAATAAGTTACTCGTTTAAGGCCGGGTGGAGGACGGCGATCAGGAAGTGCGCGAAATGAGCGGCGCCCTCGTCCATCTGAAGCCAACGAACGACGCAATGGTCAGTGAGATACTTGGCGACGCGGGCTTCGGGAATGCCGAGATGCTCGGCCAGCTGCGGCTTGACGGGTTGACTGTAACGGGCCGAACCACGAAGTAGTTGGCCGATGGCGACGCGCAAAGTTTGGCAGGCTTCGACGTAGTAATAGGTAGACAGATCTTCGTCAGTGAGCACCCACACGCCGGGGCCTGCGGGAGCATGCGCGGCATCATCGAGCTTAGCGGGGCTGCCGGCGAGCAGGCGGCGAAAATTCATTTCCAGTTGGGAGAGACGCGAGGAGAGACCGGGATCGCCGGATCTTCCCCGCAAAGCGGGAGAAGTGGTGGGTAATTCGGCCATGCTATCGAGGGAGCGCGGAGCAAGCGGAGCGTGCGGAGAAGCATCTTCGGGCTCGGAGCGGGGAGCCGGAGGCGGGGCGGGTCGCAACTCCCTGGGGGAGGACGAACGGTCGGCCGGTCTTCCGGCGCGTTGATGATCGCGGCCACCGCGGCGACCACGGCCGCGCCGGCGGCCTAAGGGAGCGGTTGCCGGAGCAGCGGTCGAAGCAGGAGTGGAAACGGAATCGGGTTCTACCGAAGGTTCGAGCGGCGATGCGCTCTCTTCGGGCGAAGGCTCGGCAGGCGCAGCAGCCTCGGACGAGGCTTCGGCTTCCGCAGGTGCTGAAGCGGGAGGCGTGAGATCAGCAGGAATTTCCGCCGGAGCAGTGGCGCCCAGACGAGTGGCGCTCTCCTGAGCCTTGGTCTTCCAATCGGCACGACGAAATCTTTCGGCAGCGGTCAGATACCATCTGCCGGCGTCAGCGGAATTTCCGATGGATTCAAGATAGCGAGCGAGTTCGAAGGCGACCATAGCGTCGCGCGTTTTCGTAAAAAGATTGGTGAGTTGACCCGCGGGGTCTTTGCCGGTGCGCGCTCTGCGGATACGAGCGGTGATCTGCTTCCAGTCTGCCATAGGTAGAAGTGCATTCTAACAGCAGATGGAGGGATTGTGCCAGCGAAGGAGGAAGGTGGAAGGTGGAAGGATAGTAGAGAAGAGTTAAGTCTACGTCGATTGGCACAACGGTGTTCGGCGGGGATCGGCTGAGCACGGAGGACCAAGGCAGCGTCCAAATTCGCGCCGGAGCAGCGAGATTGCTGTTGCTGAGCGCGAGCAGCGCGATGGTAAACGATAGTGAAGGAGTGCTATCGACGAAATTACTTATTGGGACAGCGACCTTTTCAACCGGCAATGCGCACGCCTTCACGCTGTACGCCTCGAACGCAGCGATTCGCGCGCAGTCGGATGCGCCGACGATTGGACCGGTAAGACTGCTGAATGCCAAGGAACTGCTGATAACCTCGAAGCGTGGACCGCTGAGCGTGACGGTAAACGGCGAGACGCAGATTATTGAGGAAGGCAAGGCGTATCACGTGTATCTGGATCCAGAAATGGCAGCGGCGCAAGGACCCTCAGGAGCAGGAGGCGCACAGGCACCGAGCGGAAAAGGGATCGCCGCTGAAGGCGGGGCGCAGCCGGTTCCTGATCGTGGTGGTAGCAGTAACGGCAATCGCGACATCCTTTGCGGTGTCGGAAGCAATGGACAGTGCCGTCCGGCCATAGTCGGGCGAAAGCACGAAAAGAATTAGAGAAGAAAGAAGGCCATGGCGTGAAAAGCGCGATGGCCATTTTTGTTTTGTGCACGGAGAATCGATCAGAGAGAAGCGATGAGGTCGATTTCGACGAGAGCATCCTTGGGAAGACGAGCTGCCTGGACGGTAGAGCGGGCTGGTGGAGCGGCGATGAAGTAGCGCGCATAGACTTCGTTCATGGGCGTGAAGTCGTTCATGTCCTTGAGGAAGACAGTGGTCTTTACGACGTGATTCAAAGAGACGCCCGACGCTTCGAGAATGGCCTTCAAATTTTCCAGGACGCGTTCGGTTTGCTGGCGAACGTCGGAGCCAACAAACTCGTTGGTCTTGGGATCGAGTGCGACCTGGCCGGAAACAAAAACGAAACCGTTGGATTTAACCGCCTGGGAATAGGGCCCGATGGGCTTGGGGCCGCGGTCGGTAAGAACGATGTCTTTCATGGTGTGCTCTCCTGAATAGCGGAAAGCAAGAATAACAGAAGAAATGCGGGGAGAGTATCAACGAGGCTTGCGGCCGCGGACACGCACGAAATCGGTGTGAGAATGATTGCGAAGTGCTTCGCGCTTGGTGATGAGCGCTTCGGCCTGGTCGTTGGAAAGGCCTTGATTGACGACCTCGAGAATCTGTTTTTCGGGCATGGCGGTGTTCTTGAGGCGGCCGATTTGTTCGCTGGTGAGGGTGGGAAGCCCCTGCATGCGCCGGCTCATCACGGCCTGGACGGTTAAGTTGGAAAGACCCATCAGCTTGAGCATGACGGCGTCGCCACTGAGGATGTCAATCTGATCAGAATGAGCCATTTCTAGGATTTGCTGGTCAGAATAGCCAGCGCGAGAGAGGTTCACAGCGGAATCGCCGCTGGAGAAATCGTGGTGATGATCGCGCGCGGCTTTGAATAGCGCGACACACAAATCGTCGGAGGCGCCGGACTGTTTGAGCTTGGCGATTTGCGAGACTTCCGCCTGGGTGACGTTTTGCGCTTTGAGTTGATCGATATTCGAGGACCACATGCCGGACTGATCGAGGGCAGTGTAGTCCATCTGCGGCTGCTTTTTGCACCCGCCAAGAAGTAAGAGACACACACCGAGAAGGCTGAGCGATCGCTGCATGAATTCATTGTACGGGGAACAAGGGAGGGCGAAATGGGGTGTGCCTGTGTCGATACCGGACGAGAGGACAGGGTTGCGGGAATCCGGAGCGAGTTGTTGAGGCTATCGACAGCGTGCTGAATGAGCGGGAACACAACGGAGAAGCGCCGAAGCCGGTGACGCGGCACTCGCGAAAAGAACGACAACCCAAAAACCGACCTGAAGGCCGGCCACGACAAGAGCCAGGAGAACGGAAGGATAGCGGCGAGCGGAGGACTAGACCCGGTAGACGCGCTCTACCCCGTAGACGCCGTTGATGCGACGGATGTTGGAGAGGATGGTTTCAAGCTGGCGCTTGTCGGAGATTTCCAGGCTAGCTTCGACGCGCGCGTTCTGGCGGTCGGGGCGGCTTTCGAGCGTGCGAATGTTGGAGCCGGCGTCGCTGATGACGGCGGTAACTTCCGCGAGAAGGCCAGGGCGATCCTTGGCGCGGATGAGAAGTTCGACGGGGAAAGTAGCGGCGTTGCCACCACCCCACTCGACGGCGATGCGGCGCTCTGTTTGATAGAGAAGATTCTGGACGTTGGGACAAACGCGGGTGTGCACCGCGACGCCGCGGCCGCGGGTGACATATCCGATGATGTCGTCACCGGGAATGGGATTGCAACATTTGGCGCGGAAGACCAGCAGGTCATCCTGACCACGGACGATGAGCGGAGCTTCGCCGAAACCCAACATGCGCTTGACGGTTTTGACGAGTGTGGGCTTGGCATCATCAGAGGGCTTGTCTGGCTCCTTGGTGGGCTCGCCGAAATAGCGGGCCAGCACCTGGCGGGCAGAATATTTGCCAAAGCCGACAGCAGCGAAAAGATCTTCGGGTTTGGAGAGGCCGTATTCGGCGGCCAGTTTGGATAGATCTTCCGGCGAGATTTTCTTGAGGCTCTTGGGGAAATTGCGGGACTCGTTTTCAAGGAGGCGCTTGCCCATTTCGGTGGCTTCGTCGCGCTCCTGGGTATTGATGAAGTGGCGAATTTTGCTTTTCGCGTGAGACGACTTGACGAAGCTGAGCCAATCGCGGCTGGGCTTGTGTCCTTTTTGTGTGAGGATTTCAACGACGTCGCCGCTGACGATTTCGTGGCGAAGAGAGACCATCTGGCCGTTTACTTTTGCGCCGACACATTGGTGGCCTACTTCGGTGTGGACGGAATAGGCAAAATCGACGGGCGTTGCACTCTTCGGCAATTCCAGGACGCGGCCCTTGGGTGTGAAGGCATAGACCTCCACCGGGGCAAGATCAACTTTTAGCGTGGAAAGGAATTCACCGGGCTCCTGAAGTTCCTGGGACCACTCGATGAGTTGGCGCATCCAGAGAATGCGCTGATCATCATCGCCAGAAGCGGGTTTGCGATCCTTGTATTTCCAATGCGCCGCGACACCTTCCTCCGCAATGCGGTGCATTTCCTGGGTGCGAATCTGAATCTCAAAGGGCTGGCCACCGTGGATGACGGTGGTGTGGAGAGATTGATAGAGATTGGGGCGGGGCATGGCGATGTAGTCTTTGAAACGGCCGGGAACGGGACGCCAGATGTGGTGGACAACGCCCAGAGCGGCGTAGCAACTGCGCTCCGTATCGGTGATGACGCGAACGGCGAGGAGGTCGTAGATCTGGTCGAGGCCCCGCTCCTGGCGAACGATTTTGCGGTGCAAGGAGTGCAGTCCCTTGACGCGGGCTTCGAGTTCCGCAGGAATGCCATTTTCGACGAGCTTGGTGCGAATGGTGTTCTGCACATCTTCGAGGAATTTTTTG
>Ga0210406_10008061_pt1 | contig 10588 bp, 14 predicted proteins | sample IncBWC30MmetaG_FD_155454 | JGI IMG/M metagenome (GOLD analysis project Ga0210406, IMG submission 155454) | Forest soil microbial communities from Barre Woods Harvard Forest LTER site, Petersham, Massachusetts, United States - Inc-BW-C-30-M | ecosystem: Environmental > Terrestrial > Soil >... | reverse complement strand
CGTGCCGCGCCGCCGGTCGATATCGGCGGCAGTAGTTCGGCGCACACAGATGCGAGCCGCCCTTGATCACCTTGCGCGGAATTCTGATGTCGGGCTGGCCCGGGTCGTAGCTTTCGCCTTCGCGACCTCCGCGCGGATTTTCAGGAATGCAGCAGGCCTTCGGGGCATCGGCTTCGTGCTTCGGCGCATACCAGTCTGATGTCCATTCCCAGACGTTCCCGATCATGTCGTGCACGCCGTACCCGTTTGGCGGGAACGCCGTCACCGGCGAGGTGCGCTCATAGCCGTCGGCGTTGAGGTTCTGTGCCGGAAACTCGCCCTGCCAAGTGTTGGCCATATGCACGCCGCCGGGCGCGGGTTCATCCCCCCAAGCGTATTCGGCGCCGTCGAGGCCGCCGCGCGCGGCAAACTCCCACTCCGCTTCGGTCGGCAAGTCCTTGCCCGCCCATTGCGCATAGGCGTGCGCGTCGGAGAATGAGACATGCACAACCGGATAGTGGTCGAGGACGTTAATGTTGCTCTTCGGCCCATAGGGATGGCGCCAATCGGCGCCTTTCGTGAACTCCCACCACTGGCTCCAGTCCCGTAGATTCGTCACGCGCGGCGGCGGCGAGAACACCAGCGAGCCGGCATAGATCATGTGCGGCAGCGCGCCGGGGTAATCCTTCGGGTCGGGCGGGATCTCGGCAAACGTCCTGTGACCGGTCGCCCTGACGAACTCCTTGAACTGGCGGTTCGTCACCGGCGTGCGGTCGATCCAGAAGCCGTCGACCGTTACGCGGTGGACCGGCGCCTCCTCCGGATAGTGGTTGTCGGAGCCCATACGGAACGTGCCACCTGGAATCCAGATCATTTCGCCGGTTATCGCATCATCCGGCGGCCGATCGTTCGGCTCGCTCTCCGCCTGCAACATCGTGATGTCCCCCTGCATGCTGCATCGCTATCGGCATGTCAGGCCTCTTCGTTACCGAGCGTTCCGACGTTGCACGCGGCGGTGGGCTTCGTTCTCGCGATTGCGCCAAGCGACGTCGATCACGCACAGGTTGCCCGGTAAGTTAGCTCACCTATCCTCCCTTGTGATGCGTAGTGTGGGTCAATGCGACGCCGTGACCCTGGCGTCGAAAATCAGTTCCATTTCAATGGTGTACAGAAGGTGAGGAGCGGGCTCGAACGATTCGGCCTCCATCTCGACGCAATCCATTCATAAACTCCTATCTGGACGCGGAAGCGAGTTGCGAGTTGAGGGAAACGGTGCCGCGGATCAACCCGATGTTCGAGCCGGCTTCGCAGAGCTTAATCGCTTCGCGCGAGATCAGGATCGATAGCTTCGAACAGCTTCGCGCCGCCACGCCGACCTCGAACGCCGAAATCATCCAGATCGAGGCGGGGCGCATGGAAGGTCGCTTGAAACACGCGACCGTCGCCGGTCTCTCCCTTGGTTTTGGCACGTTTTCCCGCGGCCTCATCTCGAGAGGCGTCTACAGCGGGGAGCGTGTGACAATCGGCTTTCTGTTTGAAAGCAGAACCGGTCGATCAAGACCGATCGGAAACATTCGCTTTTGGCCCCCAGGCATGGAGCATGAACGCCGAACTCTTGTGGCGAGTCTTTCGGCGCACTCTCAGTGTCGGTCGACGACATGGCGAGTTTCTTTGGACCGGACAGCCGCTTCAGGGAGCCCCGGGCATGGAAAAAGGCCATTTGGATTCGTCCGGATTGCCAAGCGGCAACCGCTGCCGCGAACGGATTGCGGAAGATCATGGCGTGCTTTGAGAGTCGGACTTGGCGGATATCCGAACGGCAGGCGGAATACTGGAAGCGCGCCATCCTGGACACCGCGGCCACGGCGATCGAAGCGTCGGATGCTTCCGACGCGTTCGTCCCCTCTCCGGTGAGGCTGGTGCGAAAGGCCCAGGACTACATCGTCGAGCGGGGAGCGGATCCCGTTCACATCTCCGAACTCTCGTCGCATCTTCGAGTTTCGCGACGCTCGTTGCACCGCGCCTTCGATGATGTCCTTGGCGTGGCCCCGACGACGTATCTGCGTCACAAGCGGCTATGCCAGGCGCGCGCCACTCTGAACGAGAGCACCGACCGGGTCGCGGAGGTCGCGTTCCGGCTCGGCTTCTCCGATCCAGGCCGGTTTTCCGGATATTATCGGTCCCTCTTCGGCGAAAACCCGTCGGACACCTTGAGACGGTCGCGTCTGAAAGCAAGCTGATCGCCGGGCTCTCCGGTATCATGCCCAAAATTTGGCTCGCGGCGCAGCTTCAATTGATTTGTGTCGAATGCCCGCAGGCATCGTAAGCGCAGGGCGGAAATCTCTTTACCGGCGGCACTCGGTGAAGAGCCAGTATTGCGGCTGGCACGTCAATTATGGCAACTTGGCGCGCCCGCGGTGCCCACCAGTGCTATACCGTGGTGCTACGCCGTCATTTTCCGGCGGTTCGAGAAATGCCTGTTTCTGAAGGACTTCTGCGCTGTCCCATGACGTTGGCGGAGAGGAGGGATTCTCGGCCAGGGTCTTAGGGACCTCGAAAACCGCGGTAAAATCAGCGTTTCCGCTCGCCAGCAATCAGCGATCGTCCAGTCTATTTCCACGCCTTTTCTCATGTTCGATCGGGACGCGTTGTCCCTGCCAGGACGCATCGGCAGGGACCTTTCGTTCTACCGGCTAGGTCGGAATAGCCTCAGACTTGCGAGGGCCTGTTCAGAACATTCCGTTCGGGTTACCAAGCTTCACACCGCGCGCCTTGGCGGCTGCAAGCGCCTTCTTGGTGCGTTCGCCGATGAGGCCAGCCTCAAGCTCTGCAACTGATGCCATCTGCGTGAGTAAGAACTTTCCCATCGGCCCTGGAGGCACGCTCGGCAAGTCGCAGAACACGAGGTCAACGTCGCTGGCCACGAGAGAGCGTAGCAGGCCCACGTTGCGCGTGAGCCTGTCTAGCTTGGCAAAGACCATCTTCGCGCCGATGGCCTTGGCGTGTGAGAGCGCAGCAGCGAGCTTGGGACGGTCGGACTTCCTACCGCTTTCCGTTGCACAAGGATCGCGACCAGCAGGGCTGATCGAGAGCGGTCGCATTCGTCAAGGGTCTCCACGCGCTCGCCTGGCACGAAGCGCTGACGAAGTTCGGTCACGACGTGAGCTTCCAACGGGCGAGAGGTCAGATCGGCAAGGGCGGCGACAAGCTCATTCCCGCATTCCTGTCGGCTGACGAACAGCGGGACCACGGTAAGGAAATGGAGGAATGGCGCAGCGAGCGGTTCAAGACCAAGTATCTGCCGCTCGTGCGCCCCTTCTCCACAGTCCCCGATCTGCTTCGACGCGCGCGCGATGCTGGCGTACGGGTCGCCATCGCGTCCTCCGCAAAGAAGGACGAACTCGGCAAGTATCTGGACATCGCGGCTATCGCCGGCCTGGTCGACGAGACTGCCTCATCCGAAGATGCCGAGAAATCCAAACCGGCTCCCGACATCTTTCAGGTCGTGCTCAAGAAGCTGAAGATCGAGGGCCGCGACGCCGTCGCGATCGGCGACACGCCCTACGATGCGTCCGCCGCGGGGAAGGCCGGCATCGCCACCATCGGCGTGCTCTGTGGCGGGTTCACGGAGGCGTCACTACGGGAAGCAGGTTGCGCCGATGTGTATCCGGGGCCGGCCGCGCTGTTCGCCCAGTTCGACGAATCGTTACTTGCGAAGTAGCGAAGGCGATCGGCGGCCGATGCGGGAATCCCCTTCATGGAATCGCCACTGGGGCTTGATGGCTCCGCGTAGAACCGCGCCCGGATGCGACCTTCCGTCTTTGGTCCTATGTTCACTTTCAGACATTTCCGCCGGAACGATTCCTTCGCCTGTGCGATATCCCGCGCAGGGAGAAGTCGGGCCATGAATGAATTGCCGGCGATTCTGGTCGTGGAAGACGATCACTTCGTTCAGTCTGTTGTCGAAGAAGCTCTCACCGACGGGGGATTCGAGATCGTTATCGCCTCGTCGGCCGGGCAAGCCATCGAATTGCTGGATGGTGCAGGCGGAAAGTATCGTGCGCTGGTGACCGATATAAGTCTGGGCAGCGACAAGGTGGACGGTTGGGAAATCGCCCGCCACGCCAGAGAAATCGATCCCGAATTTCCGGTGGTGTACATGAGCGGCGACAGCGCGGATGATTGGTCATCCAAGGGCGTCCCGAACAGCATCATGCTGTCGAAGCCGTTCGCGCCGGCCCAACTGGTCACCGCAGTCGCCCAGCTACTCAATAGCGGTACGCCTGGGACGTAGACCGAGTCACTCGCTCAAAAACGAATCTATGGACAAGTCATGACCCTCCCGATCGTGATCGCAGCTTTGAGCGTGCTTCTTATGCTGGGCATCGGCGGTTCGATGACGACCATCGGACCCTGGTATCGGGATCTGCGTAAACCCGCGTGGAACCCACCGAACTGGATCTTCGGGCCCGCATGGACCACGATATTAGGTCTTGCCGCCTGGGCGGGCGTGTTGGCCTGGACGAACGCCTCTTCGTCGACCGAGCGTGTCCGGATACTCGTCCTGTTCGGGATCAACATCGTCCTCTACGTGCTTTGGACCCCCTGTTCTTCAATTTGCGGCGACCCGATTGGGCCCTTATCGAGGTTCCGTTTCTCTGGCTTTCGATCGTCGCGTTGATGTTGGGCCTGGCGCCACTTTCTCCGGCGTCAAGCTGGTTGCTCGCGCCGTACCTGCTTTGGGTGACATTCGCGGCATTTCTCAATCTCACGATTGTTCTATTGAATGGTGCCTCTTCACGAGGCGGATCCTGATCGCGTCTGGCTGCTGCGTGATGGGATCCGGGTGTCGCGGATGCGCGAAGTTCGGAGGCCTTCTGGCCTTTCCGTGAAACAGAGCGCCGCCGCCATCGTAGAGCGCAGCTCCGCTGTTAGGCCGCCGCAAACTCTCCGTTCGCGATGTAGATAGGCCACGGCCGCCGACGAGGGGAGCGCTCATGGCGAGAAAGCTGAAGACCTATCAGACTTCACTTGGCTTTTTCGAACAGGCCATCGCCGCACCGTCTATGAAGGCCGCCCTGGAGGCATGGGGCGCGGACAGCAATCTCTTTCACCAGGGGGTGGCGAAGGAAAGCACCGATCCGGACGTCATCGCCGCGGCCATGGCAAAGCCGGGCGTCGTCCTCAAGCGCCCCGTGGGATCCGACGGGCCCTTTGCAGAACACGCAGAACTGCCGAAGAACCTCGGCCAGGATGGACGGAAGAAGCCAGCCCACAAGCCATCAGCCAAGGCGAAGATGTCTTCTGCCCAGCCGGACAAGGCGGCGGATCGCGTACGAACGGGAGCGCCAGCGTCGCGAGCGCGAGGAAGCCAGGGAGGAGGCGGCCAGGCAGAAGGAGCGCGCACGAAGGCAGGAGGCCGTCGACAAGGCGCAAGCGGCACTGGACAAGGCGGAGGGGGAGCACGCGAAACGCCTGGTCGCGCTGCGTTCCCAAATCGAGGCCCTCGAGAAGAAGGTACAGGCCGAGGAGACGACTTGGGACGAGGAAGCGAAGCGGCTGAAGGCGGCCGTGCGGCGGGCGCGGGACTGAGAGGTTCAGCGCAGGACTGCGTTAACCAACCACGATTTCTTGCCGAAAAAAAATTTCGCGGACCTCTTGAAACTTTTTCCGGGTTTACAAATTTTTTCGGCGTCGCCATGAGGCGATCGGGATGCCGTCAGGGTCCCGCCACTTGAGACGGGCACCGGAAGTGTCCGGTGCCGCTCGTAACCATTTTGCTCCCAGGAGGATCTGGCTATGCGCACTGTAGATTTTTCGCCCCTGTTCCGGTCGGCCATTGGATTCGACCGTCTATTCGACCTCGCCGAAGCCGCCCAGCGCGTGGGCGAGGAGAGCTATCCCCCCTACAACATCGAACGCCTCGACGAGAACCGCTTCCAGATCTCGGTCGCGCTCGCCGGCTTCAAGCCGGACGAGGTCGAACTGACGGTCGAGCAGAACGTGCTGACGCTCGAAGGTCGGAAAAGCGAGAAGGAGGGTAAGAGCTTCCTGCATCGCGGCATCTCAGCGCGAAGCTTCAAACGCCAGTTCACGCTCGCCGACCACGTCGAGGTCAGGGGCGCCCGCTTCGAGAACGGCCTGCTGATCATCGACCTGCAGCGGGAGATCCCCGAGGCGATGAAGCCCCGCCGGATCGCGATCAATGGCGCCACCCCGAGCAACGTGACCCAGATCGAGTCCAAGGCCGCCTGACCGGACACACGGACGGCCCGGATCGATCGGAGCCGCGCGGGGTTCAGCCTCGCGCGGCCCTCTCTCAACTCGTCGCAACAATGGAGGCAACCATGCGGCCGACGACCGCCCTTGACGACAACGTTTTCGATTTCGACTATCTGCTTCATCCCGGCACCAAGTTCGAGCACCCGAGGGACGTGGTTTCTCATTCGGGCCTTACGCTCGCCGAGAAGCGAGCCATCCTGGCCTCATGGGCTTCCGACGCGTCGGCGATCGCGTCCTGCCCCTCGCTGCGGGCGCCCGAAGGGCTGAAGGCGCCGGTCACCATCGACGAGATACTGGAGGCGCTGTGCACGTTGGATGGAGGCCCTCGGCACCCTCCTGGCGGCAAACCCATGCGGCTGCGATCGACCGAACGGCGTGCGGCGGCCTGAAGCGTAGACCGTACGACCGTCAGGAGTGACGACGATGTTCGAAGAAAACTTGGCCCGTATCCGTACCCACCGCAACAACATCCACCGTTATCGGACGCTGCTCCGGACGGAATTGTCCGATCTCGAGCGCGATTTCATCGATAGACGGATGGCCGAAGAACAGGCCGCGCTCGATGCTCTGGTTGCCGAGACACTCCCGGTGACATTTCCCCTTCCGCGAGATTCATCGTCGGCTTTCTCGAGCATGGGGACGGCGTCATGACCGGCATTCGAGACCTGCTGTCCCGGGGCCAGCAAGAAGGTTATCGGCCACTATCGCCTGCTGCTGGCGAGCGCGAAGAACGAGGAGGAGCGCGAACTGTACAGAAGCCGAATCGACCGTGAGCAGCGGCCGCTGGACGAGCTCCATGGCGGCTTCCCGCACGGGTTCGCGGCGTGACATGGACGGGCGACGACCGCTTCGCGGCGTTCGACATCGTGTTGAAGCGGCGCGGACGCGGCAGGTGGAAATGGTCTGTTCGTACGACCGACGGACATACCGTCATGTGCGGTTCGGAGCGCGGTCGCGGCGGAGCCAGATACACGGCGGAGCGCGCGCTGTTTCTCCTGCTGTGTGCCAGCGCCTCGCGCCTTCCCAAGTTGCCGCGGGAGCCGTCCGATCTTTGGCGGCCCCATCGCCGGTCCAAGGACACAGGAACATCAGAGATTCATTGAACGCTCGATGCTTAAGGGGACGGACGCTGAAGGTGCCGTCGGACACCCGGAGGCATCGCCGGCCGCACATTTTGGAATCTCGGTCTGCTTTTCGTCTTCGTTACGTCCCATCGTACGGGACGAAAGTGTCGACGGGCCTAAGATGGCGTAGATTGAGCCTTCGCCCAATTCACAAGCCAATTTGATAAGTTCATTCGAATTCTACCACCTAATTGCATTTCGGCCGGTCGCTTATAAGAGGTCCGGCAAAGGGCAACTGTCCCCTAATTCCGAGAGGGTCCCCGGACGAGCGGTTGGGTGCCGTGGAGCTTTCCTATGAAATTTTTGCAACCCGCAGCAATTGCATTGCTTTCGCTCATCGCAATGCCTTCCGCCCATACAGAGGAAGCTGCCACCATCAAAGGATCAAAGCCGATGCTCGGATATGAGGATGTTCGGCAGGTCGCTCCGCAATTGGCGGCCTATACCCAGGACCGTTTGCTTGGCGACGTTTGGAAGCGCCCCGGCCTCGCGCCCCGCGACCGCAGCATCGTAACCTTAGCCGCCTTGATTGCGCGCGATCAGGCTATCGAGATGCCCTATTATTTCAATCTCGCGCTCGACAACGGCGTCAAGCCTCGGGAGATTTCGGAGATCATCACCCATTTGGCCTTCTACGCCGGCTGGGCCAACGCGATGTCGGCCATCGCGATCGCCAAGGATGTCTTTGCGGCGCGCCACATCGGCGCCGACCAGCTTCCGCCCACTTCCGTGAAGTTGCTGCCGATCGACGAAGCCGCGGAGGCTAAGCGCGCGGCGAGCGTTGAAGCTCAGTTCGGCAAGTTCTTCCCGGGGGTGGTTCAGTACACCACCGACGTGCTGTTCCGCGATCTGTGGCTGCGGCCGGACTTGGCGCCCAGGGACCGGAGCCTTGTCACGGTCAGCGCGCTTATCGCTAACGGGCAGACCGCGCAACTCACTCCCCATCTCAATAGGGCGATGGATAACGGTCTCACGCAGACCGAGGCCTCGGAGGCGATCACGCAACTGGCCTTCTATGTCGGCTGGCCAAACGTCTTTTCCGCGATGCCGGTTGCGAAGGAAGTGTTCGAAAAGCGTCCACATTAGCTGCGACAAAGCGGAGGACCGTCGTGAACATATCGTTTGAAGACAAGGTTGCTCTCGTCACTGGAGCTGGATCCGGGCTGGGCCTTGCGACGGCGAAGACCTTCGCCGAATCGGGCGCTTCCGTGGCGTTGGCCGACGCGGACGAACAGGCGGTACGTGCCGCAGTCGAGGATTTGACCGCCCGCGGACATAACGCCCTCGCGATCCGTTGTGACGTAGCCGATGACGCTGAGGTGGAATCGATGGTCGAACGCACGGTCGCTGCCTTCGGCAGGCTTGATGCCGCCTACAACAATGCCGGCGTCCAGAATGTCGCGGTGGAAGCTGCCGAGTCCACAAGGGAGGATTTCGACCGGGTGATTTCGATCAACCTGCGCGGCGTATGGAGCTGCATGAAGTTCGAGCTTCGTCAGATGCTCAAGCAGGGTAACGGTGCAATCGTCAAGCGGACATAACGCCCTGCTTGGTCGCCGGCCCCAAACGCGGAACTTACCAGGCCTCGAAGCACGGGGTGCTGGGGCTCACGAAAAGCGCGGCGCTCGACTACGCCGCAAGGGGCATTCGCATCAATGCGGTATGCCCAGGTATCATCCATACGGCAATGTTAGACAAGATGATGGCCACTCAGGCAGACGCCCTCAACGCGATGCTGCAGAACGTTCCCATCGGCCGGCTTGGCCGCCCCGAAGAGATCGCAAGCGCCGTACTCTGGTTGTGCAGCTCAGAAGCAAGTTTCATGGTCGGTCACGCGCTCGCCGTGGATGGCGGCTATACCATACGTTGAACTGTGGAATCCCTGATCATCAGGGACGATGCCGGAGCGCATCTACCAATAGCGTGAAGGCCGCAGAGGGTTGGCGCCGGCTGGGATAATACAGATGGTAGCCCGGATACGGAGGGCACCAGTCCTCAAGCACCCGTGTAAGCCGGCCCTTGTTGATGTGTGGTTGCACCAGGCCCTCCGGCAGATAAGCCAATCCGAATCCAGCGAGCGCTGCGTGGAACATCTGCGTCGTGGTGCTGAAGAGCAGTTGGCCTTCGACGCGAACTTTCAGTTCGCGCGAGCCCTTTTCGAACTCCCAGGCGTACAACCCACCATGGGTAGGCAGACGCAGATTAATGCAATTGTGCTCGACCAAGTCTTGCGGCTTCCTCGGCACGGGCTGATTTTTGAAATAGGACGAGGCGCCGACCACGGCCATGCGTGCATCCGGTCCGATGCGCACGGCGATCATGTCCTTCGCTACCTGCTCGCCGTCCCGCACGCCGGCATCGAAGCGCTGCGCGACGATATCCGCCAGCCCGTAATCACTGACGATCTCGATCTTGATGTCCGGATTTTTGCGAAGCAGCTTCGCGAGCTTCGGCAGGAGTACGGCGTCGGTGGCGTACTCGGTCGCCGTGATGCGAATCGTGCCCGAGGGTTTTTCCCGAAGATCGCTCAGGGCCGCAAGCTCCCCCTCGATCTCCTCGATCCTCGGGCTGACGTTGCGCAGAAGGCGCTCGCCGGCAGCCGTGGGCGAAACGCTTCGCGTGGTGCGCGTCAGCAGGCGCAGCTTGAGACGGGCTTCGAGCTCCTTGATGGTGTAGCTGAGCGCCGACTGCGAAACGCCTAGTTTCGCCGCTGCCTTCGTGAAACTCCCCTCCCGGGCGACGACGAGAAAGACCGAGAGATCGTCGAGATTGCCACGCCGCATTTATCGATCCTGTTCATAGGTTCATCCCGATTATAGCGGCTAATCCGTATAGCTGCGCGCGCTAAATTAAGATCAGCGAGTGAAAACGAAGCGGAACGCCAGCTACGCAACGGAGTCAGCGGATGGACGGATCGGACTCACCCTTCAGGCTTCGCGGAGGCGCTGCGACGCCGGCGCAGCATGCCTTCACGCGGAGGAGCGTTCTCTCGGCCGCTGCCGGATTGGTGACGCTGATACCGACGGCTCCGGCCTTTGCACGCGCTGCGACAGTTAACAACCCAACGAATGGAAGGAATGGAACGATGGACATCAAACGCAACGGCTCGCGGCCGTCCGGCAAAGGCCCCGAAGCATGGTTCAGCGGTACCGTCCGTGTGGATCCGCTGTTTCAGGTGGGCGACCCGACACGCATCAGCGGCG
>Ga0210406_10008060_pt1 | contig 10589 bp, 8 predicted proteins | sample IncBWC30MmetaG_FD_155454 | JGI IMG/M metagenome (GOLD analysis project Ga0210406, IMG submission 155454) | Forest soil microbial communities from Barre Woods Harvard Forest LTER site, Petersham, Massachusetts, United States - Inc-BW-C-30-M | ecosystem: Environmental > Terrestrial > Soil >... | reverse complement strand
CATCGCCGACTCGAATGCCGACCTTGCCGTCGATCTCCGCCAGCAAGTGCGCGAGATGCTGGTCGCCGGCAAGAGCAATGACGCCATATTCGATTTCATGACGGCCCGCTACGGCGAGTTCGTGCGCTTCAATCCTCCGTTGGAGCCCAAAACTCTGCTTATTTGGGGCGCTCCATTCATCATGCTGCTGTTGGGCGGCTCCATCATCTATCGCGTCGCACGCCAGCGTGCGCGCATGCCGCTCGACGATGAGCCCGCCCCGGGACCCAAGGAGCCTGTCTGACTAACGATGCGCCTACTTCGGCCGCCCTCCATCGGCATCAGTAAACAATGAATACATTTCTCGTCATCGCCGCCGTCATGGCCGCGATCGCCGCGGCCGCAGTCGCCTTACCGCTGCTTCGCGACAGACAAAGCCGGCTACTCGGAGCGCTGCTTGCGGTGATGGTCATCGGCGCGTCGGCCGGTCTCTACCCGCTGTGGTCGAATTGGAATTGGCACGCGCCGGCGCAATCGGAGGCCGCCGCGGGACCGGACGTCGCCGCCATGGTCGCGAAACTGGAAAAGCGCTTGCAGGAGCAGCCCAATGATCCGGCGGGGTGGTTGATGCTCGGACGCTCCTATCTGACGTTGAATCGCTTGGACGAGGCCATCGTTGCCTACGATCACGCGCATCAGTTGGACGCGAAGAGCGCGGATGCTGCCATGGGGTTGGGAGAGGCCATGAGCCTCCGGGCGGGCGGCGACATCACGCCGCAGGCCGCACAGCTGTTCGAGGACGCATTGGCTTTGGCGCCCGGCAATCCGAAGGCTCTCCTGTACGCCGGTTTCGCTGCGGCGGTGCGCGGTGATCGCACACTCGCGCGCACGCGCTGGGAGGCACTCAAAGCATTGAATCCGCCGCCGCAGATCGTCCAAATGCTCGATGCGCGCATTGCGGAGCTGGGGCCGCCGTCGGGCATCCCCGCAGCCGGGGGCGCGGCCGACACGTCTTCGCCCGGCAGCGGTGCGCCGCCGGCAGGGACGAATGCGTCGCGGGCAGGGACGAGCGCCTCGACGGGGCCCTCGAACGCAGCGGAGGTCACTGTCAATATCAGTATTGCGCCCGCCCTAAAATCACGACTGGTATCGGAGGCCCCTTTGTTCGTCTTTGCACGTGAACCCGGGAGCCGCGGACCACCGCTGGCCGCCAAGCGGCTGACGAGCACAGCCATCGGCACCCAGGTTCATCTGTCGCAGGCCGACTCCATGTTGCCGGGGCGCGTTTTGGCGAAGGGCCAACAGGTATCCATCACGGCGCGAGTGTCTTTCAGCGGACAACCCGTGCCGTCGGCAGGGGATTTGTACGGCGAACTCTCCTATGATGTGGGCCGCGACGGAGTACGCAATCTGGTGATTGATCGCGTCGCCGAGTAGGTGGTCGAGATGAGCGTTGCGAAAAATCTCATGGCGGGAAGGATCCTGGAAGATCGACTCTTTCCGTACCCGGCTCTGCGCGATAAGGACCGCGAAGTTCTGGGAATGATGGTCGATGCCATCGACCAGTTCTTGGGACCTAAGCATCAAGACTTCAAGCGCTGGGACCGCGCCGCCGAACAGCCGGCCGAGTTTATTCAAGGTCTGCGTGATCTGGGGTTGTTCGGCCTCATCATCCCCGAGGAGCACGGCGGCCTCGGCCTGTCGAACGCCGGGTATGCGCGCGTATTGGGCCAGACGAGCTCGCACGACAGCTCGGTGTCGCTCACCATCGGCGCGCACAGCTCCATCGGCATGAAGGGCATCTTGTTGTTCGGCACCGCCGAGCAGAAGGCACGCTACCTGCCCAAACTGGCCAGCGGGGAAATGATCGCGGCGTTCTGCCTGACCGAGTCCGGTGCCGGCTCAGACGCCGCCTCGATTCGCACCCAGGCGGTCAAGAACGCCGACGGCAGTTGGATACTCAACGGGGAGAAGATCTGGATTACCAACGGCGGCATTGCCGACCTGTATACGGTCTTCGCACGCACCTCATCCGCCGCGGGCAAAATCACGGCATTCGTGGTCGAGGCCGCATGGCCGGGCGTCAGCCACGGCCAGCACGAAGACAAGATGGGAATCCGTGCCTCCTCGACTACCACGGTGAGTTTCGCGGACGTGCGGGTTCCCGCCGCCAATGTGCTCGACGCCGAAGGCAAGGGGTTCAAGGTCGCCATGGCGATATTGAACAATGGGCGCACCGGCCTCGGCGGCGGGGCAGTCGGGGGCATGAAGACGCTCATTGCCCATGCGACCCGGCAGGCAGAGACGCGCAAGCAATTCGACACTCCCATTGCGAATTTCGGCCTGGTCCGCGAAAAACTCGCGCAAATGACGGTTGATTGCTTTGCCGCCGAAAGCGTCGTGTGGATGGTCGCCCACTACATCGATTCCGGGGATGAGGATTATTCGGTGGAAGCGGCGATGAGCAAGGTCTTTGCCAGCGAAGCCTTGCAGCGCAGCGCCTACGAGGGATTGCAGATTGCCGCCGGCAGCGGCTACATGCGCGATTCTCCCTATGAGCAGATCACCCGCGACTGCCGCATTTTATCGATATTCGAGGGAACCAATGAGGTTCTCAGGCTGTATATCGCTCTATCCGGCCTCAAGGACCTCGGCAAGTCGCTGGGGGAGCTGAAAGCCGCGGTAGATGACATTTTCAATAATTTCATCAAGGGATTCGGCGTTTTGACCGACTACGCGGAAAAGCGTCTGACGCAGGCGACCGGGGTGGGGCGCGACAAGATTCTGGCGCAGATGCCCGACACGCTGCGTGAGGCGGCGGAGGTCTATGAGCGGTATACTGTGGAACTCGCCAAGGCGTCGGACTACTTGCTGCGCAAGCACGGCAAGGCGATTGCCGATCGTCAGCATGACTTGAAGCGCATCGCCGACATCGGCATCGATCTATTTGTCGGGCTATGCGTATTATCGCGGGCGACGGCCTTGAGTCAGGCGCCCGGCGAGCAAGGAGCGCAGGCCATCGGGATCGCGCGCGTCTTCGCTCAACAGGCGAAGCGGCGCATGGCGAACGCCGTGCGGCGAATCACGCGCAATGAGGACGAGGAGATGAACGGCTTGGCCGGTTTCATCCTGGACAAAGGAAGTTATCCCTGGGACGTCGTGTAATGAGTGCATCGAGTGAGTTCCCCCAATCGATTGCTGCCCCGTTCGCGGGCCGGCGCAATCTGTGGGTGACGATTGCGGTCGGGACCGCCGTCCTCGCCGTGGTGGTTCTGTTGGCCATGCGGCTGACGCATGCCTTGGGAGTGAAGACTCTTGCCAACAAGGTCCCCATCCCGACGGTGTCGGTCACTGAGGTCGGCGTCAGCACTCTGCCGACGACCGTGAGCATCATCGGTACCATTGCGGCGCGATACGACATGCCCATCGGCGTCGAAGGCGAGGCCGGACGCGTCGCGGCGATCTATGTCGAGGCCGGCGACCATGTGAAGCGCGGCCAGGTACTGGCGCGTTTGAATGTCTCGGTTCTGGAGCCGCAGGTAGCCAATCTCGAGGCGGCGCTCGAGCAGGCCCGTGCCGAGGCTGATCTCGCCGAAGCGGAATACCGCCGCGCGCAGGCGGTCGGCGCGTCGGGCGCGTTGTCGGCCGAGGAAACGCAGCGCCGCAAGTCCGCCACATTGACCGCCGCCGCCAAGGTCAAAGTCGCCGCTGCGCAGCTTGCGGAGGCGCAGGCACGTCTGGCGCGCGCGGTTGTGCGCGCACCGGCGGATGGGATCATATTGACTCGCAACGTCGAAGTGGGGCAAACGGCGACGCCGGGCGGTGAGGCGCTGTTTCGCCTGTCGGAAGGCGGTGAGGTCGAGCTGCGAGGCCAGGTCGCCGAGCAGGATCTACCCTTGCTCAAGGTGGGTCAGACCGTCAATGTACGGTTGACCGGCATTACCCGCGTTTACGAAGGCCACGTCCGTCTCCTCGGTGCCGTCATCGACCCGCAGACCCGCTTAGGGCAGGTTCGAGTTTCCCTGGTTCCGGACCCGAATCTGCGACCCGGCGCATTTGCGCGCGCCGACGTGACGGTGAGCAACGCCGACCGGGCGGTTCTGCCGCAGACCGCCGTGCTGACCGACGACAAGGGCAGCTACGTCTTGATCGTGAACGCGCAGCACAAGATCGAGCGCCGCGCGGTGCGGGTGTCGGGAATAGTGCAGAACGGAGTGACCATCGCCGACGGTGTGAGCAGCAAGGACCAGGTCGTCGCCACCGCCGGGGCGTTCTTGCAGGAGGGCGAACTGGTCAATCCGGTTTTGAAGGATTCGAGCCGGACATGAAAAATATTTCGGCTTGGGCCATCCGTCATCCGGTCACGCCGATCGTGCTGTTCGTCGTCCTGTTTTTTCTGGGCGTCGTCGCGTTCATTCGCCTGCCCATCAATCTTGATCCGGATGTGACCTTTCCCGTGGTCAACGTCGCCATCGCTCAGCCGGGCGCCGCGCCCACGGAGATGGAAACGCAGATCGCACAGAAGGTGGAAGGCTCGATATCGAACATCGGCAATGTGCGCAATATCACCACCTACATCGTCGAGGGCCAGACCACGAGCTTCGTGCAGTTCGAGATCGGTACGCCGATCGATCGTGCGGTAACGGATGTTCGCGACGCCGTGGCCAAAGTTCGCAATGATCTGCCGCAGGGGATACTCGAACCGCTGGTGACGCGAGTCAACATCGACGGCGGCGCATTCGCTTACTACGCGGTGACTACGACGAGCTTTACCCCTCCACAGCTCAGCTGGTTCATCGACAATACCGTGACCAAACGGCTGCTCGCGATCCCCGGCGTCGCACAGGTGTCGCGGAGCGGCGGCGTCGATCGCGAGATCCGGGTCGAATTGGACCCCGGCCGGCTGCAGGCTCTGGGCCTCACCGCCGTCGAAGTCAATGAGCAATTGCGAGCGCTCAACATGGATGCCGCCGGCGGCCGCGCCCAGGTGGGCGGCGGCGAACAGGCGATCCGCGTGCTGGCCGGTGCGAAGACCGCTGAGGCGCTCGGGGATACCCAGGTGATCGTGCCCGGCGGGAAATCGGTGCGCCTGCGCGAAATTGCCGACGTGCACGATGGCATCGCAGAGGTGCGCACCATCGCGAGACTCAATGGCCGCTCGGCAACCACTTTCGGCGTGTTCAAAGCCAAGGGCGCGTCGGATGTCACCGTGGCGAGCGCGGTGAACAAGGAACTGGACAAGATCAGGGCCGAGAATTCCGCGGTCAGCATGACGGCGGTTTTCACCACGGTCGACCACACCATGCGCACCTACCATTCGGCGATGAGCGCCCTCGTGGAAGGGTCGGTGCTCGCGGTCGTCGTCGTATGGCTCTTTCTACGCAATGTGCGCGCGACGGTGATCTCCGCGCTGGCCATTCCGCTGTCGGCGATACCCACCTTCGTCTTCATGCAATGGATGGGCTTCACCCTCAATCAAATCACGCTGCTCGGGCTCTCTCTGGTCGCCGGAATACTCGTGGACGACGCCATCGTCGAAATAGAAAACATCGTTCGGCACATGCGGATGGGCAAGAGCTGCTTTCAAGCGGCCATCGATGCGGCGGACGAAATCGGCCTGGCGGTGGTGGCGACGTCGTTCACCATCATCGCGGTGTTTCTGCCGGTAAGCTTCATGAGCGGCGTGAGCGGCCAGTACTTCAAACAATTCGGCCTGACTGTCGCGGCGGCCGTCTTCATCTCGCTCATGGTCGCGCGGCTCATCACTCCGGTATTGGCTGCCTACGCGCTGCGCAGCGACTCCCTCGCCGTACACGATACCGACGGGCCGATCATGACGCACTATCTGAGGATGCTGCGCTGGTGTGTTGCGAACCGCTGGAAGACCATCGCCGCGGGCGCTGTGTTCTTTGCGTTGTCGGTGGCTTGTTTGATGATCATACCGACGGCGTTCATCCCCCCGGAGGATTTCGCCAGCGCGACGCTCGAAATCGAACTGCCGCCGGGCGGCACGCTGGCGGATACGTCGCGAGTCTCGGCGGCTGCTGCCGCCATTCTGAGGCAGTCGCCCGAGGTGACCGACATCGTCGAGTTCGTGGGCGGTGAGGACGGCGAGATTCGCAACGGCACGACCTATATCAGCCTCGTGCCGCGCTCCGAGCGAGCCCTGACCCAGAAGCAGTGGGAGCAACAGATGATGCCTCGCTTAAGCCAAGTGCCGGACGGGCATTTGAGCTTTTCCGAAGGCGGCGGCGGCCGCGACATTCAGTTGTATTTGACCGGCGATGATTCTCGCCTGGTGGAGCAGACGGGCCGTCAAGTCCTGGCGGAAATGCGTGCGCTGCCGGAGGTCCGCGACGCGCGGATCCGGGGGGATTTGCCCCGCCCTGAAATCGTGGTGCACCCGCGCCTGGATATCGCGGCGCAATTGGGTGTCAGCGTGCAAAGCATCAGTCAGACGATCCGCATCGCGACGCTCGGAGATCTGCCGCAGAACGGCGCGAAGTTTTCCTTGAGCGATCGGCAGATCCCCATCCGCGTCAGTCTGATCGAAAGCGCGCGGCGCGATCTGACGACGCTGGAGAATCTCCCGGTGCCCACGGCCTCGGGCGCCAGCGTGCCGCTCAAATCCGTTGCCGATTTGAGTTTCGGCCAAGGCCCCTCGGCCGTGCGCCGCTACAATCAAAGCCGGCGCGTCTTTCTTGAAACCGACTTGAGCCCCGGCGTCGAACTGGGCACCGCTCTGAAGAAAATATATGCGCTGCCCACCATGAAGCATTTGCCCGAAGGCGTGCACTTGGTCGAGACCCAGAACGTCGAGTTCATGAACGAGCTGTACCAGAATTTCGTGTTGGCCGTCGGCGCCGGCATCCTCATGGTGTTTGCCGTGCTGGTGCTGCTGTTCGTGCGCGTTCTCCAGCCCATTACGATTCTATCCGCCCTGCCGCTTTCCCTGGGCGGCGCCGTACTCGCGCTGCTGCTCACCGGCCTGCCATTATCGCTTCCGGTGGTGATCGGCGTTTTGATGTTGATGGGCATCGTCGCGAAGAATTCGATACTGCTGGTCGATTTCGCCATCGAGGAAATGCGGGCCGGGAAGACGCGCGTCGAAGCCATCCTCGAGTCCGGACATAAACGGGCGCGGCCGATTGTCATGACGACGGTTGCCATGGTGGCGGGTATGTTGCCGGTGGCCGCCGGATGGGGCGGGGACAGTGACTTCCGCGGTCCGATGGCGATCGCCGTGATCGGCGGATTGATCACTTCCACGGCGTTGACACTGGTCATCGTGCCGGCCGTATTCACCGTCCTCGATGATGTCGAGCGCTGGATTGCGCCGAAGGCCGGCAAACTGCTGGCTGAGTCTCCCGCGCCATCCAGAGTTCTGATCGGCCGGACCGCCGATTAGTACTCGGCGTTTGCGTGTCTCGCTCTAGTCCCTCACGGCGGGCCGAGTCATGGCATGGAGTCAATGATGCCTTGCAAGCCCTCGAGTAGTTCTGTGGCTACGAGCAGCGCTTTGGGATCCATATTGGCGAGCAGTTCCGTGCAAAACGCCGCGGCCTCCGCACGCACCTTGTCGTACAGTAGATTGCCGGCCGGGGTCAGCACGACGCGCTTGACTCGGCGGTCGGTGGGCGAGGGCTCGCGAACGACCAGTCCAGCCTTCACCAAACGGTCCACCATGGCCACCATGGTGGCGCCTTCAACACCCAGACGATCGGCGAGTTCGGACTGTGACAGCGGCGCACGAGCTTTGGCGGCGACCGCAATGGTCATCCAACTCGCCTGGCTGACCCCCAAGTATTTGAGCCTGCGATCCAGGGCCTGGCGCCACGCTCGCGAGGCATTATGCAGGGCGCCGCTGAAGCGTTCCTCAAGGTCGTTCATTCACAAAGAGCTCTAATGGTTAGTCATCTAAGTAATATATCACGCATCGGAAAGTAGCGGAAAAAAATCATCGAGGAGCTCTTGTACAGCGCTCAGACCTCGGGTAAGTACAGAGGGAACCCATCGATAGCCTCGAGGGTCTAGCTTTCATGCAAAGCGCATCGTTGATACCGACAACGAAATTCCGCGAAGCTGCACTGCCCCGCCGCTCGGTCGCCGACGGCCAGTTCCTGGATCCGAGCGACCCGGCGATCCATGCGATCACCGATTTCACGCGCGAGCAACCTGTCACAGTCGACGAAGAACGCCAGATCGACGACGCGTTGCAGGACATGATTCATCTGGGCGTTCGCGCGATGCTGGTCGTGCGCGAGCAGCGCGTCGTGGGTTTGATCACCTCATACGACATCCAGGGCGAGAGACCGCTGCAGTTCCTGCAGACCTCCACGTACACCCGGCATCAGGAGATTCGTGTCGGGCACATCATGACGCCGTGGGATAAATTATTGGCGGTGGAGTGGGAGAGCATTCAATCGGCCCGCGCCGGAGATCTGCTGCACGTGCTGGAGGAAGCGGCGATCACCCATTTATTGGTGATCGAGGCCGGCAAGAAAAACACCACGCCGATCGTGCGCGCTTTGGTGTCGCGGGCGCGGTTGACTCGGCAGTTGCGGGGATTGCGGCGCGCGGGTTAGCCCTTCAGCCAGATGACGGTGGCGATGCCGGCGAACGTCATCAACAAAGAACCCAGCAAATGCGCCGCCACGGCGCAGAGCGCCCAAACAGCGCGGCCTGACTGCAGCAGCATCACGGTCTCGGCGGAAAACGTCGAGAACGTGGTCAAGCCGCCGCAAAATCCGGTCGTCACGAACAGCCGCCATTCCGGCGCAATCGTCGGGTACGCGGTGAAAATGGCGATGGCCATTCCAACGATGTAGCAGCCGACTAGATTCGCCGCCAGAGTGCCCGGCGGAATCGTCGGGAAGTAGCGGTTGAGAAATATCGCGAGGCACCACCGCAACAGGCAGCCGAGCATGCCGCCCACCGATACTGCAATGAAAGATCGCCACATCGTCGTGCCTCAAAGTCGCTGGTGGAGAACGCACGCCCGAGGATGGGCGCGGCGCGATCATAGTCCCAAGGCGGCGCCGCTCATCGCGATCTTTTGTTGTAACCGTTGACAGATCGCATCCCGCAGATCGTAATCGGCTTCGAGTATGCCATTGCGAAAACCAGAAACCAAGAGCGCGGCGTTTCACTGTCGCCGAACCGGAGCGGAGACTGCCGCGCATCTCGATCAGAAATTGCGGGGTATCCCTTGATCGCCGAAAACTCGAGCGTCTTGCACAGCTGGTGCGTTCAGTCGGATTGGAACGCGCCGACCATCGTCGGCGGAGAGGGAGCGCGGTTCTGGGATGAATCGGGCCGCACCTATCTCGACATGAGCAGCCTGGCGGAGTGCATGAACCTGGGTCATCAGCACCCGCGCCTGGTACGCGCCATTCAAGAGCAGGCACAGACTCTGTGCTTCGTGAATTCGAGCTGGGGCGCAAAGTCGCGCGCGGCGCTGGCTGAACGCCTGCTGGATCTCTCCGGATTCGAGGGCGGCCGGGTGTTCTTCACATTGGGCGGGGCCGATGCGAACGAGCATGCGGTGAAATTCGCGCGCCAGGCGAGCGGCAGGCCGCAGGGTAAAGTAGTCACGCGCGATCGCTCGTATCACGGCGCGAGCTACGCGGCCATGGCTTGGTCCGGGGACAGCCGAACTCGCAGCCACGACGAGGAGGCCTACGATGTGCTGCGCGTTCCCCCGCCATACGCGTACCGCTGCCCCTACGGAACGGCGAGCGATGCCGAATGCGCGGATCGCAATGTGGCCCACATCGGTGCGGTCATCGGCCAGGCGGGTGCGGACCAAGTCGCCGCGGTTCTGATGGAACCGAACGCGGGCACCAACGGCATCATTGCGCCCGACAATTTCTGGCCCGGCTTGCGCGCGCAAACGCGCCGGCTCGGCGTTTATCTGATCGCGGATGAAGTGATGAGCGGATTCGGGCGCTGCGGGGAATGGTTCGCATGGCAGGCGCACGGGGATGCGGGACGTCCGGACCTCATGACTCTCGCCAAAGGTTTGACCGGCGCGCACATCCCTTTGGGTGCCGTGATATTGGCGCAGCACGTGGCCGCAAAGCTCGAGCACACCATGCTCAATACCGGATTGACCTACTGCGGGCATCCGCTGGCCTGCGCCGCCGGCGTGGCGGCGATCGCGGCGTATCACGATGAGAAATTGATCGAGCGTTCACGCGTGTTGGGCGGGGCGATGTTGCAGCGCCTGCGCGCCATGCAAGAACGGCATGCGGTGATCGGCGATGTGCGCGGCGGCAGGGGCCTGTTCGCCATCGTCGAATTGGTCAAGAACCGCGATACGCGCGAACCCCTGGCGCCCTGGCCGTCCCTGCATCCATCGATCGCCCGATTCGTGACGACGGCGCGCGAGCGTGGGGTTTCGTTTGCGGTTCGCGGCAACTTGATTATTCTCGCGCCGCCCCTCGTGATCGGGGAGAATGAGCTCGAGCGGGCGCTCGATATAATGAATGCGTTACTGGGGGAGCTCGACTGGCCTTGACATCCTCCTCGCCCTCAAGGGCCGAGGATTCCTTCTGCAAGACGGCGATGTCCCGCCGCGAGGATATTGTGAGCTGCATTGACGTCACGAT
>Ga0210406_10008057_pt1 | contig 10591 bp, 4 predicted proteins | sample IncBWC30MmetaG_FD_155454 | JGI IMG/M metagenome (GOLD analysis project Ga0210406, IMG submission 155454) | Forest soil microbial communities from Barre Woods Harvard Forest LTER site, Petersham, Massachusetts, United States - Inc-BW-C-30-M | ecosystem: Environmental > Terrestrial > Soil >... | reverse complement strand
GCTTACGGCGTCAAGCTGCCGGCGACCACGGGCAATCCCGATTTCGAACGGGTGTATCGCGTCCACATGAACACGCTGGAATGGCTGCCGATCTTCCTGCCGTCGCTCTGGCTGTTTGCGACCTATATCGGCGACACCAGCGCCGCCGCGCTCGGCCTGGTCTGGATCATCGGCCGTATCCTCTACATGATCGGTTACCTGAAGGCGGTCGAGAAACGCGGCCCGGGCTTTGCGATTCAGGGACTGGCCTGCGTGGTGCTGTGGGCAGGTTCACTCGGCGCGATCGTGTGGCGGCTGGTTCATGCGTGAGGGCTCCGCTACTGCGTTAGCGGACAGCCGCTATCCTTGGCGGAGGGAAACGCCTTGTCGCCGGGCACCACCGCGAGTTGCTTGTAATAGTCCCACGGCTTCTTCGACTCCGACGGCTTCTTCACCTCGAACAGATAGAGGTCGTGCACCATGCGGCCGTTCTCCAGCACCTTGCCTTGCGCGAAGGCATCGTCGACCGGCAATTCCTTCAGCTTCTTGGCCACCGCATCCGAATCCTTGGTCCCGGCAGCCTTGACCGCCTTGAGATATTGCAGCGTCGCCGAATAGGTACCGGCATGGATCATGCTCGGCATCCGGCCGGTGCGCTGCATGAAGCGCTCGCCGAAGGCGCGCGATTTGTCGTCGCGATCCCAATAAAAGCCCTCGGTGAGGACGAGCCCCTGCGCCGCCTGCAGCCCAAGGCCGTGCACCTCGGCCAGAGTCATCAGCAGGGCCGCGAGCTTCTGGCCACCCTTGACGATGCCGAATTCCGCGGCCTGTTTGATCGAATTCGTCGTATCCAGCCCGGCATTGGCGAGGCCAATGATTTTCGCCTTCGAGCTTTGCGCCTGCAGCAGGAACGAGGAGAAGTCCGATGAGTTCAGGGGAATGCGGACCGAGCCCACCACCTTGCCGCCGTTGGCGGTGACGATCTCGCTGGTATCTTTTTCAAGCGCATAGCCGAACGCGTAGTCGGCGGTCAGGAAAAACCAGCTATCGCCGCCCGCCTTCACCAGTGCGCCGCCGGTTCCGACAGCCAGCGCGTGGGTATCGAAGGCCCAATGGAAGCCGTAGGGCGTGCAGGCATCACCGGTGATGCGCGAGGTCGCCGCCCCCACCACGATATCGATCTTCTTCTTTTCCTTTGAAAGTTCCTGCACCGCAAGCGCCACCGACGAGGTCGTCAGTTCGGTGATCATGTCGACGTGTTCGACATCGTACCAGCGCCGCGCAATGCTGGTGGCGAGGTCCGGCTTGTTCTGGTGATCGCCGGTGACCATCTCGATCTTTTCGCCGAGCACGGTGCCGCCAAAATCCTCGATCGCCATCTTCGCGGCCTCGACGGAATATTTGCCGCCGTAATCCGCATAGACCCCAGACTGATCGTTGAGAATGCCGATCTTGACGCCCTGCGCCGAGGCCGGCGCCGCGATTAAAAGGCCGCCGATCACGACAGCCGCCAACCCCATCGATTTCATCTCTCGTCTCCCCAAGATTGCTTTAGTCCGCATGATTCCGGAAATCATGCGGCTGCCGATCTGTTTCGGCCGAACGATCGTGTCGAGGCGGGTGCGCCCCCGCCTGCTACACGATATCAGACTACGGCTGGCTTTTCACGAGGCAGCCGAGGGTCGGCGAGGCCGCGAACCACCATGTAGAAGATCGGCGTGAAGACCAATCCGAATAAGGTCACGCCCAGCATACCGAAGAAGACGGCGACGCCGACCGCCTGGCGCATCTCGGAGCCCGAGCCCGTCGAAATCACCAGCGGCAGCACGCCGAGAATGAACGCGAACGATGTCATCAGGATCGGACGCAGCCGCAGCCGGCAAGCCTCGATGACGGCTTCCAGCCGGTCGCGGCCTTCTTTCTCGATATCGCGCGCGAATTCGACGATCAGGATCGCGTTCTTGGCGGCCAGCCCCACCAGCACCACGAAGCCGATCTGGGTCAGGATGTTGACGTCCTGATGCATGATGCGCACGCCGACAGTCGCGGCCAGAAGGCACATCGGCACGATCAGGAGGACCGCGAAGGGCAGCGTCCAACTGCCATATTGCGCGGCCAGCACCAGATAGACGAACAGCACGCAGATCGGAAACACCGCAAGGCCCGCATTGCCGCTGGTCGTCTGCTGATAGGACAGGTCGGTCCATTCGAAGGAAAAGCCGCTCGGCAGCGTGTCCTCGGCAAGCTTCTTCATGGCGGCGATTGCGGTCGCCGAGCTCGTGCCCGGCTGGCCCTCGCCCTGCAGCTCGGCTGCGGGATAGAGATTGTAGCGCGCGACCCGGTCCGGCCCCGAAATGTCGCGGAAATCCACGACGCTGCCGAGCATCACCGTGTCGCCGTTGGCGTTGCGAGTGCGCAGCCGCGAAAGGTCGGCGCGTTCTTTCCGGAACGGCAGATCGGCCTGTGCGGTGACGTGATAGGTGCGGCCGAACAGGTTGAAGTCGTTGACATAGGTCGAGCCGAAATAGGTCTGGATGGTATCGGTGACATTCTGGATGGGAACGCCGAGCTTCTGCGCCTTGACGTGGTCGATGTCGACGAACACCTGCGGCGTGTTGGCCGAGAACGGCGAGAACACAGTAGGGGCGAGGAGCAGCGGCGACTTGCGCGCCGCGGCGACAAGCTCGTCTGTCGCGGCCGCGAGCAGCTCGGGCCCGCGGCCCTGACGATCCTGGATGCGCATGGTAAAGCCGCCGCCGGTGCCGATGCCCGGGATCGGCGGCGGCGGGATCACGATGATGAACGCGCCCTCGATGGCCGAGAGGCGCTTGCGCAGGTCCGCCGTGATCACCGGTGCGCTCAGCCCCCTCTTGAGGCGCACTTCCGGTTCCTCGAACACCGGAAACAGTGCCGCCGAATTGCTCGCCTGTGTGCGGGTCGCTCCCGACAGGCCTGCAAAGACTGCGATATGCGAGATTCCGGGCGTATCGAGCGCGATGCTCTCAATCCTGCGAACGATCGCGGTGGTCCGCGCCAGCGAGGCCGCGCCCGGTAATTGCGCGGATATGATCACGTAGCCGCGGTCCTGCGCCGGAATGTAGCCCTGGGGCGTGGTGGCAATCAGCCAGCCGGCACTGCCGATCAGTACGACGTAAATCAGCAGCATCACCACGCGGTGCCGAATCACGAAGTCTGCGACGTCAGCATAGGAATTCGACAGCCAGTCGAAGCCGCGGTTGAAGATGGCGGTGAACCACTTCCAGCCGCGCGCGAGCAGATTCCAGGCCGCGGGTGGCCGCTTCTCGTCATGCGGAATGAGGATTTGGGAGGCCAGCGCAGGCGACAACGTCAGCGAGCAGAAACAGGAAATCGCTGTCGCGACCGCGATGGTGACCGCGAATTGCTGGAAGAACTGCCCGGTGATGCCGCCGAGGAACGCGGTCGGTACGAACACCGCGCACAATACCAGCGCGATCGACACCAGCGCGCCGCCAACCTCCTCCATGGTCTTCAAGGCCGCTTCGCGCCGGCTCATGCCGTGTTCGAGATGGCGCTCGACATTTTCGACCACCACAATGGCGTCGTCGACCACGATGCCGACCGCCAGCACCAGGCCGAACAGCGTCAGATTGTTGATGGCATAGCCGAGCGCGGCCATCGCCGCAAATGTGCCGACCAGCGAAACCGGGATCGCCACGATGGGGATGATCGCCGGGCGCCAGCCCTGCAGGAACACCAGCACCACGATGACGACCAAGGCCATTGCTTCGTAGATGGTCTTGATCAACTCGCTGATGGACTGCTGGATGAACTCGGTCGGGTTGTAGCCGATGTCGTAGTCGAGTCCCTTCGGGAAGCTCGCCTTCAACTTGACCATGGTGTCCTTGATACCCTTGGCGGTCGCGAGCGCGTTCGATCCGGGACGCTGGGTCACCAGCATCGCCACCGCGGTCTTCCGTAGCTCGAAGCTGTTGGTGGAGTAGTCGAGCGCACCGAGCTCGATCCTCGCGATGTCGCGCAGCCGCACGATGCGGCCGTCCTGGCCGGCCTTGACGACGATGTCCTCGAACTGGGACAGATCCTTCAGGCGTCCGGTAAAAGTCAGGTTCGGCTGGAAAGCGCGGTCGGCAATCGGCGGGCTTGCAAGCTGGCCGCCGGTGATCTGCAAATTCTGGGCACGGATCGCGGCGATCACGTCGCCTGAGGTCATGCCGAGGTGCGAGATCTTGTCCGGATCGAGCCACAGCCGCATCGAATAGTCGCGCGCGCCGAAAATCTGGATGTCGCCGATGCCGTCGAGCCGCAGCAACTGGTCGCGAACCTGCAGCAGCGCGTAGTTGGAGATATAGAGCTGGTCGAGCGTGTCGTCTGGCGACAACATGAACACGACCATCAGGATGTCGGGCGAATTCTTCTTCGTGACGACGCCGTTGCGCTGCACTTCGTCCGGCAATTGCGGCTGCGCGATCGCGACGCGGTTCTGCACCAGCACCTGCGCGTTGTCGAGATTGGTGCCGAGCTTGAAGGTGATGGTGATGGTGAGCTGGCCGTTCGAGGTGGCCTGGCTGTACATGTAAAGCATGTCCTCAACGCCGTTGATCTGCTGCTCGATGGGAGCCGCGACAGTGTCGGAGATCGTCTGCGCAGAGGCGCCCGGATATTGCGCGGTCACCACCACGGTCGGCGGCACCACCTCCGGATATTCGGCCACCGGCAGCGTTCGGTAGGCCAGCGCGCCCACGATCAGGAGCACGATCGACAGCACCATCGCCAGGATGGGCTGATTGATGGAGAGACGACCGAGGTTCATGTCTTCCCACCGGCGCCCGCTGGGGCAGCATGCGGGCTCACCTTGGCGCCGACCCGGGCGCGCTGGATGCCGTCGACGATGACGCGGTCCTCCGGCTTCAGGCCTTCGCGGATCACGCGCAGGCCCTCGTCGAGCGGGCCGAGCACTACGGTGCGGGCTTCGACGGTGTCGTCGTCCTTGACCACGAACACGATCTTGCGCGACTGGTCGGTGGCGATCGCGGTGTCCGGCAGCAGCAGCGCCTCGTAGGGCGAGCTGCCGATCAGCCGCACGCGGCCGAACTGGCCGGGAAGAATCGATAGATCCTTGTTCGGGATCACCGCGCGGCTGCGCAGCGTGCCGGTCGAGACGTCCAGCCGGTTGTCGAGGAAATCCATCTTGCCATCATGCGACGGCCTGGTCTCACCGGTCAGCGCCACCTGCACCGGATTGGCGGTATCGCGCGAGCTCGGCCGCTTGCCCTCGAACCAGAGCTTGTTGTTCTTCAGGTACGTCGCCTCGTCCACGTCGAAATAGATGTAGATCGGATCGAGCGAGACGATGGTGGTGAGAAGCGTCGAAGCGCCGTTGTCGCTGCCGCTCACAAGGTTGCCGATACTGACGAGATGGCGGCTGACGCGGCCGGTGATCGGCGCCAGCACGTGGGTGAATTCGATATTGAGTTGTGCCGCCTTGAGCGCACCTTCGGCCACGGTCTCGGCGGCGTGCGCCGCCTGCAACGCCTGGCGGCGCTGGTCGACAACCTGTTCGGAGACTGCACTGGTCTGGACAAGGTTAAGCCCGCGGTCGAGCTCGCGCTTGGCGAGTTCCGCCTTGGCTCGCGCATCCGCAAGCTGGCCGTCTGCCTGGGTCGCCACTGCTTCGAACGGACGCGGGTCGATGATGTAGAGCAGGTCGCCGGCATGAACCATGTCGCCGTCCTTGAACTCGACATTGGTGACAAAGCCGCCGACCCGGGCGCGGACCTGTACCTCTTCGACCGCCTCGAAGCGTCCGGTGAATTCATCCCAATCAGTGACGGTACGCTTCGTAGGCACCGCGACAGTGACCGGGGGCGCCGCGGCCGCTTGCGGCGCCGGCTTGTCGCCGCAAGCGGAGAGGGTAACGGCTAGAACAACAGCCAATGCTCCGATTCCGCAGAACGTAGGAAGCCTAAAGGGGATTGTTCGAGCCAATTTCTCCGGTTTTACAGCCGAGCCCAATTGCATTTCCCTCGTACGCTCCGCCTCGATCAAACGAGGCCGCCGCCGTCCTGACGGCTGGATCAAGATCCGACTGGAGACAGTCTGTTCAAGAACCTGCCTGGAGCAAGCGGAATATTTATGCATCCGAACCCCATCGTTTCACACTATGTTCGCCGTGGATAGCGTGTCTGACCTGTTCTACGTCGAAAGAAAATGGATCCATGCTGCGCATTGTCCTTTCTTTGGAACAACGACGAGAGAAGGCTGGCGCTCATTTCGCGCTCTGATCGCATATTGCGATCGGCGACCAGGCCACGCGGATTGAATCAATCGCAATCGAAACTCTCATCAGAAAAATTGACGAGGGCGAACAGCGGCCGAGGATCATCCGCGACGCGCGCTCGCTGTCACCGCTCGCAGCAACGAGCGGCTTCAAGTTGAAAATAGATTTGTCAGCGAATGTCCGTGCGCCAACGTCGAAGAGCAGTCGCCGCTCGGGCTCAACTGGCGTCGCTGCCGGTTTAGAGGCATTCCACCCAACACAACGTCGCCGCCTAGGAATAGGGCGTTTCCCCGTGGGGTAGATACGGTACGACGTACGCGACATAACGTCGCGACATGTCAGAATTATTCTAATTCTAAAGTGCGTGTGGGAATCAAATGAAAATCGAGTTGCCGGTCAAATTGCCGGAAGCCATCAGCCGTCGGCGCGGCCATGGATATCGCTACGCCGGGTTCTTTTGCATAGCGTTATCCGCCTTCGTGCCCGATGTGGCACAGGCACAGGCAAACCCCACTACGCTTCCTCCCGTGCAGGTCGACGCGCCGAAAGTTCGCCAGCCCCAGAAACGGACCGCGGCAACGGCGAAACCGTCGACCAGACGGCCAACGGCTGTGCGTTCGAACCAGGCGCCCAGGCCGGCGGCGCAGACCGCCGGCGTGGTCGACACCGGCAACGGCCCGAACAACAACAATTCCGGACCTCCGCTGCAGCAGGCGCCATCGCTCGGCAAGACCGGCACCAAACTGGCAGACCTGCCCCTCAGCGTGCAGATCATTCCGCGCGAGGTGGTGACCGAACAGGGCGGCATCTTGCTGCGCGACGCCATCAACAATGCGAGCGGCGTCAACAGCGGCGGTCAGGACTCGCTCGGTTATTTCGACCATTTCCTGATCCGCGGCCTCAACGCCCAGGTCCATACCGACGGCTTCTCCGACGGCGACCAGCTCGGCGGCTTCACGCATTCGCTGAACGGGGTGCGACGGATCGAAGTCCTGGAGGGACCGGGCTCGGCGATCTTCGGCAGCGGGCCGCCCGGCGGCACCATCAATATCGTCCATTACGAGCCATCGCCGGTGTTCCATTGGGGCAGCAGCGTGCAGGCGGGATCGTTCGGCACCGTCAGCAACAGCAATTACGTGACCGGTCCGACCACCGTCGACGGACTGAATTACCGGATCGACAGCACCTTCTCGCGCACCGATGGCTTTCGCGATCTTGCCGGCCGCGACTACGAAATCCGGCCGGAATTCTCCTGGCACGTCGAGGACCACACCTTCACCTTCGCGCTCGACGCCCGTCATATCGAGCAGACGCCGGATTCCTACGGCCTGATTTATCTGAACGGTTCGCCGATCACGGGTGTTTCCAGCAGCGCAAAATATTCGACGCCATTTTCCTTCGCCGACCAGGATTACATCCGCCCCACATTTACCGACAAATGGGACGTCACGGACTTCCTGACCATCAACAACCGGCTGTCCTATACGCACCGCGACATCGACGTGATGCGCAACAATGACAGCATGAGCGCGACCGGCACCCACATTGTCGGCGACACCCTGGTAGGCCGCCAGCTGCGCTCACAGGACGATTCCACGGGCAGCCTCGATTATCAGTTCGAACCGGTCTGGAAGTTCGGCACCGGCTCGATCCGGCACACGCTGCTGACCGGATTCGAATATCAGCATCAGGTCCTGGATACACAACGAAGCACCGCCGACCTGCCGAATATCGCCAACATCTTCGCACCAACGCCGCCGGAGCTGACACCAGCCGGCCTGCGCTTCCTGTGCGACGCCAAACACTCCTGTGACAACGATCACCTGGTGGCGGACTATTACGGCCTCTACGCCACCGACCAGATCGACCTGACCGACAGATGGAAGCTTCGTGTCGGCGCCCGCCAGGACCGGTATGACGAGACGCTGAACCCGCTGATCACGGTGCCGGGACGCTTCACCAACGCCGGCGCGCCGCTCATCGCGGGCGTCCCCGAGACGCGGAACGACATGCCCGTGAGTTGGAACGTCGGCACGCTATACAAGCTGTTCCCGGGGATCTCGCCCTATATCGGCGTCTCGAAAAGCTATCTGAGCAACTTCAATTCGGAAAACACCTTCAATGGCATCGGCGCGCCGGAATCGGCACTGCAATATGAGGCCGGCGTCAAGTTCTCACTGTTCAACGACAAGGTCGTCCTGGACACCGCGGTCTTCAATATCTCGCGCGATAATGTCGCGACCCTGGTTGCCGTCGGAGCTGCGGAGAACGTCGTGTTTGACAGCCAGCTCACCAACGGCGTCGAGGCTTCGCTGGACGCCGCCATCACCGATCGTTGGCACATCCTCGCCAATGCGACCGAGCTAAACGCGGTTATCACCGGCGCACCGCAGGCGCTGACGACCATCGGCAGTCATCCGCAGGGCGTCCCAGCCACCATGGCCAATCTCTGGACCACCTATAAATTCTCGATCGGCGACATTGAGGGATTCCAGATCGGCGGCGGGGTGAATTATCGCGGCAGGACCTACTCGGACACGACCAACGTCAATTCGGTTCCCGCCTATGTTATCGGCAACGCCATGATCGGCTGGGACAACGCCAATTGGGGCGTCCAGCTCAACGTGAAGAACTTTACCAACGAGCGCTACTTCGTCGCCGCCAACGGCGCCGGCGGCTTCGTCGGCGAAGGTCTGGGCGCCTTCCTGACCGTCCGCTATCACCAATGATGCGGCGCGGTCGCGTTCAATCCTGTTGAAGTAGCAGCCGGGAACGCGATACTCAGGTGTCCCGCGGCCATGATGCGTCCATCGCGGCGCGTCATGGCCGTTTCAGGACATCTGAAACGAGGGCAGACATGCACGCGCCTCAGGCTCCGAAACTGCGCGACGCCGACAAAGCGCAAGGTCCCGATCATCTCGCACTCGATTGCGCCGGTGAAAACTTCTACGCCATCGATCGCGGCTTGCGCGATCTGATCCGGCTTTATCTGGCGCCGGACGATTTTCAGCGGCTGGAGCCGCATTTCCATCGCCTCGGCGCGCTGGCGGGTGGCAGGCTCGATGAACTGGCGCGCGCCGCCGACAAGCATCCGCCGGTGCTGAACGCACGCGACCGCTTCGGCCGCGACGAGGACTGGATCGACTACCACTCGTCCTATCGCGAAATGGAGCAGATCGCCTTTGGCGATTTTCAGTTTCACGCCATGAGCCATCGCGCCGGCACGCTGGGCATGGATCGCCCGCTACCGGCAGTGGCCAAATACGCGCTGCAATATCTGTTCGTGCAGGCCGAGTTCGGGCAGATGTGCCCGATCAGCGTCACCGACACCTCGATCCATCTGATCCGCAAATTCGCCAGCGCCGAGCTGAAGGATTATCTGCTGCCGAAAATGCTGTCGGGCGAACTCGCGACACTATGGAAGGGCACGCAGTTCATGACCGAGCGCGCCGGCGGCTCCGATGTCGGCGCGATCGAAACGGTTGCGCGGCATGAGGACGGCGAATGGCGGCTCTATGGCGACAAATGGTTCTGCTCGCATGCCGACGCCGACGTGGCGCTGATACTGGCGCGGCCCGAGGGGGCGCCAGCCGGCACCAAGGGGCTCGCGCTGTTTGCGCTGCCCCGACGGTTGAAGGACGGAAGCCGCAACGCCTACCGCATCGTGCGCCTCAAGGACAAACTCGGCACCCGTTCGATGGCCAGCGGCGAGATCCTGCTGGAGGGTGCGGTCGCCTATCTGGTCGGCGACGTCGAAGCCGGCCTCAAGCAGATGATGGAGCAGGTCAACCTGTCGCGGCTATCGCATGGCGTGCGTGCCGCGGCGATGATGCGCCGCTGCGTCAACGAGGCGATGGTGTGCGCGCGGACGCGGTCGGCTTTCGGCCATACCATCATTGACTACCCCCTGCTCCGCCGCCAGCTCCTCAAAATCACGGTGCCGACCGAACAGGCGCTGTCGATGTTCCTGTTCGCCGCGAGCACCATGGATCGCGCCAATGCCGGATCGAAGGAAGCTGAGAGTGTCTTGCGCATCCTGACGCCGCTGCTGAAATTTCGCGCCTGCCGCGACAACATTCCGGTCGCGACCGGCGCGATGGAAGTGCGCGGCGGTAATGGCTACATCGAGGAATGGGTCAATGCGCGGCTGGTCCGCGACGCCCATATCGGCGTGCTCTGGGAAGGCACCAGCAACGTCAACGCGCTGGATATCATCACCCGCGCCGTCGGCAAGAGCTATGCCCACAGGGTCCTTCAGACCGCGCTGGTGAAATTGCTACATGAAGCGACCGCGATCCCGGCGGCGTTCCGCGATCGCCTGCAGCAAACGCTGGA
>Ga0210406_10008056_pt1 | contig 10591 bp, 11 predicted proteins | sample IncBWC30MmetaG_FD_155454 | JGI IMG/M metagenome (GOLD analysis project Ga0210406, IMG submission 155454) | Forest soil microbial communities from Barre Woods Harvard Forest LTER site, Petersham, Massachusetts, United States - Inc-BW-C-30-M | ecosystem: Environmental > Terrestrial > Soil >... | reverse complement strand
ACGACAACGAAACGCCGCCCGCGCCCGCATCAGATGGATGTTCACAACTGAAAAAGCCCGCGCCAAAATGGGCCGCGCCTATCCCGTCACATCCAAAGAGTCATAATCACTGTGGCGTACTACTAGAGCCTTTTCCGTTTCGATTGAATCGAAACGGGGCTCCAGATTTTTGATTTGACGCGCTTTCTTGACGCGAACCGGTAGCCACGGAGCCTGTCATCGGGCGCGCATTCGCGCGACCTGTTGGCTTGAAAACGCTCTAATTGGCTGAAAATGCCCCGCTCGGACCGATCACGAGGTCATCGCGGTGGATCATTTCAGCCCGGCCGCTGATGCCCAGGATGGTCATCACGTCAGGCGACGAGCGGCCCTTGATCCTGTCGGCATCCTCGGCGTCATAGGCGACCAGGCCGCGGCCGATTTCGTGGGTGTCGGGGCCGCGCACCACCACCGCATCGCCCCTGGCGAATTGCCCGTCGATCCGGATCACGCCGGCCGGCAGCAGGCTCTTGCCGGCGCGCAACGCGGTTACCGCGCCGGCATCGATGGTCAGGGTGCCCTTTGGCTCCAGCGATCCAGCGATCCAGCGTTTGCGCGCAGTGACGGGATTGGCCGGGGTCAGAAACCAGGTGCAGCGCCCGCCATCGGCGATCGCCTGCAGCGGATGCTCGATCTTGCCGGAGGCAATCAGCATATGGGTGCCGGCAGTGGTCGCGATCTTGGCCGCCTCGATCTTGGTATACATGCCGCCGCGCGACAGTTCGGACTCCGCGGCCCCTGCCATGGCTTCGATGTCTGACGTGACCGACTCCACGATCGGAATCAGTTTCGCGTCCGGATTGCGGCCCGGGGGCGCGTCATAGAGGCCGTCGATATCCGACAGCAGGATCAGCAAATCAGCGCTCGCCATGGTGGCGACGCGGGCGGCGAGGCGGTCGTTATCGCCGTAGCGGATTTCGTTGGTTGCAACCGTGTCGTTCTCGTTGATCACGGGTACCGCGCGCCATTCCAGGAGCTTGGCAATGGTGGAGCGCGCGTTGAGATAACGGCGTCGCTCCTCAGTGTCCTGCAAGGTCACCAGGATCTGGCCGGCGCCGATGCCGTGATGTCCGAGCACCTCGGACCAGATCCGCGCCAGCGCGATCTGCCCGACCGCCGCGGCGGCCTGGCTTTCCTCGAGCTTCAAGGCGCCACGCGGCAGTTTCAGCCGGCTGCGCCCGAGTGCGATCGAGCCTGATGATACGATCAGGAGTTCGCGGCCTTCCTTGTGCAGGTTTGCCAGATCGGCGGCGAGGGCGGTCAGCCAAGATTCCCGCACTTCGCCGGCGTCGGAATCGATCAGCAGCGACGAGCCGACCTTGACGACGATGCGGCGGAATTTCTTTAAGCTCGGGCGGGCCATGGATGAGACTTGCGGCAATGCCTGTCGAGGGCGAATAAGAAATACCGTCTTGCAACATGGCGACCTCAGGCGCAAGTCAGTCGCCGCGGTTCAAAATGCGGTCTTTTTCGCGGGCGCAAGAAGACAGGTCCGTTGTGGGCCCTTGGTTGAATTGCCTGGCTATATCAATCAGGTTCCTAATCCGCTGTCGGAAACGAAATCATCCAAGGGACAGGGAATGAACCGTCGGGAATTCATGGTGGGATCCGCCGGCCTGGCGTTGTCGCTCAAAGCGGGCGATGCGTCAGCCGAATCCGGCCCGTTGACCAAAATCATCTTTCCGTTTGCGGCGGGCGGTAGCGGCGACTCGTTGTGCCGCCTTCTCGCGCAGCAAATAAGCCAACCGCTCGACCGCAACTTCATCGTTGAAGATCGCAACGGCGGAGACGGGCTGATTGGGATCACGACCGTCAAGAATGCCCGCCCCGATGGGACAACGATCCTCGTCACCACTGGTCCGACCATGTATCTGCTGCCGATGGTGGAGGCCCAACCGAGCTTTGACACCGCCCGGGATTTCGTGCCGGTATCGCTGCTCGCCCGCTTCGAGTTCTGCGTGGTCGCGGGCCCGGCCGTGAACGCCAAGGATTTCAAGGGACTTGTGGGCTGGCTCAAGGCCAATCCCGGCAAGGCGTCATTCGGCGTGCCGAGCAACGGCACCATTCCGCATTTCACCGGATCGAAGCTCGAGCAGGTGCTGGGCATTCCGTTGACGCGCGTGGCCTATCGCGGCACCACGCCGATCATCAATGACCTGCTGGGAAGCCATCTGCCGTTCGCGGTGACCCCGGTAGCCGACGTCGTCGCCCAGCATCAGGCCGGCAGTCTCAAGGTGCTTGCCGTGAGCAGCGCGCAACGTTCGCCTTTCCTGCCTGACGTTCCGACCCTGCGGGAGAACGACATCGATCTGGTGGCCGACGCCTGGTACGGGATGTGCCTGCCGGCCGGCAGCCCGCCTGAATTTGTCGACAGGTTGAGCGCGGCCGTGGTGGCGGCTATTGCCAAACCCGAGATCCGCGAAAAGCTGTTGACGCTGGGCCTGATTCCGGTCGGCTCCACGCAGCAAGGCCTGATCCAGGAACTGGCCGCCAACACTGCGCTTTGGCAACCGATCGTCAAGGCCACCGGCTACAAGATCAATTGATCAGGTGTCATGGAGACGATGGCTGCTCGATCTTATGCTGGATCGCGGCGAGCTCGGCTTCGTCCCAGATGCCGATCAGAACGCCGGCTTTGACCTGCAGCTGGTTCTCCGCATAGGCGGCGATCTTCGCGTTGCTGGTCGTGATGTGATCTTTCGGATGCAGCGCCCAGTCGAACAGCGCCGCCTGCAGCCGCGCGATCACATCGGCGCAGGCGGGGTCTTCGCCGCGATCGGCAAATTCGTCGGGGTCGCTCTGCAGATCATAGAGCATCGGGCGAAAGCCCGAGGCGTGAATGTATTTCCAGCGCCCGTCGAACACCATGAACAGCCGGCATTGCTCGATCGGCTGATTCAGTTTCAGCCGCACATCCTGCATCGAGTAGTCGTATTCCGAGAACACCACCTTGCGCCAATTCGCAAGGGGGGCGCCATGCAGCAGCGGCAGCAGTGAGCGGCCCTCGAGAATATGATCAGGCGGCTTGCCGCCGAAATAATCGATGAAGGTCGGCGCCAGATCGATGGCCTCGACCAGCGCATTGCAGACCGTGCCTCTTGTGCTGTCGGCGGCAGCAGAAGGATCGATCACGATCAGCGGAATCTTCGCGGATTGTTCGTGAAATAAATCCTTCTCGCCCATCCAGTGATCGCCGAGATAGTCGCCATGATCCGACGTGAACACGATCATCGTGGTCTCGAGCAAGCCGCGTTGCTCCAGAAAGTTCATCAGCACGCCCATCTGGTCGTCGATCTGCTTGATCAGGCCCATATAGGTCGGAATGACTTTTTCGCGGGCTTCGTCGCGTGACATGTTGCGGGAGTAGCGCATGTCCATATAGGCGGCGAAAACCGGATGCGCCTCCTGGCGCTCTTTTTCAGAACGGATAGCCGGCTGCACATCAGCGGCAGCATACATGCTGGCGTAGGGTTCGGGCGCGATATAGGGCCAATGCGGCTTGATGTAGGACAGATGCAGGCACCACGGGCGTCCGTCCTGTTCGGCCTCGGTGATGAAATCCATCGCGCGGCGGGTCATGTAAGGCGTTTCGGAATGCTCGTCCGGAATTCGCGCCGCCTTGTCGGCATGAACCAGCAGCCAGCCGTTCTGTAGCGTGCCGTCGTCGGCGGCGCCGGAATTGGCCCAATGCTCCCAGGGGTTCGCCGCCTCGTAGCCGTTTTCCCGGAGATAAGCGTCATAGCGCGGGCGTGGCCGGCCGGTCGGATGCAGGCCATCGTCGCGCTCGTAGGGCTCGAATCCGCATTCGGAAACATGCACGCCGATCACCGATTCCGGCGGGATGCCAAGGCTCTTCATGCCTTCGATATCGGGCGCCATGTGGGTTTTGCCGACCAGCACATTGCGCACGCCGATTTTCTTCAGATGATCGCCGAGCGTCGGCTCGCCAACGCGCAGCGGCCAGCCGTTCCAGTGTGAGCCGTGCGAGCGCATGTAGCGGCCGGTGTAGAACGACATCCGCGAGGGACCGCAGATCGGCGACTGCACATAGGCGTTGGAAAAGCGCACGCCGCGCTTCGCCATCGCGTCGATATTCGGCGTCTTCAGCGTCGGATGCCCGGTGCAGCCCAGATAGTCATGCCGAAGTTGGTCGCACATGATCCAGATGATGTTGTTCGGCTTGGTCATGATGCGGCGGGATTTCTCTACGCTCGGGCGGCTTATATTTATTTGACTTCGACTGAAATGCGCTTGATCAAAAACATACGCGCCACCTCCGTGATTTGGAAGTGGCGCGGCAGGCGAAGTGCAAGGTGGCGTTAGCCCATGACGAAGGCGTTGAGCTTGTTGCCTTCGGGATCCCGGAAATAAGCGGCGTAGAATCCACCTTCGCCGCGCGGGCCGGGAGGACCTTCGCAGGTGCCGCCCAGCGACAGCGCGAGCTTGTAGATGCGGTTGACTTCATCCTTGTCCTTGGCGGCTAGCGCCACCATCACGCCGTTACCGACCGACATCGGTTCGCCGTTGAACGGCACGGTCAGCCCAAGGCCGGCACTACCGTCGTGCGAACCCCAGGCAATGAAGGTGTCGGATTCCATAAAACCGTCCGACACCCATTTCGGCGGCGATCTTGTCGTAGAAGGCCGCGGCCTTCTTGAGATCCTTGGTCCCCAATGTGACGTAACCGATCATCGACGTCTCCCTGGCGATTTTTTGCAACAGCGAAGTTTTGTAGCACGTCCCCGGGAACGCAAGTCATCCCTATGGGGTAGACGGCGCCCAGGGCTCGGCTTGCGCGGTGCCCTTGGCCTTGTTGGACACCGGGGCTTCGCCGATCACATCCACGAGCGCCCGCAGCGCCTCTTTGACGCCTTCGCCAGTCGCGCCGGCCATCAACAGCGGTGTTTTCTTGGCTGCCCGCTTCAGGCGATCTTTTTGCTTCTTCAATTCGTCCGGCATCACCGCGTCGATCTTGTTCAACGCCACGATCTCTATCTTGTCGGCGAGCTGTCCCTCATAGGCTTCCAGCTCGCCTCGGACCGTCTTGTAGGCCTTTCCGGCATGCTCGCAGGTTGCGTCCACCAGATGCAGCAGCACGCGGCAGCGTTCGACATGGCCGAGAAAACGGTCGCCCAGACCAGCGCCTTCATGGGCGCCTTCGATCAATCCCGGAATATCCGCCAGCACGAATTCGCGGCCGTCCACGTCGACCACGCCGAGCTGCGGATGCAGCGTCGTGAACGGATAATCGGCGATCTTGGGTTTTGCCGCGCTGACCACCGAGAGGAATGTCGACTTGCCGGCATTGGGCAGGCCGACGAGGCCGGCGTCGGCGATCAATTTCAGCCGCAGCCAGATCCAGCGCTCCTCGCCTTCCTGGCCGGGATTGGCGTTGCGCGGCGCGCGGTTGGTCGATGACTTGAAATGCGCATTGCCGAAGCCGCCATTGCCGCCTTCGGCCAGCACGAATTTTTCGCCGAGCGTGGTGAAATCGTGGATCAGCGTTTCGCGATCTTCGTCGAATATCTGGGTGCCGACCGGCACCTTCAGCGTAATCGGCTTGCCGTTGGCGCCATGGCGGTCCTTGCCCATGCCATTGGTGCCCTTCTGCGCCTTGAAATGCTGCTGATAGCGATAGTCGATCAGCGTGTTCAAGCCGTCGACCACTTCGATGATGACATCGCCGCCGCGGCCGCCATTGCCGCCGGAGGGGCCGCCGAACTCGATATATTTCTCACGCCGGAACGCGACGCAGCCGTTGCCGCCGTCGCCGGAGCGGATATAGACCTTTGCTTCATCGAGGAATTTCATGGGCCTACCATAGCGTTTTCAAGCGAAGTGGGTACCGGTTCGCGTCGCAATCAAGTTTACGCAGATTGCGTAGACTTATCTGCGTTGGAAAACGCGTCAAAACCGAGTTTAGAACCCCGGTCCTGAATCTGGGTTCTAAGTAAGGCAGGGGGACCGGCGCGGCAACCCTCAAGGCAGCCGACATTGGCGAAAAGCCTTAATTTTCGGGCCTTTTCGAGGCGCGGCGCCGCGGCCGCCTGTCTCAGGTTTGGGCCGGCCGGCGGCGGATCAGGAATTTCTGCATCCCTTCGAGCACCAGTTCGCGGCGCTGGTTGAACACAGTGCTGCGCAGGGTGACCGTGCCTGTGGTGCGGCCGGCCGCCAGTTCCGCGACTTCGAGCGCGGGGTAGATGGTGTCGCCGGCGTAGACCGGCTTCAGGAATCGGCTCGATTGCTCGAGAAAGCCGACCAGCGATTCCTCGACCAGATAGGGAAACAATCCGGCGCCGGGCGCGGTGTGGATCAGTGTCTGGAAGCCGTGCGCCAGCAGATCAGGCATGCCGCGGGTCCGGCAATATTCAACATCGTAATGCACCGGATGGGTGTCGCCGCTCGCGGTCTGGAACGCTGCGAAAACCGCCGAGGTCATGGTTCGGCTCGGAATCACGAAGCGTTCGCCCAGCACAAAATCCTCAAACCAGCGCTGCTGCGGCACCATGCGATGCTGGGCGGGATCGAAGTCAGTCATGGCGGGTCCTGTCGTGATTGATCTGTATTGACGCAACTGCTGCCTCATGGTGAGGAGGCGCTGTTGCGCCGTCTCGAACCATGACGATGAACGTATCATCCTTCGAGACGCGGCCAAACGGCCGCTCCTCAGGATGAGGTTGTTGTTTGTATGAGCTTATTCGCGAAAATCTCTGTCCACTCCGACGAACGCTCCGCGCGGCTGGCCGGCATCGGGTTGATGGTGTTTTCCATCTTCATGTTCTCGTTCGGCGATGCGCTGGGCAAGTATATGGTCGCGACCTATTCGGTCGGGCAATTGCTATGGTTGCGGGCCTGCGCCGCGCTGTTCGTGCTGTCGCCAATGGTATGGCGGCATCGCCGCGAATTCACCCGGCTGGAACGGCCGTGGCTGCAATTGCTGCGGGTGGCGCTCTCGACCCTCGAAGTCGCCTGTTTTTTCCTCGCGACCGTCTATCTGCCGCTCGCCGACGTCATCACCTATTATCTGGCCTGTCCGATCTTCGTCACCGCCTTGTCCGCCATCGTGCTGCGCGAACATGTCGGCTGGCGGCGCTGGACCGCGATCGTGATCGGCTTTTGCGGGGTGCTGATTGCGCTGCGTCCGTCATCGCAGACGGTCAGTTGGCCGGCGCTGATCGCGCTCGGTGGCAGCACGTCGTTTGCCGTGCTGATGCTGATCACCCGCTCGCTGCGGGCGACGCCGGATATCGTGCTGGCGTCGTCGCAATTCGTCGGTACCTTCCTGCTCGGTGCACTGTTGTCGCCGATCGGCTGGGTGACGCCGAGCCTCGATAGCCTCGCGCTGTTTGCGACGGCGGGCTGCATTTCGGTGGGCGCATTGCTGTGCGTCAACCGCTCGCTGAAGCTCGCACCGGCCAGCGTTGTGGTGCCCTATCAATATTCAATGATCGTTTGGGCCGTGATGTTCGGCTACGCGGTGTTTGGCGACGTGCCGTCGCTGGCGACCATCATAGGCGCCACCATTATCATCGGCGCCGGACTTTACATCTTCCTGCGCGAGCGGCATCTGGGCCGCGAGGAGACGGCGGTTAGTCCGCCGGTGTAGGAAGAAGGTTTTTCCCTCTCCCACAACGGAAGAGGGAAGGGGAGGCGGCGCACGGACAGCGCTACCGCCCTCTTCTGGTCGAACTGGCCCAGTTCTTCAACGACGACCAGACGCCGCGCGTGAGCCGGAAGCAATCGACCGGGGTCGACGATCCCAGCGCCTCGAAGCGGTGCAACTCGACGCCGCTCCACTGGAAGCCGCATTTCTCCAGAATGTTGCGCGACGACGGGTTGGCAACCCGCGCGCCCGAGATCAGGTGCTCGACGTCGAATTGCTCGAAGGTGAAATCGATCACCGCGCGCGCGGCTTCGGTCGCAAAGCCCTGGCCCCAATGTTCGAAGCCGAGCCAATAGCCGAGTTCCGGCGCGTCCGGCTGGCGCCAATCGACAGCGACGGCGCCGATCGGCGTGTGATTGTTCTCGATCAGGAACACGGTCTCACGCGGGTCATTGGCCAACGCGCGGACGAACTCGATGGCATGTTCCTGCGAATAGGGATGCGGCAGACGGCGGGTGTTCTCCGCGATGCGGCGATCATTGGCGAGATTGGCAATTGCTTTTACGTCCGCGAGCGTCGGCCTGCGCAGTGTCAGCCGTTCGGTCTCGAGGACGCAAACTCTCGACTCGCGCAACGTCGGTGTTGGGATATCCTGCAACATTTCGGGCTCCTGTTCGCGAACGCAAACACCTAATTTAAGGGCACGTGTTCCGGTCGCAAAACCGGGGTCCATTTTTTTGGAACACGCGCACAAAAAAAGAGAGGCTGGTTTCCCGCCTCCCCTTTGGAGCCTTCAGGAGCTCCGCCGGTTCAACAGGACCGACGGACTCGATGTGTCCGCCGTTTACTCGGCCGCAGCTTCAGTCATCGGAATTACCGACACGAAGGTGCGGCCGTTACCTTTTGCACGAAACTCGACATGGCCTTCGACTTTAGCGAACAGAGTATGGTCGGTGCCCATGCCGACATTAAGGCCGGGATGCCAGGTGGTGCCGCGCTGACGCGCAATGATGTTGCCGGGAATGACGCGCTCGCCGCCGAACGCCTTGATTCCGAGGCGCTTGCCTGCCGAATCACGACCGTTACGCGATGAACCGCCTGCTTTTTTATGAGCCATAGCCCGTCTCCAACTTCTCTCTGATCTTTAGATCAATTCCTTGACGGAATCATTTCAATTCAATTCCGGTCACACTTCAAATCTTGCTTTGAAGCGATCACTTTTTATTTGTCTTTCGCGGCGGCCTTCTTGGCGGGCGCCTTTTTCTTCGCGGCCTTCGGCGCCTCGTCGTCACCGTCGGCCGGAGCCGCAACCACCTTCTCGCGCTTCGGGCGCGGACCGATGGTCGGCTTGTTGTCGTTGGTCAGGATCTCGGTGATACGCAACACCGTGATCTCGTCGCGATAACCGCGCTTGCGCTTCGAATTCTTGCGGCGGCGCTTCTTGAACGAGATGACCTTCGGGCCGCGCTTGTGCTGCAGCACTTCGGCCGCAACCGACGCACCCGCAACCGTGGGCGCTCCAAGCACCGGCGAGTCACCGCCGACCAGCAAAACTTCGCCAAGCTGCACGATCGTTCCGACATCGCCGGCGATCTTGCCTATCTCGAGCACATCATCCGGAACGACGCGGTATTGCCGGCCGCCGGTTTTGATGACTGCGAACATCGTTTAATTCCTTCGTGTTCGATCCCGGCCTCGGCGCTATTCCCAAAGGGACACGTCCGGGCCGGCTTTTTCTTCAGTCGTTATGGGTTCAATTTTCGCGCGTCAGGGCGTGATCCTTTGACAAGGAAGTGTCCCTCAGAAAACCACGCAAAAACAAACAGCGCGAGAAAACCCGCGCCGGATTGGGCGGACTTATAGCTTGCGGGAGCGCCAAGTCAAGGCAAACCCGCCGAAATCGGGCTAAACCTAGCGTATTTCTGGTGTTTTCACCCGCTCGACCGGGTTTGGCGGATCGAAACGCCAGATCGCAACAGACCCAATGAAACCAATGGGTTCCCCGCTCGTTGTCACCGCAGTTTTGACCGGGCAAGGGGCCACATGGCTGAAGAGATCGCAACCACCACGGGCATCGCCCGTCACGGCGCTACCCGTCTGCCTTCGGTAGAGATCGACAGCTTCAATGTCGAACTGAAGGATGATGATGGCTTTATCGGCGATCGCGCCAGCAAAGGCGCATTCCGAAAAATCCTGGAGGCCCTGCGCAAGCCGCTGAAGAAGAACGGCGACGACCCGCTTGGCAAGAAAGCCGCCGGGGACATCGCCAAGAGCGAGCTCGACGAGGCGCTGGTCGGCGAAGATGTTGCGGCGGCGGCACTGGTGCACGGCGCGATCGAGGAATTCGCCCAGGAACTGGCCTATGTCACCGGGCGCTTTCTCAAGACCAAGGCCTGGGCCGATACCGAGCGCATCGTGGTCGGCGGCGGGTTTCGCCAGAGCCGGGTCGGCGAGATCGCGATCGCGCGCACCGACATCATCCTCAAGGCCGAGGGCTACAAGATCGATCTGCTGCCGATCCGTTTCGATCCCGATGACGCCGGCTTGATCGGCTGCCTGCATCTGGCGCCGTCGTGGATTTTCGAGGCCTATGACAGCATCCTCGCGGTCGATATCGGCGGCACCAATATCCGCTGCGGCGTGGTCGAAACCCGCTGGAAAAAGGCGCCGGATCTCGCGAAGGCCGACGTCTGGAAATCCGATCTGTGGCGTCACGCCGACGATGAGCCGACCCGCGAAGGGGCGGTCAAACGGCTGGTGAAAATGCTGAAGGATCTGATCCTGGCCGCCGACACCGACGGGCTGAAGCTGGCTCCCTTCATCGGCATTTCCTGTCCCGGCGTGATCAATGAAGATGGCTCGATCGAGAAGGGCGCGCAGAACCTGCCCGGCAATTGGGAAAGCAGCAAGTTCAACCTGCCGGCGAGCCTGGTGGAGGCAATCCCGCAG
>Ga0210406_10008054_pt1 | contig 10594 bp, 9 predicted proteins | sample IncBWC30MmetaG_FD_155454 | JGI IMG/M metagenome (GOLD analysis project Ga0210406, IMG submission 155454) | Forest soil microbial communities from Barre Woods Harvard Forest LTER site, Petersham, Massachusetts, United States - Inc-BW-C-30-M | ecosystem: Environmental > Terrestrial > Soil >... | reverse complement strand
CGCGCCTGCGGCACCGGAACACCGTGGTTGAGAATCGCAAAGTACACCGTGCCCCGGTCGGTCGTCGGAATCGCGCCGAGCAACGCGCTCGCGCCATAGTCGCCGAAGGTTCCGGTCTTCCCAACCACGTGGCCTGCTTCTCCCGGTCCGTTCAACCGGTCCCGTAAGGTGCCCTCGTCAATGCCCGAAACCGGCAGCATGTCAGGCAGCGTGTGTCTGCTGGCGGCGAGTTCCCCCTCGAGGGCGCGCAGGAGTTTCACCGCCGCACGAGGACTGAGACGATTGCTGGGGTCGGTGCCCGCTCCGTCGCCGAGGATGATCTCGGAGCTCATTTCCGGGGGCACTGCGCCGCGCGCCAGAGATTCAACAGCCGCGGCCCCTCCCGCCGCATCCGCGAACGGTTTGATGATGTTGTTGGAATAGTCGTTCAGGGCTTTCGTCAGTGAGAGCAGCGGCTGCGAGCGATGCACGACCAACGTCTGGCCATCGCCGAGCGAGATGACGCGCAGCCCCTGGATTGTGCCGGTCAACTCCGTCCGGGGCGTAAACGGAATTCCCGGGCGCGCAGAGGAATTGACGTCCGCTGTCGTGGCGCTGGAGCTCTCGAGAGCGCGCACCGCGGTCCACGCCGCGGGGGGTGTATGTCCGGACAATGCCCGCTGGAGCAAGCTGGCGTCACTGTCACTTTGCCAATCGAATGTCAACGCGCTACGGGTATGGAGCGCGCCCACCACCCTCTGGATGCCGAGCTGTTTGAGCCGCTCGGCAACCAGCAATGCATCCTCGTCGACCAGGGCCGGATCGCCGTCACTCATGACGGACAAGTCGCCGTAGAGCGTGCCGTCCACGATTCGGCCGTTGCCGGCAAAGGTGGTCACGAAGCGATGCTCGGGGCCTAACTTGCGCAACAGGGCGAGCGCTGTCGGCACCTTCGAGACGGATGCCGGGTGAACCGGTTTGTCCGCGGCCTGTGCCACGAGCACGGTACCTTTTGTGGTCTCTATATAGACGCCCTGGTCGGCGCCCAATATCGAGCGGGCTGCCGCCGTGAGGCCGGCCAGCTCCTCGCCCGAAGCTACCGGGACCGCGAGCAATCCCAGGGTCGCAATGATTACAGAACGCAAAAATCCTCCGCCGCGCAAAGTGAACGCGCCCACAGATACTTCCGGGTCGCAGCTCTCATCATACTGAAGTTGGCATGGGGTTTGCTTTTCCCGCGCACGTCGCAGAGTACTGGAGCGGCGGCACTCAACTGGGGAAGGCATTCAACAAAATGGGTAGCGCACTGCCACGGCTCTTGCAACACTATCGCCACCTCGAAAGTTCGTGCGACATCCGGGTGTCCACGAAAGTGAACACTTGCACCCGGCGATGCGACGGACTTATGTGCGGCGGACGGCGCCGCGAGCGTTTCATGAAGATTGTACGTGCCTGTGTGCTGCTGCTGGCTCTGTGCCCGGCCTGGTGCTTCGCGCTCGATCCTGGGGCGCGCGCGCCCCACGAAGACAATCCTTATGTCGAGGGCATCCAATGCAATGGTAATGTCGCCACGTCCTGTGAGCTCATTCGCACGCAGGCCGGCATCACCGTCGGCAAGGCGCTGGACGAGATCGAGGTCGAAAATGCGCGACTGCGCCTGGAGACGCTGCCGAATTTCCGGACAGTGCAGATTCATCTGATCAAGGGTTCCCGCAAGCACTGGGTCATCGTGGTCATCGACGTGACCGAGACCGATCCGGTGACCACGGCCTTTGCGGCGGGAACCCTGACCCAGATCGCGAAGCGATCCGCGGTAATCGAGGCGCTGGCCGGACGGGTCACCGATCACGACTTGTTCGGCTCGGGAAAGATCCTGGATCTGTCGGTCGTGCTGGCGCGGCCCATCGGGAGCGGCGGTGGCCAGGAGAATGCGGGGCGGCTGCAGTATTCGGATCCGCGGCTGTTTGATTCGCGTAAAGTCTTTTTTACGGCAGGCGCGTTCTACACCCAATCGGCGTTTCTGTTCGGTGGGCCGTCCTCTTTGTTCGGGGGCAGCGGGAGCTATCACAGCTCCGGGGCAGGCGGCGATTTTTCAGTCGGTATGCACCTCGACACATACTCGTACGTGACTGTTGGGTATCGCTACCTGCAAAACACGGCCGTGAACGATCCGTACCTGGTCTTTGACGGCGCCATCCAGACATTCAATTCGTCGCCCGGTAACGTGCTCCTGTTCACTGCCGGAAGAAACTCCGAGGACGATTCATCTTTTCCCACGCATGGCTGGCTGCTGCACGTCTACAACGGCCTGCGCACGAATCTTGATGACTTCGCCGGCATAGTGGTGCGAGGGACATGGCGAGCCGGAGACGCCGCTTACTGGACGTTCCAGGCGCGTCCATTCGATGACTTCCGCTCAGCGTTCGACAGTGACCTGGGAATCTCGATCGTTTATTCGCACAATCTGTTTGCCGACTCGCAACCCGGCACGATTCGCAGGGCTCGCTGGTATGCGGGTCCGGGGGTCACGAATCTCGGCAAGACCTTTGGAATTCGCGACTACCAGATCGGGGTCAAGGCGGGAGTCCGCCTGGAAACGAAATACCTGGGCACGGTCAACCTGTACTTGATTGCGACCCACTCCCTCACCGGGAGTGGCAATTAGCATGGAGCCGCGTATCAATCGGAGGCTGCTTGTGTCGCTGGCGGTGCTCTCGTTACTCGTGTCGAGCGAGGTGCTCGGAGCACAGTTGACACCCTTGCTCTACCGAGGCCAGCTCGGTGCGGTTTTGAAAGACGCGAGTCTGCCGCCCACGCTACGCAAGGATCTCATGAGCGGGCTCACTAACAGGATAGTGATCCGGGTGACGCTGCTGAACCCGACGCAGCCCATTGCGCAGAAGCTCGTCGGCATTACCGTAAAGTACGACCTGTGGGAGGAGACATTCGAGGTGAAAGTGTCGGTCGACGCTGCGCCGGTTTCGGCGGGGACCTGTCAGAGCGTGGCTGAAGTCATCGCGATGCTGACCGACCTCAACCTGCCAGGGCTCTTTGCCGTCGATCCGGCGACCGCGGGCAAGAGCAGCGCGCTCACCGCGGAGATTCTCTTCGATCCCATCGAAAAAGCGCGGCTGGAGGAAATCCGCAAGTGGGTCGCCGAGAACGACCGGCCCGCTGCGCCGGATGCGACCAGTGTCGGCTCCGGTCTGCCCGCGCCGCGCTCCACCAGCGCGCGCCTGTTCAACAAGATCTTCGAGCAATACGCAGCGGGCGCTTCGGTCGCCGCGGCTTGGAAACAAACCGTGTCATCTAAACCCTTCAAGCTGACAGAGTTGCACGATGCGCCTTAGCTCAATGGACAATGGCGGCATCCGGGCGCCTCTTTTCCTGACCATTCTCGTCATGGCGGTCGTGCCCCTGTGCGCGGCGTTCTATCTGCTCGATCGCGCGGTCGCGACCAGCCTGGATCTCGGCTTCAATGGCTCTGTCATGCGTGCGCTGGAGGACAGCTCGCACAATCTCAAGGCCCTGAAGCGGCTCGATCCGCAACAACAGGAACAGTACCGGGAGGAATTCGAGGCGGTCGAGCGCCTGCAACGCGTGTATTCGGACCCCGGCACGCTCAAGTCCGAAGTGTTGGATTCCCTGCGGATTTATTTTGGCCTGGGCCTGGTGGCCGCCGTGCTGCTGTCGATGCTGTTCGCGATGTTGTTGAGTCGCCGGATCGCGCGCCTGTATGAAAAGACGTTCGATGAGCTCATCCGGCACCGGCAGAAGGTGCGCTATTTGGAGGAGATGGCGTCCTGGCAGGACCTGGCCCGCATGCTGGCCCACGAGATCAAAAATCCGCTCACGCCCATCGAGGTGCTCGTGACATCGCTGTCCAAAGCCTACTCGAGCAAGAGCGGCCCGGAGTTTCGCGACCTGTTGGACCAGGCGCAGGCCATGATAGTCGAGGAAATCGGCTATCTGAAGAACACCGTCAACAAGTTCGGCGAGTTCGCGCGGCTGCCTTCAGCGCAGCTCGTGGAGGAGGATGTCTCGAGCGTGGTTGCGAAGATGATCAAGGCGGTGGCGGCGAGTTTCGACACCGCCGAGCTGCGCACCAGCGAGCAACCGTCGCCACTGCAGGCGCGGGCACGGCTCGATGTCGCATTGTTCAGGCAGGTTCTGACGAACATCGTGCGCAACGGCGTCGAGGCGAATCCGGATCGGCGGGTAGGATTCGACATTCAGTTGGTCGCCACGGAGGATTCGCTCGTACTCTCGATTGCCAACGATGGGCAACTGGTCCCCAGCGACCTCGTCGGGCGGATGTTCGACCCGTACGTATCGGGGAAGAGCAACAAGGAGAACATGGGCCTGGGCCTGGCGATCGTGAAAAAGATCGTAATCGAGCACGGCGGCGAAATTACCTATCGGGAGAGTGACGGACGGCCGACCTTCATCATCGTAGTGCCGCGGGTGTCGCCGTGACCGAGCCCGCGAGTCGCCCAACGGTTCTGGTTCTCGACGATGAGAAGAACATCCGCAGGTCCATCGAGCTCGCCCTCGAGCAGGAAGGATTTCAGGTCATCACGGCGCCCGACGTATCGAGCGCTCTGCGCACGCTTCACGAGCGGATTGTCGAAGTGCTCATCATCGACATCCAGCTGGGCGAGATTGACGGCATCACGTTTTTTCGCAAGACCCAGGCCGACGGGTTCTCGATTCCCGCGATTTTCATTTCCGGTCACGCGACGCTGACGCAGGCGGCCCTGGCGGTGAAGAGCGGCGGATTCGATTTCATTGAGAAGCCTTTCAGTGCCGAGAAAATCGTGGTTACGGTGCGGCGCTGTCTCGAGATGTCGGCAATCAAGGAGCGCTTGCGGCTGGCCGACGTACACGCGGGTCCGTCGGATATCGTGGGAGAGTCGCGTCCGGTAAAGCAAGTCGTCGCAGCCGCCATGAAGGTCGCGAGAACGCAGGCGAGTGTGTTGATCGTTGGCGAAAGTGGTACGGGCAAAGAGCTCGTGGCCGGAGCGATCCACGCGCAAAGCCAACGCGGCGATGGCCCGATGGTCAAGGTCAACTGCTCGGCGATTCCGGATGCGTTGCTGGAAAGTGAGTTGTTTGGTTATGAGAAGGGCGCCTTCACCGGCGCCGTGGCCAACAAGAAGGGATTGTTCGAGATTGCGCACCGGGGCACAATCTTTCTGGATGAGGTCGCCGACCTGTCGCTGCCGGCGCAGGCCAAGATTCTGCGCGTGCTCCAGAGTGGCGAGATTCAGAAAGTGGGGGCGCAGCAGGCGATGCAGGTCGATGTCAGGGTGCTTTCGGGCACACACAAGGACCTGAAAGAGGCGGTCGCGGCGGGTCGGTTTCGCGAGGATCTGTTTTACCGGCTGAACGTTGTGCCGATCAGAGTGCCCGCCCTGCGTGAGCGGCCGGAGGATATTCCCCTGCTGGTCAGCTTTTTCGCGCAGCGGATCTGCGCAAAAAACCACCTCAAGCCCAAGACGCTCGAGGAAGATGTCATCTGGGAGTTGCAGCGTTACCACTGGCCGGGGAACGTGCGTGAGCTGCAAAACGTACTCGAGCGCGTGCTCATCATGAGCGGTGAGCAGGTGTCGGTGCGCGATTTGCCGGAGGAGCTGCTGCAGGATGATCCAGCCGATCGCGGTAAGGTATCGGCACTCAAGGAATTCCGCGATCTGGCCGAGCGCGAGTTCGTCATCGGCGCGCTGAAGCGTAACAACGGCAACGTGAGCCAGTCGGCGCTCGAGCTCGGCGTGCGGCGAACCTATCTCCACCGCCGTATGGCCGTGCTGAAAATCAATAAGAAAGACTACTTCGTGTGACGGTACGATGAGCGCGGTTGCGTGAGGAGAGTGCAGTGTCAGAGCCCATCCGAAGAGTTGTCACCGGTCATGACAAAAACGGCAAGTCAGTCGTGTTGTCCGATGGCGCACCGCCGCAGCACCATCCGATGCAGGGTAGCGCCGTCGGCGCGGATTTTTTCGAGATGTGGAATGTTCCAACGGCGGTTCCGCAGCTTACGTCCGTCGAGGCTCGGGAGCCCAACGAGCGGGAATTCACGATCATGCCCGCTGCCGGCCATCTGCTGCGCATCATCGACATCTACCCGCCACAGGACGGGGGTAAGCGCACGGTGATGCATCGAACGAAGACGCTCGATTATGTTGTGGTGATCGAGGGAGAAGTGGTCCTCGTGCTCGATGACAGCGAAGTCACCTTGAAGAAGAGCGATGTCGTGATACAGAGAGGGACGGATCACGCCTGGGAGAACCGCTCCGACAAGGTGGCTCGTATGGCGTTCTTTCACATCGATGCGCAGTTCAGCGAGGAATTGCTCGCGAAGCTGCCGAAGCCGCTGGAGCTGATGCGTTAAAGAAGCATGCCACCCGACACTTCGATCCGCTGACCCGTGACCCAACGGTTGTCGTCGGAGAGTAACGAGGCAATCATCGGTCCGACATCATCCGGGACACCCGCACGGCCCAGCGCGGTCATGGACGCGACGAACTTGTTGACTTCGGGGTTGTCGCGGACGACCCCGCCGCTGAAGTCCGTCTCGATGGCTCCCGGCGCTACAGTGTTTACTCTAATGCCACGCGGGCCGAGCTCCCTGGCCAGGTAGCGGGTCAATACCTCCACCGCACCCTTCATGGCGCCATAAGCGGAAGAGCCGGGAAGGGCGACGCGGGCGAGGCCGGAAGAGATATTGACGATCCGGCCTTCATCGCGGATGAGCGGCAACAGTTTCTGAGTGAGAAAGAACACGCCCTTGAAATGGACGTTGACCAGCTGATCGAAATCCGCCTCTTTCGTCTCGGCGAAGGCAGCGTGATACGAAGTTCCGGCGTTGTTGATGAGAAAATCGAATCGGTCGCGGCCCCAGGTGTCCTGAAGCGCCGCGCCAACCTCGCGTACAAAGCCATCGAATGAGCTGACCTGGCCGCTGTCGAGGCGGAGTGCGACCGCCTTACGGCCCAGCTCTTCGATAGCGGTCGTAACGGATGCGGCTTCGGTACGATTCGAATGGTACGTGACGATGACATCCACGCCCCGTTTGGCGAGGTTCAGGGCGGTGTTGCGGCCGAGACCACGGCTAGCGCCGGTTACCAGGGCTATTCTTGTCATTGATTTACTTGAGTTTTCGCTTGACATGGCGGTTCTCCACTAGGGCGTTGTGGAGAGGGATACTAGGAGCGAGACCGCCCCAGCTGAATGCCGGAAACCGGGAATAATTTGCCTGATCCTCCAGCGTGCTCTTGGGAGCTTCAGGTGGCGCCTCTATGATCGAGACTCCTCGCCTCGAGTGAGAATTACGCATGCCGTCAGCCCTCGCCACTGCTGTGACTCGGTACATCGACACCCATGGCGGTGGCGAAGGGGTTATCACCACGCCCATCGACGGACTCGTGCTGTTGCGCAGGGGTGATGGGTTGCTGCCGAGTCATGCTCTGTACAGGCCCTGCTTGTGCGTCGTGGTCCAGGGCGCGAAGCAGGTGAGATTCGGTAACGAGGTGGTCGACTATAACGAGCTGCAGTGCCTGATTGTCAGTGTCGATTTGCCGGCGATCGGACGGGTGACCCGGGCTAGCGCGACGGAGCCCTATCTGGCCATCGCGCTGGAATTCGACGTTGGGGTCCTGCGCGCCGTGATGGAGGACCTGGAAAATCCCCCGCAGCCCACCGACGGTGTCGGGCCCGCAGTGTTTGTCGACACCATGGTACCCCCGCTGACGGACTGCATGCTGCGGCTGATTCGCATGCTGGACACGCCTGGCGCCATTCCGGTGCTCTATCCCGCACTCGTGCGCGAAATCTGTTTCTGGCTGCTCACCGGTGCCAACGGTGGCGAGGTTTGCAAGCTGGCACTTCCCGACAGTCACACGCGGCGGATCACGGAGGCGATCTATCTTCTGCGCGACAACTTTGCGCGCCCGATCCGTGTGGAGGAGTTGGCTGCGGCTGCCCGCATGAGCCTGTCGTCGTTTCACCAGCACTTCAAGACGCTGACCTCCATGACGCCGCTGCAGTATCAGAAACAACTGCGGCTGTTGGAGGCGCGCCGGTTGATGACGGCGGATGGGGCTAATGTGAGTAGCGCGGCGTATCGGGTCGGGTACGAGAGCGCCTCGCAGTTCAGCCGCGAGTACTCGCGTATGTTTGGTGCCGCCCCTAAACGGGATGCGATGGAGTTGAGGGCGTCGGCATGAGGGGGGTGCGCGCTTGAGGGAGCTTGTGCGCTCGAGGGCGATTGAGCTCGTGTTTCGTGCGCGGCTGTGGAGCGTCAGAGTTAGTTGCGTCGCTTACGTCGTGTTGCTGGCGAGTTGCGCCAGCGAGCGGCCGCCGGCCAGTGGTCCGGCGACCAGCCCGGAGGATGCGCGTGCTTGGATCTCGCAATCGATTCCCCGTGGCGTACCGGACCGGTCAGGTTGGGTTACCGATATCTACTCAGGATTCACCGTACAGGGGTTGGAGCCGAGTCGCGAGAATGTTTGCGCCGTGGTCGCGGTGATCGAGCAGGAGTCGAATTTCCAGGTCAACCCCGCGGTGCCGGGGATGGGGGCAATTGCCTGGAAGGAAATTGACAGTCGCGCGGACCGGGCTGGCGTGCCACGTCTGATCGTCCACGGCGCGCTAGGACTACGCTCATCGACCGGACGCACCTACAGCGAGCGGATCGATGCGGCGCGGACCGAAAAGGATCTCAGCGACATCTACGAGGACTTCATCGGCTCGGTGCCGTTGGGCCGGCGGTTGTTCGCGGACTGGAACCCGATCCGGACCCGCGGGCCCATGCAGGTCAATGTCGTGTATGCCGATCAATATGCGGCAACCAGGCCCTATCCTTACCCCGTGAAGGTGAGTGTCGCCGACGAGTTGTTCACGCGTCGTGGCAGTGTGTATTTCGGGATCGCGCACCTGTTGGCCTATCAGCCGCCGTACGACGAATATCTGTATCGGTTCGCGGACTTCAATGCGGGGCAGTACGCGAGTCGTAACGCGGCTTTCCAGAATGCCGTCAGCAAGGCGTCGGGCATTCCGCTGGCGACCGACGGCGCCCTGCTGTCACACGCAAGCGATGCCAAGGGTCCTGGCGATACCGAGCAGGCGTTGCGTGCGCTGGAGGTGCGGCTGAATCTCGACTCGAGTGAGATCCATGACGCGCTCGAACAGGGTAAGACCCGGGAATTCGAGCGGACGAAGTTGTATGAGCGGGTCTTTGCTTTGGCGGAACGTGTGGCGAAGCGGCCGTTGCCGCGTGCGCTGGTACCGAGCATCAAGTTGCATGGGCCCAAGATCAGCCGGAGTCTGACGACGAGCTGGTATGCGCATCGGGTGAATGGGCGGTTCGAGAGGTGTTTGGGGAAGTAGGATCTGAAGATACATTGCGAGGTAATTCGATGGATGCTGTTTCGCAGGCGCTGCTCGAGGCGCAGAACAAGGCCGAGGCCTTGTTCGCCGCCGTGGTCGACAGCGGCATGATCCAGGCGGGCAAGCTCGAAAGCGAGTTGAGTGGTGAGATTTTCGAGCTCGCGCGCGAGCATTTCGGGGTGCGGCGTCACTGGCACAAGCGCATTGCACGCGCGGGCTCGAATACGCTGCTCGGTTATTACCAGGAGAGCACCGACCGGCGCATTGCCGCGGACGATGTCGTATTCCTCGACTTTGGCCCGGTGTTCGATTCCTGGGAAGCCGATTTCGGCCGCACTTACGCGCTCGGCTCCGACCCGCACAAGCACCGGCTGGTGAGCGACATCGGGGTCGCGTTTCGTCGTGGCAAGGAGTTGTATGAAAACACTCCACAACTGAGCGCCGGCGAGTTGTATGACTTCGTCGCGGGTCTCGCCATCACTTCGGGGTGGGAGTTCGGCGCGCCCACGGCCGGCCACCTCATCGGGCACTTCCCGCACGAGCGCACACCGGCAGACCCCACGCGCTTCTCGATCCGCACCGGCAATAAGCAGCTGCTGCGCGAGCCCGACGACAACGGCAATCCCCGCCATTGGATCCTGGAGATCCACTTCGTCGACCGGGCGCGGGAAATCGGCGGTTTCTTCGAGGAGCTGCTGACGGTTCCCACGCCGGAATAAGGGCATGGTAGGATGCGCGCCCCGCGAATGGCGGGCGATCCACTCGCCCCCAGTCCGGAGTCTTCCAAAGGGACTAGAAGTCTTGATTTTTCAGTAGCTTACTGAAATCATTCTCCCTCGGCGGACATGCCAGCATTACGCGCCCGTAGCTCAGTTGGATAGAGCGTCTGGCTACGAACCAGAAGGTCGGGAGTTCGAATCTCTCCGGGCGCGCCAGTTAAATCAGAGACTTATCTGCTCGGCACACACAGAAGTGTGCTCACGCCTGCTCGTGGTACTGGTACGACCACGTCTCCGACAGAGTCTGGTCGCCACTCTTCAAAAACAGCCGCATCTCCACCACGCCGGGGCCGGCGGCGGTGTAGTCGAATGAGGCGCGCCAGTGACCCGGTACGCTGTCGGGCACTGCCTCGGTGAACACGTAGGAGAATGCGCCCGACGCCGCCCAGAGAATCGGCTCCGGTTTGGTGCCGAAGGGGAGCCCCGTAAGGGGCCCGCCGAGGAATTCA
>Ga0210406_10008053_pt1 | contig 10594 bp, 8 predicted proteins | sample IncBWC30MmetaG_FD_155454 | JGI IMG/M metagenome (GOLD analysis project Ga0210406, IMG submission 155454) | Forest soil microbial communities from Barre Woods Harvard Forest LTER site, Petersham, Massachusetts, United States - Inc-BW-C-30-M | ecosystem: Environmental > Terrestrial > Soil >... | reverse complement strand
AAGAGCCAGCCCCAGCAGCAACAGCACGCACAGCAGCAAGCCAAGGGTCAACAGGATCAGCAACAGAAACAGCAGCACCAACAGCAGGCTCAGGCTGACAAACAGCAGCAACAGCACGCGCAGCAGCAAGCCAAGGGTCAACAGGATCAGCAACAGAAACAGCAGCACCAACAGCAGGCTCAGGCTGACAAACAGCAGCAACAGCATGCGCAGCAGCAAGCCAAGGGTCAACAGGATCAGCAACAGAAACAGCAGCAGCAACAGCAGGCCCAGGCTGACAAACAGCAGCAACAGCATGCGCAGCAGCAAGCCAAGGGTCAACAGGATCAGCAACAGAAACAGCAGCAGCAACAGCAGCAACAAAACCAGAACGCACATCAACAGCAGCGCACCGAGCAACAGTACCGTCCGCAGCAAGTCAAACTCCAATCCCCGCAGGAGCAACACCGGCAGCAGACCGAACAGAGTGGCGTCTGGCAAGAGCGCCGCGCAGCGAACTGGCAGTCGGAGCACCGCGACTGGCAGCAACGCGGCGGCTACAATGGGTACCGCATTCCTCAGGACCACTACACTAGCTATTTTGGTCCGTCCCACGCGTTCCGTATGTACAGTTATCCGGTGGTGGTTGTTGGCGGGTATCCTCGCTTCCAGTACGGCGGGTATTACTTCAATGTTGTCGACCCGTGGCCGCAGTACTGGTCAAACAGTTGGTATGCGAACGACGATGTGTATGTCGACTATTACGGTGGTGGCTATTACCTGCACAACCGCAGGTATCCTCGGGACCGGATCGCAATTAGCGTCAACGTAAACGGAGGGCAGAATGGTGAGTGGGGAGGCGTGTGGCAGGAGCATCGCGCACACAACTGGCAGTCTGAGCATCGCGACTGGCAGCAACGCGGCGGCTACAACGGCTACCAGATTCCCGAGGGCAGTTATCGCGGGTACTTTGGTCCAGATCACACATTCCGCATGAGTAGCTATCCTGTGTCGATGGTTGGCGGCTATCCCCGCTTCCAGTACGGTGGCTTCTCCTTCAGTGTCGTTGACCCGTGGCCGGAATACTGGTCAGACAACTGGTACGACAACGATGATGTCTACATCGATTACTCCGGGGACGGCTATTACTTGTACAACCGTAGCTATCCTCAGGATCGAATCGCCATAAACGCCTACGCGAACTAAGGATTCATCGAGCGCGAAACCATCGAAACAGCCCAGCTGTGAATGCAAATCACACTGGGCTGTGAATGGCCGAGAAACAAAAACACGTCCCGGATCAGCGTCTACGCGTAGCGCCTTTATCAGGTTTTGGGCGGCCCTCGGGTCTCCGCTGCGGCGGTAACTGATGAGTTTCGCGCTGCACAGTTCGGAAGCGAACAGTATAATTCCGGAATGGTGCTAACTGTTCTTTGCAGTCCTGCTGACTGCGCTGGGCCTTATGAAGGGGAAGGCGGTCAGCAAGTGCCACGCGGATTCGGCGGTTCTTCCCCCAGAGGGAGCTGGCAACTCATATCCGCGTACGTGTTACGCCAGGAGGTGAACACCTGGTACCTGGCGCTTATCGGCTGGATCGGGACGCTGCTCGTTGGCTCGCAGATGATAAAGCTCATTATCAAAGGCATGGAGCTAATTTATGGTGACCACGCCACACACTCCTTTCTCGGCCGCCAGATTCGTGGTTTGCTCTTGTTTTCATTTGCGAGTGTGGCATGGCTCGTTGCCGTTTCGCTGAGCGTCTTCGGTCGGCCAATCGAGCAGTGGATTACTTCCGAATTTGGTAACTCTTCGCTGGTTCGCAACTTTTTGATCGTCACACTTCCAGTCTTGGCGATGATTCTGGCAATGTTTGTGCTGGCCTTGATCTATCGTGTTGCGCGACCAGTTACAACAACCTGGAGGTCCGTTCTGCCCGGCGCGACCGCCGCAACAATTCTGTGGTGGGGCGTCAATTCGCTATTTGGAATTTACGTTCGGAAGATCCAATTTGGGCCTGTCTACGGCGGCTTGGCCGCGGCGATCGGCTTGATGGCGTGGATGGAGATCTCTGCAATGCTAGTCTTTGTTGGTGCGGCTTGGAACTCAGAAAGCGCTACTCGGACGATCCTCTCCCAGCCTTCCGACCTGGTGGGAAACTTCGACTTGAACGCGAACGCCGCTACGATTCTGAAATCCTTGCGCGTACTCCCTAACCACAGAAGGCAATCCCAGTTCGTCGATTAGTGGCGGGTGAAAGAGATAGGAGAGGTTTCGTATGTCGGCCGTGACGGCATTTACCAGTTCCAGGCAATCCTCAAATGCGGATAAGTGCGCGGCAGACGACTCCCTCTGCAAGCGGTTAAGAATCATAGTTAAGGCCGCCAACGCCTGACCCATCGAGTCGTGAAGTTCGCGGGCAATGCGTCTTCGCTCCCCTTCCTGAACCTTAATTAGTCGACTGGAAAGAGTCTGCAATGATTTGTTGGCTTGTGCTAATTCCGCGGTCCGTTCTTCAACTCGCTTCTCCAGTTCCTGGGTCCTCCGGAGTTCTTCATCCGCCTGTTTACGGTCTCTGAGGTCTTGGCTAATTCCAAAAGTCCCGAGCGAGTACGTGAACGCAACCCCTCGGCAGACGCCACCTGGATATTGCTGATCATATTTCTTCAACCCTCCCTTTCGCTGAATTCGTCTCACACGGCACTTGTTCCGCGTTAAAATTTCGGCGCTTCCTGCACCAACTTCCTCGCATATAGCGAAAGCGGCCGCTCGTGCAAGATACGTTCCGTCGCTTCGACGCGCACTTCTCGATGGAAGAGGTCGGAGAGAATGGAGTCAGTCAAAAGGTTGCAGATCGACATCAGAATGATGCCTTGGTGGTGCGCCATCCAAGTGTGCACGATTTCGAAGTGTCCTTGTTTGCAACCCGCCGCGGATCTGTATTCCACCGACTCGTAGAAACCGAATTTGCCGAGCCATCCACGGTCACTCATTGCCCGCAGGTTCTGCAGGGCGTGGAGAGGATGAAACATCAACGCGAGAGCACAAGCATATGGTGTAATGACGATCCGTTTCGGCAGGTTCGCCTTCATCGCCAATTGCGGTACACCGAACGCATGATACTCGTTGGGCTCAGAATCATTCTGTGCGCTACATGCGCCTTCGGAAATCCCCCAGGGGATTCGGTGCGAGGCCACATAGGCACGCTGGGCGTCTATGACGCCTCGCGCGCTGTTTTCCAGCAGAGTCTCTCGAAAATGCTTCAGCCAGAGTGCGGGCATTAGATATTCGAACATGGTGCCCGTCCAGGAAACCAGAACATCACGCTTGGCATAACGCCTGTGCGTTCGCCCCATGCGGAACCAGGCGTCCTGAGGAATCTCATTCTTCGCTATGCCGACAAACACGGCGCTGCGCGCCTCTGACGCCAACAAATCGTACGAACTTTTCAAGAGGCGGTTCTCCGCCAAATCGTACCCGACCGACAAAGCCTTGCGATCTTTGTCGTACAGCATCCCAAAATCCATCTGTGCAACCAAAGATTCGGAGTCCGCAGCGAGACACCCCAGCCTCGCGCGGAGCTGTTCGAGTTTGGTCGTGCAGCGAGGCAGTTCCCTTTGCAGGTCCGCAACTTCCGGAACCTCGAGAGTATTCCGAATCTGGTCGAAAACCGCTGGCAAGGAGTCTGCGGTGAGTCCTCTAAGGAACTCCTGCTCGAACAGCTCCGGCATTGAGTTCCGCGCAGCAGCAAATTGCGGCAAGACCCATGGCGTGAAGGATTCCACTATCCACATATAGTCCATTAACTTTTCTTGTGTTTCCGCCAGCCACCAGGCCGCATCACGGTTTCCGGATGACGCGAGCGTACCGCCGTTGGCCGCAAGCAAAGCATGTAGTCTTGGCGCTGCATTGCACCACAAGAGAAGATCCGCTGCGATGCTCTGGGCTTCCTTGCGGACGCTCTCCGCGACCGCAAGGCGCTCGTTTGAGTAACCCTCGATCTTCATTGCTTCAATAGCCAGATCCAGGTGGTCAACGATGCACACAAACAGTCGGGAGTCAAAGAGCGGATGATTCATGGCTGCCAGAGCCCCTTGCTTCAGGGTCCACAGGCAGCAGGCAAGATTGCCGTTGTCCACACTGGAGATGAACAACGGCGGCAGCGGTTGGAGCGTTTTTGAATCGTACCAATTCACCAATTGCCCGCGGACCTGGGGCAATCGTTTGGTCGCCGCCAGCGTGTTTTCAGCAAGGATTGCAAAATGCGCGACAGTCAGCATGCCGAGTTGATGCGCAGCCAGTTGCGAAGTAAACAGTAATCCGAGGTTCGTGGTTGAAAGGCGATGGGCTATGCGATGCTCTGTTCCTTGGATATTGTCCGGAATGAACCAATTTTCTTCCGCGTTGGAGAATTGCCGGAAGAAGCGCCACGTCTTCAAGGCAGCCTGACGCGCGTATTTTTCATCATCGGCCGTCAAAATAGTCTGAACAGAGCGCACCGGGCGATCCAGCCACTTTGTGGCAGGCTTCGAAAGCAGCCAAAGCAGCAAGATTGGAGACGCCACAGTAAGAGCCTCCGGGCGGAAGACTGCCAGGGCCATACCGATGAGAACTGCAAGTAGTGGCGTTAAATTGAGATAGATATCCACTGGAGTCTTGGGACGATTTTCCATCTCCGACTGCGCGGCCGTTTCCCATTCGAGTAGCTTGCGGCGCGTTACCGTCAGACGGAAGACGGTGCGGATGATGGCATCGAGCGTAACCAGCGCCTGGTGCGGCAAAAACGCAAGGTAGAACAGCACATTGACTTGAGTAGTTACGAACTCGCTCATCCCTTGCTCAAGAGCGCCGGCCCTGTGGGTCCACTTCCACCGGCGCACCAAGGCAAGCAAGCCCTGCACGTAGCTTGGGATGAGTAAAAGAGCCATGGCGGCTAAGGTCCAACGCACAGGCGATCCGGGCAGAAACCAGCACGCCAGAAAGAGGATGAACGTGGTTGCCTCGATCACGCTGCGCCTCAGATTGTCCAGAAGTTTCCACCGCGAAAGAATACTCAGCGGATTCGGGACTTGCTCGCCATTTGCGTCCGGAACGCGTCCGGACACCCACTTCAGAATCTGCCAATCGCCGCGAATCCAACGATGCTTCCGCCGGCTATGCGCGCCGAAGTGAGAAGGATAGTCGTCGACAATTTCGGTCTCGCTGTCCAGGCCGGTTCTGGCGTAGGCGCCTTCGATAAGGTCGTGACTTAGGATCGCATTCGACGGGAAGCGATTAGCAAGTACCTCGCGAAAAACATCGACCTCGTAGATTCCCTTGCCGGTGAAAATTCCTTCGCCGAACAAATCCTGATAGATATCCGAAACGGCTTGCGTGTAAGTGTCAAGGCCGGTCTGCCCGGAAAAGAAGTGGGCCAGTCGCGAGCGATTCACGGATTGTACGCTAATGCCGACACGAGGTTGGAGGATGCCATAACCGTCTTTGACGGTTTTCGAGATGGGATCGATGAGTGCCTGGTTCAGAGGATGAGCCATCGCACCGATCAGGCGCGCTGCGGAACCCCGGGGCAACTGGGTGTCGGAATCCAGCGTAATCACGAAGCGGACGCGGCGCAGACACTCTATTTTTCCCACTTTGATTGGAAACCGATCTTTGCCGTCGCGTAGCAGTTCGTTGAAATCGAGCAGCTTTCCCCGCTTTCGCTCCCAGCCCATCCAGGTATTTTCTGTCTCGTTGAACGAGCGGTTGCGGTGCAGGTGGAAAAATCGGGAAGTGCCGGCCTCGTCGTATTTCTTGTTGAGTTGTTCAATCGTCCGGGAACACATCGCCGCGAGTTCATCTTTTTCGTCGAACGCCTTATCGGAGTCTGGGGAGTCGGTGAGAAGCGCAAAGTAGAGATGCGGATCCACATTCCCAAGGTAACGAATCTCGAGCGCGCGAACGAGACGTTGCACCTGCTCTTTGCAGACCAGCAGCGTCGGGACCGCGACCACCGTCGCACAGTCTTCCGGAATAGAGCCGTCAAAATCCAATCTGGGAAGGGCACGTGGCGGCAGCAGGAACAGCAGGAACTGATTGATCGTCTCAATGGCCGCTTCGCTGGTTGGCAAAAGAAACAACAGAGCGGCGGCCACGAACGGAACCCCTACCTTTATTCCGCTCAGCAGGAATAACATGATCCCGAAAATGCAGAATTCCACGCCTAGGAAATAAAAAAGTTCAGGAGCTTCCATGAGAATTCCACGAATCAATTCCTTGCCATGCGCGGTGTACGCAATTTCCCGCTCGAGCAGGATGCGACCTCGACCGACTAGGTAGTAGCCGACGTGCCCGTAACGCATTGAATTGCGCGAACCTGCCGAGAACCGCCGCAAACCTTGTTGCGCCATGTTTATCGCATGGCGCGCGATGTCCTGTTCCGACGTCTCGGAGAACCGTGCCAGCTCTTGAATCGCTTGGCGATAGCTTTCGCAACTCTGAGACTCCATCCGTCCGTAGGCGCCCGCAGGGTCTTCGCAGAGTATTTTTTCTGTAATGCTCAAGGGGAGGAACAGCGACTTCCATTCGACGGCGCCCAGACGGTGCAACGAACGGCACAAGGCGCCCAACCGCTGCCGGGTCTGCGGTTTGACCTCTGCCTGCGCATCTTCTATTGTGGCCGAAAGTTCGAGCAGCAGTTGCAGTTGCAGCATTGGGCTGATAAGCCAGATCTCCACGATCTCGAACACCTTTTCTTCTTGTACGTTCTTCAGGTAAGCGAGGCAGCTATCCACGGTAAATTCATAATCGACAGCTGAAAGATAGGCCTTCGCTGCGAGATAGGATCTCGGAAGATTGCCTTCGGGGGCTGCGACTTGGGGCACGTAGGACTGGCCGCCCAGGGTATCCTCTACATTCAAAACGATCGACTGAAGATGAAATCGGCTGGATAGTAGTTCCTCCCGAACGGCTTCGGGTATTTCCTGATCACGGCGCCGGGTTTTGCCTTGGCCGTACGCAAGTTCGAGATTCTTCTTCGCTTTCTTGAATTCCCGAAGCAGTCGTGGCCATCCAGAACCCCTGCCCGCCAGGGTCCAGGAACACGCCTGCGCGTGCGCGTCCTCGGCTAGGCGTGCATGATCCGTGACCGTAAGCTCGTCTTGCAAAGCCTGCTCGCGCGTCTCGGCAGGAATAGCCCCCCTTTGCTGTTCCCCGGGAATGAGGTCCACGGTTAGCTTTGGCGTTGCAGCCATGCCTTTGTCCTTTACCTGTAGTTCGCGGCCTGCATGTCAAACATCTCCGCATACCGGCCGCCCTGTGTGACCAACTGTTCATGCCTGCCCTGTTCCGAAATCTGACCTTTTTCAAGGACAATAATCCGGTCGGCCATCCTCACGGTGGAAAACCGATGGGAGATCAGTACGGACAGCTTGCCCTCCGTCAGTTCGGCAAAGCGCCGGAACACTTCATGCTCGGATCGTGCGTCCAGAGAGGCGGTGGGCTCGTCGAGAATTAGCACTTGTGCGTCACGAAGGTACGCGCGCGCCAACGCCACCTTCTGCCATTCGCCTCCGGAAAGGTCCACGCCGCCTTCAAAACGCCGCCCAAGCATTTGCTCATACCCCCCATGAAGCTTGCGAATCACGTCTTCGGCCATGCTTTTGCGTGCGGCCATAACGATGCTGGGAAGATTCCCTGTTTCGGTGATGCGTCCAATGGCGATATTCTCTCGAGCCGTCATGTCATAGCGCATGAAATCCTGAAAGATGACCGCAACCTGGCTTGTGTAATCCTCTAAATTGTATTCACGGAGATCGACGCCATCGAGTTCGATCACGCCCTCGATTGGATCGTAGAGGCGCGTCAGCAATTTAACGATGGTGGTCTTGCCTTCGCCGTTTTCGCCAATCAATGCTATGCGTTCTCCCTGATCCAAGCGCAGATTGAGATTTTTCAGCACCAGACGCGACGTTCCGGGATAGGCGAAGGAAACGTTTCGGAATTCGATACCCGCCCGGATGGGGCGTGGGCAGGGCAAGCCGTTTTCCTTTGAACGAACCGTCGGGCGCAATCCGAGGAAACTCAGCAGGTCGCTGAGGAACAAAGATTGGTCCGCGATGCTAGAGAAAGTGGAGAATATGGACTGCAAATTTGCACTCGCGCCTGCGATGGCTCCGGCGAGGAATTGCAGCGTACCGACCGACAAGCGGCCAGCCAAGGTTTGATAGATGATGTAGACATAGCCACCGTAGTAGCCGAAGGTAGCTAATAAGGTCAGAAAGGAACTAGCTAAGAAGCGCCGTTTGGCAAGGCTGACACTCTCGACGTAGATTTGGTCGGAGAGGTTGGCGAAGCGGTCGGTTAAGTGGCGGTTTAGCCCGAAAACTTTTAGTTCTTTTGCGCTTTCCTTACTGACACCCAGATATCGCAGGTAGTCCATTTGCCGCTTTACGGGGGTTTGCCGGAACGCCTGGCTATAGCCAAGAAATGCGAAGTGACTCTCCCCTATAAATGCGGGAACGACGCAGACAATCAGTAGAACGAAGAGCCATGGCGAGAACCAGACGATGCCCGCCGCCAAAGAGATGGTCGCGATCACCTGTTGTAGCAATCGACCCATCTGCTGGATCATGCCCAGGCGATCAGTTGCCTGAACGCGGGCGCGCTCCAATTTGTCCTGGAAGCTGGGATCCTCGTAGGTGGCCAGGTCGAGCGAAGACGCGTGCTTCATGATGCGCACACTGATGTACTTTACGTATTTGTCAGCCAGGAGCGTATCTGCAAAGTCTGTCGCTCGGTTGAGGAGGGTGCTGATACCGGCGATGGCAAATTCTAGGCTGACCCACCACCAAAAGTGAGGGTGAAGATTGTGCGCAGGGGAAAGATAGCCGACGATCGAATCTAAAATGATGCGTGCGACAGCCAGAAGAGCCACGGGGCTGAGCGCGGTCATCAGGCGGAGGATTAAGCCCCACAACACGACACTGGGCCCCGATTCCCACACAATCCCCATGATCGCCGGCACATTGCGCAACGCGTTTAATCGTTTCGCCCAAGCTTCCTGGAACTTAGGACGAGTCGCTGGACTTGCTGTCTCCATCAGTTTGCCGGACCCTGCCGGTGGCGCACGCTTTTGAGCACAATCTAACGACGCACTATGGCAAGGTTACAGGAACATGAAACCGCCGGGCGAACAATACGATGTTAACCCTTCGCGCGAAACTTGCTCGCCAACCCAAACAGTGCCAGTCCCGCGAAAACCACCACCGCAACCGAACAGAACGTTCGCGCGAGCACAGAAATCGCGCTGGTTATGAACAATTGCGTCAGCCCCAGCAGCCCCAGAGCAATGACCGCAGCCGCCACTAGATGTCGCATCGACAGTTGTCGCACCGACATACTTCCTCTCACCAGCCTTCAAGAAATCCTCACCGCCTTGAAACTCCCGTACTTAGCTGCAAAGTTTGCGATCTTCCCGCACAAGATTTTGAATAACAAGTGCAAATTATTCATCTCGTGTAACTTAACCGACTTTATCGTTGCGCGCTGTTCCATTTCGCACATCGCCGAGAGATTTCGGCGCCGACCTCTTTTCGCGCGCTTTGCACACCTGTCCCAGGCGAATTGTTATTTCGGGTAACCGCAGGGCACGTAATATTGTTACGTCCTAAACACCCAGCCGATTCGCCCCTATGTTCATCCTCTCAATGTCGCTGATTTCAAAGGCATTCGCACCGGATAACATGGGAAGACCAAGGGCCAGTGAGGATCTGAAGCTAAATGCCCCAGTCCTTCCATCAGATTAAAGAATCATGCATCGACCTGCGGTGCCTTCGATTCCAGACGCACCGGGCCAAACTTTAATAACCCTCCCGCACGTTGCTGCCTTCATGCGCCAGAGTCATTTTCATTGGCTCGGAACCTGTATACAAGTGAACAGACATGCGCTCGCACAAAGTCTAGTATCGGCTTGCCGTAAAAGGACTGGTTTGTTCCCCGCAAGCTTGTTCGCAAGCTCCTCTCAAGCGCCAAGGATATCGAACGACAACTTAGGAAGCCACTCGGGCTCGACATGTAGCCCAGCTGACTTGGTTAGAAGTGTCTCTTAACACAGTGGAAAGGAACAGAGACTATGCCTCTCATTCAAATTCTGTTGGCCCTGATCGTCGTGGGCGTCCTCCTGTGGTTGGTGAACCGCTTTGTCCCGATGGAAGGCAGCATCAAGTCGATCTTGAATGCCGTGGTGGTAATCGGCGTGGTGTTGTGGCGCTTGAACATTTTTGGGCTATTTCACTCCCTCGCGCGCATCCGCATCGGGACATAGCCAGAAGCGATGAGCAGCTCAGTTAAGGCTGCGTTTCGAGGAACAGAACTAACGATCGGCAAGATGTTTCGCGTCAGATACGCAAGATGACGCGCGGGCGATACGCGGTAATGGAGAATCATCATGAAACCAATTAGAGTTGTCAGTACGACGGCGCTGTTTCTGCTTCTGGGATTTTCGATTCCCACTGAAGCAGGCCAGGACCAACAAGAGAAACCGCAAAAGCAGGAACAACCTGCTAAGCCCGAAAAGCAGCAACAGACGAAGCCTGCTACGCAACCGAAACAGGAACAACAACCAAAGCCCGAACACCAC
>Ga0210406_10008052_pt1 | contig 10594 bp, 8 predicted proteins | sample IncBWC30MmetaG_FD_155454 | JGI IMG/M metagenome (GOLD analysis project Ga0210406, IMG submission 155454) | Forest soil microbial communities from Barre Woods Harvard Forest LTER site, Petersham, Massachusetts, United States - Inc-BW-C-30-M | ecosystem: Environmental > Terrestrial > Soil >... | reverse complement strand
CTGAAGGACCGGCTGTACACGAAGGCGGCGAACAACAAGTCGCGGCGCTCGGGGCAGACGGCTGTATGGAAAATCACCGGGGCCCTGGTGCGCCTGCTTGCTCCAACATTGGTTTTTACGGCGGAGGAGGTGTGGAAATTCCTGCCGCATGGCGACGGAGAACCCGGCAGCGTGCACATCGCGCTCTTCCCGGAAGAGGCTGGGTTGCGGACGGGCATCGCGCCGGAAAAGGCCAACACGTGGGAGTTGCTTGCAAAAGTGCGCGGCGAAGTGCTGAAGGCGCTGGAAGTTGCGCGCAACGAAAAGAAGCTCATCAACTCCGGGCTGGAAGCGAAAGTGCTCTTGAACGCCGACCTGGAGCTGAAGGCTAAATTGAAGCAGTATCTCCCTCAATTGCCGGGGCTGTTCATCGTTTCGCAGGTCGAACTTTTGAGCGCCGGCTCGGGCGAGTTCCGTTCCGAGGTTGTGCCGGGACTTGAGGTCAGCGTGCAGCGCGCGGACGGCAAGAAGTGTGACCGGTGCTGGAATTATTCTGTTCACGTCGGGGAGAATTTGCGTTACCCGACAGTTTGCGAGCGCTGCAGCCAGGCCATCGCCGAAATCGAGGCAGGAGGTCCTGATGCGGATGCCGTTGCCACATCGCGGTAGGCAATTTTCCGCTTCCTCCAACTCATGATTATTCCTGGGCGTATCCGGTGGCTTTGGCTGACGCTGATCGTGGTGCTGCTGGACCGGGCGACGAAGGCGTGGATTGAGTCGCGTCCGCTGACCTATTTCCCCCATGTGGTGATTCCCAACTGGTTCAGCATCATCCTTTCGCGGAATCCGGGAATCGCGTTCAGCTTTTTTTCAAACAGTTCCAGCATCTGGACTCGGGTAATTTTGATTGTGGGCTCGGTGTTAATCATCGGATTGATTGCCTGGCTGCTGGTGGCGGGACGCGACGCGAGCGCCATCAACGCGGCGGGACTTGCGCTCTTGCTCGGCGGGGCGGCGGGAAACCTGACCGATCGAATCGTGCACGGCGCGGTTACGGATTTTCTGGAGGTCTGGGTGCGTTTCATGCCGTTTTCCTTGTTCAATCCGTGGCCGACTTTCAACATTGCCGACGCCGGTGTGACTATCGGCGCGCTGCTGCTGCTTTACGACGTGATTTTCCATCCGCAGCAGGCGAAACAAAGCTAAGCGCTAACTCAGTTGGTTCGTCCTGTAGCTCAGGCCTTCAGGCCTGAGGGTTTTCGAGGCAAAGGCAACACCTTGCCCGTCCTTGGGAAGGCCTCGCCCCTGAAGGGGTGAGCTACAGGAATGTTGTACCCGCCGAAGCTATTTGTGCGATGGCTTGCGGCCATTGAGTTGTACACTCTTCGCTTGATGCCAGCGTCCCCACTGAAATTCGTCGTCTCACCGGAAGAAGCCGGGCTTCGGCTGGATCGGTTCGTTTCTTCGCATAGCGCGGAGTTATCGCGCACGCGGGTGCAGGAATTGATCGAGGCGGGGCTGGTCGTCTTGAACGGAAAGCCCGCGAAAGACTCGCACAAGGTCCACGTTGATGACGTTGTTGAGGTAACGCCCACGCCGCGTCCGGCGATGAAGGCTGAGGCCGAACAGATCCCGCTGGACATTCTTTATGAGGATGACGACCTGATCGCGGTGAACAAAGCGGCGGGGATGACCGTCCACGCGGGGGCGGGGAATTCGCGCGGGACGTTGGTCAACGCGCTTCTTGGGCGCGGGCAAGCTCTCTCGCAGGGCGGCGATCCGCTTCGCCCGGGGATCGTGCACCGTATTGACAAGGAAACTTCGGGAATCCTGCTGGTCGCCAAGAACGATTTCGCTCACGCCAGGCTGGCCGACAGCTTCCGCGAGCGCACCATTCAAAAAACGTATCTCGCCCTGGTGCAGGGCATTCTTACGGAAGAGCGCGGGCGAATCGAACTGCCCATCGCGCGCGATCCCGTTCGCCGCAATCGCATGACGGCAAAGCGCGCGGCATCGCTGCCGAACGCGCGAGAGGCGCGCACGGACTGGCGCGTCCTGGCGCGGATTGATTCGGCCACGCTGGTGGAAGTGCAGCTCCACACGGGGCGCACGCACCAGATCCGCGTCCATTTTTCTGCGCTGCGGCATCCCGTCGTGGGCGACACGCTTTATGGCGCATCCGTCCAGTTGCCAGTGGGAGGCAGTTCGTTGCCCGCGCTCGGCCGGAATTTTCTGCATGCGGCTAAACTCGGATTTCAGCAGCCGCGTTCCCGTGAACCGATTCAGCTCACGGCGCCGCTGCCTGCAGAACTTCGCGGCTATCTGGCGAAACTTGCGGCGGCTGCGGGCGAGTCCCCGGCGCGGATTGACGCTGCACTGAAAGGGTTCCTATAATCGTTGAACATGCGACTTCGCTTCCTCGGGTTTCTTTCAGCTATCGGTTTTTTGGGCAGCGCGCTTTTATTGGCCCAGCAGCAGAATCCTTCGAACCCGCCGGCAGCTCCCCCGCCAACGCAAGAGCCGGTCCAGAAGAGCGAGACGAAGATCACCACGACGGTGAGCCTGGTCGACGTGCTCTTCACGGTCCTCGATCGGCGCAACAAGCTCGTACCCTCTCTCGAGAAGCCGGACTTCAAGATTCTGGACGACAACGTTTCCCAGGACATTCGCTACTTCAGCAGGCAGTCGGATCTTCCCTTGCGCATCGGCATGTTGCTGGACACCTCCAACAGCATTCGCGATCGCATCAAGTTCGAGCAGGACGCCGCGAACAATTTTCTCTTCAGCGTGCTGCGCCGCGGCAAGGATGAGGCGTTCGTGATGACCTTTGACGACGAGCCGCAAGTCGTCCAGGCATTCACACCCGACACCGGCAAATTGCGCGACCAGATTCTGCGCATGCGCGCAGGAGGCGGCACCGCCGTCTATGACGCCATTTATCAGGCCTGCGTGCAGGAGCTCAGCCACCCGCCGCGTCCGCCGGGCGACCAGCCCGATGTGGTTCGCCGCGTGATGATCCTGATCAGCGATGGCGAGGACAATCTTTCGACCCACACGCGCGCGGAAGCCATCGAAATGGCGCAGCGGAGCAGCGTGGTCATTTACACGATCAGCACCAGCACGCAATGGGTGACGCTGGACGATCCGGGCAAGGTACGAAGCGGGAACCGCAAGTATCACCTGACCGACGGCGACAAAATCCTGCAGGCACTGGCAGAAGAAACCGGCGGCCGCGCTTTCTATCCGTATCACGTGGACGATCTCGACCAGTCGTTTCAGGATATCGGCGACGAACTGCGCAACCAGTATTCGATCGCTTACAACCCTTCGACGCATGCCCTCGATGGCAGGTACCACAGGATCAGGATCGACGTGCCGGAGCACAAGGGCTACCAGGTGCGCGCACGCAAGGGGTATTTTGCCCGCACCAACCTGGACATTGCCAAACCCGCCGGGTCGGTGAAGTAGTTCGCGGTTTTCCTGAGATTTTCTTGACTGGTTGGTGCGGGCGCGAAACGCTCCTACTTGCTGGTGTCTTTCAGGAGCACCACATCCGATTCCGATTCGCCGCGTTCGATCGCTATTTGTGAGCCGTCAGGCGAAAAGTGGAAGCGGAAAATTTTGTCGCTGGTGAAATGGGTAAGCGGCTTGGCGGCGGAGCCGTCCAGAGGTTGCGCCCAGAGATTGTCCACGCCTTTTTCCCGCACGATATAGACAACCGCCTTGCCGTCGGGCGAGAACGCCAGTCCCTCCTCAAGCGCGCGCTGATCCATGTCGTGATACGCCATGTGATGGGCTTCCGTCGAATCCAGCCGCAACATCAGCTTGTGATCCAGTTCGCGAACTTCGAGCGAAGCCACTTGTTTACCGTCGGGAGAGAGTGAGTAATCTCCAAGCGAGAAGTTGACGATGGTGACTGGCGATCCACCATCGATGGAAACGCGCTTCAGGTAGTGGTTGTCGTTGTTGTCCACGTAGTAGACCCAGCGGCCGTCTTTGGAACACGTCGGATTGTGTTCGCTTAGCCCCGAAGTTAATGGGCGTTGGTCGCTGCCATCCATATTCATTCTCCACAGGTTTGAGGAAGCGGCGCTTGTGCGCGCGAGTTGCCGGAAAACCAGGTAGCGGCCGTCGCCGCAGGCGGAAACCTGGTCCGCGATATGTTTGTTGTCCGAGAAAATGGTTTTTTCCGCGCCGTTCGGGCTGACGAACTTGATCTCTCCAGACTGTGGCAAAACGAGTTTCCCATCCGTGGTCCAATCCCAGCGCCAGATCGGGAGGCGCGACCCCAGCGGCACCACGGTCAATTTATCCGGATCGGCGGCGGGGGCGACGCCGAGGTCAAAGCGGAGGCGGCTCTGGATCGCAGCCAGCGTCTTGCCGTCCTTCGAGATGGTTTGCTCGCCGTAGTTGTTGGTGTCGGCGGTTAGCTCGCGGAACTCCCCGCCCGGATAATTCACAAAACCCAAGTGGGTCTGCAAATGACCGCTGCCAAGTTGAGAGCTGTTGACGATCAAGCCTGAGCCATCAGGCAGCCAGGTGGGCACATAGAAAATGTGTTCAGCAGAGGCTGCCACGGTTTGCGCCTTGCCGTCGGCGGTATTCACGGCGGAAAAGCCCCCAATAGCGTCGCTCGTCGGCTGAACGATCGGAATCAGAATAATCTTGCCGTCGGGAGACCAGGCGGGAACATAACTGTCACTTTTGAGTTCCTGGCCACTGAAGATGGGCCGCTCGATGGTTCCGTCGTTCTTGGCCAGGAGCAAATCCCACTTCGGGGAATCGTGCATTTGGCGGAGAAACGCAAAATGTGCTCCATCAGGGGCAAAGGTGATGGGGCTGTCAACGTCTTTGATGAGCACTTTCGGAGTGCCGCCCAGCACGGAGGCACGATAGAGCACGGACATGCTCTCTTCTGCCTCTTCGCGCCTGAGAAAATAAATGTAATTGCCGTCCGGTGAAAATCGCAGGCTTTCATAGAGCGCCGCCGCCGGCTCAACCACCTCTTTATTTGTCTCGGTCGGAATGTGATGCAGCCACAAGGACTGCATTCCTTTTTCCTCCAGCGCTTGCAGCAGGTATTTCCCGTCGGGCGAGATCGCGGCCTCGGAGATGTGCCCGTTGTTCGAGATATTTTCGATGGTGAATTTCTCGAAGGGAACATGTTTGCCCTTCTGCACAAACGTGTAGGCGCCGTAGGCCGCGGCCGCCGCCAGCACCGCAACCAGCGCGAGAATTACACCGGTGCCCAGTTTGTTCTGGTTCGCGGCTTCGACCAGGACGGTGCTGCTGATCGGCTTGTGGATGGAACCGGAGGATTTTGTGGCGGCCTGGGCGGCGGTAACACTCGCGCGGCTCGCGGCGACGCTTGAATCCGATGGGGGGCGGCCTGGTTCGAGTTCGCGCAGCAGGCGTTTCAGGTCGGCGCGCAATTCCGCGGCCACCTGGTAGCGCATTTCGCGGTCTTTTTCCAAAAGCTTGTTGATGATGCGTTCGAGTTCCGGCGGGATGTCGCTGTTGAAATGGACGGGTGAAACCGGCGCGGCGTGAAGGATGTTGGCGAAGATCACGGCGCTGGTGGAACCCTGGAACGGATGCCGGCCGGTCACCATTCCATACATCACCGACCCGAGAGAAAAAAGATCGGTGCGGGCGTCAAGCGCCTCGCCGCGGGCCTGCTCCGGCGACATGTAGACCACGGTGCCCACGGTGGTTCCGACGCTTGTCTGGAATACGGTTTCCGAATCTGCGAGCGTGTCTCCGGAAGGACCGCCCTCTGCCTCTATCAGCTTGGCCAACCCGAAATCGAGAATTTTGGTGGCGCCGCGGCTGGTGAGGAAAATGTTGCCGGGCTTGATGTCGCGGTGGACGATCCCTTTTTTGTGGGCGGCATCGAGCGCGTCGGCGATTTCGACGCAAACTTCCACGCAGTGCGAGATGGGCATCGTTCCCCGGACCAGCACTTTGTCCAGGGATTCGCCTTCGAGAAGTTCCATGGCGATGAAGGTGCGGCCGTCGCACTCTTCGATCGCATGAACGGTGCAGATGCCGGGGTGATTGAGGGCCGAAGCCGACCGCGCTTCGCGGAGAAAGCGGTCGATGGAGCCGGCATCGTGCACGGTGCTCTCTTTCAAGAATTTCAGGGCAACGCGCCGGCCCAGCTTGGTGTCTTCGGCTTCGTAGACCAATCCCATCCCGCCCGCTCCCAATTTGCGGACGATACGATAGTGGGCGATTTTGTCCTTGTTCATTTGGGGTAGTTGGCGGTGATTCTCGACCGCTCTGAGATGTTAGCCAAGCGGTTGCTTATGGTCAATCAGAGAGAGCGGCAGGGAGTTTCCTGAAGGCGTCCCGGGAACGCCATCTCCTGATTGGCGCTGAGAACAAACGCGGCAGTTCAGTAGCGGCCACTTTCAAGTGGCCGCGAAGCCGTTGAGCAGAATCTTTGGGATTGATCAGCCTAGCCTTTTGGTGCGTAGTAGCCCTTGCGCGCGAGCACTTTCAGGTCGTGATTGTCCACGTCCAGCTTGATTTTCCTGAACCTGCCATCCCTGGAGGTGTTGGTGGGATAGTAGCCGAGCGTGTACTGGCTGCGTAGTTCCTCGGAGATCTGGTCGAAGGCTTCCTCGAGTTTTTTCTCGGAGTTGACGTAAATCACGCGTCCGCCCGTATCATCTGCCAGGCGGCGGGCGACTCCTCCATTCCCGCCGTATCGCGGGTCGGCAACCAGCAATACGTGGATCACCGTGTCGGTGCGCTGGGCGGACTCAATCGCTTCTTCCATTTTTACTTTGCTGCCTTCGTCTTGGGCATCGGTTACGATCACGATGGCCTTGCGTCCTGCTTCGCCGTTCAGCTTATCCCCGCACGCCAGGTAAATGGCGTCGTAGAGCGCGGTGCCGGTCATATTTCCTGAACCAATCGGGCCGGGGTTTCCCGCGATGTATCCTCCGCCGGGCGTATTAATTCTTGCTTTCCCGATCGCCCGGTCCAGAATCGAACGGTCATCGGTAAAATCGGAAAGCAGGTCCACATCCGTGTCGAAGGAGATGACCATGGCCTCGTCGCCCTTGCGCAGGACGCGGCGTAGGAATCTGCTCCCCGCGCCCTGAATGGCGCCGAGCATGTTCTGTTCGCTCCCGGAGGTGTCCAGCAAGAGTCCCAGGGTAATCGGCAGCATCATCTCTTTGGAGAAAAAGGCAATCTTCTCTTCGTGGCCATCCTCGGAAATCTTGAAATTGTCCTGTTTCAGGTCGGTGACCACGCGCTTGTTTTTGTCGCGCACCGTGGCGAACAGGTTCACCAGGCTTACCTCCGCCTTGATTGTCGGGGGGTTCTGGGTTTGCCCCTGTGGCACGGCCGGGGTCGCCAGAGTCAATGCCGCGCTGCAGGCCAGCGTCTGCACGGCCAGCCTGTTCCAAACTCGCATCTTCGCACTCACGGATTTCACTGTTTCCCGGTATCCTTAATTGAGGTTTTGGTACGGCGAGGGGCTGCTACTTACCACTGGCCCAGTGCCCCGCGCCTGGGGTAGCGTCAACTGTTACGATGCAACCAACGGGCCTGCGGGATGCGTCGAATGCTCGGCAGAACCTGAGATCACACTAACCTGGGAAAGTTTGGCCCGAACAATATGAATTGTCCACGAAAAAGCGCTTTTTTCGCTGCCGTATCCGTGCTTTGTCTGTCCGCCGCACCGCTCTTGGGGCAGGATCCGACGCCGCAAAAACCGGCTGCGCCGGCCTCCGCCCAGGAGCCCAAACCGGCCGACAAGCAGCAGGGTCCCGCGCCGATCCGAATCACCACGGAGACCGTTGTGGTTCCGGTCACAGTGAAAGACCGCAGCGGCAATCTGGTGCCAGACCTCCGAAGGGACGAATTTCGCATCTTTGAAGACAACATCGAGCAAGAGATCAGGATACTTTCCGTGGAGACCGTCCCGCTCTCGCTGGTGATCCTGATTGATAACGATCTGAAACGAAAAGACGAACAGCAGGTTGAGCCGAGCCTGGTTTCGATCGTCAGCGGGCTGAGCACCAGCGACGAGGCTTTCATCTGCCGCTTCGACCAGTTTTTCCACGAAGGGAAGGGCTTCACCCGGGACCAGGACAATCTCCTTACCCAACTCAAGCGTACCGAACTCTCTTCGGAACCCTCCGTGGCTCCTCCGGGCGGTCCTTTCAATGGACCCACCATCAATAACGCCCCAGCGCCGGGTGCGCCCCCGAATCCCGCCGGGCTCCAGGCGATCAAAGGCCAACCTACGAAGGCCCTCGACGATGCGATCTTCGGAGCGGCCGAGCTATTGAAGGATCGCGACACCCGGAAACGCCGTAAGGTCATCCTGCTGATTTCCGACGGGCAGAACGGCGCAAAGTTCAACACCCACAGCTACGACGAAACGCGCGCCGAGCTGCTGCGGCAGGGGATTACCGTCTACAGCGTGGCCACGGGTAGCTCCTATTTTGAGCGCAAGTTCAACCGGCTGGTCAACTATTCCCACGATACCGGGGGCGACATCTATTACGGGGCGAAGCAAAACGCCTTCTCGGAGTTCTACACCCGGATCACGGAAGAAGCGCGCAACCAATACACGCTGACCTACTCGCCAAAGGGCGACCGCAAGGTGGATTACCACTCCATAGAAGTGCGGGTCCGCCGCGACGGCCTGACGATTCTTGCGCGGCAGGGCTATTACGGCGGCACATTCACCGAATCCCCGAAATAGAAGCAATCTCATAAATGTTTCTGCAGGAGGTCGGGGCTTCAGCCCCGACGTAGAACGGATCGGGAATTTGGGCTTTCGTCCGCCTCAGGCGGATCCGCCGTTTTCTGGCGGAAGCCCCTGAAGAGAGCGTTCCAAGCACCCGCCATCTATTTAGGAGCAGGCTCCTAGTTTCCGTCAGAGCATTGCCTGCTTGACGCTAGTGACACGGCGGTACCGGTTTTTTTTGCCTCACGACGCGAAATTTTCTTGACACTTGCCGCGGGCACCCGTATACGAGTGGCAGTGGGAAGGACTGCCATTCGTGCGCATTCCTCACCCGAGCAACAACTGATTGAACGAGGGAAGGAGATTTTGCATGGCAAAGAAAGCCAAGAAGGCAGACAAGAAAGCTCCCAAGAAGGGCAAGTAATCCGGTCCCGTTTCCGAATTTCGTTTTGCAGAGGCGCCGCGGCCAGCCGCGGCGCTTTTTTTGTCCCGGCCGCTCTCCCTCTTCTTGGTAGCGCCGGCTTCCAGCCGGCCCGCCCGGTGGCACAGGCTTCAGCCTCTGCGATTTCTCCTCTTCCTTCTCTGTCATCCCGAATCCCCGCTTGGCCTGAGCGAATTTCGCGATGGGCGGTTTTGGCGGGGTGAGGGATCTGTTTTTCGTTCTTTGTCCACTCTTCCGCACGGATGTCAACAGAGCCACAGAAGTTCCAGAACGGAGCCGAAGGGGTCTACGCATCGCTCTTTCGAAACTTCTTTTTCATTTTGGGAAAACGCCCATTAGAATCTCAAACGCTAACCCCTTGCAATGCAACACATCCGCAAATCCATTCGAATGTTTCGTAACTATTGAATAAACCTTCAAGTAATACTTTAAATGTCGGCGCGCCGACATTTTCGCCCCTCCGTCACCCTCCACGTAATTTTATTTGTGGGTAAGACAAAGTTTTTCTCGTTCGCTAGACTAAGGGCTTGTGGCGATTGAGAATTTAATTGCCGGGGCACACAGCACCCGGCAAGGCTCCCGTCACCGTGACGATGCTGTTCTTTCTTCGTTTTTTCGCGCCTTCACGAAGTGCATCTTTAGCCCGACCAAACCTGCTCCGCCCAGAGCTGCACCAACCAGTACTAGAAAATAGCCAAAAATTTCGCCGTGGGGGACTTCCCTGTGAACTGCAAAGTGCTCTAGCAAGTAGCGAATTCCCCATACACCAAGATTCGCTATCACAAACATTCCCAGGAATCCGCCAAGAATGAAGATGAGGAGATTAACGGAGCTCAAGCGTAACCCAGGAATGTATGCTAGAAGCATCAGCCCAAGGATTGCAATACCGGAGCCATACATAAACAGAGCGTAGATCGCGAACATCAGAAGTATTCCTTGAGAAGCGGTAAATCGGCCTGGACTAAGTCAGCGCAGGTCGTACCTAGAGCAAGTCAAACCGATGGAGCATCAGGCACCGCCAGTCGCGCTGTCGACGGCATCAGTTTACCTCACTGGGCAAGAACATGGGGTAGGCGGGTGACGCACCGTTGAAGCGCTAAGTCAAAATTGGGTGCCGCACCCTTGGTTTTCAAGGGTGCGGGTTTTGACTTTTCTTTTTCCCCGCATTGGGGTTCCGTATCCGCGTCGCCCGATGGCCTCGACTGGATTGGCTCGGTCTTAACCGCCGCCGAGGGATTCCTCGTGGGCGGGGCAGATGGGCTTATAGGCGCAGCCACGACAGAAGAAGCCGGGTTTTGCGGGAAAATTTCCGGCGCGGATGTCGGCGGCGGTTTCCTGGACGGTACCTTCGGCCTCAGCGATCTGTTTGGCGTCGCGCGACGTTTCCTGGCGCTGGTTGTTCTGCAAATAGTGAAAGACGAGGCGGGCCGGATTCCATTCGAAGATTTCTTTTGCAGCGA
>Ga0210406_10008051_pt1 | contig 10595 bp, 9 predicted proteins | sample IncBWC30MmetaG_FD_155454 | JGI IMG/M metagenome (GOLD analysis project Ga0210406, IMG submission 155454) | Forest soil microbial communities from Barre Woods Harvard Forest LTER site, Petersham, Massachusetts, United States - Inc-BW-C-30-M | ecosystem: Environmental > Terrestrial > Soil >... | reverse complement strand
CGAGATGCAGTCTGCCGCCTGTGCCGCCGGGAAGGGCAGAAACTGTTTTTGAAGGGGCTGCGGTGCTTCACGGAGAAGTGCGCGATTGAGAAGCGCAACTTTGTTCCGGGACAGCACGGACAGTCGCGGCGCCCCAAGGTCGCAGGTTACGGCCTGCAATTGCGCGAGAAGCAGAAAGTCAAGCGCACCTACGGGCTGCTCGAGAGGCAGTTCCGCACGTATTTTGAAAAGGCTGTACGGACCAAGGGACCGACGGGCGAAAATCTGATCATTACGCTCGAGCGGCGTCTGGATAACGTGGTGTGGCGCGCGGGACTGGCGTCGTCTCGTTCGCAGGCGCGGCAGCTCGTTTTGCATGGTCACGTTCGCATAAACGGGAAGAAGGTCAACATTCCTTCTTATCTTGTAACCGTTGGCGAAGAAGTGGCGATCAAGGAAAAGATGCACCAGAACGCGATGGTGCTGGAAGCGCGAAACGTGGCGCAGAGCCAGAGCGCAGTGCCGTGGCTTGAACAGGACCGCGAGCAGTTCAAAGCCAAGGTTGTGGCACTGCCGAAGCGCGAAGACGTGCAGACGCCGCCGATCAACGAGCAGCTCATCGTGGAGTTGTACTCGAAATAAGACCGGGAGGGCGACGCCCCTCCCCCAACAGGTCCGTCGGTGAAAGCATCGGCGGCTCCGCAAGCCGGAGTGAAATCCGGCCTTTTGAGCGGCGCTTGGCGCCGCACGCGCCCGGCGTAACCGGGTGGGCAGTCTGGTTTTAGGCAGCCGATCGTTCGGCTGCCAGAAGGAAGGAACACGATGTGGAAGGGTTTTCAAAAGCCGAAGCGACTTGCATCCGAGCTGGAATCTCTGACCGAGAAGTACGGGCGGTTTTCCGCGCAGCCGTTTGAGCGCGGATGGGGCACGACCGTAGGAAACGGGCTGCGGCGCGCGCTGTTGAGTTCGATTGAAGGTGCTGCGATCACCGCTGTCAAGATCGAGGGAGTGCTGCACGAATTCTCTTCGATTCCCGGGGTGGTGGAAGATGCGACCGACATCATCCTGAACTTGAAGCAGGTGCCCATCAAGCTGAACACCGATCTGCCCAAGACGATTTTCTTCAACGTCGATCATCCGGGGCCGGTGACGTCGGCGCAAATCGAGGAAGATGCGGACTTCGCGGTGCTCGATAAGAGCGTGTACATTGCGACGGTCAGCGAAGGCGGCAAGCTGCAGATCGAGATGCGCGTGAAGAACGGGCGCGGCTACGTGGCGGCGGACCGCAACTATGATGAAGACTTGCCGATCGGCTACATTCCGGTGGACTCCGTGCACTCGCCGGTGCGCAAGGTCAACTACGCGGTCGAAGCGGCACGTCTCGGCCAGATGACGGACTACGAGAAACTGATGATCGAAGTCTGGACCAACGGCGCGATCACGCCGCAGGATTCGATCGGATTGGCGGCGAAGCTGGTGAAGGATCACATGAGCATCTTCATCAACTTTGAAGAGCCGACGGAGATGGCGGAACTGCCGCAGGAAATCGCCAACGATCCTCGGCTGGAGCATCTGGACCGGTCGGTCGAAGAGCTGGAACTTTCCGTGCGTTCCTACAACTGCTTGAAGAATGCGAACATCCAGACGATCCGCGAACTCGTGCAAAAGAGCGAGAACGAAATGCTGAAGACCAAGAACTTCGGTCGCAAATCGCTCAACGAGATCAAGGATATACTGACCAAGATGGGCCTCAGCCTGGGCATGAAGTTCGACGAGCACGGCCGGATTATCTGGCCGCCGCTGCCGAGCCAGACGGCGCCTCCGCCTAGCGAAGACACAGTCGGACTGTGAAGGCCGTCGAAAGTCTAAAGTTGAAAGAAAACCCTCGACGGTCCTCAGCCTGCGCTAGCGGACTGTCGAAGCAGATGCAGAGGACCCCAGCAGATAGCAGGAGTTAAAGGGATAGACGATGCGGCATCGTAATTCAGGATCAAAACTTGGACGCAATCCGTCGCACCGGCGCGCGACTCTGCGGAACCTCGTCACCAACTTGTTCGAGCACGGGCGGATCACCACCACTCTGACACGCGCGAAAGCGACGCGGCCTGTGGCGGAGAAGATGATCACCCTTGGAAAACGTGACACGCTGCAATCGCGGCGCCAGGCGGCGGCCTACATCATGACGCCTGCTATCACGCAGAAGCTGTTCGGCGAGATCGCTCCGAAATTCGCCGACCGCGCCGGAGGCTATACGAGGATCATCCACGCAGGGATCCGGGTCGGCGACGGAGCGAAGGTCGCCATCCTTGAGATCGTCGGCTACGAGCTGAAGCAGAAAGAAAAGAAAGAAAAAACCAAGAAGGAAGAGACCGTCGAGGCGAACAGCTAACGCCACGGCATTAAACCGGTTGGATCAGTGCCATGGCCTCGGGAGCTTACACACCTCCCGGCCGTTGGGGCTTGGCCGCGGCGGGCGTCTTTCGATGGTTGGCAAGCTTTGCTCTGGCCGGGCGTCAGAATGCCCCTCTCCTGATCTTGATTGGCCCTGGCCACAACGCCTCCCCTGGGAGAACTCTCTTGCGTTTTTCAGCAGCAGCGTCTCGACAACTCCTTTCCAATGAGCACGTTCCGCACTTCTCGCTAAGGCGCTAGGAGTGCTCTCTTGCTGACGACGGTTCGGCGTCCTTGTAGGTGGCATAACTCTTGTAGAATCACTACTTGCGGACGATGCCGGTCGGAAGACCAACGCGGACCCGCAATTCGTCCGTTCTGCGTTTCACAAAGCCACGATAATCCAGCTAAACGATCCCCGCGGACGTTGCTATCCGCGGGTACTCTTGCGCACCTGCCCCGAAGCTGCCAGAATGGCGAACGTTGCCGAATGCAGCACCGCTGCAGGAAACATCTCCAGGCCTTCCGGTGTCTAACGTAACGAGAGCGGACCTCGGGAGCGGCAACGCCTTAGCGCGTCGTTCCGGGGCACAACTGGATCCCAGAAACCTGGGGATCGCACTTGCAAAAAGGCCTGGGTACACCGTTCTGAGGTTGACCCACTAGCAGGGTGGCCCTAGCGATTTAATTGGGCCGGAAAGGCCGGCAGCAGTGTCCGAATGGGCAGGCGCCCTTTCTTGGGGCCGCGATGAAGCCGAACTCGTCTCTGAGCTGCAAGCTGGCTCGGAAACGGCATTCGACTGGCTTGTCACCCACTACCACGCACCGGTCTACAACCTGATTCTGAGCATGCTCGGCGACACTTCTGACGCCGCCGACGGCTCGCAGGAAGTTTTCTTGAAGGCCTTCCGTGGGATTCGCAAGTTCCGGCAAGGCAGCTCCTTGAAAACCTGGCTGTATCGCATCGCCATTCGCGAAGCGCTTAATCACAAGCGGTGGTTCAAGCGTCATCTGCAAAAGAATGTTTCGATCGACGCCGAGCCGGAAGAAGGCCACGCTTCGATCGAAATTGAAGATCTTGGCGCAACGCCGTTTGAACAACTGGCGTCGCGCGAAATTCAGATCGCCGTGCAACACGCTTTGCAGGAAGTTCCGGACGTTTTTCGCACTGCGGTCATCCTGCGCGACCTCGAGGGATTGAGCTACGAGGAAGTCGCCGAAGTCCTCGAGTGCAGCGTCGGCACGGTCAAGTCGCGCATCCTTCGCGGCCGCCGCGCTCTTCGGCTGGTTCTCGAGCCGCTCCTCCGGGAGCACGAACCGCGTGCTGCTCTGCATGGCGCCGTCGACGGCAGCGCGCCGCTAGCGAGTGCACATAGTTCCGTGGTCGAGCCGCGGCCGTCGCCCTTCGGCGACGCCTATTCTGCGGCCCGCCGCTTAAATGATTCTTCGCAAGAGAGTGCCCTGCGTGCGGGTACCGCGGGGGAGGGGCTTTCATGAAGTGCACCACGGTACGGACAAAACTGGCTGGCTATCTCGACGACGCCATCGCCGGCACCACGTCGGTCGCGGAGCGCGTACAGATTGGCGAGCACCTGAACACCTGCACCGTTTGCCGCGGCGAGCTGGAACGCTTCCGCAAGCTTTCCGTCCTGCTTTCGCGCATGCCGAAAAATGTTCCGCCCGCCGACCTGGCTGTGCGCATCAAGGTGGCTGCGGCTCAGTCGCAGCACTCTCAGGAATGGTCCAGCCGCTTGCGCAAAGTGCGCGACCGCGCCGAAATTCTTCTCGACAATGTTTTTCGACCACTCACCGTTCCCGCCACCGGCGGAGTTTTTTCCGCGATTGTGGTCTTCGTTCTGGTCCTGCAGTTGATGGTCCCGGGCATCACCGTGCGCGCCGTGTCTAACGACGTGCCCCTCAATATTTTGCGTCCGGCCGAGCTGCTGACGTTGTCGGACTACCCGCAGGCCTGGGCACCCGAGCAGCATGAGGTCGAGTTATCTCTTCCTCACGGCCTTCTCGTCGACGTCACCGTCGATGCCCACGGCCAGATGGCTGGCTATCAGATTCTTTCCGGACCTACCAGCCGCGATTTGCGCCATCAACTCGACCAGATGCTGCTTTTCTCCCGCTTCCGCCCGATGATGAGCTTCGGCCGGCCCACCTCCGGCGGCCACGTCATCCTCAGCTTCAGCGCCGTTCGTGTCCGCGGCTAGCTCTCTATGAAAGTTGCGCGCTCGTCCGGAGCCGCTGCCGCCGTATTCTGTTTTCTTTTTTGCATTTCCGCTGCTTATCCGCAAGACCACCAGCAGAATCGTCCGCCGGTTCCTACGCTGCCGGTCTTCTCGCATCCCTCAGATGATGACAAATTCCTTCTCGACGCCACTAACCGCGAGCGTTCCGCAGCCGGACTACAACCGCTCAAATGGGATGAGGCCCTTGCCACCGCTGCACGCCTGCACGCCCAGGTCATGGTGAGTCAGAATCTGCTCTTGCATCAGTGCTTGGATGAGCCTCCCCTGGAGCAGCGTGCCGCTAAGGCCGGTGCGAGATTCTCGATGATCGCGGAAAACATTGCTGTGGGCCGCAATCCCGAGACCATTCACAACGGTTGGATGCACTCTCCCGGCCACCGTAAGAACATTCTCAATGCCGACCTCAGCGCTGTGGGCATCGCAACCATGCGGGGGAGCGGCGGACTCTTTGCCGTGCAGGATTTTTCTCGCCCGGTCGAAGCCCTGAGCTTGGAGCAACAGGAAGAAAAGGTGGTTTTACTGCTGAAGGGAAATGGCTTGCTGGTCACCGAGGTAACGGCGGATGCTCGCGAAACATGCAACCTGGGCCACGGCTTCGCCGGCGCTCCCGGCTCGTACGCCATCCGTTTTGAAGTGGCAGATCTCGACAAACTTCCCGACAATCTTCTGCAAAAGATCAAGAGCCGGGCGTATCGAAAGGCGTCCGTCGGCGCCTGCCGAGCTGGCGACACGCCTGGTTTCACGCGCTACCACATCGCCGTGCTGCTGAATTGAAATTTAAGGCTAGAAGGCTCGCGGTTCGACGAATTTGCCGGTGTTTCGCGCCTGAGACGAAGACACCCGCGAGCCAAGAAGCGGATGAAATACTTGTTGTTTCCGGGGAAAAGACGAAATACACTAAAGCCATGGATCGCGGCACCCACTCGTATTGGTTTCGATTTTGGTACCCACCCACATCTAGGAGGCGAGGGGCGATTCTGTAGTTAGAAACAGCGGAAGAAAGTTTCGACCCACTCGCAGCGAGTGGGTTTTTTTATTTTGGGGCACAGAAAAGTTTATGGAACGGTTTTTTGGACGGGATATTTTGGAAGGTTTTTGCCCAAGAAGGTTCCGGGGAACTGCCGTGCACAGAACGGTCCGGGAAGAAAAAATGGATGTGAGAGGAACAAGCCATGATTATCTCGATGAAACTGCGCGCCACACGTCAGGAGATCGATGAAGTGCGCAACCAGGTGGAACATTTCGGCTACAAGGTGCACTCGATAGAAGGAGAAGAGCGCGTGGTAATTGGCGTCGTGGGGGTGGGAGACGTGACGGCGTGTATGGAATCCGTCGAATCCATGCCGCAGGTAGAGAAAGTCGTGCGCATCTCCGCGCCGTACAAATTCGTGAGCAAACAGTTCCGCGCCGGGAAGACGCGGGTGCGCGTGAATGGCACGGAAATTGGCGGTGACGAATTCGTGGTGATGGCCGGGCCGTGCTCGGTGGAATCAGAAGCGCAGATCATGCGCGCGGCGGAAGGCGTGGCTGCAGCGGGCGCAAAAATTCTGCGCGGCGGCGCCTTCAAGCCACGGACTTCGCCGTACGATTTTCAGGGCATGGAAGAAGAAGGGCTGAAACTGCTGCGGAAGGCGAAGAAGGCCACCGGCCTCGCGATTATCACGGAAGTGATGAGTGACCGCGACGTGGATTTGATTGCGCAGTACGCGGACATCATGCAGGTGGGCGCGCGCAACATGCAAAATTTTATCTTGTTGAAGGCGCTGGGAAAATGCGGGCGGCCCGTGCTGCTAAAGCGCGGCATGAGTGGAACAATCAAGGAGTTGCTGATGTCCGCGGAGTATATCGTCGCGCATGGAAATTCCGACGTGATCCTTTGCGAACGAGGTATCCGCACGTTTGAAACGGAAACGCGCAACACATGCGACATCGCAGCGATCCCGGCGCTGAATGAATTGACACATCTTCCCGTAATTCTCGATCCGAGCCATGCCACGGGGAAACGGAGCCTGGTGCCCGCCGTTTCGCGCGCAGGGGTAGCGATTGGTGCCGACGGATTGATCGTGGAAGTGCACCCCGCTCCGGAAAAAGCGATTAGCGACGGCGCGCAGTCGCTGGACATTCCGCAGTTCCAAAAAATGATGAGAGAACTGGAGCCGTATATTCAATTGTGGAAAGCCTCGAGGACCAGAGAAGCGGCTGCGGCCGCCGGTTGAGATGGGGCGTAATGAGTAACGACCGAAGCGGCGGCAACAAGAAAAAGATAACGAAGCGCGCGGCTTCCCGCGTACCGCGGGCAGGTGAGGTGCATTTGCAAATGCGACCGGAGCTAACAACCATACGAAAAGCGCAAGGATTTCTTGCGAAGTATTTTGCGGCGACGCGGCTGATCGGGGCGGCGTTTTTGAGTGAGAGAGTCGGGAAGCGCGTTTGGTTGAAGTTGGAAGTGGAGTTGCCTACGGCGTCGTTCAAGGTGCGGGGAGCCTTGTGGGCTTTGGCGACGCGGTTGACGCGCGGGCGCGTTGAGGAGGTGGTGGCGTCAAGCACGGGGAATCATGGGGCGGCGGTGGCCTACGCGGGGAAACTGTTTGGAGTTAAAGCGCGGATTTTTTTGCCGGCGGGATGCAATCCGGTGAAGCGGGGGAGGATTGCTTCGTTAGGGGCGAAGATTGTGGAATGCGGCGGGGCGGATTGCGCGGCGGCGTTTGAGCTGGCTGACGAGTACGCCAAGAGCCCTGGAGTCTATTTTTTGAATGATGCCACGGATGTGGATTTGCCTGCGGGGCCGGGGACAATTGGTTGCGAGATTCTTGAGCAGCTGCCGGATGTGAGCTCGATTGTGGTGCCCATGGGCGATACGGCGCTCATCCGTGGGATTGCGGCGGCGGCGAAACAGCTTGCACCACGCGTAAAAATTATCGGTGTGCAGGCAGAACGGGCGCCGGCGTATTACCGGTCTTGGAAGGAAGATCGCCTGGTGGGGACGGAAACGTGCGACACCATTGCGGATGGGTTGGCTACGCGGACGCCGGATGCCGCGAATGTGCGCGACGTGAAAGGGCTTGTGGATGACGTGGTACTTGTAAGCGAGGAGGCGATGCTCCAGGCGATTGAGGTTTTGCTTGTGGAAGAGCATGTTTTGGCGGAGCCGGCGGGGGCGGCCAGTACAGCAGCTTTGCTCGCGGCGGTAGCGGACTTCGGCGACAACGTTGTGCTGGTGGTGAGCGGTGCGAATATTTCGCGCGAGGTCCTGCGACGGGCGGTTGGCGCTGCTTAGAGGCGGATTTGTGATCGACCTGTGAAAAGAAGGAATCCTAGACGGAGGCGCGGGGGACACCGGGTTCAGAGAGAGGACAGCCGCGGAACACCGTCCGGCACGGCTCCCTGAGCCACTGTTTGATTCCTACTTGGCCGAGACGGACTGGCGGAGGCCGAGGACGCGTACCAGGGTGGCCTGCAGTTTTAAGAGCTCCTGTTCGCGTTCGTGCTCCTCTCTGGTGCGGTCGCTTAGTACTTCTTTCAAAAGGATCAAGTTGCGGCGGAATTCTATTTGGGCCAGGACCAAACGGCTCAGCGATCTGAGAGCGTCGCACTGTTCAGGCGCCAGTTCGCGGGGAGTTTGGTCGACCACGCAAAGCGTGCCGAGTGCGTAGCCGTCCTCGTCGATAAGAGGTGCTCCGGCGTAGAAGCGGATGTGCGGGTCTGAGGCGACTAGCGGATTGTCGCGGAAGCGCTCGTCCTTTAGCGCGTCGGGAACTACGAAAATGTCTCGTTGCAGAATGGCGTGGGAGCAAAAGGCGACCTCTCGAGGTGTTTCCGTAGCGGCCAGGCCTACGCGCGATTTAAACCATTGGCGGTCGTCGTCGATCAAAGAAATCAGTGCGATGGGAGTTTTGCAGATGAAGGAGGCCAGCTGCGTTAGATCATCGAACGATTCTTCCGGGTCGGTATCGAGGAGGGCGTAGCGTTCGAGTGCCGCGAGGCGTGCTGGTTCGTTGGCTGGCTTGGTGACGGGCATGAGGACTCCGGGCTAGTGACGTGCCGGCCGATGGTTTCCCGGCGGCGGCCATCATACCCCAATAGCAGGCAACTTGCCTCTCAAGCTGGAGGCCTCCGGGATGTCTCCGATGCGTCGAGGCCGACCTCGGTCCGCGCTACCGCTGCGAGGGCTCGCCGAGTTTCAGGACAAGCACCTGGCCGTTGGAGTGGAAACTGCCGCCGGTCGCGGTTTTGGCTTCTTCCATTGGGTTTGCTGGGAGGACGTGAGTCACTTCCGCGACCAGGCCGGTGGACGCGAGCGTTTTTTCCACATAATCGCGCTCAAGGTCGATGTTCGGATCAATTTTGTGCGTCAGGCGGTTGTTACGTTGATCCTTTTCGAAGCCGATATCGTGGGTCGCGGCGCCGACCCAGAGCGTTCGGCCAGTGACCTCGAAGGGTGCCTTCCAAATCCGCAGGTGATTGCGCGAGGCGACTACGGAGAGGGGTTCGGCGTGAGCCCATCCGTAGTCCTGCTGTCGGCCAAAGAGATAGAGTGGGCTCATCGGCATGGTGAGATAGGACTCCTTGGACATGCTTGCCAGCAGGCCGTTGAGGACGGTTTCCTGGACGTTGGAGTCGACCTTGACCCAACCGGCGGTGGTAAAGATCTTTTCCATAGCGGCCTGGCAGCCGATAATCAGGAAGTTGACCATGTCCCCGGGATCGCCGGCTTTATCGGAGATGCGGCGCGGGATTTTGGAGAAGAGATCGTCGCCGACGCCGCGCATGGAAGACACAGCCTTGGCGGTGTATAGGAGCGTGTGGGCATCGGCGGGGTAGATCTCGATACGCACCGCATACGTGCCCGCGCCTGTGTCGCCGCTGAGTTGATTGATGCCGATCGAGAGGCGGCCGGATAGAGGCGAAACGAGGTCACGTTTTGCGCCGATGAGAAAGGGCTGCGAGGTATCTTGGTCGCCGATGCGGCCAATGACAGCGCCGCGTCCCGCGCCGTTGAAGGGCAGAATGCGAAGAAGATCTTTGAAGCCGCGGGCCATGCCAGCTGGAGCGGTGTCGGTCTGCTGATCAGCGTAGCGTAGTACGCCTGTCGCAGTAGCTACTAGGTGTTCACCCGTGTGCACATCGAGGCCAGTGTCAACCCAAGAGGAATCCCCGGAAAGTTGAACTTCTTGCGATACGAGGCGCCTCGCAGACGGAGCGGACGCGGCGGAAGAATCCTGCTCGGAGGAAAGATGCGCGGCAGAATCGAGCGATGGCCACCAGGCCTGCCCGCTCAGGAATTGGGCGTCGAGTGCCAAGGGCAGGCTAGCCATTGACAGGGCACAGACCGACAGGAAATGCGCGGTTTTTTTCATGAGAAGGGAACGCATAGAATCGAGCCATCCCGGGGCGGGTGTCAAGGCATCCTCACAGGTAACAGATGCTCCCCAGAGTAGCAAGAGTTGGTTGGTGGGCGCCTTGGGCCAGCTGCTGATTCCTTGACGGATGGGAAGTGCGCTTGTAAATTGAAAAGATGCTGCAGGGATGCCACAGGAGAGGGAGTGCCCCAGGGGACTTTGGAGGAAATGTTGGGAGGCAGACCTCGACATCTGTCTCTGTTCAGAGGTCGAACTATCGTTTGCAAGAGTAGCCAGCTCGAGCGAGAACTGCGGCAGAGTTCATGACAAAACAATTCCATCGAATGGTATTGGCCTGGTTGTGCGCGGCAGCAGTCTTTCTGCTCGGGCCGCTGGCGGCGAGCGGGCAGATGCCCCTACCCCCAGCTCCTCGACGAGCGGCGCCAACGACCAATATTACGGTGGACGGCAGCGAAGCTATGTTTACGACGATGTGCGCTCTGCTGGCGGCGGGATTCGAATCAAATGTGAGCGCGGCGAACTGGCATCCGCTGCGCGCCCGTCTTCGGGAGCAGATGCAGCATCAGCAAGGGCCGGCGGTAGACGCCGTTCGGGAATTTTACAAGGGGCA
>Ga0210406_10008049_pt1 | contig 10597 bp, 7 predicted proteins | sample IncBWC30MmetaG_FD_155454 | JGI IMG/M metagenome (GOLD analysis project Ga0210406, IMG submission 155454) | Forest soil microbial communities from Barre Woods Harvard Forest LTER site, Petersham, Massachusetts, United States - Inc-BW-C-30-M | ecosystem: Environmental > Terrestrial > Soil >... | reverse complement strand
GCCAGAAAAAACCTCGACCTAAGCGTTGACCATGAAGCAACAGCAGATCGAAAACGAAACCAACCACGGAGAGGGTGAAAAATGCCGCAGTCAAGAGCTTTTTCATGCGCCGCATCGGCAGCGTGCGCCAGTAAAGGCTGAAGGCGCTGGGAAAGGCTGAGCCCAGATCAGCAACCAGTTTTTGCAATCTCTCTCTCATAACCGGCCTGCTCCAAACCCAGCGCTGTCGGTGCGTATAGTCGGGATCGTGCCATCGTATCAAAGTTCCTCGCACGGGAGCGCCTCGGCAATCGATGCCAATTGCGCAATTTTCATAAGGTTTCGCTGGCCGCAGGCTCTAAAAGGACAGATGGGTGGCAAACGAAATGTGTGGGGCGTCGCGGGCTTGGTGATGCCAGAGTGAACAACTACGTCACGGACCCATAGAATCCGAACCCTGGTTCCGGCCGAGTGACGAGCAAACAGGAAGTAATGCCAAGGTGAGAGTTGCCGACGAACCGAAAGTAATCCGGGGCTCGTCACCGACGGAGCAATCCATCCAACTCGAAACGGACACACTGCTCCGCCAGCCATTGGAGGTCAGGCCTGTTGCCTTTCTGAAGATAGCTGAGTGCGATTTCGTCAATCATGCCGATCAGGAAATGACTGACCACTTCCGGTGAGATTTCGCGCTGGTACATTCCCTGTCTCTGAAGGCGGCGTATCCGCTTGGACAAATAGTCAACAACACCGCGCCGGACTTCCGCGCGCTTGGGCTCCAGGTCGACATCAATTAAATTGGCTTCGCGCAGCAGAATCTTCAATGCATCGCGGCGCTGATCGTAAAAGCGGAGCCAGGCCAAGAAGCCTTGCCGAGTCTGTTCGCGCAGATTGGCATGAGTTGTGAGGCTTTCTTCCTCGGAGAGTTGAGCGATGAAGACTTTCTGTTGCTCGCGCAATTCATCGACGACAGCGAGCAATATGTCTTGCTTGCTCTCGAAATAGAGATAGAACGTACCGCGTGCCACGCCTGCCGCAGCGATGATGTCACTAATCGAAGCCGCCCGGTAGCCTAGCCTGGCGAAGACTCGGGTTGCCGCCGTCAGCAATTCCTGACGCCGCTTCCTCCGGGCCAGTGCAGCTCGATTAGCGCGTCCTTCCGGCATAAACTAGCGTCCCAATTCTATGTTGCATGGATTCCGGGCAGCAGTCCGAGGCTATTTGAATCCGTTGGAACGGCTCGGTGCTCCCGGCGCGAAACGGCAGCAAGTTTTCTAAACGCGACAATCGCCAGAAACCCAAATACTAGCCCGATGCCGAACTGGCTCCAGAACGCGCCGTCCGGTCCGGATTGCCAGATAAGCGGTTTCATATGCGGCATCCCGCGGAACCAGACATACAAGAACTCGATAGCATCACCAGACGTGTGAATCGCCACGACAGGCATCAGTGACTTCGAAAAATAAGCCATTGCGCTATAGATGATTGAAATTGCGAAGTAGTACGGTAGACGTGGAAGTGTGTACGCAAGGCCGTGCGAAAAGTGCCATAAGCCAAACACGATGGCAACCATTGCGCTCGCCGTTATCGGCCCGTATCGGCGCTCCAGGGGCACTTGCATATAACCGCGGAATCCCGCCTCTTCCAAGAATCCAGCCACGGCAGCGCTCATTAGAAAAACCACAAGCACGGTGAGAAATGGGTACCGCGAGAGATCGGGCAAGGGATCAAACGGCACCCGCACGAGCCGCGCATAAACCAATTGCAGGTTCAGGGCACTGGCCACGCTAAACACTCCCGCCGTGAGCGCCCACGCCCATAGGCTTCCGGACAGTCGATGGGCCCTCAGACTCGTGCGACGTGCCTCTGCGGTGCTGCGAGGCCACCCTTTCCCGCCCAGGTAACGCCAGTACGCCCACAACAGAACCGCCATGACAGGTACGGCCCAGGGAATCGAGGGAGCGAGCTTCAGGTTCAAGCCGAGCAAGATCGACCAAGCAATCGTTCCCGCCAGGCAAACTACAGAGCCGGTGACGACCGCGCGAATGATAAGGGGAATTGCCCTTCCCGCTGTTTTAAGAGTCGGCATAATGCCTCCTTATTTCTGCCGAGGGACGAGTATTAGACTGACGTGTCAGTCTAAAACTCCAGAGAAGCCAAAACAAGCCTGCGGGCATGCCACTGGCCCACTGTCGTCGTGCTTGTCTTGTTGTAGATAATCTAGGTGTCCACTTGTAATTGATTTAGGTATGATGTGTTCTCTATGAGCAAACCATCCGACTTAATTCAGGGAACCCTTGATCTGCTGATACTCAAGACCATCGCACTTGGGCCGATGCACGGATGGGCCATCGCGAAGCGGATCCAGCAAGTGAGCAAAGAGGTGCTGCAGGTGACACAGGGAGCTCTGTATCCGGCGCTACACCGGCTCGAACAGCAGGGTTGGGTGCGCGGGGCGTGGGGTGAAAGCGAAAGCGGACGAGAAGCGAAGTTTTATAGCCTCACGAAAGCAGGACGAGCGCAGCTCGATAAGGAGCTGGAGCAATGGCAGCGATTGTCGGGCGCCGTGGCGCTGGTGATCAACGCTGCGCAGGAGGCGTGAGATGAAGACCGGGCGCTGGTGGGACGTGCTTCGAATGGGGTTTCGCTCGCTGGCGAAGCGGCAGCGCTTGGAGACGGAGCTCGATAAAGAGTTGCGCTATCACATTGAGCGGCAGACGGAAGAAAACATCGCGGCTGGTATGAACGCACGCGAAGCTCGGGAAGCTGCCTCGCGCATGTTTGGGGGAGTGAGCCAAATCGAGGAGGAGTGCCGGGATATGCGGCAAACACAATATCTCGAAAACTTTCTGCAGGACTTGCGGTACGCGGTGCGCATGCTCGGCAAGAGTCCAGCATTTGCAGTGGTGATTGTTCTGACGCTAGCCTTGAGCATTGGCGCTAACAGCGCAATTTTTAGCGTGATCGATGGGGTCCTGTTGAAGCCCCTCCCGTATCCCGAAGCGGAGCGGATTGCGCGAGTTTTCTACGGCAACAAGGCTTATCCCAAGTTCCCTCTGAATCCGTGGGACTTTCTAGATTTTCGAGCGCGCAACCGCTCATTCGAGAATTTCGCAATGTACACGCACGCGGACGTACAGCTTTCCGACGCGGGTATCGAGCCCGTGAAGCTGTCGGCGTTTCGGATTAGCTCCGGCTTTTTTCGCGTTCTTGGTGTGCAGCCAGCGCGCGGACGTGAATTTGATTTTTCGGAAGAGCGGCCGGGAAACGCAAACGTAGTGATTTTAAGTGACCGGGTCTGGCGGAATCAGTTTGGGGCAGCGGCGGACATTCTGGGCCGCAAGGTACTACTGGATTCGCAACCGTATACGGTGGTGGGCGTAATGCCTGCTGGAGTGGATCATCCAGGAAATTCGTACAACTCTGTGGCTTATGGCGACACGGTGGATACGTGGACGCCGTTTGCGTTTGACGGGAATCCAAACAATCGTGGATCGCATTATGTCGAGGGGATTGGGCGATTGAAGCCTGGCGTTACGCCGGAGCAAGCTGCGGCCGACTTCAACGGGATCATGACCGAGTTGGCTTCGCAACATGAGGGTGACAAAGGTTGGACCATCTATATGGTTCCGCTTTTTCAGGAGATCGTCGGCTCCGTTCACAAAATGCTGCTGGTGCTGCTGGGTGCGGTTGGATTGGTATTGTTGATTGCGTGTGTGAACGCGGCGAATCTTCTTTTGGCGCGGGCGGCTGCGCGGCAGAAAGAAATCGCGGTACGCGTTGCACTCGGAGCGGGGCGCGGACGGCTGGTGCGGCAGATGTTGGCGGAGAGCCTGCTGATTTCGCTTCTTGGTGGAGCTTTGGGTGCGCTGCTGGCCATAGCTGGCGTGCGCGTGCTGGTGTCCTTTTTGCCTCAGGGGTTTCCAAGAACGGAAGCAATTCATGTGAACGGGTTCGTGTTCGCATTCACTGCCTTAGTGGCGGTCGCGACAGGATTATTCTTTGGATTGGTTCCTGCTGTGCAGGCTTCACGGACTGATCCGCATCAAGGGTTACACCAGGGAGGAAGAGGCTCGAGCGGAAGCGCACGGCAGACGCGGTTGCGCGCGGTACTTGTTGTGGGCGAAGTAGGATTGGCGTGCCTGCTGCTTGTGGGCGCGGGAGTAATGCTGCGCAGTTTTGTGAATTTGCTGCGGCTTGATCCCGGATTTCATCCTGAGCATGTTCTGACCGCTGAAATCGCTCTGCCGAATGCCAATTATAAAACGACGGATAACATCGCAAGTTTCTATCAAGAATTTCTGACCAATCTGAATACGGTGCCGGGCCTCCAGGCGGTGGGTGCGGGAACTGATCTTCCGTGGACGGGGTACGACGAAAATCTGGGAGGATTCACCATTGAAGGAAAAACTCCGCCGCCACATGAAGAATTTGAAGCGCGGTATCACACGGCGTCGCCGGATTACTTTCGAGCCGTGGGCATCCCGCTGGTTCAGGGAAGATTTTTCGACGAGCGGGATACGAAGGATTCGCAGCGAGTGTTGCTCATCAATGACGCGATGGCCCGGCTCTATTGGCCAGGCGAAGATGCGGTTGGGAAGCGCATCGCCTTTGACGACAAACCGAAAGAGTCGGACTGGTTCCGCGTGGTGGGAATTGTGGGCGACGTGAAAGATTCGCCGGAAAGCAAAGGAGCCAAGCCGGCATTTTGGTGGCCGGTTTTGCAGCAGCCATTTCAGTTCGCGAACATGAGGATCGTATTGCGCGGTAATTCTTCCCCTCTGTTACTGACAGAAGCGTTGCGGACCAAGGTGCGGGAACTCGATCCTAGCCTAGCCGTGGCGCATGTACGGTTGCTGGACCGAATTGTGGAGGAACAATTCTCGACGCCGCGCTTCGCGTTGTTCCTGATTGGGCTGTTTGCTGCGCTAGCGTTGTTGCTGGCGGCAATTGGCATCTATGGCGTGATTTCCTATTCGGTGAGCCAGAGGATGCACGAGTTTGGGATGCGAGTGGCTCTAGGCGCGACTTCGTGGGATCTAATAAGGATGGTGATGAAACAAGGTGTGTTGCTGACGGTAATTGGCGTGGCGATCGGGATGGGGTGCGCCCTGGCGTTCGCAGGGGTGCTCGACAGCTTGTTGTATGGAGTGAGCGCTAGGGATCCGCTTACCCTTATCGGAGTGGCGGCAATGGCGGTTGGCGTGGCTACGCTAGCCAGCCTTCCTTCCGCGCGCCGTGCAACCGGCGCTGATCCGATGACATCCTTGCGAACAGAGTGAACGGCACTCGATAGGAGATCCCGGCGACGCGTCAGAACTCCAAAGTATCCGCGATCAACTGTGGTGTTGAGCGATTCTGCATACTGCCTTCCAGATTACGGGCAACCCTGAAATAGCCCCAAGGTAAGGGTTGCTGACCATCCGTAAGGCACGGAACGGTCCAGGGCAGCCGGTAAAATGGGATTTCTTGTTAAACCGCTTCCCCCGATGCATTCGCAGAAAGGTAAAAGCATCATTGAAAAGCCAAGTCGTGGGCACTGTAATCGATGGCGTTTGGCCGAGTAAACGCAACTTGGGCCCTGCGCATTCGGTCCAAAATTGAATACAAACCTCAATTGACCTCCCGTAGTACAGGGTTATATGTTGGTCTGCCTCTCGACCTTGCCAATAAACAGGAGAATCCATGTCTGACCCTCAGCAGCAGGTCCTCCGCTCGCTCGATGAACAACGAGTGGAATACGTCCGCCGCCGCGGCCTCGCCATGCCGCTGGCTGGGTCGATCGTGTGGACGCTGATCGGCATCGCAGGAGCTTTCCTGCCGCCGATCCTGACCGTTTGGTCGCTGTTCATCGGGACCGGCTTCATTGCCTACCTCGGCATGATGCTCTCACGCTTCACCGGCGAGAACTTCCTCGACAAGAACAAGCCGAAGAACGACTTCGACAGCCTCTTCTTCCACTGCGTCGCGATGGCACTGCTCGTTTATGCGATCGCCATCCCATTTTTCCGCGTCGACTACACGTCATTGCCGCTGACGGTCGGGATCCTGGCCGGGCTAATGTGGGTGCCGCTCTCCTGGATCATCCAGCACTGGGTCGGGATCTTTCACACCGTAGCGCGGACGGTTCTCGTAACGGTCGCATGGTACCTCGCGCCGCTTCATCGGTTCGTGGTCATTCCGGCGGTCATCGTGGGCGTGTACGGGGTCACGATCGTCATCCTGGAGCAGCGCTGGCGCGCCGTCAACCGCAGCACCGCAGCCGCTACTGCGTGAATCCCGTGGCACTGACCAAAGCCAGACTTCTCCTACCGGCAGACAGCCACCTCCTCCTGCCTGACACAGATCAAGAGGTCGAACACTTTGGTAAAAAAGTATGCGGTCATCGCCACTTTGCTCACAGATGACGAGCAATTCGGGAGTTATCCCGGTAAACCCGACCGCACCATTACTTCCGGCTTGCCGACAATACGCGAGTTAGCGGAGCAAGTCAGGTAGAGGTTAAGAGCACAGCTGCTCTCAGCACCTGGTACGGAGCGGCCTCACCTCGGAACTACGCACCGAAAAGTGCTAGACTTCGACTACTTGGAATTTTTGCCATGTCGGTCAATTCCTCATCTTCGATCATCCGCTTCGGTACGTTCGAGGTTAACCTTCAGACCGGGGAGCTGCGCCATGCTGGGCAGAAAGTAAAGCTCCAAGAACAGCCGTTTCAGGTCTTGGCCGCTTTGCTTGAACGTTCGGGAGAAGTGGTTACCCGGGAGGAATTGCGCAACAAACTCTGGCCTGAGGACACCTTCGTTGACTTCGATCACAGCCTGAATGCCGCCATCAAGAGGTTGCGCGATGCGCTAGCCGAGTCGGCGGACACTCCGGTGTTTATCGAGACGCTTGCTCGACGTGGATATCGCTTCATTGCTCCGGTCAACGGCTCTTCTGCTCCCACCGATATCGAAGTCGCACCGGAACCAGCGCGAAACAAATCGTTTTTCGTGACTCACCGGATCGCCATCGCCTATGCCGCGCCTATCGTAATCGTTGCACTGGTCTTTGCAGTATGGCGCTTTCCGCTACGGCGCACGGACATTATCGAGCGTAAGATAACCTCGAATTCGTCCGAAAATAGCGTGAGCAGCGCAGCCGTTTCGCCAGACGGTAAATACGTCGCCTACACGGACAACACTGGCCTCTACCTAAAACTGATTCGCACTGGTGAAGTCCACGCCGTACCCTTGCCGTTAAACTTTTCCGCCTTGGTGGACGACTGGTTTCCAGATGGCTCGTATTTACTCGTTTCTCGTCAGGAACAGCCTCGGAAGGCAAGCTTGTGGAGCATCTCGTTGTTCGGAGGCTCGCCTCGTCCTCTGGCAGATGACGCTTCGGGAGGATCGGTGTCTCCGGATGGAGCTCGCATCGCCTTCCAACGCCTCGGTTTTGGCCGAGAAGAGTGGGTCATGCGTTCCGACGGAACAGATCAGGTCAAGGTTGCAGGCGACAAGACTTCATGGGTGGGATCACCGACGTGGTCTCCGGACGGCAAACGAATCGCTTACGTCAGATCAACTTGGGATGACAATGCGCCAGGAAGTTTTGTCGAGGTTAATGATTGGATGAACGCGAAAGCCGAAACCCTTTTTTCCGACGACCGCTTGGGTCCTTCGCTGCTGTGGCTACGGGACGGCCGCCTGATCTATGCCCTCGCGGATGCAAACAACCAGAAGGACGCAAGCCTTTGGGTGGTGTCGTTGCAACCATCTGGAAAGATCGCTGAGTCCCCAAAACGCATCACGCGAGGAACCAGTTGGGTTTCGCAAATTACGGGAAACGGCGACGGGAAAGTCGTGACCTACCTCAGAGGGAAATCGGTGCCGAGTGTTTACGTCGCCGCGCTGGCACCGGACGGCGCACACTTGCTCGACAATAAGCGGCTGACACTGGACGAGAGTGCAAACAAACCGTTTTCTTGGACACCAGACGGCAAGGCAGTCCTGTTTAGCTCGGACCGGAACGGTACTCCAGCGATATTCAGGCAGGACACTGATCAAGCCTTGGCTGAAATCATGATGACGAGCTCGGAGTATCTCGAACAGCCCAGAGTGACGCCCGACGGATCGGAGATCTTATATATTTCCCGTCCTAAATCCGCCGACCCAGAGACTCCCGCCTCGATTTTCGCTATTCCAATTGCCGGTGGAGCTCCTCGCTTAATTCTAAAAGACGTCCACATCTGGAATATGCAATGTGCGCGCTTACCATCGACGATGTGCCTGTATAGCATCACAAAGGGAGATATTTCGGAAACGTTCCGGTTTGATGCGAGGAGCGGAAAAAGTTCAGCTCCACCGCAAGTCGATCCCTTCGGCAATTGGAGTTTGTCCCCCGATGGCTCGCAACGAGCTATGCTCCCTGGTCGCCCCAATGGAACGATCCGGCTGCGCTCCACGCTCACAGGCGAAACACGTGAACTGCCTGTAAAAGGATGGAACGAATTAGGTGCCATCGACTGGTCTGCAGATGGAAGAAGCCTTCTGGTTTCTTGGGAAAATTACGAACGAGACAGTGCCCTGCTAAGGATCACCCTCGATGGTAGAGTTTCGGTCCTGCTTGGTTCGAGGAATGGAATCCGCAGTAGCCGCGCGGAATCGGGAAGAGGAATATGGGGTGCAATCCCGTCACCCGACGGCAAGTCGTTGGCCATTGCCGGGGTTGCCAGCAACCAGAACGTGTGGCAGGCAGAGAATTTTTGATGATTCCACGCAAAAGACGCGCCCGAGTCTGTCGACCTAGCACCCGCTGAAGATAAGTCCCGACGCTCGCGTTACCAGTCAAGTGAATCGCCCCGACACCTCGAAAGTTGGCTTGTCGTATCTCATTCGGAGCTTGCTCCGCTTGCGGTCGGATGACGGGCAACCCTTCCGTAATCCCAAGTAAGGGTTGCCGACCAACCCCGAACAACGGAAGTTTTTCTTCGGACAACTTTACCGCGCTGGTTCGGTTGGGAAGCCGGCCTTTTTCTTCTGGCTCCCCAAACGTCTGAGGATGTCCAACACTCGCGCCACGAGGGGATCTGGGCTCGCGTTCGACCAGAGCGCTACGGTTTCAAGAGGTGGAACATCGGCTTTGAGAGGCCGGAAGACCACCCCCCTTGCCGACAATTCTTGCGCTGAAGCCGGCACAAACGCAAAACCGGCGTTTGCCGACGCAAGGGCCAATGCCGTCAGGGGATGCTCAATCTCCTGCGTCCGCATGTCGGTCATCCCGGCCGCAAGGAGAAGGTCGATGATCGCTTGATACTTCGTCGGGAAGAGATCTTTCCGTGGTATCAGCAGAAGGTCGTCTTTCAGATCCTCGAAGAGCACGACTCGTTTTTTCGCTGCTCGGTGCTTCTCGTGCAACACCAGAATGAACGGCTCAGACAGCACTATCGCGCTTGAAATTTGCCTAGGCAGTTCTTCCAAGTAACCAAGCCCCAGATCTAAATCTCCCGATTGCAGCAACTGCATCTGGGTGGACGAAGGACTTTCTCTCAGCTCGACCGTCACCATCGGCAATTGGGTCTTCAATTCCTCTAGCAATCGGGGGAGGATATTGAACATTGCTGTTGCGACGAAGCCTAGCCGAAGCGTTCCCACTTCGCCTCGCTCTGCCCTACGCGCTGAAGACACGCTTCGGTCAAGCATTGCGAGCGCTTCGCGCGCTGTCTTGAGGAAGACTTTACCGGGACGGGTGATCTCCACATGGCGCTTCGAACGAATGAAGAGAGCTACGCCAATTTCCTCTTCAAGTTGTTTGATCTGCACGCTAAGCGGAGGCTGAGCGACGTGCAGCGCTCGACTCGCCTGGCGGAAGTTCAGATGATCGGCAACTGCAACCGCATAACGAAGTTGTCTCAATTCCACTGATCCCTCCGGAGTATCAGATGCGCTCCAATAAAGTATCACTTCTTTATCAGTCCCTCCTCATCTTTAGTTCTGTAGCAAGTGACACACATAGGGAGGAAGGTATGAAGGATCAAAAGAAAATTCGTCTGGGCTTGATCGGTGTTGGCAATTGGGCCCTGTTCGCACATGTCCGGGTGCTGAGGCTTTTACCGGAGTACGAGATCGTAGCTATCTACAGCCAACGCAAGGAAGCGGCGATGGCGGCCGCCACAGAGTATGGCATTCCTCACGTAGCCGAGAGTTTGGATGCGTTGGTGACGGACCCATTGGTCGACCAGGTCCTGGTGCTGACCACCTCTCAGCAACATGAGGTGGGTATCCGCGCAGCCATCACTGCAGGCAAGGACGTTTACTGCGAGTGGCCGCTTACGCCGACTGCGGCCAAATCTGCCGAGCTCGCGACGCTCGCAGATGCTGCTGGAGTGAAAACCCAGATTGGCTTGCAGCGACCGTTTGCACCGGCATTTCGGTATGTTCATGACCTTGTCGCGCAGGGTTATGTAGGCAAGGTTCGTTCTGCTCGGATGCACGTGAGTGTGAATATGTTCGGCGAAATCCGTACAAACGCGGTGCGCTGGAGCCTGCCAGTCGAGAATTTCATGAGCGTCGTCTCGATTTTTGGGGGCCATTTCTTTCCAGTCCTCTTCTCAGTGGTGGGAAAGCCGTCGAGCTTCTCG
>Ga0210406_10008048_pt1 | contig 10599 bp, 8 predicted proteins | sample IncBWC30MmetaG_FD_155454 | JGI IMG/M metagenome (GOLD analysis project Ga0210406, IMG submission 155454) | Forest soil microbial communities from Barre Woods Harvard Forest LTER site, Petersham, Massachusetts, United States - Inc-BW-C-30-M | ecosystem: Environmental > Terrestrial > Soil >... | reverse complement strand
ACGCTCACGGACGAGCGCACGGAAAAGACCGCGGAATTCAAGTTCACCGGCGGAATCACGGAATTTGTCAAACACCTGAACCGCGGGAAATCGACGCTGCACGATTCGCCGATCTACATCGAAGGCAAGCGCGGGAACGTCGAAATTGAAATCGCGTTGCAGTACAACGATACCTACGGCGAAAACATTTTTGCGTTTGCGAACACCATCAATACGGTGGACGGCGGCACGCATCTCTCCGGGTTTCGCTCCGCGCTGACGCGCTCGATCAACAACTTCGCTTCCGCGGCCGGCATGCTGAAGGAACAGAAAGACGAAGTCACCATCACGGGCGACGACGTGCGTGAAGGTCTCGTCGCCGTGGTCAGCGTGCGGCTGCCGCAGCCGCAATTTGAAGGCCAGACTAAAGGCAAGCTCAATAGCGACATCAAGGGCGACGTTGAGCAACTCGTCAATGAAAAGCTCGGCGAATGGTTTGACAAGCATTCGACGGTGGCGCGCCGCATCATTTCCAAATGCATCGACGCAGCGCGCGCCCGCGAAGCGGCGCGCAAGGCGCGTGAACTGACGCGCCGCAAGTCCGCCATGGATTCCAGCGGCCTGCCGGGAAAACTCGCCGATTGCCAGGAACGCGATCCGGCGCGCTGCGAATTGTTCGTTGTCGAGGGCGAATCGGCCGGCGGCTCGGCCAAGCAGGGGCGCGACCGCAAGTATCAGGCGATCCTCCCGCTCAAAGGGAAAATACTCAACGTCGAAAAGGCGCGCTACGACAAAATGCTGGGGCACGAAGAAATTCGCGCCATCATCACGGCGCTCGGTACCGGCATCGGCAAGGACGATTTCGACGCCGGCAAATTGCGCTACCACAAAATTATTTTGATGACCGACGCGGACGTAGACGGCAGCCACATCCGCACGCTGTTGCTGACTTTTTTTTTCCGCCACATGAAGGAATTGATCGATCGTGGGCACATCTACATCGCGCAGCCGCCGCTCTACCGCGTGAAGCGCGGGAAGAGCGAGAAATACATCCGCGACGAGCGCGACTTCGCACGCGAGTTGATGAAGCGCGCCACGGAAGACCACATCGTAAAGGCCAAGGAAGGCGTGACGCTGCAGGGCGCCGGACTGACCTCCTTCCTCCTCAACGTGCAGGAATACGAGGCGGTGGGCGCGAAGCTTGGGCGGCGGCTAAAAGAGCCGAAGCTGGCGGAAGTGCTGGCGGAGAGCGGTTTGGACAAAAAGACAGATTTCGAAGAAAAGAAATCCGTCGAGAAACTCCTGAAGGACATCGAAAAGGCAAAACTGAAGCTTGAAGGAAAAGTCGCCTTCGACGAAGAGCACAGCCTTTACGAAATCCTGCTGGATGCGCCGAACAATTCCAAGATCAACTGGGCGCTGGCGGCGACCGCGGAATACAAGCGTCTGCGCGCGCTGGCGAAACAAATCGATGAATTCAACAAACCGCCGTTCACCGTATCGCGAAACGGGGACAAGGCCGTCAAGGAAAGAGCGCAGGACGTGCTGAGTTACGTGATGGAAGACGCCAAGAAAGACTTCACCATCACGCGGTTCAAGGGCCTGGGCGAAATGAATCCGACGCAGCTCTGGGAAACCACCATGAACGCGGACACGCGGACGCTCCTGAAAGTGAAGCTCGAGGACGCCGTGGCCGCCGAGGATATTTTCACGACGCTGATGGGCGAAAACGTCGAGGCGCGCCGCAAGTTCATCGAAGACAATGCGCTCGAAGTCGTGAACCTGGATATCTGAGGCGTGCCGGGTGAGCCCAAGGCGGACGCCGGATCCATTCGCAGCGCAATTCGCTGGGGCCTGGTTCTGGCAGCGGTGGCTACAATCGGATTTCGTTTGCCGCGGCTCGTGCAAGAATTCCGAGCGTGGCGCGAGGCAGTCGGATTGGGTGACGTATCGGGAGTCGCGAAGTGGAGAACTTTCTTCGTCGCTGATTCGATTGGGCTCCTAATTGTATTGGCGTTCGGCGTGATGATCTATTTCGTATTGCGGCCGCGCGGCAAGAGCCGGCCATGATGCATCAGTTGGGATGGGCGACGCTGCCGGGGCTCCGGGGATTGAGCGTGAGTGAGTTTCGCGCAACGCCGACAGATGCGCCGGATAACGATCGCGGCGTGGCGATGGAATTTGCAAGCGAGGCCCAGCGCGATGAGTTTCTACGCGAGATTGAGGCTGCTTTCGCGGCGCGGCGTTTCACGAATTCGGCGGACGCGTTTGACACGGTCAAGGCTTACGCGCTCGATCACGCGTCGAAGAGATGACGGAATTTCGTAGCGCCGCCCTTTAGGGCGGCATGCCGGGCTAAAGCCCGGCGCTACGCAAACGAACAAACACAGGCGAGGAACAATGGCAGACGAACAAAACCTGTCGGTAATGATTCCGGTTGATATTGAAGCGGAAATGCGCAAGTCGTATCTCGACTACGCGATGAGCGTGATCATCGGGCGCGCGCTACCGGACGTGCGCGACGGCTTGAAGCCCGTGCACCGCCGGATTCTTTTCGGAATGTACGAGCTGGGACTAACGTCGACGAGACCGTACCGCAAATGCGCAAAGATCGTCGGCGAAGTGCTCGGCAAATACCACCCGCACGGCGATACGCCGGTCTATGACGCGCTGGTGCGTATGGCGCAGGACTTCAACATGCGCTATCCGCTGGTGGACGGGCAGGGCAACTTCGGCTCCGTTGACGGCGATATGCCCGCGGCGATGCGGTACACGGAAGCGCGGCTCTCGAAAATCGCGGAAGAGTTGCTTGCCGACATCGAGAAGGAAACCGTCGATCACATCCCGAACTTCGACGAAACGGAAAAAGAGCCTACCGTTCTCCCGACACGGGTGCCAAATCTGCTGGTCAATGGCGCAAGCGGCATCGCCGTTGGCATGGCCACAAACATTCCGCCGCACAATCTGCGCGAAATCATTGACGCCACTGTGCTGATGATCGAGAAGCCGGACACGACCTTGAAAGAAGTGATGAAGCTGGTGCCGGGGCCGGATTTTCCGACGGGCGGCTATATCGCCGGGCGCGAGGGGATTGAAGCGGCATACAAGAGCGGCCGCGGCAGCTTCACCATGCGCGCGAAGGCCGCCATCGAAGACGTCGGCAAGGACCGCGAAAACATCGTCATCACGGAGATTCCGTACCAGGTCAACAAGGCCACGCTCATCAAGCGGATCGCCGAACTGGCGCAGAACAAGAAGATCGACGGCATTGCGGATGTGCGCGATGAAAGCGACCGCGACGGCATGCGCGTCGTCGTCGAGCTGAAACGCGGCGAGGAATCGCAGCTCGTTCTGAACAATCTCTTCAAGCACACCCAGATGCAGGAATCGTTCGGCATGATCATGCTGGCGATCACGGGCGGACAACCGAAAGAGATGGGGCTGCTGGAATTCATCCGCCTGTTCATTGACCACCGCCGCGATGTGGTGCTGCGACGTACGCGCTACGAGCTGCGCAAGGCTCGCGAACGCGAACACATTTTGACCGGCTATCAGGTGGCGCTGGACCACCTGGACGACGTGATTCGCATCATCCGCGGATCGGCGGGCCGGGCGGAAGCCAAGGAAAACTTGCTCAAGTTTTTCTCCGAGCAGGAAGTCACGGTTACGGAAAACGGAAAATCCAGGAAGATCGAAGGCGTCAAGCTGGACGGCAGAAAGTACAAGCTCGGCGGAATCGAAGGGGAAACGGCGCGCGCGATTACCAGCGGCCTGACGCCCGTTCAGGTGGATGCGATCCTCGAATTGCAATTGCACCGCCTGACGCAGCTTTCTGTCGACGAAATCCTCAAGGAATTGAAGTCCATCCGCGACCGCATCACGGAGCTGGAAGAAATTCTGGCCAGCGAGAAAAAACTAAAGTCCGTGATTATCGGCGAGCTGAAGGAAGTGCAGAAGGATTATGGCGACGACCGGCGCACGCAGATCGTCGACAAGGTCGACGAAATCAAGCTGGAAGACCTGATTGCCGACACGGAGATGCTGATTACCGTGAGCCACGCGGGATATATCAAGCGCACGGCTGCGGATACCTACCGGCATCAGTCGCGCGGCGGCAAGGGGCGCATCGGCGCGAAGACGAAAGAAGAAGATTTCGTCGAGTACCTTTTTATCGCTTCGGCGCACAGCTACATTTTGCTGTTTACGTCGAAAGGACGCGTTTACTGGCTGAAAGTGTACGAGTTGCCGGAAGCTGCAGCGGCCACGCGCGGCAAGGCGATCTCCAGCCTGGTGAAATTCCAGGAGGACGAAAAACTTACGGCGCTTGTGGCGGCGCGCAACCTGGAAGAGGCGGACAAATTCGTCTTCATGGCCACGAAGAGCGGCACGGTGAAGAAATCGGCGCTGACGGAATTCTCCAATCCGCGCTCGACCGGTATCATCGCGCTTACGCTGGACGGCAAGGACGAACTCATCGGCGCGAAACTGACCGACGGGAAGAAGATGATCTTCCTGGCCAGCCATGATGGGCAGGCGATCCTCTTCCGCGAAACGGAAGTGCGGCCGATGGGGCGCAACGCCGGTGGCGTGAACGGCATGGATCTCGCCAAGGACGACTACGTTGTGAGCATGGACGCGGTGCAGCCGGACTTCGAGATTATTGCCAAGGAGCATAAGATCACGACGCAGAATCTCGAGGAGCTCGAGAACGAGCAGATCAAGGACTCGCTGGTGACGCTGATGCTGACCGTGGCCGAGAAGGGCTACGGCAAGCGCACACCGCTGGCGGAGTACCGCATCACATCCCGCGGTGGGAAGGGCGTGGTCAACATGAAGACCACGGACCGCAACGGGTTCGTCGTCGCCACGCTGCAGGTGACGGAAGAGTCGGACGTGATGATCATCACGCATAACGGCAAAGTGATTCGCGTGCACGCGAACGAAATTCGCGAGGCCGGCCGCTCGACGCAGGGTGTGCGTTTGCTGCGGCTCGAGGAGGATGATTCCGTCGCCGCCGCCGCGGTGCTGCAGGAAGAAAACGAAGAGGAGAAGAAGTAAATCCACAACTCAGAAAGACGTTTTGGGGCACGATGATTCGTGCCCCTTTTCTGTTGCGGCCTGCGTTACACTACTTCCCCATGAAAATGACACGCCGAATTTTTGCGTTCTCGCTGCTCATTGCTTCGCTCATTTTTTCCGTTGCAGCCGGATCGGCTAATGCGCCTGCCGCAAATCACAAGTATCTGGTTTTCGTGGGAACATACACGACGAAAACGGAGAGCAAAGGAATTTATGCGTACGAGTTCGATGCGGAGACCGGTAAGCTGTCGCCGAGGGGCGTTGCGGCGGAGACGCCGGACCCGTCTTGGGTGACGGTGCACCCGAGCGGGAAGTATTTGTATGCCGCGAACGAAGCGGGCAAGACAAGCGCGGTGAGCTCCTTTGCGATCGACAAGAAGAGCGGGAAGCTGACGCTGCTGAATCAGCTTCCGTCGCTCGGCGAAGACCCGTGTTATTTGTCCTTCGACAAAACCGGCAAGTACGTTCTTGTCGCCAACTACAGTTCAGGGACGATTGCGGTGTTCCCCATTTTGGCGGATGGGCGGCTGGGAGAGCACACGGCGATGTTGAAAGATCAGGGCACTACTGGTCCGCACAAAAACCAGGAAGGCCCGCACGCCCACTGGATTGAGACCTCACCAGACAATCACTTCGCACTGGTTGCAGACCTTGGCTTGGATGAAGCGCTGGTCTACAAGTTTGATGCCGCGAGCGGTACGCTTACGCCGAACGAACCAGCGTTCGCCAGGTTGAAAGCTGGCTCCGGACCGCGGCATGTCGCGTTCCATCCAAAAGGGAAATTTGTTTTCGTGGTGAGCGAACTGAGCTCGACGGCGACGTCGTTCGCTTACGACGCGAAAAAAGGGACGCTCAAGGAAATCGGGACGGTGTCGACGCTGCCGCCGGGATTCTCCGGACGGAATGACGTGGCCGAGGCTGCCGTGCACCCCAACGGAAAGTTTCTCTACGTCTCAAACAGGGGAAACGACAGCATTGCGATTTTTTCCATCGATGCGGCGAAGGGCACACTGACGCCGGTCGGGGGGATTCCGACTGGCGGGAAGGAACCGCGACACTTTGCGATCGACCCGAGCGGGAAATGCCTGCTGGCGGAAAATCAGTTCTCGAACAACATTGTTGTTTTCAAGATTGATGCTGCGACAGGCGGCCTGACGCCCACCGGGCAGGTTGTCGAAGTACCGTCACCCGTGAACATTGCCTTCTTGCATGAGGAATGAACCTGGCGGGCAGGACGATGCCCGGTACCCTACCTCCGGCATGAAATTGCATGAATGTCAAAACAAAGGACTTACAAAAAAAGCATTTCGTAATTGATTGATTCTAAAGGGCGCGATCTTAGGTTGTTTGGGACTAACAAGGGCCTAAATGGCTGCTTGAAAAAGAAAGCGGGAGCTGGCTGCCGCACTCCAAACGCAGTTATCTACAGCGTTAACTATGGCACAAAATAGAGGAAAGTCAAGGGAAATTTTGGTCTGGTAGCTGGCGCGGTGGAAGTGCTTGCACGCGGAGCGGTTTAGGTTACAATCCCGGCCATTATGGCGAAGCGCAAGACGAGAAAAGGGAGAGCCAGAAAGTCCAAACGCGGCGCACGGAAAGCGCGAGGGGCGGCTGGCGGAAAGCTGCCGAAAGACGCCGTGACGCTCATCGTGATCCTACGGGCGCGCGAGGGGCAGGAGACGTTGCTGGAAGCGGAACTGCGCGCGCTGGTGGGTCCTACGCGAAAAGAAGAGGGCTGCCTTCGCTACGACTTGCACCGTTCCGTTGACATACCCGGTGCGCTGTTGCTGCATGAAGTGTGGACGAGCCGCGATGCGCATACCGAGCATACGCATTCGCCGCATTTCTTGCGCTGGAACGCGCGCAAGGACGCGCTGCTCGCTTCGCGCGACGCCACTTTCTGGAAGCAGATTGCCTAAGGCCAGACTGCCAGACTAGCCTTCCGGCGAGGCGAGGTAGTAGCCGGGACGGGCGCGGACCTTCAGGCTCTTGGCATCGTTGCGAACAATATTCACTTTAATTTCGTGGTAGCCAGGAGTATCGGCGCCAGTCGGGGTGTAGCTGATGGTGTACTGCGAGTGGAGCTCGCCGCCGATTTCGTCGATAGCCTTTTCGATGGAGCGGTCCTTGAAGGTCGCAAGATGCGCGCCGCCGGTGGCGGTGGCAGCGACTTCGAGCGCATGATCCTTCACCTGATCGTGAATGTGTTGCACGATCCAAACGGCCGCAGCCATCAAGTCAATGTTGCCGTAGCGGTTTTGCTCGCTGGTGGGCGTTTGCGGGACGCCGGGCTGGGGAGGAAGCGGAAACGTGCCGGGCGGAGTAATTTGCGGGCGCGTGTCTTTTGGCTTGGCTTGCAGCTCGGCACGAGTGGTGGAAAGCCCCACGCTGTAAATCGTGACGCTGGCCAACTGCGCCTGCCGCAACACTTCGCCGAGCGTTGCTTCGCTGCCAACATCGGTCGCTTCCGAGACAATCATCAGCACGCGGCGGCGACCGGGCTTATCGGCCGTAGCTTGCGGCCGGCCCGAGAGCATTTCCACGCCCACAGCCATGGCATCGAAAAGCTTCGAGCCCGAAGTGCCTTCTCCCAGATGCGCGATGGTATTCTCGATGAGGTCGGCGTTCGTGGCGAAATCCTGGAGTTTGTCGACCGAATCGTTGAAGCCCACGACGGCGGCCTCGCCTGTTGGCCCCATCACGGTTTGCGTGAATAAAATGCCGGTCTTGCGGATCTCCGGCAGAAGCGCCTCGATGCGCGAACTGGTTTCGATCAGAATCACCATGGAGATGGGATCGCCGCCGAGATCGAAGTGGGAGATTTGTTGCGCAACGCCATTGTCTGTAACCTTGAAGTCCCGGGCCTCCAGATTGTGAACCATCTCGCCGCGGCCATCGCGCACGGTCACCGGCGTATTGACCAGCGTTACCTGGACTTTGACTTTGGCTTGCATGTCCTTGGGAGGCTGCTGGACTTCGACTCCGGGCTTGGGAGGGAGCGGGCCCACCGGTGCTTGCGCGCGGGCGGCAGGGCCAGCCAGAGCCAAAAGAAGAGCCAGAGTCAGGGATGCGCCACCGATTCGGGTCATTCGCGCTACCAGGTGTGACAGGATTTGGCCTGGATCCAACGCAGTGCAACAGCTGCAGGCGTCAAGGCCCTGCACTACACTGTACTTGATTCGACGCATGTTCAGCGGAAGACGTTGCCGCAAGCGGCGGCGATTCCTACAATCAAGGTTCGTCTCAACGGGAGAAAAGACTGATGTCCGACGGCAGAAAACCGAAACCGCAGCACGCGCCGAAAGCGCCGCATGAAGACCCGAAGTTCCTGGCCAGCACACCGGCGCGGCCCATCCGCATCCTGGGGGAATACATCCATCCGCTCGTACAGCTCAAAAGAGAAGGGATCGGAGACACCGTGGTGATGTTCGGTTCGGCGCGCATCGAGTCCCGAGAAACCGCGCAAGCGCGATGCACGCGGCTCAAAAACGCGAAGACTTCGAAGATGTCCGCCGCGAAGCTGGCCAAGCACCGCGCGGAGGTGCGCCATGCGAAGAGCCTTCTGGAGATGTCGCGCTACTACGAAGAGGCGCGGCAGCTTTCGCACAAGCTGACGACCTGGGCGCTGACACTGGGGCCGAAGCCGCGCCGCTTTGTAGTTTGTTCGGGCGGCGGGCCAGGGATCATGGAAGCGGCGAACCGCGGGGCGTATGAGGCTGGCGGAAAGTCGGTAGGGCTTTCGATCGAGCTGCCGCACGAGCAATTTGCAAATCCTTACATCAGCCCGGAACTGAGCTTCAATTTCAAATACTTTTTCATGCGCAAATTGTGGTTCGCGCAGATCGCCAAGGCGCTGATTGTTTTTCCGGGCGGATTCGGGACCATGGACGAACTGTGGGAAATGCTGACGCTGCTGCAAACCGGGAAGCTGCCGAAACATAACATCATTCTGATTTACGGCCGCAAGTATTGGGATGAAGTGCTGAACTGGAAGGCCATGGTGCGCTGGGGCACCATCAACGAGGAAGAGTACAAGATGCTCAAGTTCGCCGATACCGTGGACGAAGCGTTTGACCACATTCGCGCGGGACTTGAGAAATACCACATGGCAGGCGAACAGTTTTTACAGGCCTACTGAACGTCAATCGAAGCTAAGGCATTTATTTACATGCAATTGTGGTGTGGAACGAGTCTTGCTACATTCTCCGCCTGATGGTGTTTTATAGAACGGGACCCCACCCCATTCCAGCCGGGGAATACGGTAAGGATGGAGAGAATAATGAAGGTTCAAATGGGAGAGAAGAAGTTTTTCCGAAAGACGATGTTAGCTGCTGCAGCACTCGTTGGCATGCTGGCATTCGCGGGAGCACCCCGAGCGTCCGCCGAAGATTACGACAAGTGCCAGCGGCGCATCGCCAAGGCGGATCACAAACTGCACGAAGCCGTGGAGCATCACGGCTGGAATAGCCGGCAGGCCGATCATGCGCGGCGCGACCTGCATGAAGCTCGAGAACGCTGCTGGAATCAGTATCATCGCTGGTGGGACGAAGACGGCCGCCGGTGGCATTCCGATCGCGATTGGGATGATCACGATCACGATCGCCACTAAATCATGACGTATTTTTCCGGGCGCGGTCTGCCATGGCAGGCCGCGCTCTTTTTCTTTCGAGCGAACCTTGTTTTCCGAAAGATTTTCATTGCTTAGCCAAAAAGGAATCAAAACCTTTTCCGAGCCAGCGTGTTTCATGAGCAGAAACAGGACGCAACCTCACGCCAGCCTGGACGACGTCCTTGGGAGGATATTATGCAACTGCATAAGCATCTGATGAAGTCCATCTTCGGGAAGGCCGCATTAGCGGCGGTGGTGTTGAGTGGAATTCTGCTATTTGCCGGCGCGCCCAGCGCGAAGGCGAATGATTGGGATGATTGCAACCATCGCGTGGCGTACGCCGAATTTCGCCTTCATCAATCGATTGTGTATTTTGGCTACTACAGCCCGCAAGCCGCGTACTGGCGGCATGAGCGCCACGAAGCGTATGAACAATTGGAGCGCTACCGCCGCAACGAGTGGAGAGAGCGCGAATGGCGCGAGCATGAATGGCGGGAACATCGCCGCGATTACGACGAACATCGCCACTATCGCGACCGGGACCGTGATAGAGATCGAGACAGGGATCGAGACTAACACGTAGGCGCACTCTGCCGCAGAAAAACGAAACGAGGCGCCCTGACCAAATCAGAGCGCCCCGTTTTTATTTCGCCATATAAAACGGGATTAGTGCGAACCTACCAGGTGCTCGTCGGAAAAAACAGCTTCGAAGCGGCGAGTTTCATCCTGATCGTGCAGCATGACAATGGGGACAACCCGCAAGTATTGCTTGCAGGCATGGCACTGCGTCACTTCTCCCTGCAAGTCCTGCAAAAAGCCATCCGTAAAATGATAAAGCGCTCGCTCGCGCCGGGCATTCTTCTTGTCCCGCGCGCCGCAGTGCGGACAGATGAATTCCACCGTGTCCTGCTGCGGATCGCGGTCCAGAGCAG
>Ga0210406_10008046_pt1 | contig 10601 bp, 10 predicted proteins | sample IncBWC30MmetaG_FD_155454 | JGI IMG/M metagenome (GOLD analysis project Ga0210406, IMG submission 155454) | Forest soil microbial communities from Barre Woods Harvard Forest LTER site, Petersham, Massachusetts, United States - Inc-BW-C-30-M | ecosystem: Environmental > Terrestrial > Soil >... | reverse complement strand
AATTGCTTTCCTGGAAAGATTTCCGCTAAAGTCTTTCCCCTCGCCGCGTCTGCCGAAACGTTGCTTGCCGACGCAAGCCATTTGTTCCAGCCGACAACGCGCTGTTTGACGTCAAGGATCGCAACACCGGAATCCAAGGCGTCGAAGGTCGCTGTCAGTAATTTTTGTTCCGGCTCGGTCATAGCCTATGGCGCCTGTTCACCCGTCGTTCGCGCAATGAACTCATCAAGGAGATGGGTCAAAGCCGACAGCGATGGAAGGTCCATGATCATCGCGATGTATCCGCTGATATCGCGCTCGCGGATGGCAAAATTGATGTAGAGGAACATCACGACATCGCCGGCTTCCGGAGGAGGCGCCAGGCTGAAGAAGGTTTTTGCATCACCGCGTAGGACCTCGGGCAACGACATTCTCAGGCTTCGATGCAGCATGTTCGCGATGGTGGCGAGGCAACTGTTAAGCAGGATGTTGCCGGTCTCTGCAAGCGCCTCTTGTTCCAATTCGATTATGTCCTCCAGCGGAAGATCTCCGCCGATTATGGCGCGAACGAGCTCGAGGCTCTTGGTTTCCGGGAAAATCAGCAGCGCTCGACCGGTAATGTCGCCCTCGAACACCTGGTGGACCGCGACCAGATTTTTGACTTCGCGCTGTGTCAGTATTTCGATTGCGCGCCCCCGGTTGACAAGTTGAACGGAAGGCACTGACAAATGCACCTGCGCGCGAACCATCTCGCGCAGGCTGGACGCAGCCCGGCTAACGCCGATATTCACCAACTCGGTCAGTGCGTCGATCTGAAGTTCGGACAGCAGTTCCGCTATTTTCTCGTTCATGGCTTCGCCGACGTAAGCTGCTGAACGGCGCCTTGAAGAAAGGCGCGGAGGGACTGTTCGGTGAGAGGCTTAGCTAGAAAGGCCGCCCCAATAGCCTTTGCACGGGCAACGATTTCATCCTGGTGATTGGCGGAAACCAGGGCGAGAGGCATGGAGGAATTGTACGACTTAAGGTCCGCCACCAATTGCAAACCGTCGCGCCCGGGCATATTGAAGTCCACAAGCGCGACGTCGAATGCGCCCTCTTTTGCAAGTACGAGAGCCTCATCGGCATTTGACGCTTCGATGCGATCCCAATCCGGATACAGTGCCTTCATCGCCTTGGCGACGGCCATGCGGGCCAGTTTGCTGTCGTCAACGATTAGGAGTTTGTATGTCATGAGGTTCCTATTCCTAGCGCCCTGTCAGTCCTGCCTTGATCGGCTATTTCGCACCTCTAGGCCAGCAGCGAAAGGCCGAATCTGGCCTCGGGCGCGGCGCAACGCTGCCTCGATATGCCCGTGCAGAAAGCTCCCCGCCGGGGTACCCTTAAGCTCACATCCAGACGCCAGCAGGACTTGAATGACCGCGGTGTGGGCCTGTTCGCATTGGCTCCAGTCGACCACCGCCAACCGGTTTTCCAACAGGTATTGAAACAGCTCCTCGGCGTCCTCCGACGGGCACGTGCCGGCGAGTGCGATGCTGTTTTTATCGATCAGCTTTACCGTCAATTGAACAGCTCCTGCACGTCGAGGACGATGAGGACCCGGCCGTCGCCGAGCAGCGTCGTCCCAGTCACACCTTTCACTCCGCCCAGTAGCCCCTCCCTGGGCTTGAGCATCACATCCATGCGTTCTCCTAGACGCTCGACTTCAATCGCGGCAAGCTGGCCGCCGGCCGAAGTTATCACGACGCGCGCCTGCCCCGCGTCCGAGACGCGACTACCGAGACCCAAGGAAGTGGCCAGGCTGATCAACGGAACAGTCTTGTCACGCCAAGCGAAAGCCGCCGCTCCGCCGATCGAAACGATCCGATCGCGTGGGATGATCGCTGTCTCGATAACCATATCTAACGGTAGTCCGAAAACCTGACCGGCCGACTCTATTGTCATGAGTCGCGTCATCATGACGGTGAACGGCAAGGTGAGCCGGACGACCGATCCGACGTTAGGCCGGCTGTCAATTGAGACTCGACCGCCCAGCCGTTCGACCACTGTCCTCACCGCGTCCATACCGACGCCTCGGCCCGAAAGATCTGTGACCTCGCGTGCTGTCGAGAAGCCGGAGACAAAAATCAGATCGACGATTTCGGCATCTGTCATCCTGGCCAAAGTATCCGCCGCCACCAGACCTCGCGCGGCCGCGACTTCCCGTACCCGGGCAACGTCAACGCCTCGTCCGTCATCTTCGATCTCAACGATGACGTTATCGAGCTGACGGAAAGCGCGCAAAACGATCGTCGCCGTCGACGGCTTGCCGGTCGCTTGCCGCTCTTCGGCGTCCTCGATTCCATGATCGATCGCGTTACGAAGCACATGAAGCAGCGGTTCGAATAACGATTCCACGATCGCCTTGTCTGCTTCGGTGTCATCGCCTTCCACGGTAAAGTTTATCAACTTTCCGACGCTGGCGGAAATCTCCCGCACCGGCCTCGGAAAGCGCTGAAACATCTGGCGCATGGGAAGCACTCGGATGCGCAGAACCGCGCGCTGTACTTCGCCGACCAACCGATCGAGCTGCGTCTGCAGATCGCGCAGGTTCGCAGCGACGCCCTTTGCATCGAGACCAGCCTGCGCCCGTGTCGCAAGATGACCAAGCGCATTTTTGACTACCGTCAATTCGCCGGTCAGGTTTACGAGCGTATCGATACGCGTGGTATCCACGCGCAGCACACGCGTGGCCGCTGCCGACGATGGACGTGAAGTATCAACTATCTCGCTCAGGACCCCGCCAGGCTTCTCTCGAAGCGCGCGTTCGATCGACGCGATGAGCGAAATGGCATTGCCATCGTTTAGCGCGTCGGCAACCGAAGCAGCCGCCGCCTCAAGACCTGCCTGCCGCAACACGTTGATGGATACACTGCCAGCGGCAGCCATACGCCCCGCGCGTCCGTTTTGTCTGGGCTCGCGCAGGAGCAAAACCTGAGCTTCCAGGATGGATCGCCCGAGGGATGACAACGTCGTAGCGGAATCGGCGCGTGGCTTCGTATCGAGAGCGTGGAGCTCGATTTGATTGCTCGCACCGCCGACGATTCGAATAACCGTCTCGGTATCCACATTTGTCAGCACGAAGATTTCCATGGCGCAGGTAAACGGATTGATGGTGTCGAACGGCTGCGCGGGATCAGATAACGCAAGGTCGATCGAAATCAGCCCCGGCAGCTCCTCGATCATGGCTAGCGGATCCTCGCTGCGGAAAAACGCATCGGGATTAGGCACGTAACGCAGTGCAGTGCGGGCTTCGGAGAACTGGCCGGGATTTTGGTCGCGCAACCGTGCCAGCCAATCGCGCCCGGGCGAAGCCGGTGCGTCCAATTCCGCGGTCCCGGAGATGCGGCGTACGATCGCATCCGCGGCCGCGCCCGCCCCGGAAGGCACTTCGCCGCTGGCCTCCATATCGTCCAACCATCGCGTGACCTGGTCCAGGCATGCGAGGCATTCATTGATGATCGTCGGCGAGATAACATTCGTTCTTGAACGAAATCCGGCGAGGATGCTCTCGACCGCATGGAGTGCGCGGCCCATCGGCTCGAAGTCAACGATCCCAGCCGCGCCCTTCAAGGTATGGAAGGCACGAAATACGCCATCGATCTTCTCCGGATCGTCCGCCTGATGTTCCAGCGCGAGCAGATCGCTTGTAGCTTGCTCGATCAGTTCACGCGCTTCCAGAAGGAACTGTTCGATAAACTCGTTCATGCGGCTACACCGCACAACATGCCGACCAATTCCGTCAACGCTTCCTGCTTTAGCGGCTTCACCACGTAGTAGTTAGCGCCCGCGGCTCTTGCGGCTGCAATGTCCTGCTGGCCGGCCTCCGTACTCGTTACCAGCGCTGGAATTGCCGACAGTGGGAGCTCCTTGTCGCGAAGCGTAAGCAAGAACGTGACCCCATCCATCTGCGGCATGTTTACATCGACGATCAGGAGGTCGAAGGAATGCAACAAAACCTTTTCCATCGCCTCCAGACCGTTCAGCGCCTCGTCGACGTGGTAGCCGGCACGTTCAAGCGCCTGGCGATAATAGGCCCGGACCAAGGCGGCGTCGTCGATAATCAGGACGTGCTTGGGGTTCGCCACCGTCATGCAATTTTCTCCCGTGGCCTTCGGTAAACGATAGCATTGGAAAAACGGCAGACTTCAAACAAAGGCGAAATGCGGCTCATGGACTCGGTGTGGCCGAGGCAAATGTAGCCGCCAGGCAAAAGGCTGTCATAGAGATTTTCCGCCGCGACTCGGCGGGACTCATCGTCGAAATAGATCAGCACGTTGCGGCAGAAGATGACGTCGAACCTGCCTTCGAGCCGCGTTTCTTTGGTCTCGATCAGGTTGACCCGGGAGAACCGCACCGAAAGCCGGAGATCGTCGAGGATTTGCCAGCGTTCTTCGTCCAGCGGATGAAAGTAGCGCGCGACCAGGTCCGGCGAAAGGCGCATCAACGCGCGCTTGCCAAATATGCCTTCGGCGGCTGCCTTCAGAACCCGGGTGTCGATGTCGGAGCCGACAATCTCGATGTTGTAGGTGTCGACCTGACGCCAGTTTTCCAAGAGCCAGATGGCGATCGAATAGGGCTCTTCGCCGGTTGAGCACGGCGCCGACCATATCCGGATCGTGTCGCCCGGCGGCTTGACCAATGTCCGCTCTCTCAGCAAGTCCTTGCTCATGCATTCGAGCTGATGGTCCTCGCGGTAGAAGTACGTTTCATTGATCGTAAAGGCGTTGATCAGATGCTCAACTTCAGATTGTGCCCCGCTGCGCAAGTGGGCGAAATATTCCGAGAAACTGGCGTGCCAGGTCGCGGCCATCCGGTCTGATATCCGGCGTTCAACGAAATAGCGCTTGCTTTCAGTGAAGACCATGCCGGTCCGCCGATAGAGAAACTCGGCCAGCCTGCGAAATTCCTCCTTTGTCACCTGTGCGGGTTCGGTCACGGCTGCGCGCCAAGGCGTTCGCCCGCGACGCGGATGGCGAAAGCAAGGAACGGATCACCGGGAAAACGCGCGGCGCACTGCTCCAGCAGTGGCAACACGTTAGGACCGCCGGTTTCGGCCAGAACTTCGACAGCCGCGGCGCATACGTTGGCCTCGCGGTCTCGCGCGAGCACGTCGGCAAGCAACTGGCCGGCGGCGGCGGCCGGCTGGCCGCGAACGAGATCGCAAGCCAACAGCCGGACATCGGGGTCGGGGTCATGCAGAAGCGCGGGAAGATGCACTGCCGCCGCCGCCGGCATGGCGCGCAGGGCATCGAGCGCGGCCGCACGCAATCGGGAATCGTCGGAGCGCAAATCCGGCAATACCGCTTCAGCACATTCAGGCGTGCCGATCCGCGCAAGGCTCGTCAAGATTGCTTCGCGGATTCGGGGGTCGCGTTCAACGAACATCGCCCGGCGCAGCAACCGCAAACCGTCCGGCAGTTGAGCGGCAGCCCGTGCCGCGTCCCAGCGCTGATCATCCGTCCCGTGTTCGAGGTCGCGTTCGATTGTTTCAGTGCCCTCCTGGGGCGACGGCGGCTTCGTCGGTGAGCTTCGGATCAGCGGCACGCTGGCACCAACTTCATCAGATTTTCTGCGATTTCCGGGAGCGGAACAATGTAGTCAGCCCCGTTCAATTTGACCAATTCGCCGGGCATCCCCCAGACCACCGCGGTTTCCTCGGCCTCTGCTATGACACGGCCGCCTTGTGCGTTCAGGAGCGCCATCGCCTGAGCCCCATCATTGCCCATCCCTGTCATCAGCACCCCCACCAACTGGCTCGGCGCAAAATAGTTCATCGCGGTTCTCACCATGCGATCCGTGCTTGGATGCCAAGGGTAGCCGGCCTCGGCTGGCGCAGCCATGGCCACCAGCCCTCCCCCGCGACGGGAAACGATCAGATCGGCGTCACCCCTCCCAATATAGGCATAGCCCGGCTGCAGCAGGACCGGTTGGCTAACCTCCGCGATGTTCAAAGAACAGAGGTGGTCTAATCGCCGGGCGAGTTGCCCGGTGAAGCTCGCGGGCATGTGCTGCGCGACAAGTATCGGCCAAGGGAAGGACGCGGGAAGCGCCGTCAAAAGGTGCTCCAATGCCGGTGGCCCGCCGGTCGATGTCCCGACCAGAACCAATCCGTCACCGGTGGCAACAACTCTCTTTTTTATGCCCCTACCCAGCGGGCGCGCCGATTTACCGATCCGATGCCGAACCCGTTCCCTGAGGCGTAAGCTCGTTCTCAATTTGGCTTGAGCTGCTGCTCGGACCTTCGCTATGAGCTCTGGCGCCAACTCGTTGATCCGAAGCGACACGGCGCCAGCGGGTTTTGCGACAAAATCGACCGCGCCCAACCGAAACGCTTCCAGCGTTGCCTCGGCACCGTCGGCTGTCATCGAAGATACCATCAGCACCGGACAGGGATGCTCGATCATAATCCGATCGAGGCACGCAAGGCCGTCCATTTCCGGCATGTGAACGTCAAGCGTGATGACGTTAGGCTTGACCTCGGGAATGGCAGCGAGGGCTTCGCGGCCGTTGCGGGCAAAATGAACTTCGAAATCCTGCTGCGTTGAAAACACCTGCCCGATCAGTTTGCGGACCAGTGCCGAGTCATCCACCACCAGCACCTTGATCACGGTCACGCCTGCCGTGGTTTCTTGCTACGCATGTCTTTGGTGAAGGTATCCAACAGGCCGCGTTCGGCCCTGCTCAGCAACTCTGAGGGATCGAGCAGAAGTATAATTCGCGCCGCGGATTCAAGATTGATCACGGAGCGGACCAGGGACAAGGCTTCTCCTGTCAGATCCGGCGCGGGTTTGAGTGACTGCGGACCGCAGCGCAGCACCTCCGAGACGCTATCCACGATCAGGCCGGCACGATGGCGCTCGGTCCGAACAACCACCAGCCGCCGATCCGCGTTTCCTTCGCGCGTCGGCATGTCAAACCGACGGCGTTGATCCACTACGGGGAGAACGTCGCCGCGCAAGTTGACGACGCCTTCGAGGAATTTCGGGGTCTTCGGCAGACGAGTAATTTGCTCCGGTACGCGCGCGACTTCGTCTATCGCTTCTATCGGCAAAGCAAATTCGTCGTCGCCAAGCCGAAAAACCAGAAATCGCAAATCCTGCTCTTTCGCGCCGCGGAACGTATCCATGGCCTTCGACCTCATCGGAGCGGCACCCTCAGCCAATCTCAGCATAACTTCTTCCCGGAACAGTTGCTCGGGGGCCAGAATAGAGACTAACCGTCCATTCTCCGCGCGGTAGATCGCCTTGATCTTGGTCTCGCCGCCGGCGCGGGCGTTGAGCAAGGCTGGCGTGGGTTCAATCAAGGCCGTAGCGACGGAAAAGGTCGCACGGGTTCGGTCAGCGACCAGTCCAACCTGAACGTTTCCAATCGTCGTGACCAGAACCTTTTCGCGCGATTGGATGCCAGGCGGGAGCCCCAGCAGCGCCCGCAGCGACAGCAACGGTAACAGCGCGTCACGATAGGCCATTACACCCCTTACCGCGTCATCGCTGCCCGGTATCGATATCAATCCCTCCGGCGCCGGAACAATCTCTCGTACCACGTCGAGGTGGAGCGCGTACTCTTGGTCAGCGACATCGAATGTCACCAGGCGTTGTTGCAGAACGTCGGCCGGCTTGGCTTGAACGACCCGTGGGGCCGATGCCGAGGACTTCTGCCGGGAAACATCAAACCTGAATGTCTGTTTGAGGAGCTTTTCGATGTCCAGGATTTTGACGACATCCGAGTCCAGCCGAAATACGCCCATTAATAGCTCCCCCGTCCCGGCCGCAAGCTCCGCGTCCCCAGAACTCACCCTGTTTCCATCGACGTTGACCAGGGCCGCCACTTCGTCAACAGACAGAGCAACCGGCGCTGCTCCGTCAAGCACAATCAGCCGCGAGGACAGCGTGGGCACCGCCTCCGAGCGTCCAAGGATTGCCCGGACGCTTGCGACAGGGAGAACGGAGCCGCGCAGGTTCGCAAGCCCCAGCAGGCATCTCGGACCTTGTGGAACGCGAGCGATGGCCGGCAAGCGGATGACCTCGGCGATCAGCCCCGCAGGCAAAGCGTACAGCCGTCCTTCTGAGCGGAAGGTGAGAAAGCGATGCAACGCCATCTCCGTGGCCATTGCGATTTCAGCCATTCTTCTTTTTCAATTCATCCGAGAGCGAGGCGATCTCTTCGATCGCAGCAGCAAGATCATCCGCGCCGCGAGCCTGCTCGGCGGATGCGGTCGCGGCCTGACGGGACGCCGAGCTAGCCTGCTCGGCCGCAGCCGCAATTTGTTTGGCCGCAGCCGAAGTTTGCTCAGCGCCCGAAAGCACGGCCTCTGCGCCTTGCAAGATAGTCTGATTGGCTTTTCCAAGCGCGCCGATTTCACGGGCCACGCTTTCAAGCGTCTTGAGAACTGCCCGATTGTTCTGAACTTCGAGTTCGGCAGCGCCGATGATCTGCTCTAGATCGCGCCGCAGAACCGCCATTTGATCAAGGATCCTTTGCACCGTATCCTTGACCCGCTCGACACTCTCCGATGCTTCACGTGCCAATCCGCGAATGTCGTTCGATACCAACGCGAAGCCGCGACCGGCGTCTCCGGCCCGCGCAGCCTCGACGGCGCCACTGACTGCGAGCATGCTTGTCTGGACGATCACAAGCGCAATGGAATCGACAATTTTTTCGATCTTGCGGCCAACGGTTTCCAACTGGATAACAGTTTCCAAAGCTCCACGCGTTTGTCCAAGCGCGTCACTGACGCCGATGACAAGTTCTTCAATCGAGTTGCGGCTCTCGCTTAGCGCCGTTTCTATCGCCCCAACGCGTTCGTTGGCGAATTTTCCCCGTTCTTGCGCCACCTGTGCACTGTGCTCGATTTGAGCCAGGGCGGCTGATGATTGCTGGGCGGCAGCGGCCTGCTGCTGCGATCCGCGATTGATCTGCTCGACCGCCGTCATGATCTCGCTAGCGGCGCTTGACAGCTCCTGGATCGTTGCTGACAACTCCTCGGCGGTGCTTGCAATTTGTTCTGCCGCTGATCCGTTCGCTTTGCCGCCGCGCAACTTCTCCGACAATGATGCGAGGGCCTGCGCGGCGGATTGTCCTTGATTGAGCGATTGCGCCTGTTGCCCGATGGCGGACTGGACTTCGTTCGTAGCCGAGAACTGCTGTTCGGCGGCGCTCGCTACCAGCTCGGCGCCTTTTTGCACTTCCAAAATGGCGCGCTCCGCCTCGATCGCCGCTAGAAGCGTCTCCTGACTTCCTTCTACAAGCCGTCCCATATCGTCGCGGATTGCGACCAGAGTTTCCACGGCCTGAGCACCTGCCTTGGCTTGAGCGACGGCAACACCAGCCGACTTGGTGATGACCTCGACGGCAGTTTTGACATTGGTCTGGATTTCTTCTGCCAAACCTTTCACCTGCAGCGCGCTTTTATCTGAAGCTTCCGCGAGCGCGCGGACTTCCTCGGCCACGACCGCAAAACCACGTCCATGATCGCCGGCACGAGCCGCCTCGATCGCAGCATTCAATGCGAGAAGGTTCGTTTGATCTGAAATACGACTGACCGTGCCGGTGATTTCGCTAATATCCTGAGCACGCCGCTGTAGCTCGCCGATGATCTCTCCCGATTTCATCTGCCGATCGGCGTTTCGCTCGATGGCTTGCACTGATCCAGTGATTTGCGTGGCCGCCTCCGTCAGCGATACCTGTGTCGCCTCGGTTCGACGCCGAGCGCCGTCGGCCTCGCCGCGAGCGACTTTCAGGTTCGACGCGACGTTTTTGACCGCTTCAAGCTGCTCGTGAGACGCTCCCGACGCTTCATCCGCGCCGGCTGCAATCTGTTCCATAGAACGGCGAAGCTCCTCCGCCGCCGCCGAAGCCTCGGCTAGCCCGCTGGCAAGTTCTTCCGTCGCTGCCGCGACCCGTTCCGAGACCTTGCCAGATTGCGACCCGTTTGTGGTCTTGCCGACTCGTGGTGGCGTCGGCTTGGTCTGGATCGCCGCCGTCGGAACGCCAGGCGGCCGCTTTGCTTTGGCGTCGGAAATTTTCGATGTTTTTACAAGGGTCATGGGCGATCTCAACACACAGGACAATAAAACGCGGCCAGTGTAGTCCCGGCGGCGATATCGACCTGATCTTATAGTGAAGGGGGTGTTTTGTCCGGGTGCGGCGCATCAAAAGCGCGCCTTTTGGGCTTTTCAGTCACGATCAGAGGGTTTGAGGTTAACGCCGGCGGCCGGACAGACCTTACCGCCGGCCGCGCTCGGGAACCCACCTAATCGTCGTTGATGGTTCGAGGGCGGCCAGGGCGGGCCTCGTCAAGCAGGCCATCACAGCGACCTTCAGAATCGGCGGCGCCTGCGCACTCAGCACTAACGGCTCGATTGGCCGACCTCTAACACCTGCATTCGCCACAAGCGCTCTCCTCTACAAAGATCAGAACCATCATATAATGTGACGAACTTACGTTCCAGATGACTAGGGCGTGGACTCGTAACGCGCAGCCAGCCACAGCCGGATCGATGCGAGCTGGACGAAAGCAAGGTAATTGGCCGCAAGCTTGTCGTAACGCGTCGCAACCCGGCGACATTGCTTGATCCGATTGA
>Ga0210406_10008045_pt1 | contig 10602 bp, 7 predicted proteins | sample IncBWC30MmetaG_FD_155454 | JGI IMG/M metagenome (GOLD analysis project Ga0210406, IMG submission 155454) | Forest soil microbial communities from Barre Woods Harvard Forest LTER site, Petersham, Massachusetts, United States - Inc-BW-C-30-M | ecosystem: Environmental > Terrestrial > Soil >... | reverse complement strand
AAAACGGGCTGGCGGTGCCACTTTGTCCGGTGGCGGAGGTGACGGCTCCGGTGGCGCCGAAAGCGGCGGCGGTGCGGAGGATGGTGCCGACGTTGCCGGGGTCTTGGACGCCTGCGAGAACGACGATTAGGGGAGAGCACGCGCCGCGGGGAGTGGCGAATAAATCTTCGAGTTGCGTTTGGCGGGGAATGACGAGGGCGGCGACGCCTTGGGGATGCTCGGTGTCGGCGATGCCTTCGAAGAGGCGATCGGTGGTTTTTAGGACGGGGAAGGCCATCTCGGGGCGGGAGATGAGATGAGCGAGTTTTTCGCGGTGCCGTTCGCCGGATTCGCTGAAGAGGACGGCTTCGATGCGGCAGCCGGATTCGAGGGCTTCTTCGACGAGGCGGAGGCCTTCGACGCCGACGCTGCCGGAATCGGTTTGCAGGCCGCCGCGGAGAGCTATGCGAAATTGTTTGAGCCAGCGATTGTCGCGGCTGGTGAGGAGGGAATCGGACGCGGGAGAGGCAGGAATGCTGCGGCCGGGTTTAGGGGTGGGGGCCATGTGAGGGCAGCGTAGCAGAGGAAGGGGAAGTAAAGGAAGTAAAGGAAGTAAAGGAAGTATGAAGAGAAACGCCAGCGGCGACATAAGTTTCAAACTGGGCCGAGTAAAGTCGAGCCCACGCAGGAGAACACAGGCTGAAGCCTGCGCCACTAGTTGCGGGTATGATTGCGCGGGTATGCGGCGTGTGGTAGCGTCCTTTGCGAGCGGCTCTTAGGGGCATTGCGTGGAGTTTGCGTTGGTGGTGAGCCGCACTTTCCAAAGAGGATGGCGTTTACCCATTGACTGCCGAAGTGTTGAAAGTCGACCCGCAGAAACCCGATAAACGAACGATTCGTTATGCTGCGTCTTGGCTGCGCCGTGGGGCGGTGGTGGCGATTCCGACGGACACTTTGTATGCGCTGGCGGCGGACCCTGTAAATTTGGCGGCGGTGGAGGAGATATTTCGCGTGAAGGGGCGGCCGGAATCGCGGGCGCTGCCGATCCTGATCAATTCCATGGCACAGGCGAGGACGCTGGCGAAGGATCTGCCGGCGAATTTTTACCGGCTGGCGGAGGCTTGTTGGCCCGGGCCGCTGACGGTGGTGGTGGAGGCGTCGAACCGGTTGCCGCTGAAGGTGACGGCGAATACACGTCGGATTGCGCTGCGGTGGCCGAAGAATGAGATTGTGTGCAGCTTGATTGAAGAGTTGGGAGTGCCGCTGACGGGAACGAGCGCGAATCTTTCGGGGTCGAGTACTTGCGCCAGCGCGGAGGAAGTGCTGCTGCAATTGGGGGATCGGATTCCATTGATATTGGATACGGGAGAGGCGGGGGATCTAGTGCCGTCGACGATAGTGGAGTTGCGCGGGGAGAATTGGTGCATCGGGCGCGAGGGAGCGATACCGGCGGAGACGATCCAGGAGGCGCTGGAGGGGGATGACGTGGTGCCGGCGTGAGATTGGAAATAGAAAATGGAAATTAGAAATTGGAAAATCGAAATGAAAGAATTAACGCAGAGATCGCTGAGGCGCGGAGAACGCTGAGAAGAGAGAAAAAGAAGGAACGCCAATCGGGAGATTCATCCCGCATAAACCGCGGGATGGGGAAGAGTTGGCGTTCCCGGGCGAGATTAGCGAGCGGCTAGGAATTCGTAGTCGCCGGTGGGGGAGAGGACCAGGTCGCCGAGGGGGCGGCGGTGGACGCTGACCACGTCGGCGTACCAGAGGGGATGTAGGGCAGGTCTTCGGCTACGATTTTTTGGACTTCGCTGGTTAGTTGCTTGCGCTTGGGCTGGTTCATTTCGACGCGGATTGCGTCGGTTAATTCATCCACTTTGGGATTGCGGTAGCGGCCGAGGTTGGAGCCGTTGGGCGGAATGCGCTTGGTCGAGAAGACCAGGGCGAAGACGTCGGGATCGTTGTTGGCGCCCACCCACTTCAAATACGACAACTGGAAATTACCTTTGGTGAGATCGGCGACGCCGAGAGCGCGGAGGAGGAAAAAAGGAAGATGCTCCAACGACGCGTGTCTGGAGGTGTTGAAGTTGAGGTCCTTCGAGCATCCTTGTCGGATGCTCTCAGGATGACAAGTTTTTGTGTTTTGGTGAATTGTGAAACCACGGTCCGCTTGGAATCGCCAGAAGGAGAAGAGTTACGCATAGGAGATTTTACCGAGGATGGCGGGGCGTGTGGCGCCGGTGGCGGAGGGGAGGTTGGAGGGGCGGTGGTGGAAGGTTTCGTAGGCGAGGAGGGCGAAGGCGAAGGCTTCTTTGGATTGTTCGGGGACGGCGAATTTTTCGGAGGTGAGGACGTTGATTGGGGCGAGGGCGGCTTCTAGTTGGCACATGAGGAGAGGATTGCGGGCGCCGCCGCCGGAGACGATTAGTTGGGAGATTTTTGTGCGAGGGAGGACGAAGCGCTTTAGGGCGTCGACTACGCTTAGCGCGGTGAAGATGGTGGCGGTGTGGATGAGGTCTTCGGGACGGGCGCGGAATTTGCGGCCTTCGGCGAGGATTTTTTGGATGAAGGTGCTGCCGAAATATTCGCGGCCAGTGGATTTGGGTGGCTTCAGGCGGAAATAGGGATCGCGGAGGAGAGTTTCGAGGAGATGAGTTAGGCATCGGCCGCGTTGGGCCAGGCGGGCGTTTTTGTCGAAGCGTTGGCGGCCGTGGGTGAAGTGGGAGACGAGGGCGTCGATGAGGATGTTGGCGGGGCCGGTGTCGAAGGCGAAGACGTCGGAGGGTTTGGAGTGGGCAGGGATGACTGTGACATTGGCGATGCCGCCTAGATTTAGGGAGACGCGGCCGATTTTTTCGTGGCGGTAGAGGAGATAGTCGGCGAAGGGGACTAGCGGGGCACCTTGGCCACCGGCGGCCATGTCGGCTGGGCGGAAATCAGCGATGGTGGTGACGCCGGTGCGTGCGGCGATGATAGAGGGTTCGCCGATTTGGAGAGTGGAAGAGGTTTTGGCGCCGAGGTAGGGGATGGGTGGGCCTTGGTGGAAGATGGTTTGGCCGTGGGAGGCGATCAGATCGAGGGATTTTAGTGGGACGCGAAGTTTTTTGCAGGTGGCGATGGCGGCGTCGGCGAAGAGATGGCCGAGGCGGAAATTGAGTTGGCTGATTTCGGCGGCGGGGATTGGGGTGCCTTCGGCGATTTGGAGAATTTTTGAGCGGATGGGTTTAGGGATGGGGAGGGATGCGTGGCCGAGAAGTTTGGATTTTAATTTTGGTGGGGCGCCACCGATGCGGACGAGGGCGGCTTCGATGCCGTCGGCGGAGGTGCCGGACATGAGGCCGAGGACGAGGAGAGGTCGCGATTTCATTGGGGATGAGAAGATTTAACCACAGAGGGCACAGAGAACACAGAGGACACACAAATAACGGAGACAAAGAGTGAACAATATGAGGGCGCCAAAGCTAAGCACGGCGCTCGAGGATCCAGCGGTCTTCCTCATCTTCGAAGTAGGCGAGCTTGCCGGGAATACAGGAAAGAAATGTCCCCATACCCCTGCCAACAATTGTTTTCAGAGCGTCAGCCAGAACGACTTCTTTCCTGTCAAGTTCATCGTCCTCTGAAAGCGCATAACACTTTTCAGGCGCCCCTTTAGCTTTGAGCAGGCGAAGGATTTCCGGAACGTGCTGTTCGCGTGGAGCAATCGGCACGATATATCGGGGATCCAAATGCTTGAAATGCGCCAGTGAACGTGTGATGTCTTTTCTACGTTTTGGCTTTTCGAGCAATTCCAGATATCGGCTTTGTCGTTGCGGGATGATGAAGGACGAAACCAATGCCCGTTCGTGTTCTTGATAGTTGGTCATTCGATTTGCTTTTTGAGTTCGGAGAGGAGGTTTAGGGCTTCGAGGGGCTTTAGGTTGTCGAGGTCGGCGCTGCGGAGTTTTTCGAGGACGGCGCGGTCTAGGGCGGTGAAGAGTACGGCTTGGTTGCCGTTGTTGGCGGAGTGGCCGGAGGCGCCGGGGGTTAGCGTTTCACTTAGTTCGTGCTCGCTTTGCTCGTGTTTTTTGAGGACTTCGCGGGCGCGCTCGATTACGGATTTGGGGAGGCCGGCTAGGCGGGCTACCTCGATGCCGTAGCTTTTGTCGGCGCTGCCGGGTTCGACGCGGCGAAGGAAGATGATTTCGTTGGGAGTTTCTTTCACGCTGACGTGGACGTTTTTGACGGCTGGCAGAAGTTCGGCGAGTTCAGTGAGTTCGTGATAGTGAGTGGCGAAGAGGGTGCGCGAGCGAGTGTGCTTCTGGAGATGCTCGACGACGGCCCAGGCAATGGAGAGGCCGTCGAAGGTGGCGGTGCCGCGGCCGACTTCGTCGAGGAGGACGAGGCTTGAGGGCGTGGCGTGATGGAGGATGGCGGCCACTTCGCTCATTTCGACGAGGAAGGTGGAACGGCCGCGGGCGAGATTGTCGCTGGCGCCGATGCGGGTGAAGATGCGGTCGGTGACGGGGAGCTTGGCGCTGCGCGCGGGAACGAAGGAGCCCATCTGGGCCATCAGGATGATGAGCGCGGCCTGGCGAAGATAGGTGGACTTGCCGCCCATGTTGGGACCGGTGATTAAAAGAAGTTGCTGGCGGCCGGGTTCGAAGCAGAGATCGTTGGGAACAAAGCGCTCGCCTTTTTGGCGGAGGAGTTCTTCGATGACGGGGTGGCGGCCGCCAACGATTAAGAGTTCGCCGGCGTTGTTGAACTCGGGGCGGATGTAGCTGCGATCGGCGGCGAGTTTCGCGAAAGAGGCGAGGACGTCAAGCTTGGCGATGGCGGCGGCGGTGCGGCGGAGGCGAGAGGCTTTGGCAGCGATGCCGGAGCGGACGTCGACGAAGAGCTGGCGTTCGATTTCGAGGATGCGTTCGTCGGCAGCTAGGATTTTCCGTTCGTAATCTTTTAGTTCGGGGGAAGTGAAACGCTCGGCGTTGACGAGAGTTTGCTTGCGCTCGTAATCGGCGGGAGCGTTGGGGAGATTGGGTTTGGAAATTTCGATGTAGTAGCCAAAGATTTGATTGAAGCGGATTTTGAGGGAGTTGATGCCGGTGCGCTTGCGTTCGCGCTCTTCCATGGAGGCGATGATCTGCTTGCTGTGCTGGCTGAGATTGCGGAGCTCGTCGAGTTCGGCGTGGTAGCCGGAGCGGATCATGCCGGGTTCGGCGGCGGAGGCGGGCGGCTCGTCGGAGAGGGATTTTTCGAGTTTTTCGCGGACGTCGGTGAGCTCGTCGATTTCTTCGTGGAGGTCGCGGAGGAGATCGCTGCCGCCGGATTGCGGCGGAGTGAGGAAGTTTTTGAGGACGGGGAGTTGCGTGAGGGATTTGCGGAGGGCGAGAAGTTCGCGAGGGGTGGCGAGGCCGAGGGTGATGCGGCTGGTGAGGCGCTCGAGGTCCTGAATGCCGCGGAGTTCCTTGCGGATTTCGCCGCGGACGACGGTTTGCTGGAGGAGATGGGCGACGGCGCCGAGGCGGGCTTCGATGGCGTCGAGATCGATCAAGGGGCGGAGCATCCAGGCGCGGAGCATGCGGGCGCCCATGCCGGTGACTGTGGAGTCGAGAGCGGCGATCAAAGTGGTGGGGCCGGCGGATTTGGATTCTTCGGTGAAGATGGGGGAGAGGAGCTCGAGATTGCGAACGGAGACGGGGTCGAGAACGAGCGAGTCATGCTGTTCGTAAAAGCGGATGCGATCGAGGTGGCGGAGGGCTTCGAGGCTGGGGGCGTCGTCGCCGCGAGCGGAATTTTCGCGGAGGTAGTGGACGACGGCGCCTGCCGCGGAGAGGGCTTGAGGGTGATCGTCGAGGCCGAAGCCCGTGAGTTCGGCGACGCCGAACTGTTCGCGGAGGATGCGCTCGGCGTAGTCGGGGTGGAAGACCCAGTCTTCGACGCGGGTTTCGACGCCGCCCGCGCCGTCGAGGAGAGATGTCTTCGCGGTTTCGAAGAGTTGTTGCGGGCGGGGAAGAAGGGTTTCGCGCGGGCGAACGAGTTGCAATTCGTCGCGAAGGGATTCCTGCGCGCCCGGCCCGGAGAATTCAGTGGCCTGGAATTCGCCGGTGGAGAGATCGACGAGGGCGAGGCCGATGGTTTCGGCGGAGGCGTTTTGCGCGACTGCGGCTAGGAAATTATTTTCGCGGGCATCGAGGACAGCGACGTCGGTGGCGGTGCCGGGAGTGATGACGCGGGTGACTTCGCGGCGGACGAGTTTTTTGCCGGGGCCGGGCTGCTCCATCTGTTCGCAGATGGCGACTTTGAAGCCGGCGCGGATGAGGCGGGCGATGTAGCCGTCGGCGGCGTGATAGGGGACGCCGCACATGGGAATGGGCTGGCCCTTTTCACGATTGCGGGAGGTGAGAGTGATCTGGAGTTCGCGGGCGGCGATCATGGCGTCTTCGTAGAAGAGTTCGTAGAAGTCGCCGAGGCGGAAGAGGAGGAGGGCGTGGGGATAGCGGGTTTTTACCGCGTTGTATTGCTGCATGAGAGGTGTGGTGGGTTCGGACATTTGGAAGTAATCAGTAAACAGTAATCAGTAATCGGTAAGAGGAAAACAGATAGCAGATAGCAGCGAACAGGAAGCCGGACCCGGTGATGGCGAGGGTGGTCCGAATAGACGTGGTGCTTGGAATTGAGGTTGAGGTCCTTCGCCTATCCTTGTCGGATAGGCTCAGGATGACAAACTTAAATTTTGAATGTGGGTTCATTGGGAGATGCCTAGTTCGTTGAGGACGAAGGCGTAGTCGAAGGCGATTTCTTTCAGGTAGTCGTAGCGGCCGCTGGCGCCGCCGTGGCCTGCGCCGAGGTTGGTTTTCAGGAGGAGGACGTTGCCGTCGGTTTTGAGGGTGCGGAGCTTGGCGACGTATTTGGCGGGTTCCCAGTACATGACTTGGCTGTCGTTGAGGCCGGTTTTTACGAGCATGGCCGGGTAGTCTTTGCGTTCGAGGCGCGTATAGGGGCAATAGGATTTTATGTAGGAATAATCTTCGGCGCGCTGCGGGTTGCCCCACTCTTCGTATTCGCCGACGGTGAGCGGGAGAGTGGGATCTAGCATGGTGTTGAGGACGTCGACGAAGGGGACGTGAGTGACGATGGCACGGAAAAGATCGGGGCGGAGATTGGCGACCGCGCCCATGAGCAGACCGCCGGCGCTGCCGCCTTCGATGATGAGCTTGTTTTTTGAGGAGAAGCCCAGGGCGATGAGATCTTCGGCGCAGGCGATGAAATCGGTAAAGGTGTTCATCTTGCGGTGCATGCGGCCGGCGTCGTGCCAGGGTTTGCCGAGTTCGCCGCCGCCGCGGATGTGGGCGATGGCGAAGATGACGCCGCGGTCCAGGAGGCTGAGGCGATTGGAGCTGAAGGTGACGGGCATGGAGAGGCCGTAGCTGCCGTAGCCGTAGAGGAGGAGCGGGGCGCTGCCGTCGCGTGGAGTGTGGTGGCGGTAGACGACGGAGATGGGGATTTTGGTGCCGTCGGAGGCGATGGCGTGGAGGCGTTCGCTGGCGTAGAGAGCGGGGTCGTATCCGCCGAGGACGGGTTGCTGCTTGCGCAGGATGCGGTCGCCGGTGCGGACGCTGAGATCGAAGACGGAGCGCGGGGTGATGAAAGATTCGTAGGTGAAGCGAACGAAGGTGGCGCCGAACTCGGGATTGGCGCCGAGGGCGGCGTTGTAGGCGGGTTCGGCGAAGGTGATGCGCGTGGAAGCGGCGAGGGCGGTGGGCGCTTCGCGAGTCAGATCCACGATGCGGAGGTGGGGGAGGCCCTCTTCGCGTTCAACGAGGACGAGGTGGGAGCGGAAGGCGGCTACACCGGAGAGCATGACGCCGGGACGGTTGGGAACGACTTCGTGCCAGCGGGAACGGACTGGATCTACGGCGGGGGCGGTCATGAGGCGGAAGGTGCGGCCGGCGTCGTTGGTGCGAATGAAGAAGACACCACCGGCGGGATCGCCGGAACTGCCGGGATGATGATCGACGTAGTATTCGTGGTCGTCGCGGCGTTCGTGGATGAGCTGGAATTGCAATGAAGGCCTGTCGGCGCGGAGGTAGCGGACTTCGCTGGTAGTGTGGCTGTTGGCGACGAGGAAGAGGTAGGCGCCGCTGCGGCTGCGCTCGATGTCGATGCGGAAGCGCTCGTCTTTCTCTTCGAAGAGCAGAGTGTCGGGGCCGTTGGAGCCGACGACGTGGAGAAAGAGCTGGTGGGAGCGCTTGGTGACTTCGTCTTCGACGACGTAGAAGAGGGTGCGATTGTCGGCGGCCCAGGCGGCGCTGGTGACGCGCTCGACGCGGAGGGGAAGCATCGTGGAGTCTTGGAGATTTTTGATTTCGAGGGTGTATTGGCGGAAGCCGGTGGTGTCGGTGGCGAAGGCGAGGAGGGAATTGTCGTCGCTGACTTCGAAAATGCCGAGGCCGAGGAAGGAATGGCCTTCGGCGAGGAGATTCAGATCGAGGAGGACGTGCTCGGAGGGGTCAGCGGCGGATTTGCGGCAGTAAATGGAGTATTGCTGGCCTTCGACGGTGCGGGTGTAGTATTCGAAGCCGCGGAGGGTGTACGGGACGCTGAGATCGGTTTGCAGGATGCGGCCGAGCATTTCGTGGTAGAGGCGGGATTGGAAGGGTTCGGTGGATTTGAGGTAGGCGTCGGCGTAGGTGTTTTCGGCTTCGAGATAGGAGAGGACGCGGGGATCTTTTTTGTCACGGAGCCAGGCGTAGTGGTCGACGCGGCGGTCGGAGTGGATGACGTGCTCGACGGGTTCGCGGAGGGCGAGCGGGGGCTGGAGTCCGGCGGGGCCGGATTTGGCGGGGGTGGCGGCGTCGGGGGAGAGGTAGGCCGCGGTCGAGTTGGAGTCGGGCGTCATGCTTTGAGTTCAGTTTCCTTGTATGGGTATCAACAAAGCCTTCTTCAGGGGCTTCCGCCAAAAACCTGGCGGACGCAAAGAGCGCGAAAGCCCATTTTCTTTGGAGACTTTTCGCCGGGGCTGAAGTCCCGGCCTCCTAAAGAAGAATCAAGAGCACTCCAAGAACACAGGCTAAAGCCTGGGCCACTACATGGGCTTTGGAACTGGTGGAATACCCTGCAAGGCCATATTAATCGAAGATGGGTTTGGATTACAGCTTCCTGCTATTCTTTGGCGGCGAGGGAGTGGACTGAGGAATATGGCTTACGAGATTGAAATTAAGCTGGCGATTCGCAACACGAAGGCGTTGCTGCGGGGATTGAAGCGGCTGGGTGCGAAGCCTGCCAATCCGAAGGCGCCGCGGGTGCATGAGATGAACCTGATTTTTGATACGCCGGATGGGGGGTTGGCGAAGCACGGGCAGTTGCTGAGGATTCGGACAGAGACGCCTGCGCCGGCGAAGAAGAGTGCTCGAAGCAAGGTGGCTGGCCGAACTGTGCTGACGTTTAAGTCGCCGCCGGAGGAGCTTGCGATTGGGGACGTTGGGCACGGCGGGGACCGGCGGCATAAGGTGCGGGAAGAGATCGAGACGGAGTTGACCGACGGGGCCACGGTGCAACGGATATTTGAGGGGCTGGGGCTGCGGGGATGGTTCCGGTATGAGAAATACCGGACGACGTATGTGCTGCCGGGGCGGCACGCTTGGGCGAGAGGATTGCTGATTGAGGTGGACGAAACGCCGATTGGGACGTTTGTGGAGTTGGAGGGACAGGCGGCGGCGATTGATCGGGCTGCGAAGGAGTTGGGGTATTCGGCGAAGGAGTATGTGTTGAAGAATTATCTGGTGCTGTATGTGGAGGAGTGCAAGAGGAAAGGGGAACAGCCAAAGGATATGTTGTTTGGAGGGGGGAAGGGGGAGCGGTAGATGCGTGCTGGGGGAGTTTGGGTGCGCGAGTGAAGAGCGGCCCGCCTCAGAAGGCGTGCCCTACACAGACGGGGCGAGATTTTGGAAAAGATTTCGGAAAGTGCTGATTTTTCTTGACAATAAGTGGGAGCAGGCTTATCTCTAAATTCGGAGTGAATTTTTTACGTATGAGCGCGTCCAGCGAACTCGAACCTCACCCTAGTCGCCCAAGGGAGAGGTGCAGCCACTTGACCGCTATTCCGGCGAGCGATCCGCGGTGCGCCGGGGCTGATCGGGATAGGATTCGATACAGCTTGCTGGAAGTCCGGGCGGAGGGCAACGGGCTGGGAGGGTGTGCTACCGGCTGACGCATTTGCATAGTTGCGTATTAGTTGCCCGCGGCCGGAATGGTTTGCGGGCTTTTTGTTTTTGGAAGAGGGGAAAGATTTAACGCAGAGTTCGCAGAGACCCAGAGGACGCTGAGAAGAAAAACCCAAGAGGGCCATTCGGGAGAATGGCGTTCCCGGGGGGAAAGGAGGGAAGCGGAGATGCTGTTTGCTACGGAGCTGGTGGGGGCGTCGGCTTATGACTCGCAGGCGCATTTTGTGGGGCGCGTGCGTGAATTTTTTGTGGAGCCGGCGGAACAGCCGAACCGGATTTCGCACTTTCTGATTTCGCGCGGAAGATTTCAGCCGCTGGTGGCGCGGTACGACCAGGTTGCGAAGGTTGCGGCCGGGCGGATCGATTTGAACGTGAGCGAGCGGGCGCTGGATGCGTACAAGCCGAATGAAGCGTGGCT
>Ga0210406_10008044_pt1 | contig 10605 bp, 5 predicted proteins | sample IncBWC30MmetaG_FD_155454 | JGI IMG/M metagenome (GOLD analysis project Ga0210406, IMG submission 155454) | Forest soil microbial communities from Barre Woods Harvard Forest LTER site, Petersham, Massachusetts, United States - Inc-BW-C-30-M | ecosystem: Environmental > Terrestrial > Soil >... | reverse complement strand
AGTGAACGGCGCCATGGAGACCGAGCCATCCTCATCGGCGGTGCCCAACCGCTCCGAAAAGCGAATCAGGGACCGGGCCAGACGGCGGGCAATGTTGTCTACGCTAAAACTCTCGATGCGATGGGTGAAGTCGATTGTGCGCTGCACCAGAATCTGCAGGAGCGCCACCGCAAGCAACGGGCGATGCATGACGATCTCTTCGATTTCCGAAGCCGTCCAGGTCATCAGCTTGGTGTTCTCCAGAGCGGTGGCCTGTTCGCTCCGGTGAGGCAGGTTCAGGAATGCGGATTCTCCGAAGAACTCGTCGGATTGGTAGATGTCCACCACCACCTGATGTCCGTCGTCCGCAAGCCGTGAAATCTTTACTTTCCCTTCAATCACCAGGTAAATGCTGGTGGAGGGTTGGTCCTGGTTGTAGATCATCTGGCCCTTGCGATACTCCACAATCGTGGAGCAAGGGAGATGAGCTAAAGGATCTTCGAGTGCCTTTTGTTGTGGCGTGAATGCCGTCAGACTGGATGCCATGTTTTTGTCTCCTCCACGCGCTGTAAAAGCGCCTATTGTTTTCCCTGTTGCTGCGGCGCACATGTATCGCTGAGGGTTTCGATACTCCGAACGTGAAATATGGTGTGCGTACCACCCGATGTTGTTGTCCCTCGGACGGTTACCTTGTGGCCCATGTGTTTGGCAAACCCCTCAGTGGGGAAGCCCTCGGCGACCAGGTCGGCAATCGCAGTCAAGCTACGATCGTCGACCATTACGTACTGGCCGTCTTGCTGATCTACACAACCGGTGAGCGATGTTCCCTGCTCTGCTTTTTTCCTGGCAGGTTCCTGTTTCGTTTGCTCGGACTTTCCAGCGGCGCCCCGTGCGGTAGAAGGAGAGATAAGGGCGAGAATGGTGATTAGCACGATTGAGGCAGATCGCTGGTCCATGTACATTTGCGCTCTTCCGAATATGTGCAGCATTTCGCGTGCCAGATGTCACTATCCGCTATCACCCGTTACCAGAGCGATTTTTGTATCAGGCCGCACTGAAATAAAGGGTAAGGGTCTTCGGGCTTTGATATAGCAAATTCACGGAGGGATTTGACCCTGACGAATCTTTACGTTGATACGCCCGGAACCCAACGGTGCTGTGTTTTCCCATATTTAGAGGCGGTAAACTACAAAATTCCAGAGAGCCAAACTGGTCGGATATATCATGAATACGTGTTCCCCCTCCTTCGCTGCTACCTGATGTTCCCGATTTGCGCCGTGTATCTTGCGGCTCAAGCCTCGTACAGCGCCCCGGCCGGAACGCGACCCGCGCAGCGGCATCCAACCACGGCAATTTTACCGGGTGGCCGTGTAATCTTTCCCTCTGGTGAATCGCACATCACCGGTTCCGGCCCTTTCGGGCTCGCGGTAAGCCCAAGCGGGAGATCCGTCATCACGGCGAACGGAGGCCCAGGGCGCAACTCGCTCACTATCCTGGAGCGCGACAAAGCAAACCACTGGGACGTTCGTCATTTGCTGGCTCGAGCCCGCGACGAAGCAGGCGGCGACCCGGAAGGCGACTGGCGCAGCGTTTTCATGGGGATCGCCTTCGTGAACGAACATTCGGCCTGGGTCTCGGAAGGTAACTCCGGCAAGGTCTCGCTCTTCGATTGGAACGCCAATGCTACGGCGCCGGGGCCGCGACGCGTGATCGACCTGAATCAGAATGGCTATGCAGATAGTTACACCGGAGATCTCGCGCTCGACGCGGAGCGGAGTCTGCTCTACGTGGTGGACCAAGCCAACTTCCGGATCGCAACCATCGACGCGCGCACGCGTCAGGTGATCGCCTCCGTCAAGGTCGGACGGCTCCCTTTTGCCATGGCTTGGTCTTCCGCTCGACGGAAGCTTTACGTCACCAATCTCGGCATGTTCGAATATCAGGTGCTCCCCGGAGCCGACTCCAAACAGGCGCGCAGCACGGGCCTGGTGTTCCCCGCCTTCGGATTTCCGAGCGCGGAATCCGTTAACGGCGTCGAACGGTCCACCGAGCGCGGCGCGGTCAAAGTGCCCGGGCTCGGCGACCCGAACGTTCGCGAATCGAATTCGGTCTGCGTGGTTGACGTATCGACGCCAACGGCACCGAAGGTCGAGGGCTTCGTGCGGACAGGGCTGCCGTTTGGCGCAGATGTTCACGGCGGAAGCAGTCCCTCCGGAATTCTTGCCGCCGGCGACCATGTGTTCGTCTCCAATGCCAACGACGACACAATTACGGTAATCGATGCAAAAAATAATACGGTGGAATCGGACATTCCGATTCGGATCCCCGGACTGGAGCGATATCGCGGCGTGCTGCCGATCGGGCTGGCCTGGCACGAGAAGTCCGCGCGCCTGCTGGTGGCGGAGGCGGGAATCAATGCCGTCGCCGTGATCGATGTCGCCGCGCGCAAGGTGGAAGGGCATTTTCCCGCTGCCTGGTTTCCGACACGGGTCGCGCTCGACCGCGATACGGTCTTCATCGCCAGCGGCCGCGGCTTTGGCCAAGGCCCCAACGCGCCGCGCGGACAGGCGCGTCACGGCGCGGTTTCGATCGTCACCTTGCCTAGCGGCTCCGAACTGGCCGCTGCGACCGACTTCGTCCTGGATGCCAATGGATTGAAGCCGCGTCCGCAAGCCGACCGTCCGCTGCCCCCGGGCATCAAACACGTCATTCTGATCGTCAAGGAGAACCGAACGTTCGACGAAGTCTTCGGTGACATTCCGGGCGTCATGGGGATGCCCGAAATCGCGCGCTTCGGCTCGCGCGGCTACGTGGACGGCGAACGAAAGCGGCTCAGCATCAAAGATATCGACGTCACCCCGAACCACCACGCGATGGCCCGTCAGTGGGCGATCAGCGACAACTTCTATACCGACAGCGACGTCAGCGTAGATGGGCACCACTGGCTGGTAGGTTCTTACCCGAATGCCTGGACGGAGAGTTCGCTGATGGCCGCTTATAGCGACCAGAATAAGGATTTCCGGTTGGGCGCGGCGCCCGGCCGACTCCTCTTCGCCGGCTCCGATTCTTCGGTTCATCCCGAAGAGCAGCTTGAGAACGGCACCATCTGGCACCATCTGGATCGTCATCACATTACCTTTCGCAATTTCGGCGAGGGCTTCGAACTGGCCGGGGTGGACGAAGGCAAAGACCTGGAGCCGACAGGGGCTCGCTTCCTCACCAACATCCCGATGCCCGACCCGCTGTATCGCAACACTTCGCGCACCTATCCGGGCTTCAATACCAACGTCCCCGACCAATTCCGCGCGACGCAGTTCATCAAGGAAATGGAGACGATGGCGCTGCCCCAGTTCGTCTTCATCCATCTGCCGAACGATCACACCGCCGAGGCTCGCCCGGCGGACGGCTACCCTTATCGCGAAAGCTATGTGGCCGACAACGACTACGCACTCGGGCGCATCATCGAATATCTCTCGGGCCGCAGGGAGTGGGGCGAGACGGCTGTGTTCGTCACGGAAGACGACGCGCAGAGCGGAGTCGATCACATCGACGCCCACCGCACGGTCTTCATGGCCTTGGGCCCGTGGATGCGGAAGGGGTACGTCTCGCACCGCAATACCAGCTTCCCCGGGATGCTGAAGACGATCTTCCGTCTGCTCGGTCTGCCCCCGTTGAATCTCTACGACGCGACCGCCACCGACCTCAGCGACCTGTTCACCGATAAGCCGGAGTTATCCGGGTACAAGGTGCTTCCGGTTGATCAGAGGATTTTCGATCCGGCGACGGTGCGGCAGTCGACCAGCGGAAAGCCGGGCGCGCCGATGGATCGTTAGGGTTGGCAGGCGGAAGCGCCTGCCCCACCACTGGCAACGTAGTTGCATCACTAGGGTAACGGCGCAGGGTAATTCAACAGGATCAATAGGTTGCACGGCGCCGAATTGAGGGATTTGACCCGTGGTGGGGTATATGCCGCTGACGCATAGTCTGAAAGAGCATGCATTCGCGCAAGGATTGACCGACGAACAGATTGCAACCCTAGCGGAACTGGCTACAGAAGTCTCCTTTCAGGAAAACGACGTCATCCTGGTGGACGGGCAGCATTCGACCTCCTTCTATCTGCTGCTCACGGGCAGTGTCGTGGTGGAATTGCGCACTCCGGTTTGCGTGATGATGGTGCAGGCTTTAGGGCCCGGAAACATCTTCGGCTGGTCGGCATTGCTGGACCGGCAGGACACGTTGTTTCAGGTTCGCGCGCGTGAACACACTACCGCCTTACAGATCGATGGCGCCAGTTTGAAGGCGCGCTGCATGACCGATACCCGGTTAGGGGCGGAGCTTTTGCACCGGATTCTTCACGTGGTGGCCGGCAGGGTGAAGGCTACGGAACTCCGTTTTGCTGAAATGTGCGGCATCCGGATCTAGTCAGAGCCGGAGCGCGAGGTTGATTTCCGGCGGAGCGGCGGGGCAGGCGGGCGGTCGCGGCGGATTCTCAGAACGAACCCGATTTGGCAATGGAGGGGCTGGGGCACCGATCCCGGCCGGGGCCTGAGCTTCGGCGTTCCGGCGGTTGGCCTGGATTCGGCTGAGGGTCTCGATGGCTTTGTACCAATCGCGCGGGGCGGCCTGCTGGCGGCGGAAGATCTTCTGGAGAGTGTTGCCGGCGGCGGCGTCCTGGATCATGACGGCGCCGAGCGGGTACTCGGTTCCTTCGGGGAGAGCGGCGATGCGGGCACTGAGGTAATCCGCCTCGATACGAGCGTAGCGGCGCTTCATCCATGCGGAACGGATCAAGACTTCCAAGAGCTCTTCTTCGACGGGTCCGACAGGCTGGAACTTTTGTTCGTGACCGGCGATGAACTGATCGAATTCGGCTGGGTCTTCGCCGGGGATGATCAGGGATTGAGCGGTGAGTCCCAGCTTGAGCGAGTTGCGGCTGGATGCGGCCTTGCCCTCGACGGAGCGCGGCCCGGTAGAGAAATGCGCGTTGGCGCGGTTAGCGGTGATTTGCGCGGGAGTTGCCATGTGCCCACTTATAACCCCGCGTCAAGCGGCTGAAGGCGCGTCGGAGGGATAAGCTGATTGGAATCAGCGAAAAATAAAAAAATGTTCGTGTGAACGGGTGGACTGCCGCACTAGGTGCCCCTGCCGATAGCGATCTTACGCGTGAGCCCTCCGCTCCAAGCTCAGGACCGGAGGGCTCTCTCTCGAGTTTCCCGGTCAACGAAGAATATTCGTACGATCAGCGGCGGTGTTGTTGCTGGTGTTTATGTCGCCGCCACCGGAAACGGTGACAGTATTCGTAACAGAAGACGGTGCGTTCGCAGCAACATTGACCGTCACCGTGAACACCAGGGAGGTACTCGGCGCAATCGCGTTGCTTGTGGTACAGGACAACGTCGGGAGATCGCATATCCAGCGTCTGCCGCTGATGTCCGTGGCTGTCAGGCCCAACGGCAGCGTGTCCACGACTTTTACGGTGCCGGTGGTTGGCCCGGAGCCCATGTTGAAAACCTGGATCGTGTACTGAGCGCCGGTTTGTCCGGCCCGGAAATCGCCTTGGTGGGACTTGGTAACCTGAAGATCCGGCGCGCTTGAAGGTATTGAGGTATTGGCAATCTCCACATTGACTACCTCATCCGGCGCGGATTCAAGCGTGACACGGATACCTGAAGAAGTTCCATCGGCCCACAGCAAATTCATATTGGCGCCGGCGGTCGATAACACGCCTAAGAATCGGACACCGAGGCGTCCCCATTCGTCCATCCCGGCAGGGTATTTGCCGGGCGGGGGATAGCGGTTGGCCAAATCCAGATCCTGGACTATATGCCACACGGCAAGCCCTTGGCTTGGAAGAGTACTGTCGTAATCAGGCGCGCTGCTGGATCCACCCCAGCGGTTCTCGAGGATGAAATACTCACTATCTTTTCTGGCTGGATCGTAGACAATGGTCACCCGGCCGCTTGTCTCCACCGACGACAGGTTCACACGTTGAGTAAGCCAGGTATTGATCTCGGCTAAGTCGGGCGTCAGAAACGCGCTTTTGAGCTTGTGGAAGGGATCGAGATTATTGGCGTTGAAGTGACTATCCATCAGGCTGTAGAACTGAGGGCTGGTAGTGAACCCGGAATATCCTGCTTTGTCGTCCGTGTACATGTCGGCAGCACTGAGCACGGCATGTGACGTTTCGTGTGAGACGAGTCCAACGTTCAACCGCCGCGCGCTATCAGAGGTCGCCGCCGAGAAGTAAATGTCGAGTATGTCGAAGTCCAGGGGCTTACTGATGCCATCCACCGCGGCGGAAGCGGCGAACCGCCGAAAGAAGCCATCGGTACCGTTCTGTGGAACGAGAACGGCAACCACCACTTCGTCCGGAGCAAGGTGGTTGTCGCCGTTTCGGTCGTAAGAGTGGAAATCGAAAGCAGGATCGGCCGCGGCAATAGCATCCTGGCGCAACTGCGGAAATGCGGAATTATCCCAGTACCAGTTGCCCTCGCGGCCCGACGGCGGCTTGAACCAGTGGTTGTCGTCGCATCCCAATAGAATGATCGGATCAGGACGAAAAGCTCCCCCGCTGTTTTCGCCGAACCAGCCCGCTACTGACGTGTTCCCGTCGGCGCCGAGGAGTTGATTTTTTAGCTGCGCGTTGGTCGGCGCCGTTTGAGATGGACGACCTGGATCGAAGCAGATCACAACCAGTGGAAACGTTCCGAACCGGGGTTTCAGTGTGTCGGAGGCGTCCGAAACTCGCGGGTACGGTTGGCCAAAGTCCCCGCCATCGCGCCGTTCAAACAGGACGCTTAGAAAACGATCTGCCAAGAGCCCAGTGGCTCCGGCGTCAACGAGGGATTGAATCTGGACAGAGTGCATACCCGGGAGAAGGTTCTTCTGCACGAAATTGAATGACTGGGCGCGGAATTCCGCTCCGCTCGAAACAACGACCACATCACTTGGATCGGCCGGCATGCCGTCGACTAGCGCGCGCAAGAAGATGCGCCCATTCTGCACGCTCATTTCGGCGCCCCAGGCGATGCGGATATTGGTGCTTGGCTCGGAGGTATTGAATGAGACGCCCAAGTTGGGCACGTCGTGCCACCTCGCGGGAAGTTCGAGCGGTGCCGATTGCACGGCCGCGGCGGCGAGGCCGCTCCCGGCCCCGGGTAAGCTGGCAAACACGGTCATTGTCCGGTCGCCCACTCGAATGGAGGCCCCGGGATCCTGGGCGTACCACTGCACCGAAATCGTGTGCGGGCCGGCTGGAAGGGCCTTTTTGACAAAGGTGAAAGCTCGGGTTCCGCTTCTTGAACTACTGGCTGAATTGTCAAAGAGCACATCCGAGTCCGATTGCCCATCAACCACCGCCCTAGCAAAGAATCTGCCTCTGTCGGCGGCGGATTCCGCACTGAAAGTAATCTCTAGATCGGTCATGGCGCTCGTGGACATCACAGTGGACAGATTGGGAACGTCCTCCCAAAGCGCGCTGGTCTTGACGATGTCTGCCGAACTCGGGGCGGCCACGGCGACCAGACGGCCATCACCGGACGTCGGGCTCGCCGACAGGACGGTTAGTGTCCGGTCCCCGATTTGCGGCGTCGTGCCAGGGGGAGGGCCGTCATCCCGCGACGGCCAGGTTTGGTGGGCGAACCACTGGATCTGGACTACATGCCGACCGGACGAAACATTCACGCGGATGAAGGTGAATGACCGGACGCCGTCGGAAAAGTCTCCCATGGTCTTGAAAGTGACATCGCTCGGCGATGCCGCCGTTCCGTCAATCAGGGCGCGGAACCAGACCGTTGCAGGCGCGTCAATCTCACCGCTGACTGTAATCGCCAAGTTGTCGCCGGCGCGTGAGTGGACCGAGGTACTTAGCCCCGGTACATCCTTCCACACATCACCGCTGCATGGCCTGCCCGGTAAGCAGATGGAGACCTCGGGTCCGGACAGGGCCGCGACCACCGAGAGGCCGCCGCTGTTGGATTGGCCAGAAGCGGAGAAACTGCAGAGGACGGTAATCAAGATGAGATTGACATGATTGACCCGGTTGGCAATCGAGCCAAACCCATACGACTTTACGATGGTGGGCATATGCGGTTCCTCCTCAAAGTGGGCGGCGTTCCAAGATCCCGCATTGCTGCCCGCTTTCATCCGCGTATTTACGGAGAGCCCGTGTGCATGGTTATGTTGGGCTGGAATGATATTCGTTTTAACGATTGTTTTGATCCCCATTACTGTTCTCCTTTTCGTCCCTTCAGCGACTGTCTGCCGCTTTTGTCTGGTAACTCGCGAACGATTAACTGGCCACCTTGGCGGAGAATTTTGAAACCCAAAAAACTGCGCCAGGGCGGGGGGAAGCGCAGCCCGATGACCGGTGTCACGTCGTCCGCCGGCGCGCCAGAAGGTGCACAGGGGCGAGCATGGCGGACGCCACGGCGCGAACGCTGCACCGTCCCCCCAACTGATTAGCACGTGGGCCCACGAAGTCCCGGGTCGCAATTGCAAAGTGTCCCTTTGACTCTATATGCAAGAATTGGGAGAAAAAGGTATCATCGGCGGGAAAACATTTTTAGTACCGGGCCTAGGAGTGAATGTTCCCAACTTCAAAGACAACGCGATGGCGAAGCTCATGAACGAGTAACGAGTCAAGGTTGAGCAGGATTTTGGCTGTCAGGTCTTTAGCGCTGACAGCAGGGACGAGTTTCTCGCCTGGCTGGCTTGCGCATCCCCTGAGAAGCCACTCCGGGTCAATGTCCGAGGACCTTCTTCAGGAGCCAAGCTGCTCATGGATGGCGATCCATTTGGTAGAAATCCACTGTTCGCGGACTGCCCGTTAACCTTCGGGTGGGAGGGGGCCGAAGCGGTTGGTGCTGAGGTTACTTTGGAAGCTTTCTAGATTGGCACCGCACCATGGACAGAACCTGCTCCTCAGTTTGACGATGGTGTAGCCTACCCAACATATCCAACCCTTGCGCGGATGAACAGCGGGATCAGGTATCCCCGGGACACGTACACGGTATGCCGCCCATTTGCGTCCATTGTATTTTCAAGGCATGATTCCACGCAGAGCTTTCATAGCATTCCACTTCTTATCGCGCCCCGTGTATCCCGTCCAAATTCCCTTTATTTTCAACTAATTATCGGAAGTTTATGATTTCGACGACGAAACGTTTCCTGTCCCGTGCTTTTCTGGCCGCCATTGCCCTGTCCGGCCTGGTTCTGACAGCAGCCCCGAAGCCTGTCGAAGATGTGTCGAGAGCGACGCTGGACAACGGTCTCCGCGTCGTGGTTGTTCGCAACTCCCTGGCGCCGGTGGTAACCACGGTAATGAACTACCTGGTTGGATCGAACGATGCGCCGCAGGGTTTCCCGGGAACGGCCCACGCTTTGGAGCACATGATGTTCCGCGGCAGTCCGGACCTGTCCGCCGATCAGTTGGCCAACATCGCCGCGGCGATGGGGGGCGACTTTAACGCCGACACGCAGCAAACCGTCACGCGCTATTTCTTCACGGTACCGAAGCAAGACCTGGACGTGGTCCTGCATATCGAATCGATCCGGATGCGGGACCTGCTTGCTACCGACGCCCTTTGGGAGCATGAGCGCGGCGCCATCGAGCAGGAGGTGGCAGGCGACCTTTCCGATCCCGAGGATGTCTTTTACACTCAGCTGCTCTCCGCCATGTTCCGTGGAACTCCGTACGAGCACGATGCGTTGGGCACGCGACCCACCTTCGATGCGACCACGGGAGCCATGCTCAAGAAATTCCACGACACCTGGTACGCGCCGAACAACGCGATCCTGGTGATCGCCGGTGATGTCGACGCCGCCGCAACGATGGCCACAGTGAAAGATCTGTTCGCTGCTATCCCCGCAAAGGCACTGCCCGCGCGGCGCCAGGTTGAACTTGAACCTGTGAAGGCCGAGACCTTACATCTTGCAACCGACCTGCCGTACGGACTTGCGGTGGCTGCATTCCGCTGGCCCGGCTCGAAGAGTCCCGACTTCGCGGCCGCGCAGGTTCTGGCCGATGTCCTCGGCAGCGAGCGCAGCAGCCTGCGCGATCTGGTGCCGCGAGGCCAGGCATTGAGCGCCAGTTTCTCGTTCGACAGCTTCCGCGAAGCGAGCCTGGCGTACGCACAGGCGGCGTTTCCCACGGGTGGGGATGGCACGGCGCTGCTCCGTCAAGTCCGGGAAACTCTTGGGAATATCGCCCAGAACGGAGTTCCGGCGGAATTGATCAATGCGGCAAAGCGGCACGAAGCCGCCGACGACGAGTTCAAGAAGAATTCCATTTCGGGCCTCGCAATGCTTTGGTCGGAGGCGCTGGCATTGGAAGACCGGCAGTGCCCGAGCGACGACATTGAGGCAATTCAGAAGGTCACGGTGGAAGACGTAAAACGTGTTGCGCGCCAGCTTCTGAATCCGCAGGAATCGATATCGGCCATTCTGACGCCACAGGCCTCCGGTCAGCCGGTCTCCTCGTCGACATTCGGGAAGCCCGAATCATTCGCGACCAAGGAGATGGCGGCCGTTCCGCTTCCCGCCTGGGCAGAGAAGGTGAATCAGCTCTCCATACCAGTTTCGAATGTGCACCCGCAAATCACGACACTGTCGAATGGATTAAAGCTG
>Ga0210406_10008042_pt1 | contig 10607 bp, 9 predicted proteins | sample IncBWC30MmetaG_FD_155454 | JGI IMG/M metagenome (GOLD analysis project Ga0210406, IMG submission 155454) | Forest soil microbial communities from Barre Woods Harvard Forest LTER site, Petersham, Massachusetts, United States - Inc-BW-C-30-M | ecosystem: Environmental > Terrestrial > Soil >... | reverse complement strand
ATCGCCCGAGTACGTCAAGGAACTCGCGAGCCATCATACGGGCGGTTATCTGAAGATTGCGCCGGAGGCCATAGGCGACGGGCCTCTGTCCAAAATGATGAAGCCCGGGGTCGGCAGCTACTACAGGTTCAAGGAACTGTTCGACAAGTATTCCAAGGAAGCGGGCAAGGAACAATATCTGATTCCCTATTTCATCGCCGCCCATCCCGGCACTCGCGATGTGGACATGCTGGAACTTGCGCTGTGGTTGAAGAAGAACGGGTTTCGCGCCGATCAGGTTCAAGCGTTTTTGCCCTCGCCCATGGCCACCGCCACCGCGATGTATCATTCATCCAAGAATCCCCTCAAGCGCGTCAGCCGTTCGAGCGAAGAGGTCGTGATCCCGAAGGGCATCAAGGTACGCCGCCTGCACAAGGCTTTTCTGCGCTATCACGATCCTGACAATTGGCCCGTCTTGCGCGAAGCCTTGAAGCGCATGGGCCGCGCGGATTTGATCGGCAACGGCAAGCAGCATCTCATTCCTGCGTATCAGCCCGTCGGACCAGGCCGCTCGGCGCCGCTCCGCCCGTTTCGCACGCAGCACACGGGGCTGCCGAAATCCGGCCGGGGTGGCGGCAGATAGAATCGCTTGCCTGCCTCCCTTTGGTACGATTAGAGTTCCGGGCTCTAGCGGCTTGCCGCCGCATTTCATCAACGATTACGGTTTGGGAGCGCGAGCACGCCTGGGCTGTCAGGGCGCGTGTGCAGAATGGACAAGTGGATAGTACATAAATTCGGGGGTTCAAGCGTCGCTGATGCCGCCTGTTTCCGCCAGGTTGCCGAAATCATCGAGGCTTCATCGAACCCGCGCGAAGCCATCGTGCTTTCCGCCTGCCGCGGGGTCACCGATTCGCTGCTCGAACTGGTCACGCTGGCCGAGCAGCCCAACAAGGAATTCGGACCCCACATTCGAGCGTTGAAAGCCCGGCACTTGGAACTGGCGGCCGAATTGATATCGGCCGGTGCTTACGATACTTACAAGGCGCAGTTCGAGCGTGATTGTCTGGATATCGCCGGCATGCTGCAGACCGTGCGGCTGATCCGATCCTCGACCTATTCGATGCGCGATGTCATCGCAGGGTTCGGTGAAATATGGTCGACGCGCTTGTTCGCGCCTTACTTGCGCGAGCGCGCCCGCGTCAAGGGCGAGATTGTGTGGCTCGATGCGCGCGAAGTCATCGTCGTCGAGTGGGGCTCGCTGGGAGCGGCGGTGCAGTGGACGGTGAGCGAGGCCAATCTCCAGAAATTGGTGCCGCCGAATTTCGCAGGCCGCCTCATCATCACCGGTTTCGTCGCCACCACCACCACGGGAAAGCGGACCACCCTGGGCCGCAACGGCAGTGATTATTCGGGCTCCATCTTTGGGTCGCTGCTCGACGCCGCGGAAATCATCATATGGACCGATGTCGACGGCGTGCTGTCGGCCGATCCGCGGCTGGTGCCGAACGCGCAGGTCATCGACCAGCTCTCGTACAACGAAGCGATGGAGCTTGCCTACTTCGGCGCCAAGGTCATTCACCCGCAGACCATGGCCCCGGCCGTGGCGCGCCAGATTCCCATATTCATCCGCAACACCTTTGCCCCGCAAAAGCGCGGCACCTTGATTTGTGCGAATCCTGTTTCGGCTCTGCAGGTAAAGGGGATCACCAGCATCGAACCGGTTGCGCTCGTGAATCTCGAGGGCGCCGGGATGATCGGAGTCCCGGGCACGGCACATCGGCTGTTCGGCGCGCTGCGCGATGCCGGGATCTCGGTCATCTTGATTTCGCAAGGCAGTTCGGAGCACTCCATTTGCTTCGCGATTCCCGAAGCTCAGGCGGTGCGCGCCGAGGAGGCGGTGCGCAGGGCATTCGAAGCCGAGCTGCGCGACGGCCAGATCCAACACGTGGAAGTGGCGCTCGGCATGAGTATTTTGGCGGTGGTCGGCGATGGCATGGCCGGCGCACACGGTGTCGCGGCGAAGGTGTTCAATTCACTCGGCGCTGCGGCGATCAGCGTACGCGCGATTGCCCAAGGCGCGTCCGAGCGAAACATCTCCGTCGTCGTTGACGGCAAGGGAGCCGCCAGGGCGCTGCGCGCGGTGCATGCAGCCTTCTACCTTTCGCCCAACACGTTGTCGATCGGCTTGATCGGGCCGGGCACGGTCGGTCGGGCGCTGCTTGGGCAGATCGCCGGACAAATCGAACGGCTGAGGGACCTGAAGTTGGACTTGCGGGTCCGCGGGATCACCAGCTCGACGCGAATGCTGCTCGAACAGACGTCGGTGGATTTGAGCCGCTGGAAGGAGCGTATGGCCGAGGCCGGCGAACCGCTCGACATGCAAAAGTTCATCAACCATATTCAAGCCGACTATATACCGCACGCCGTGGTCATCGACTGTACCGCGAGCGCCGAGGTCGCCGGCCTGTATCGCGACTGGCTGTCGCGCGGCATTCACATCGTCACGCCCAACAAGAAAGCCAATAGCGGCACGCTTCCCTATTACCGCTCGCTGCAAGAGGCGAGACGCGCAGCGGGCACGCATTATCTATACGAGGCCACGGTGGGCGCCGGCTTGCCGGTCATCCAAACCTTGCGCGATCTGCGCGGAACCGGCGACGACATTACGCAGATCGAAGGCATATTTTCCGGAACGCTGGCTTACTTGTTCAACGTTTTCGACGGCAGCGAGTCTTTCTCTTCGATCGTCCGCACCGCAAAGGCAAAGGGCTATACCGAACCGGACCCGCGCGATGACCTGTCGGGCGTGGACGTGGCGCGCAAGCTGATTATTCTCGGGCGCGAAATGGGCCTGACGCTGGAAATATCGGACGTGCAAATCGAAGGCTTGGTGCCGGAGGCGCTCACGAGGTGCAGCGTCGAAGAATTCATGGCGCGCCTGCCGGAGTCTGACGCCGCGATGGCGGCTGCGTTTACCGACGCACGCGACAAGAATCAGGTGCTGCGCTATGTCGGGCGCGTCGATGCCGGCGGCAAGGCAACCGTGGGTTTGATGCGGCTCGACGCCAGGCATGCTTTTGCGAATATCGCGCTTACTGATAACGTGGTGCGCTTCGTGACACGCCGTTATTGCGACAATCCGCTGATCGTGCAAGGTCCCGGAGCCGGGCCCGAGGTGACCGCCGCGGGCGTGTTTTCGGATCTGTTGCGCATGTCCGCCTATCTTGGCGCTCATCTCTAGGCTCCGTGCGAGGACACCGTGCTCACTGACGTTACCGCATTTGCGCCGGCCACGGTTGCCAACGTCGGCATCGGGTTCGACATTCTGGGACACGCCGTCGATGAGGTCGGGGACCGGGTACGAATTCGCCGAATTGACGAAAATGAAGTGCGAATCCGTTCCATCACCGGCGTCGCCGGCGAGTTGCCGATCGAGCCGAAGCACAATACCGCCGGGCGGGCGGTGCAGGCCATGCATGAGGCACTGTCGCCGGGCTTTGGATTTGAGCTGGATATCGAAAAAGGCATTCCCTTGGGATCCGGCATGGGCGGCTCGGCGGCGTCTGCCGTCGCTGCCGTGGTTGCGGCCAACGCGTTGCTGCACGCGCCCGCGCCGCAGCTTCAGCTGCTCAGGTTTGCGATGGAAGGGGAAATCGTCGCGAGCGGCTCTGCGCACATCGACAACATTGCTCCCTGCCTGTACGGCGGCCTGACCCTGACCGTCGGCATCGACAATCCGCGCGTGAAGCAAATTCCCGTTCCGCGCGGACTGCGCTGCGTATTGGTGCATCCCCATATGTATCTGGGGACCCGGGAGGCGCGCGCCATTCTCAACATCAATGTCAGCCGCTCGGATTTTGTCTGGCAGAGCGCGAATCTGGCCGGCTTCATCAGCGGCTGCTATTCCAATGACTTGGAAATGATCCGCGAATCGTTCAACGATGTGATCATCGAGCCGCAGCGGCATTCCTTGATCCCCGGCTTCAAGGATGTGCAGCGCGCCGCCATGTCCGCGGGCGCACTGGGTTGCTCGATATCCGGGGCCGGCCCCGCGGTCTTTGCGTGGTCCGCAATTCAACATGCGGAGGCGGTGCGCGGCGCCATGGTGGCCGCATTTGCCACGCACGATTTGCAGTCGGACTCGTGGGTGTCCCTGATGCAGAATTACGGTGCTCGCGTGGTAAAGGCCTGATGGCAGGACTCATGTTTGCAAGCGCGCGCGGCGGCGCCGCGCCGGTGAGCTTGAGCGAAGCCATCGCGAAGGGCCTCGCGCCGGACGGTGGGCTGTATATTCCGACGCGGCTGCCGGCTGTCGATGCGGATGCATTCGCCGGCACCTATGGCCTGCCGCAAATAGCGCGTGGCGCGCTGGCCGAATTCTTTCGCGGCGACGGCCTGCAAGCTGCGCTCGCGGACATCGCCGACGCGTCCTTGTCGGTTCCGGCGCCGACAACGGCCGTTGCGGGGTGTCCGGATCCCTTGTTCGTACTCGAGCTTTATCATGGACCCACCGCCGCATTCAAGGACTTCGGGGCGCGGTTTCTCGCGGAGAGCCAGCAGCGCCTGCAGGCCGGTGCGCCGGTACAGCCTCTGACCATATTGGTGGCGACATCGGGCGACACGGGCGGCGCCGTCGCCGCCGCCTTCAACGGCCGCGACTGGGCCAGGGTCGTCATCCTTTACCCAAGAGGATTGGTCAGCCCCCGTCAGGAGCGACAATTGACCTGCTGGGGAGAGAACGTGCTGTCGCTGCGCGTTGACGGCACCTTCGATGATTGTCAAGGAATGGTCAAGGAAGCATTCCGCCACCCGGCCTTGAGCCGCAAGTTTCGCTTCAGCTCCGCCAACAGCATCAATGTCGGCCGCCTGTTGCCGCAAATGGTCTACTACATCGCCTCCAGTCTGGAAATCACAGAACGCACCGGGAAAAAGCCGTCCTACATCATCCCGGCAGGCAACCTGGGCAATGCGTGCGCGGCGCTGTGGGCCCGTGCGATGGGCTTTCCTTTGGGGCGCATCGTCCTGGCCCATAACATCAATCGCACCGTCCCTGATTACTTGAGCACCGGCCGGTGGCAGCCCCGCCCAAGCGTCGCGACGTTGGCCTCGGCAATGGACGTCGGAAACCCGAGCAACATGGAACGCGCTCGCGCGCTATATCCCACTTGGGAGACAATGCGCGATCATTTGAGCGCGGATAGCGTCGATGACGCTACAATTCGCGCTCGTATCAGAGGGGACTTCATGCAGTACGGACGCGAATGGTGCCCGCACACCGCGACCGCGGCGGAAGTCTACGGCCGCTTGAGCGCCGCGGAGCGGCGCGCGTCGCCTTGGATCGTGGTCGCAACCGCGCACCCGGCGAAGTTCAACGAAATTGTGGAGCCCATCATCGGCAGGCCCATCGCGGTTCCGGCGAGTCTCGACCGCTTGCTGCGCCTGCCTCAGCACTGCGTGGATCTGCCTCCCACGCTCGAGGCATTGGCCGCAGCGCTCGAATGACCAACATCAACATCGAACCGCAGTGGATAGGCATCGGCGCGGCGCTGCTGCTGCTGGCCGCACTCATGTTTTTCGGGGTGCGCGCCTATCAGCGCCGTGCGCGGCGCAAGTCCTTGCTGGCGCGGTTGGAGCGCGTCGCCTTGGCGGCTGCGCACCAGGTTCTCGTTCCGGATGGGATGGGCGGCTTCATCCACATCGACCATATACTCCTGACGCCGCGCGGAATCCTGGTCCTCGATACGCGCCGGGTGACCGGTTTGATTTTCGGCGGCGACCAGATGAGCGATTGGACCGTCATGGGCCGCGGACACCGCTACACATTCGACAACCCTCAGCCGGCGCTGTATGACCGGATCGCGGCGGTCAAGGCTCTGGTCGGCGACGTGCCGGTCGAAGGACGCCTGTTGTTCTCCAACGTCGGAAAATTTACCAAGGGCATTCCGAAGTGGGTCGTGATGCTGGACGGTATCGAAATGGAATTTCCGGTGGTCGATCGCGGCCGCGATACGTTCGCGAATTCCGAGCAGCACGCGGATACCTGGAGCCGCCTGCTCGCGCAATTACGGCCCAGCCCGCACTTGTTCACGAATCTGTAAGGTTAAAAAGCGCGGCGGCATTGCGCGTCGTCATGGCGGCGACCGCCTCGAGGGATTCGCCGCGCAGCCGCGCGACCGTCGCTGCGATGTGCGGCAAATAGGCGGGTTCGTTACGCCGCGACTTCGGCAGCGGCGTCATGTCCCGGGGCAATAGATAAGGCGCGTCGGTTTCTATCAGCAACCTGTCGGCGGGGATGCGCGGCACGATGCCCCGCAGTTCAAGGCCGCGCCGCTCATCGCAAGCCCAACCGGTGACACCGATGTAGAGGCCAAGGGCCAGATACGCTTCCAGCTCGAGCTCGCCTCCGGTAAAGCAATGTGCGACGCCGCCGTGCAGCCGGCCGTCGAAATCCTTCAAGATCGCGGCAAAATCGCCGTGCGCATCCCGTTGATGCAGGAACACGGGCTTCGCTGTCCGGGCGGCGATTTCCAATTGCGCGATAAAGGCCGCGCGTTGAGCGGGCGGCGGGGATAGGTTGCGGAAATAGTCGAGGCCGCATTCGCCGACGGCCACCACGTGCTTCACATTCAAAAGATCGATCAGCTCGTTGCGCTGCGAATCGGTGAAGGACTGCGCGTGATGCGGATGGACACCGGCGGTGCTCCACAGGCGAGCAGGATGAGAGGCGGCCAACGCTGCGGCTTGCCGGGAACTCGCCAGATCGGCGCCCGTGACGACCTGGCGGCGCACGCCGGCCTGCAGCGCACGCGTCATGACCGCGTCACGATCCTGCGCAAAACTGTCATGCGTGAGGTTCGACCCAATATCGATCAGATCCAGGCTCAAGCTTGCAAACCTCGGTGTGATATCTTCGACAGCCATTCTAAGCGCGGGCGCCGGGCGCTGTAGAGCTTAAGGAAATTGGATGCCTATCGCCGGATATATTCTGTTGGTCCTCATGCTCGCCACCGCCTCGGGAGCCCGAGCGCAAGAGGGCGGCGATGCTCAGGCAAGGATCGACTACGCCTACCAAACCGAGGATGGCAACAGCCTCGCGAATCTGATTCAAAACTTGGCGGCGCAGGCCAAGAGCGATTCCGGCGACGCGAACGTGCGCTATCACTTGGCGCATGCCCAATACCGTTTCGGGCAGCTGGCGCACGAGCACAACGCCCGGGCGGCCGATGCGGCATTTTCGGATTGCATCGACGAGCTGAAGCCGGTAGTCGAGAAAAATGTCAAATCGGCCGAAGGCATGGTGCTGCAATCCGCGTGCTATTTGGGGCTTGCCGACTCGAGGATGCTGGAGGCCGTGTTGTTGCGGACGCGTGCGGCGGAGCGCTTGAAATCCGCGCTCGAGCTGGAACCCCGCAATCCGCGCGCGGTATTCCTGTCGGCCATGCAGGAGATGCACCACGCAAGGCCCGGTTCTGCCGAAAGTCAGCGGGCATTCTCACAGCTGCAGTTGGCGGCGCAATTATTCGAACAATCTTCAGGCACCAGCAACGATGTGCCGGGGTGGGGCCATGCGGAGGCCTACCTGGCGCTCGGCCGAGAGTTGCAGAATCGCGGCGACCATTTGGGTGCACGCAACTGGATTGAAAAGGCCCTGATCGCCGCGCCGGATTACAAGAAGGCGCAGCGCCAACTTGCGTCGTTGGCGAAGCCATAACTTCCAGCGGGCGCGGTCCGCGACGCCCCTAACCTGGTATCATTCGGCGCGATGAAGCCACACGGCACGCAGCTGTCTTTGTTCGAAACGCGTAGCTCGAGCGACCCGTTCGCGGTCCGGGTAAGTCCGCGCGCGCGGCGCCTCACGGCGCGGGTGCATGTGGGCGGTCGAGTCGAAATTGTCGTACCGGTCGGCGTAAACGCGCATGCGGTGCGCGACTTCGTGCAACGCTTCACGCCGTGGATCAATCGCAAAGTCGCGGCGATGCGCTGCTTCGTCGCGCCCATGGAGCCTGTGCCGCCGCTGATAGAGTTCGCCTTCAGCGGCGAACGCCTGGCGGTCGAGTGGCGTCGCGGGCCGATCCGCAATCTCGAGCAGTACGGCGGCCGAATCGTGGTGCAGGCCCCGGATGATTCGGCAGCCCGCGTTTTGCTGCAAGGCTGGCTGAAGGGGGCGGCGGAAGAGCGGCTGGCGCCGCGGCTCCTGCAGCTGGCAGCGGAGCTGAATTATTCCGTCTCACGGGTGAGCATTCGCTGCCAGCGCACGCGCTGGGGAAGCTGTTCGACGCGTGGTACCGTGAGCTTGAACTGTTCGCTGGTGTTTCTGCGGCCGGCCGTGGTGCGCTATCTGTTCATCCACGAATTGGCGCATACCAAGCACATGAATCACTCTGCGAGCTTTTGGCGTTTGGTTGAAAAACTCGAGCCCGACTATCGGCGGTTGGACCGCGAATTATTGGCCGGCTGGCGGACGGTTCCGGCCTGGGTGTTCAAGAATTAGCCATCGAACGACATTCAGCCCATGAACGAAACGCCACCACGGGTCAAACCCTTCGTGGATTTGAGCGACGAGCAGGTCCATTGGGACTTGAGCGAGGCTTTGAGCTATTCCCAGTACCTCAATCTTGACAAGTTGCTCACCGCACAGCAGCCATTGTCGTACCAGCACGATGAAATGCTTTTCATCATCATCCATCAGGTATCGGAATTGTGGATGAAGCTGTGCCTGCACGAGCTCAATGCCACGGTCGCCTGCGTACGGCGCGACGATCTTGGTCCGACATTCAAGATGCTTTCGCGCGTCTCCACGATCCAACAGCAATTGCTGCAATCGTGGGATGTGTTGGCGACCATCACGCCTTACGACTATTCCGCGTTTCGCAACACCCTGGGCAAATCCTCCGGATTCCAGTCGCCTCAGTACCGAATGCTGGAGTTTCTGATCGGCAACAAGAATGCCGACACGATCAAAGTGTTCCGCAATGACCCGGCGGTTTACGAGACTCTGGATCGCGCGCTGCGAGCGCCCAGCTTGTACGATGAGGTGTTGCGCCTTTTGAGCCGGCGCGGGCTGGATGTGCCCGCGGAGGCCATCGATCGGGATTTCACCCAGCCGTATCAGCCCAGCAAACAGGTTGCCGCGGCGTGGCTCAGCGTGTATCACAATTCCGTCAAGGAATGGGACTTGTACGAGTTGGCGGAGCGCTTGGTCGACCTGGATTATAAATTCCAGCTTTGGCGGTTCGCGCACGTGAAAACCGTGGAACGAATCATCGGCGACAAGCGCGGCACGGGCGGCACGGGCGGCGTGTCGTATCTGACCAAGGCGCTGGAACTGAAGTTTTTTCCCGAGTTGTGGACCATTCGCACCTCGATGTAGGCAAGAGCATGGCAAACATCCAAGACCAACTGCAGAACGTCAATGTCGCGTCCAGCGATCTATTGGCGACGCCGGAGGAGGTCAAACGGCGTTTGCCCCTGACCACCAAGGCGGCGGAGACGGTGCTGAAGTCGCGGGAAGCCGTGCGCGGCATATTGGAACGCCGCGATCGGCGCCTGTTCGTGGTCGTGGGCCCTTGTTCGATTCACGATGTGGCGGCGGCGCGCGAATACGCACAAAGGCTCAAGGATTTGTCCGCCCGGGTTGAATCCACGCTGCTGTTGATCATGCGTGTGTACTTCGAAAAGCCGCGCACCACCGTGGGCTGGAAGGGATTGATCAACGATCCGGACCTGGACGACTCCTTCCACATCGAAAAGGGCATTCTGCTGGCCCGGGAGCTGTTGCTGTACGTGGCGGAGCTCGGACTTCCCGCGGGTACCGAAGCGCTCGACCCGATCATGCCGCAATACCTGTCGGAGCTGATTACCTGGACGGCCATCGGCGCCCGCACCACCGAGTCGCAGACGCACCGGGAAATGGCAAGCGGCTTGTCCACCCCGGTGGGATTCAAGAACGGCACGGATGGCGCTTTGGCGACCTCGATCAATGCGTTGCAGTCAGTGCGGCATCCGCATCACTTCCTCGGGATCACGCAACAGGGTCAATCGGCCGTGTTTCGCACGCGAGGCAACCCGCACGCGCACATCGTATTGCGCGGCGGAGGCGGGCGGGTCAACTACGATGCCGTCAGCATTGCGCTCGCGGAACGGGAATTGACCTCGGCGGGGCTGCCGGCCACCCTCGTGGTGGACTGCAGTCACGGCAATTCGAACAAGGACGCAGACCTGCAGCCCTTGGTCGCGGAAAACTGCATTGCGCAGATCGCCGACGGCAACCGCTCGATCGTCGGCCTGATGCTCGAGAGCCACTTGAAGGCCGGAAGCCAATCGATTCCCAAGGATTTGAGCAAGCTCGTGTACGGAATGTCGATCACGGATCCATGCATCGACTGGCCTACCACCGAGAACCTGTTGCTCAAGCTGCACCGCACGCTTGACGGCCTTGCGACGCACCGCTAGTCCCGGCGTCAGTTCCAGTACGAGACGGCAATATTCCATTTTGCCGCCAGGCGGCGCGCGGCATCATTGCCGTTGACCAGCAGCGCGCGCTCGGCATGGCGCATATGGTCCAGGTCAGAGGCAGAGTTTCCGTAGGCGATGATGGCCAGACCTTTGTATTGTTCGCGAAGCCAATT
>Ga0210406_10008041_pt1 | contig 10608 bp, 12 predicted proteins | sample IncBWC30MmetaG_FD_155454 | JGI IMG/M metagenome (GOLD analysis project Ga0210406, IMG submission 155454) | Forest soil microbial communities from Barre Woods Harvard Forest LTER site, Petersham, Massachusetts, United States - Inc-BW-C-30-M | ecosystem: Environmental > Terrestrial > Soil >... | reverse complement strand
TAAGGAATGACGAACATCGTCCGGCCGCGCATCGCGCCTTTGAGCATGCCGTGCAGCTTGGAGTAGGTCTCGGCCGGTTCGCTCCAATTATTCGTGGGGCCGGCTTCCTCTTTCGTCGGCGTACAGATGAAGGTGAATTGCTCGACCCGCGCAACGTCGTTCGGATTTGAACGATGCAAATACGAGTGTGGAACTTCTTGCTCGTTGAGCTTGATCAAGGCGCCCTGCTTCGTCGCCTGATCGAGCAGGAACTCGTGTTCGCGATCCGAACCGTCGCACCAGAAAATGTTTTCCGGTTTCGCGAGTAACTCGACTTCGTGCACCCAATCAAGGACCGCCTGGTTTTGCGGTGGGCGATCGCCGATTCCTTTTGGCGATGAAATTGCGGGTGCGAGTTTTTTCATGAATAACCCTCGGTCTGCAGGGTATCACCCTGCGAGATTCGGCGAGTGACGAATTTCATCCGATTCGCGCGGTTCTCCAAGAAATTTTTCGTCCAAGGTGCGAGCCGCACTGGCGTGGGATTACCAGTTTATGACCTCAATGAATCTTGCACACGCGATGCTGCAGCTGTTTACTTGAAGCATGTTCGGGGTCACTACGTCCGATGATTATCGGCCGGTGACGTGGATGGGACGTTACCCGGTGGATGTCACGACAATCCTGGTCGGCGTCCATGTTGTTTGTGCGATCGCGACAGCCCTGATCATCGGTTTTTTTCATAACGGCATCCTTGACTACGCGATGCTCGACAGCGCGCAGGTTTGGCGGGGTCAGATATGGCGGCTCGCCACTTATGCTTTCATTCATCAACCTTCGGGTTACGCGCTGCTTTGGTTCGCGATTGAAATGTACATGCTCTTTTTCTTCGGGCGCGAGGTGGAACGCTTCATTGGGCAGCGCGCTTACATTTGGCTTTATGCGCTTTTGTTGTTGGTGCCCGCTTTCGTCCTGACGCTGTGGGGCCTCACCACCCGCACCGGACTGGCGGGATCGGGAGCGCTGCATTTCGCGGTTTTCACCGCGTTCGTTACCATTTATCCGAACGTTCAATTCTTTCTGCGGATTCCGGCCAAATGGGTTTTTGTAATCCTTGCCGCCATTGGAACTTTAAGTGGTCTGGCCGCGCACGCCTGGCAGGACTTGGTCGTTCTTTGGACCAGCATCGGGTTGGCCTTTTTCTTCATTGAACTGCGCGGCGCGGGACCGGAATTGACCTGGTTGAACACGGCAAAATCGTGGCTGCGCCCGAAACCGAAGCTTTACATCGTGCAAAAGCCGACCGCGCGTCGAGTGGTCGAGCCGGACGATGTTTATTCGTCGATCGATCCGATCCTCGACAAAATCTCAAAGTCCGGCATGGGTAGTTTGACCGAGACGGAGAGAAAAATTCTCGAGCGTGCGCGAAATCAATTGATGAAGAAGTCAGATTGACGGCGGCCGCCTTCGCCAAGGCTACGGCGCGCCAGGCGCCTGGCTTACGATTTTCTAGATTGAACGAGCACCCAGCAGGGTCGCCACAAAATCCTCCGCGCTCTCGGCGTGAAGGAGCAGCGTTCGCAACGGACGATCTTTCGTGATGCGGGCAATCGCGCCGACCACGACGAGATAATCGCTGATCAATCGCTCGGGCACTGCGATTAAAAAAATCAGGTGGACGATTTCGCTTTTTCCGGTCCACGGAATTCCAGATTCGCTTCGGCCTATGGCAAGGACAACTTCGTCCACCAGTTTTGTGCGGGCGTGCGGAAATGCGACGCCGTCCGCGGCATAGGTCGAATTCACTTCTTCGCGCGCGTGCAATTCCTTCAAGAACCTCGCCGCATTGTCGATCTTTCGGGCAGCGACCAGCAAATCGACGAGCTCACGCAACGCGTCCGTTTGGGTCCGGGCCCAAAGGTTGAGCGCGACTTGTTTTCGATCGACGAGATCAGCTAGGGCGATAGCCATGAGGAAATGTTGGATTCTGCGCCATTTATCCGGTTAATTGATTGGTCGTGGCAACCGAAAACAGCGCACCAGCCGGAAGCAAAGAGACCACCGTTTCGGTCCAGCACAGCATTTACGATCCAGGTTACGTCAACGCGATGTCGCATTTTTATCGCGGTGAAATGGGCCGAATCATGGTCTGGCGGCAACGGCTCGACGTGACGACCAACTGGGCGATCACCAGTAGCACGGCCATCATTACCATCTCATTTTCCAGCCGCGAAGTGCCGCACATCATTTTCTTTTTCAATCTCGCCATTGTCTGGGTGATGCTCTGGATCGAAGCGCGCCGTTACCGTTTCTACGACGCGTTTCGCGCGCGCATCCGGATGCTGGAAGCGCATTTTCTCGTCCCGATGGTGATGGAAAATCGGGATCTGCTGCAAGGGGAATGGAAAAAACTCGTCTGCGAAGATTTGATCCTGCCCTGTTTTAAAATCAGCAAGCTGGAGGCAATCGGCCGGCGGCTGAAACGAAATTACGTTTTCATTTTCATCCTCATCCTGGTGGCGTGGATCACGAAAATCTTTCTCCACGCGCCAATGGCGATGGACAGCGTGCCGTCTTTTTATCGGGCGCTGCGGGTCGGCCATATTCCCTCATGGCTGGTCGCGTTCGTTTTTGTCGGCACTTTCATCAGCGTCATCGCGATCACGATTTACGTCAGCAAGAAGTCTTCCGGCGAAATCTCCGAGTTCGGGACACACCGCTCGCTCTGGCGCATTTGAAGAAGTTGATAGTTGTTAGTTGAGAGTTGATAGAAATGCGTCATGCCGGCTGCTATCAACTATCAACAATCAACTAATAACTTTGCCAGGCTTTGCGACATCGTCGCGAAGCTGCGCGCGCCGGGCGGATGTCCGTGGGACCGGGAGCAAACTAACGAATCGCTGCTGCCGGCGACGATTGAGGAAGCCTACGAAGTCGCCGAAGCGGCGCGGGCCAAGAACGACGCGCATTTTCGGGAGGAGCTCGGTGATCTCTTGTTACTGGCGGTGATGCACGCCGAGATTGCGCGCGAAGCGGACCGGTTCAACATCGACAACGTAATTCGCGAAGTAACCGAGAAACTAATCCGGCGACACCCTCACGTTTTCGGCGAGAGCGATGCGCGTGACAGCGGCGCGGTGTTGAAACAATGGGAGGCGATCAAACGCGACGAGAAGAAAGACGACACGCATTATCTCGCCAGTTTGCCAAAAGCGCTGCCAGCGCTTCAGCGCGCCCAAAAAGCGCAGAGCAAAGTCGCGCGGGTCAACTTTGACTGGACTGAACTGGGCGACGTAATCGCCAAGATGGAAGAGGAGCTGGCTGAACTGAAACAAGCAATCAAGAGTAAAGATCGACCAGGAATCGAAGATGAAGTTGGCGACCTGCTGTTCGCGGTGGTGAATCTCGCGCGCAAATGCAAGCTCGACGCCGAATCCACGCTCCAAGCCGCGACCGACAAATTCGTCCGCCGATTCAATTCGCTGGAGGATGAACTGACCGGGCGCGGCAAAAAACTGGGTGAGGTCGATTTGGCAGAGCTGGATGAAATTTGGAATCTGATAAAGCAAACATCGAACGCCGAACATCGAACGCCCAACGCCGAAGCCCGCTGAATTCGATGTTGGACGTTCAGCGTTCGACGGTTGCTTCTCCAGAGAGATCGTTCATATTCCCCGTCCCCGATGCAGATTTTGATTAACTTCCTGCTGGCGATCTACGTTCTGATCGCGCTGCTGATGGTTCTGGTGATCCTGATGCAGCGCCCAAAGAGCGAAGGACTTGGCGCGGCGTTTGGTGGCGGCGTGACGGAAAATATTTTCGGCGCCCAAACCACGAACGTGCTGGTCAAATTCACCGGCTGGCTGACCGGGATTTTCTTCGCCCTGACCTTCGCGCTGTCGATCTTGTATTCGCACAAGACGAGCCACGACACCGGATTGCGCAATGAGTTGTTGAGGCAACAAACCACTTCGCAACCATCCGCTTCGGCGCCACCGGTAAATCCAAACGCGCCGGCCGTTCCCGCACCGGGCGCGCCGGTTCTGCCGGCCGCGAGCGGATCGGCAGCAACCACGGCGCCGGTTGTTCCATCGGCTACGCCCGCCCCTTCCAAGCCGAAGCGATAATCTGGATTGCCGGACTAGACCTGACTGGTCATTATTCCGGTGATGCGTTTGAAGACCGCGACAGTCATTGTCACGGCCGTGCTGGCGATTGGTGGATTTTCAATTTACGCGCAGGACAACGGCACGTTGCTCGACCTGCTCGTCCGAAAAAAACTGATTACCGATCAGGAAGCGGAACAAGTCCGTGCTGAGCTCAACAAACAATCGGCGGAAACATCGGCCGGAAAGTGGAAGCTCTCGACACCGATCAACGAGCTGGAACTTTACGGTGACGCACGATTTCGCTACGAAATTCGCAATGGCGAAACGTTGACCGACGACACGCAGCAACGAAATCGCGAACGATACCGTTTGCGCCTCGGACTGCGGGGAATTTTGGCGGACGATTGGTTTTTCGGGATCAGACTGGAAACAAATGCTAGCGAGCGATCGAGCAACGTAACCTTTGGTGATGATACGTCGACATCTTCGCCCGGCGGCGGCGGTCCTTTTGCCAAAGGCAGCGACGGCATCGGCGTAGGCCAGGCTTATCTCGGCTACAAAGGCTTCAAGGACATCACGCTGACTGGCGGCAAAATGCCGAACCCGCTCGTCAGCACGTTCATGGTGTGGGACCCGGACATCAATCCGGAAGGCTTGGCCGAGCAATGGAAACACACGTTCACGTTTGGCAACGCCGCACCCGAACCGGTTTCGTTTTCAAAAGACGGTCTCGCACTTCGTCCGAAAAAAACGAAAGCGAACGATACAGTTCTCGCGATCGACATTTTCGTTAATCTCGGGCAATTCGTTTACGACGATGCCAACCCGGAGAACCCGCTTGGACGACGGGCAACGACCACAGGCAACGGCGGAACGCAATTGATTCCGAACACCGACGCGTTTCTGCTCGCGTGGCAAGTCGGCGCGAGGCTCACGTTTCCAAAAACACTCTACGCACAGATCGCGCCGACCTTCTATAATTATACCGGCAACGGCGACACGTTTAACATTCACTTTCAGGGTGGCGACCCGCGTCTTTCGAACGCGGCATCGCTCGCACAAAACCAGACCGGCATTAACAGTCTGCTCGTTTTTGACATGCCGATCGAAGTCGGCTGGAAGCTAGGCGATCTGCCAATGCGTTTGTTCGCCGATTTCGCGGTGAATCTGGACGGAGACGATCGCGCGGCCGCCGCAGGTCATCCGAACAAGGGCGATCAGCGCTACGCGTATCAAGTTGGTCTCGGCCTTGGCCAATTGAAGAAAAAAGGCAACTGGCAGGTCAATGTTTTCTGGCAACGTCAGGACCAGTACGCGCTCGATCCGAACCTGGTCGATACCGAGTTTTGGGACAGCAAACTGAACATGCAAGGCGTCGGCGTAACGGTCGCCTACATGTTGAGCGACGCCGTCTGGGTGCAATTGCTCTACGGCTACGCCGAACGCGCCGACGATCCGGTCGGCACGGCCGGTTTCGGCGACATCGCGATCAATCCGCTGAAAAATTTTCAACTTTTTCAGGCAGACTTGAACGTAAAGTTCTGAGAATTGGCATTTCGTTCCGCCAAGTTCGCGCGTAAGAGAGGGCACTCGAACTCCCGCCCGCGTGCCAGCAACCCTGGCTGCGTCCCCGCCTGCTCGCGTAAGTCGCATTGACGCGAGTTCACGCAATTGTTACTTAGACGTCATCTGGCCGTAACAATCGCTTTCTAGTTTCCGCTCATCGAGAGGAGAGCGGAGGCGGGATGGCGCTCAACTCGCGACCCAAACCGCGGCCAATACTTCAATTTCCAAAGGAGAAAAATGCTGACCAAAAAATTCGCACTCATTGCAATCACCCTAAGTTTCATTCTCGCCCCGTTGTCGATGTTGCGCGCCCAGGAGGCAGGCGCGCTCCTTGACTTGTTGGTTAAGAAAAAACTGATCACGGCCAAGGAAGCGGAAGAAGTTAGGGCGGAACTCAAAAAGGAGGCGGCAAAGAACCCGCCGTCTCCGGCCGAGGGACCGACGAAGATGCAGAAGACTTACGACGGGAAAACTTACGTCGAGAAAGAAGTTCCGATCGAAAAAACAGCGGCCGACAAATGGAAATTATCCACACCGATCACAGAGATCGAGCTCTTCGGCGATGTTCGATTGCGTTACGCGTACCAGGGCGGACAGACCGACGACAACTCGCCGCTCCAACGTCCGGCCAACGGCGTCGCCGGGCACGACGATTGGCAGGAGCGCGACCGTGAGCGGTATCGAATTCGGCTGGGCTTGAGAGGAACGCTACTGGATGACTGGTTTTTTGGAATCAGACTGGAAACAAATGCCAGCGATCGATCTACCAATGTAACGTTTGGTGATGATACATCGACAACTTCGCCAGGCGGCGGAGGTCCTTTCGCCAAGGGCAGCGACGGCATTGACGTGGGTCAGGCGTACATCGGATACAAAGGTTTCAAGGACATCACATTGACGGGTGGCAAAATGCCGAACCTGCTCGTCACGACGCCGATGGTCTGGGACCCCGACATCAACCCAGAAGGTTTGACCGAGCAATGGAAACACACATTCAGCTTTGGCGAAACCGGCGGCCAAGCAGCGTCCTACAGCAAAGACGGCAAGAACGTCGCGCCGGTTGCGGTCAAGACCGAGCCGCTAGTCAAACTCGATATCTTTGTCAACCTGGCCCAATACGTTTACGACGATGCAAATCCGGAAAATCCGCTTGGACCGCGCGCGACTACTACGTCACAAGTCGGCAGGGTTAGTGGGAATCAGTTAATCCCGAACACAGATGCATTCCTGATGGCTTGGCAGGTTGGCGCGAAGGCCACTTTCCCACATGGCATTTTCTTTCAGATCGCTCCGACGTTGTATAACTACACGGGCAACGGCGACACGTTTAACATTCATTACCAGGGCGGCAATCCAAATCTGACGAACGCAGCATCATTGGCGCAAAACCAAACCGGCATCAACAGTCTACTCGTTTTTGACATGCCGATGGAGTTCGGCTGGAAGCTCTGGAATCTCCCGATGCACATCTTCGGCGATTTCGCGGTCAATTTCGAGGCCGACGATCGCGCGAAAGCGGCCGGGCATCCCGGCTTTGGCAATCAACGTTATGCGTTTCAGGGTGGCGTCGGAGTTGGACAGCTAAAGAAAAAGCATGATTGGCAAGTCGATGTGTATTACCAACTCTCCGAGCAGTACGCGCTCGATCCAAATCTTGACGACGACGATATTTTCGACAGTCGTCTGAACATGCAGGGCGTCGTAGTAAAGGCGGGCTACGCGCTGAGTGATGCTGTCAGCGTTAACCTCACCTATAACTATGGGTGGCGTTACGACAACAGCCTTGGCACCGGCGGCACCCCAATCGCCATCACCGGCGTTAGTGTGCTCGATCAGTACCAGCTGTTCTTCGCGGACCTCAATATCAAATTCTGAGCGTACAAAATCAGAGCAGAAATTTACACGACAAGGTAGGTCAGCATAAGCCCGCCGCGGGGGCACCTCGGCGGGGTTTGTCCTCTCTGGAAATTGGAGGCGCTCCAGATGTCGATCCTGACTGAGCCGCGATTTTCGCTTGAGCCGCCAACGACGCGACCGGAAGGGATCCATCATGTGCGAACGGCGTGGATTTCGGATGTCCACCTCGGCACGCGCAGCAGCAACGCGGCGGCGCTGCTCGAGTTCCTGCGCGATTATGAATGCGACCGCCTCTATGTCGTCGGGGACTTGATCGACATCTGGCAATTGCGTCGCGGACGCTACTGGCCGCAGCAGCACAACGACGTTATCCAGAAAATCCTGCGCAAGGCGCGCAAAGGCGTGCCAGTGATTTTTATTCCCGGAAATCACGACGAATTCGTGAATTCGTTCGGTGGCGCTTACGGAAACATTTCCATCCAACAACACGCGATCCATCAACTCGCCGATGGCCGGCGCATGCTCGTCATCCATGGACACGAGCTCGACACCGTTGTCCAAAACGCGAAGTGGCTCGCCTTTCTCGGCGATGTCGGCTACCAATTTCTGCTCTCGCTCAATCCGGCGATAAATTTTTGCCGCCGGCGATTCGGTCTGGGTTACTGGTCGCTCAGCGCCTACGCGAAAAAGCGGGTCAAGGATGCGGTCAACTTCATCGGTGAATTCGAGAAGGCGATCGTGCGCTACGCCGAGAAATTTTCGGTGAACACGGTGTTGTGCGGCCACATTCATTCCGCCGCAATCCGCCAAATCGGCGACGTGACCTATTATAACTGCGGCGACTGGGTGGAAAGCTGCACCGCGCTGGTCGAGCAACGCGATGGGACGCTCGAACTCGTTACTTATCCGGCTTTTCCGGTAGGGCGAAGCGACCAAACCGCGTCGCCGGAAACAATTTTGGCGTGAATGAAAAAGCTTGGCGCTGAATTTATCGGCACCTTTGCGCTCGTTTTCGCTGGCACTGGAGCAATCGTCGTTAATGACGTGAGCGGCGGCGCGGTCACGCACGTCGGCGTAGCATTGACTTTCGGCCTCGTTGTTCTGGCGATGATCTATGCCATCGGCGACATTTCAGGCGCGCATCTCAATCCAGCCGTGACGTTGGGCTTTTTTGCGGCACGCCGGTTCAATGGGCGGACCGTGATGCCTTACGTAATCAGCCAGGTTCTCGGGGCCTTTGCGGCAAGCGCCCTCTTGCGCGGATTATTTCTTCAGCATCCGACGCTCGGGACAACAATCCCAGCCGGCTCACAGTTTCAATCACTCGTTCTTGAAACCGTTTTGACCGCGCTCTTGATGTTTGTGATTCTCAGCGTCTCGACCGGAGCGAAGGAACGCGGAATCACCGCCGGGATCGCCGTCGGTTCCGTGATTGGACTCGAGGCGCTCTTTGCCGGACCCATTTGCGGCGCGTCAATGAATCCGGCGCGGTCGCTTGCGCCGGCCATCGTTTCACAAAATCTCTCGTCGCTTTGGATTTATATCGTCGGACCAGGGATCGGAGCTTTGCTGGCGGTCATTGCCTGTCGCTGCGTCCGCGAGGAAGGATGTTGCGACGGGGCCGCGAGCCGCGAAACTTCTGAAGTATGAAAACGGGCGAGTTCATCGAGAGACTGCGCGCGTCGAAAGCGAAGCAGCTGATTTTCACGAATACTGACGGCGATCCCATCCATCGTGGTTATCACCTCACCGAAATCAAAGCAGTTACCTACGACACGGTTGATTGCGGCGGACAGAAGAACAGGTGGAACGAAACGATTCTTCAACTGTGGGTTCCGTCGAGCGCGGACGATGATTACATGATGGCGAGCAAGTTCGTCAGCATTTACGACAAAGTGCGCAAGCTAGTTTCAATCGACGACGAAGCGGAAGTCCGCATCGAATACGGTGACGAGAATTTCTTTCCAACGGCCTATCATGTGGCCGGAATCAGACCCGATAAAGATGGACTCTTCGTCGTTCTTGAACCGCCGGCCACTACTTGCAAAGCAAGGGACCGGGCAAGAAACACGAAGGGCGAGAGTTGTTGCGCCTGAAAACATTATGAAAAAGAAAGTGTTGTTTATTTGCGTGCACAACAGCGCCCGCAGCCAGATGGCGGCGGCGTTGCTGAACGAGAAGTGCGGCGAGTTCTTTGAAGCCGAAAGCGCCGGACTCGAGCCGGGCAAGTTGCATCCGTTGGCCGTCAAAGTCCTCCAGGAAATTGGGATCGATATCTCTAACAACAAAACCCGCGCTGTATTTGACGTTTTCAAGTCCGGGCAATTGTTCGCCTACGTAATCAGCGTTTGCGATGAATCGGAAGCAGCGGGTTGCCCGATTTTTCCCGGTGTGACGAAGCGTTTGCATTGGAGTTTTCCCGATCCGTCAAAACTGACCGGCTCGAACGAAGAGCGTCTCGAAGGCACACGCGAAATTCGCGATCAAATCAGCGATCGTATCGAAGCCTGGTGCGCCGAGGTCTGCGTTCCGGAAACCGTTTCTTAATCGTCACGCGGTTTTGACAATTCGTAACCTGACCGCGCACGGCAGGCGATTACGCTGATTCATGCGCGTAATCAAGATTCAGCGAAGCATTCGGAAATGGGATGACCAACACCGGCGGGCCGGTCATCAATCAATCCGCGACTTCGGGCGGGAGTTTTTTGCGAAGGAAAATCATATCGAATTTGCGCTGGAGGCGCTGCTCTTTGGCGTGCTGGTAGTGATCTCGGCGTGGCCGATTGCCGCGGCGGCCGGGGCGATTGGCGACCTCTTGTAAAAAATTTGTTTGCACGTTGAAAAGGACCTGCTAAATACTTAACCAGATGGTTAAATATTCCTCAGCTACTTTGAACCGCACCTTCGCCGCCCTGGCCGATCCAACCCGGCGCCGGATCCTCGCGCACCTCACCCAGGGCGATAAACGCGTCACCCACCTCGCGCGCCCGCACGCGATGTCGCTGCCGGCGGTTTCAAAGCATCTGCGCGTTCTCGAGAAAGCCGGACTACTTCGGCGCCGGCGCTACGGCCGCGTCCATGAAATGCAATTGGACGC
>Ga0210406_10008035_pt1 | contig 10612 bp, 10 predicted proteins | sample IncBWC30MmetaG_FD_155454 | JGI IMG/M metagenome (GOLD analysis project Ga0210406, IMG submission 155454) | Forest soil microbial communities from Barre Woods Harvard Forest LTER site, Petersham, Massachusetts, United States - Inc-BW-C-30-M | ecosystem: Environmental > Terrestrial > Soil >... | reverse complement strand
GTTTCCTTGTCGCGGCTAGCGACCGCTTTGCGAAGACGGCCGACAAACGCCTGGAAATCGACATCCCCACTTTCGCGGAGATCCGCCTTTGCCTTCTTTTTGAGCGCAGCCTCCTTTAGCTTCTTGTTCTTCTCCTCCGGTGTTTGGCAACTCGTGAAGAAGACCGCGGACAAAAGCAGAGCGGTGAGCAGGATTCTCATTGGCTTAAACGTCTGTCACGTTTGCGACGTGGATTCAAGGGCGACCTTGCAAGCGCCCTGTCGCCGGCGTTTAAACGGATGCGCCAGAAAGATCCAGTAAACCGCGCTCGCAAAATCGACCAGCGAGGCGGACGGACTGGTCAAACGCCGCGGACCGGTACGCAACGCAGCAAAAACATTTTCGATCGTCAAAGCCCGCGGGCGCGGAATGCTGGTGTAATGCCGACCGAACGCGCGCAGCCGGTGCGCATCCGAAGTGGCGATCAATGGTTTGCCAAATTTCTCCGCGACCCGGGCTGCGCGCCGATTCGGGTTCAGCAACCATTTGTGAAAGTGGCAGAATTCGATCGCATCGAAGCAATCGATTTCTTCGAAGAGCCGCCGTCCAATCGAACCGCCGAGCACATAAAACGGATGCGGCGCAATTGTGAACATCGACGATCCGCGGCGGGAGCGAAGCCGGCGGAGATCTTCGAAGTTTTTTAGCGCAGCCACCTCAGCGGCGGTCACGTTCAGCAGGATCGCGTCCGCGCCTTGCAATCGCACTTCAGCCGCCGGAATGAGCAAAATTCCCATCGCCGCGGCATCGGCGAAAACTTCCGCGCGATCGAACACCGCATCGTGCAACGTGATGGCGAGGACGCCGAAACCGAGTTGCTTCGCGCGCTCCAGTAATTGATGCGCCGAGTAATCGATCACATCCTTCGGATCGTCGAGAGTGTGGATGTGCAGATCGATTTTGATCCAACCCTGTTTCGCATCTGCGCTCATACTCTTGCTCTTGCTCTGAATCTTGGCTGCGCTCATAGAAGCACAAGCATGCGCATTGCCAAACGTCACTTGCCAGTTCACGCGTTCGACGGCAAATTTCGCCCGCTCAACGCGCACCGCTCGGGTGGTGGAATGGCAGACACGTACGTTTGAGGGGCGTATGCCGAAAGGCATGCGGGTTCAAGTCCCGCCCCGAGCACCCTCGTTGCCTGGGGAACTGTAAGTGCGCTGGCTATTTGTCCGATTTCTGGAATTTGACGGGCTAAATTTCGGAGCTTTGGTGGCGCCCGAGATCCGACAATTTAGTCGCCACCTTACAGTTGTCCGGTTGCCTTGAAAGAAAATTTCGGCTGGAGGCATCCAAAAGAAGGGTCAATTACGCATTACGAAGTGCTACTTTACCCCGAATCAGATGAAACTTTTCCCTAAAACGATCTTGGCTGTGCTGGCGATCGGGTTGGGAGGCACAGCGCTGAGCCCGTGGGCCCAAGCCGCCCCGATCACAGGGCGCATCGACTTCGGGGTCGGGACTGTGACTTACGATACAAACAGCTTGGCTACCGCCAAAGAGGTTAATACTTGGAACAACGCGCAAGTTACTCTCACCTCAGGCGATTTCTCGTCTATTGCTCTGGGGACTCCAGTAAATATGACGGCGCCCTGGATCTTCAATCCTTCGACTCCGACGAGCCCGCTCTGGAGTGTTGGTGGTTTTACCTTTAATCTGAGCTCTTCCGTCGTTGTCGCCCAAAACGCTAATTTCCTGGACGTCACTGGCCCCGGAACAATTATGAAGCAGGGTTTTGACAATACGCCCGGCATTTGGAGCTTCACTTCAACGAACTCAAGTGGCCAGAATCAGAGCCAGTTCACCTTCTCAACCGAGACTGCCGCCGTTCCAGAACCCGGGACGACAGTTACATTGCTGCTTGGTCTCGGGCTGATGGCCGCCCTGGGAAGACGCGTCAAGGGTTTTGCGAACTAAATCGCATTCTAAGCGGGGCCTTTCAAGGATACGCAAGCGGTGATAGCGAGTTGCTCGCTTTAACCTATATCACGTGAAACCTAGAATGTGTAAGTGCGCCAAGACTGCGCACAAGGCACGATCGGTCGCAACTTCATGTCCGACGAAGAGTTCCACACGGTCTTCAGGCAACAATCCCAGGTTTGAATTTAAACGTGCCGCTTTGCGCGTAAAAAAGTCGGACCTTTTCCCGACTGCAGGGCAATGCACATGCGATTCCTTGTCGATGCCGCATCAGCACCAGCCCAAGGGTCGCCCCGGCACCGGAAGCACCGGGAAAAAAGGAGACGGCAAACTCGTTTGCGCGTTGTGCGGGCGCACCATCAAAGAAGCAAGCGGCGAGCAGCCCGTTATTTACAGTATCTGCGCCACCTGCAAAAAGCTGCCGCACCGGAACCCTGGTTCAGCCGCATCACTTAACTAACTAGCTCGACCAGGATCGCCTTCTGCACATGCAATCGATTCTCCGCCTGATCAAAAATCGTTTGCGCGTGGCTCTCAAAAGTTTTCTCGTCGATTTCCTGACCGCGGTGCGCCGGTAAACAGTGCATCACCAGTGCATTAGGTTTCGCGAGTTTGGTAACTGCCTCGTTGATCCAGTAGGGCCCGAGCTCGGCTTCACGGCGCGCTTCCTCCGCTTCCTTTCCCATCGAAACCCAAATGTCCGTGTAAAGAACGTCGGCGCCTTTTGCCGCAGCCGTGACATCCTCCGTGCAGATCACGCGACCGCCCGCACTCTCGAGCTGCTTTTTCTTCGGCAGATATTTTTTGTGCGACGCGATCCGCAATTCAAAGCCAAGCTTGCCCGCTGCAAATAACCACGAACGCGCCGTATTCGAAACTCCATCGCCGACATAGGCGACGACCGTGTCGTCAATTTTGCCGCGTTTTTCAATGATCGTGAAAATATCGCCCAGAATCTGGCACGGGTGCTCTTCGTCGGTCAGCGCGTTGATTGTTGGCACGCCGGAAAATTCCGCGAACTCCTCAATGTCGCTTTGCGCGTAGGTACGGATGACCGCGCCATGAATCATCCGTGCGAGCACGCGCGCCGTGTCCTTGATCAATTCGCCCCGCCCCAGCTGCGCGTCGGCCGCATTTAAATAAATTGTCTCACCGCCGAGCTCGCGAATCCCAACGTCGAACGAAACTCGCGTCCGGGTTGATGGTTTGGAAAAAATCAGCGCCCAGGTTTGCCCGGCCAGCGGTTGCGCCGAGATTTTGCCCCGATTTGTCTTAAGCTCGGCCGTGCGTTGCAAAATCCGTTCGATCTCGCTCCGCGATAGCTGCTCGATGCTCAGTAAATGCTTCATCTCATCTCGCCACAGATCCACACAGATGAAACACAGATACGCAAGCAACTGATTCCGAATCTGTGAAGATCTGTGTCCATCTGTGGCTACTTTTCTTTTGCAAGATCGACGACGAACTGTTCAATGATTCGTAACCCCTCTTTGGCTTCGCTCCGGCTCAGATTGAGCGCCGGCAACAAACGAATGACCGACGTTCCGGCGGGAACGGTCAGCAAGTTACGTTTGTGTAACTCCTTGACTATGTCGACCGCCCTGAACCGCGGCCGAAACTCGATTCCAATCATAAATCCGAAACCGCGCGCAACATTTATGACTTTGGGGAAACGTTCCTGAAGCTTTTGCAGTTCGCGCAAGAGAAATTCGCCTGTCTCTCGCGTGTTGCTGGCCAGATTCTGCCCTTCGATTACGTCGAAAATCTTCAAAGCGACCGCGCAGGCGAGCGGCGTACCGCCAAAGGTGCTCGCATGTGTGCCAGGCCCAAGAACATTCGCGAATTTTTCTCGCACCCAGAAGGCGCCGATCGGAAATCCGCCGCCGAGCGATTTCGCCATCGAAACGGCGTCCGGAAGAAGATTGGTGTCTTCGGTTTCCAAAATGCGCTGCCAGCTTTGGAATTTTCCGGTACGGAAATGTCCGGCCTGAACTTCATCGAACAACAACAGCAAACCGCGTTCGTCGCAAAGACGGCGCAGTCCGATTAAATATTCCGGTTTCGCAATCGTGACCCCGCTTTCGCCCTGCACTGGTTCAACCAAAATCGCTGCCGTCGATTTCGTGACTGCGCGCCGCATCGCCTGGAGATCGTTGAACGGGACTTGTTTAAAACCTTCCACTGCCGGCTCAAATCCCTTTTTCACCTTTTCCTGCCCGGTCGCCGCGATTCCGGCCAAGGTCCGCCCGTGAAATGAATCGGTCGTGGTGATGATTTCGTAACGGCCAGTCTCGTGACCGAATTTTCGAGCCAACTTAAAGAGACCTTCATTCGCCTCGGCGCCGCTGTTGCAAAAAAATGTCCGGCCCGGCGCAATCAGATCGACAATGCGTTTCGCCAGCCGGCCCTGCAGTTCATTATAATAGAGGTTCGAAATGTGAATCAGTTTCCGGGATTGTTCCGCCAGAGCTTGGGTGATTTCCGGATGGGCGTGGCCTAACGAACAGACCGCTATCCCGCCGGCGAGATCGAGATAACGTTTGCCGTCAACGTCCCAAACATAGCTTCCCTCACCGCGCTCGAGCACGAGATCGAACCGTGAATACGAAGGAACCACGAACTGGTCGAACAATTCACGGATCCGTTTCGTTTCGTTCTGCACAATCGCAGAGGACGGCGCTGGAAGAACCTCTTTCACAACACGACCTCCGTTCCAACTCCCGCGTCGGTGAAAATTTCGAGCAAAACCGAATGCGGGATGCGGCCATCGACGAACTGGACCTTTTCCACGCCGCTTTCGATCGCCGCGACTGCGCTGTCCACTTTCGGGATCATTCCTTCGCCGATCACGCCTTTCTTTCGCCATTTCGGCACTTCTCCGACCTGCAAGTGAGTCAGCAAGCTCGTTTGCTTTTTCAGATCGCGCAGCAGCCCGGGTACGTCGCTCATGAAAACCAGGCGGCGCGCTTTCAACGCGATCGCGGTCTTCGCCGCCGCGATATCAGCATTGCAATTGTAAACTTTACCGTCGTCACCGAGGGCGGTCGGACTAATCACCGGCGTGACGCTGCGTCGAATACACTCGCGCAACGGTTCCACATTGACGTCCGAAACTTCGCCGACGAATCCCAGATCGACTTCCGCACCGCTTTCGTCGGTCGTCGAGAATTTCCGGCAGCGAAAAATATCCGGGCCGGCAAAACCGCGCGCCTTTCCGCCAAACTCTTCGATCGCCTGGACAACTTCGGGGTTAATCTCACGCGACAAAACACGGTCGACAATTTCCGCGCCTTCGGCGCTGGTTACGCGATAGCCGCGCACGAATTCCGAGCCAATTCTTGCTTTCTCCAAAGCGCGGGTGATTGCCTTGCCGCCGCCATGAACGACAACTGGATTAATTCCCACGGCTTCGAGAAAAACGATATCGCGCGCGACCCGGTGCCGTTCCTCCGCATCGGGCGAATCCATGAAGCTGCCGCCGTATTTCACGACGAAGATCTGGCTGCGAAAACGCTGAATGTAAGGCAACGCTTCGAGGAGCGTGGCCGCTTTTGAAATAAACTTTTTCATCAACCGCCAAGCGTGGTTGGATCGGTCACGTCGCCTTTATTGAAAGCTACGTAATCCTCGGTCAAGTCGGCCGCGTAGAGAACGAATGCACCCCGGCCGCGATGAAGATCGACATGGAGATCAAATTCTCGTGCTGACGTAATCCTGGCCAACGATTTCAAGGCGACATTTGTCGGACGCCCGCGCCGAAATGCAAAAAGAATTTTGCCGCTATCTGTCGGAGCATAACCGACAGCGACAATCGATTCGTCAATTCGCGCCTTCGAATAACCGAGCGCGCAGAGAATTCGGCCCCAGTTGGGATCGCCACCGCACCAACTCGCGCGCACGAGCGAGCTGCTCGCGATCGCTCGCGCCGCGATTTCCGCTTCGAGATCGTTTCGCGCGCCGTGAATCCGCAGAGCGACAACACGCGACGTGCCTTCACCGTCGCGCACGATCATTTTCGCCAGCTCGAGACAAACAAAGTTCAGCGCAGCCTGAAATCTTTGTTGGTAGGGCGAGACTCTGTCGAGCCGTCGATTTTCGGCGAGCCCATTCGCCAGAGCGATCACCGAATCATTCGTGCTCATGTCGCCGTCGACGGTGATCCGGTTGAAACTTTGGGCGACAGCAATTTTCAACGCGCGCTTCAGCGCGGCGGACTCAATCGCCGCGTCCGTGGTGATGAAACCAAGCATTGTCGCCATACCCGGCTGGATCATTCCGGCGCCTTTGCAAATTCCGCCGATTCTAATTGTCGATCCTCCAATTTTGAATTCGACCGCGATTTCTTTGCGCTGCGTGTCCGTGGTCATGATCGCTTCCGCGACCTGCCGCGCATTAGAGGCCGATCTGGTAATGCGCGGCGCACATGCGCGAATTCCGCGCTCGACATTTTTCATCGGCATCGGCACACCGATTCGCCCGGTCGAACAAACGAGGACATCGTGTTCGCCCAGCGACAACGCTTTCGACGCGAGCTGAGTCATGAGACGCGCATTGTTGAATCCTTGCGCGCCGGTCGCGGCGTTGGCGTTTCCGGAATTCACGACGATCGCGTGCGCGAATTTTCTGGCCGCGCGCTGCCGGCTAATTCTCACCGGCGCCGCGCAGACCTGGTTCGTCGTAAACATTCCGGCAACCGCCGCCGGAACGTCGGAAACAATCAACGCGAGATCGTCTTTGCGACCTTTCTCCGAACCCTTGCCCGTCCCGAGTCTTTTAATGTCGCAGAAGACCGCGGCGCATTTGAAACCGCGCGGGGCGCAAATCGAACCGGAAATTTTTCGAAACGAATTTTTCAAATAAGCCCAGCAGTCTCGGGCAAACCGAGCATCAAATTCATACATTGAACCGCCTGGCCACTCGCGCCTTTGACGATGTTATCAATCGCACTCATCAGCACGAGACGGTTTGTGCGTTTGTCGATTCTCCACGCGATGTCGATGAAATTTGAGCCGATGACGTGTTTGGTATCGGGCAGACCCGTTTCGCCGAGCAAACGAACGAACGGTTCCTCGCCGTATGCGCCGTTAAATATCACGGCCGGATCGATGTTGACGACGTTACTCGCGATAGTGGTGTAAATCGTCGAAATGATTCCACGGTTTACGGGCACAAGATGCGGCGTGAATTGAATGACGACTTTTTCGCCGCCGAGGATCGATAATTCCTGTTCGATCTCGGAAAGATGACGGTGTTTCGGAACCCCGTAGGGCCTCACGCTTTCGTTGCACTCCGCGAAAAGATAATCCGTCTCGACTTTGCGACCGGCGCCGCTGACGCCGCTCATGCTCGCGACCAAGATCGCGCTTCGATCGATCGCTTTCCGCCGAATCACCGGGCGAAGCGGAATGAGAATACTTGTCGGATAACAACCGGGACATGCGACCAGTTGCGCGTCTCGGATCTGGTCACGGTAGATTTCCGGCAAGCCGTAAACGGATCGGCCTAATAAATCGGGCGCCGGATGATCGTGTCCGTAAAATTCGCGGTAGACGTCGGCGTCTTTGACTCGGAAATCGGCGCTGAGATCGAGCACACGCGCACCGGCCGATAGAAGCGGCTTGGCAAATTCCGCCGCGAGCCCGTGCGGCAAGGCGAGAAAAATAATGTTCGCGCCGCGCGCGATTTGTGTCGCGTCCGCTGTCGAAAATTTTAACGCACCTGCTTTCTTGTCGTGAGCGAAACGCGGGAAAACCTCAGCGAGCGACTTGCCGGCGAGTTGCCGCGAAGTGGCCGCGACGAGATCGACGCTCGGATGCGCAAGCAAGATCCGAACCAGTTCTTCGCCGCTGTAACCGGAAGCGCCAACCACCGCGACCTTTGTTTTTGTCGTTGCCACAACGGGCAATGCGTATTCCGTCTCGCGCCGATTGCAACGAACTTTATTGTGACGATTAAAACTTTTGGCACCCGGGTGTTTTAAAGTAACTTCGCCAATCTATGGACGCCCTTTACCTCGTCGGAGTCGCAGTGCTCGCCGTTTTTGGTTTGGTTTTTGCGATCATCCTTTTCAACTTTTTTGGAATCTGGCTGCGCGCGCGGATCGCCAATGCGCCGGTCGGCATGGGAAAGATGATCGGGATGCGACTGCGGCGCGTGCCGGTTGGATTGATCGTGGACAATCGAATCACTGCGGTGAAAGCGGGCATCGAAGTCGCGAGCGATCCCCTGGAAGCGCATTACCTCGCCGGCGGCGACGTGACTCAAGTCATTCTCGCGTTGATCGCAGCGGACAAAGCGGGGATTTCGCTCGATTTCAATCGCGCCTGCGCCATCGACTTGGCCACGAAAGGAACGGGCAAGACGGTGCTCGAAGCTGTGCGAACGAGCATCAATCCAAAAGTCATCGACGTGCCCAATCCTTCGATGGGCCGGACCACGATCGACGGCGTGGCCAAGGATGGCATTGGCGCGAAAGTGAAAGCGCGTGTGACCGTGCGCTCGCATTTGGATCGATTCGTCGGCGGCGCCACTGAGGAAACAATCATCGCCCGCGTGGGCGAAGGCATTGTCAGCGCGATCGGTTCCGCCGATTCATACAAAGACGTGCTCGAGAATCCCGACCGAATTTCAAAAGCGGTGTTGGCGAAGGGACTCGACAGCAACACCGCGTTTGAAATTCTTTCGATCGACATCGCCGACGTGGATGTGGGCGACAACATCGGTGCGAAGTTGCAAAGCGAACAGGCGGATGCCGACAAGCGTATTGCCCAGGCGAAAGCGGAGGTGCGCCGCGCCGCTGCGGTGGCAGTGGAGCAGGAAATGAAAGCCAAAACGCAGGAGATGCGCGCGAAAGTTGTGGAGGCGGAAGCGCAGGTCCCGTTGGCAATGGCGGAGGCTTTCCGCGCCGGTCACCTCGGCATCATGGATTATTACCGGATGAAAAACGTGCAGGCCGATACGTCGATGCGCGAATCGATTGCTGGTTCGGACAAACCGCGCACGGAGGCGAGTTAGCAGAGTAGGATATAGAAAATGCTAGCGGCGGCCGATAATTTTCTTTTCCTGATCTTCATCGCGCTCGCGATTTTCTTTCAGCTCCTGACCCGAGCGGCCACGAAGGCCGGGCGCCGATCTGGCGGTGATTCAAATCGAAGATCGACATCCGCGCCGCAGTCCCGGCCAGAACCGGAACAAACGGACGAAGAACGCATCCGGAAATTTTTGGAGGCGCTGGGGCAGCCGACAAGTTCCAAGCCGCCGCCGCCAGTTGCGCCGCGACCGACGTATCAAAAACCGATCGTAACACCGCGACGCGAGCCGCGGCCGATCGCGCGACCAATTCTTTCTCCGTTGCCGCCGCTGAAAACGCGACCGCCCGATTTGCCGCCGGAAATCCAAACTCCGAGAAGCGAAATCCCGGCATTTGAAGTTCAGGAAGGTCCGCAGCAGCTCGCTCCGATAAGTGAACCAGAATTGACAGCTGCATTTCAGCCAACAGCGCGGCAAACAATTTCCAAACCGGCCGAGACCAAAATCAACGTCGCCACGCTGCTGAGATCGACGTCTGATTTGCGGGACGCGATTATTTTGCGCGAGATTTTCGGACCGCCGCGAAGTTTGCAGCCGCTCGATCTCGTGGGAAACGTTTGAGCTTCGGCGGGAAGCTCGTATTCTTTCGCCCCGTTTCCAAACGCGCCGGCGTGGCGGAATGGCAGACGCGCTGGACTCAAAATCCAGTGATCGCAAGATCGTGTGGGTTCAAGTCCCTCCGCCGGCAGATTGGCTTTTTCTCTGCTGAAAAAGCGATTTCCAGAGGGAAAATCGCTCGTCCACACGTCCATCATGATGATTTCGCCGTTTTCTATCGCACAATATGGCACCATTCTGCACAGGCAAGGACAGGACACCTGTTGGACACCTAACTCTCTGGCGCGGTAACGTCCCATCTATCTCACCGCGTTCAGATTTCCAGCGACGCATTGAGCGCGTACACGCGCCCCTAAAACACGAAATTCGGTTCCGCGACACTTTTGGGATCGGGTCGTGGGCGTGCACGAATTCGACCGGAGCGTGACCGAACGATGTAAGCCGTTCCTTTTGGGCGACTACCTCCGGGCAAGCCCGGAACACCACCGTGCAAGTCTGGACAGTTGAAGAAGGATTTGGGATTGGACGTTTGTTCCGCCAGACATGCTGCGCGGCTTGCTCGGCTAATAATTTTCGAGATCATGAGGTCCTTTTTCATTGTTCTGGTAACTGTGCCAGTGTGCGTGAATTCGGCGGGATAACCCGCACGGTCATGAAGAGCGGATTTCGCCTCGCCCAGGAGAGTGCCTCTCGCTTCGTTTCAAAAAACCGATCAATCACTACTGCGTTTTGCTCGTAAACGGTGCGGCCCGAAATTCGCGCCGCTTTGCGATTTCTCACCGCGGGGCCGCTGTCAACTGCCGCCGAATTAGTGCCATCGGGAAAAATCACGCTGCTGCCATAAGGAATCTGCCGTGTATCGACCGAGCAATCTCCGGTTTGTAGTCGCCGGCCGGTCGCTTGACTACGGTTGGAACCAGCATCGCCGCGGGCCCAGTAAACCGTAACACGCGCCAGCAATGGCTGCTCGCCCGCGAAGGTGACTGGCACTACCAGTAGAGCAAGT
>Ga0210406_10008034_pt1 | contig 10613 bp, 8 predicted proteins | sample IncBWC30MmetaG_FD_155454 | JGI IMG/M metagenome (GOLD analysis project Ga0210406, IMG submission 155454) | Forest soil microbial communities from Barre Woods Harvard Forest LTER site, Petersham, Massachusetts, United States - Inc-BW-C-30-M | ecosystem: Environmental > Terrestrial > Soil >... | reverse complement strand
TTCGTTTCCTTGTCCTTCGCCGGCCTGGTGGTTCTAGCGAGGAGCCTGAACCCGATCCCATCCCGAACTCGGCCGTTAAACTCCTCAGCGCCAATGGTACTATGGCTTAAGCCCTGGGAGAGTAGGTCGCTGCCAGGCCTGCCAAGGACGAGCAATTCCTCTTTACGTGTCACAATCATCAACGCCGCGCTCCCGCTTCGGGGCGCGGCGTTTTTGTTTGTGATTTCCTCATTTTAGCTACCCGGGTGCCCAATTGTCGGCGCGCGGCCGGCGATCACAGCGTTTTGAGCGGCGTCCTTTGGTCACCCGCATCACGAAAAACGTTATTACATCCGCATAAAAGGACTGCGTCAGATCCGAGGCCCGTCAGGCGTTATCTCCAATTCGGCCGAAACCCAACATCAGGTTCATGGCGCATTCATTTCAAAATTCGTACGCAGTTTGGCCTGTAAACTCCAAGCGCCCCACCTTCCAGGAGATTCCCATGCGCGAGTTGATTCGTCCGATTGCCACCGCGTTGACCATTGCCGCCTCTGCCGCATCTTTCGCAGCCTTCGCAACCGACACGGCGTTAGCGCAGGCCAAGGAGCAGGCGGCACCGGCGCAGGCCGGACAGCCGCCGCAGCTCAAGCAGATCGCGCTGACCGAGAAGCAGATCGATGGCGTGCTTGCCGCGCAGAAGGAGATGAACCCGATCACCGACAAGCTGCCGGACAATGCGCAGCCGGACGCCAAGGTGATGGCCCAGCTTGAAGGGATCGCGAAAAAGAACGGCTTTGCGAACTTTGACGACTACAGCAACGTCGTTGACAATATCACCCTGGTGATGGGCGCCATCGATCCCGCCACCAAGAAGTATGTCGGCTCGGAGGCCGTCATCAAGTCGCAGATCACCCAGGTCGAGGCCGACAAGAAGATGTCCGCCAATGACAAGAAGCAGGCGCTGGCCGATCTCAACGCGGCGCTAAAGGCGCCGGAGCCGCCGATCGAGAACAAGGGCAACGTCGATCTCGTCATCAAAAATTACGACAAGCTCAACGAGGCGCTCGGCGCGGATCAGTAAGCCCGACCCTGCTCAAACGATAAGCGAGAGCGTTTTCGAGCGAAGCATCCCCTTGGACTTGATCCGGGGTGAGTATCGGTTCGCGTGAAGAAAACGCGCCAGGACAAGAGATTGGCGCGTCCGTTCCGAATCAATCGGAACGGAGGCTCCAAAGCGCTCACGCTCTGGCCGAACGCGATCAAGCAGGATCTGAAGAGCAATTTCGAAAAGCCCCGGAATATGTTCCGGGGCTTTTTTGATGTTTCAAGTGCGCGTCCTCATCCGCATCATGAAGCTATCAAAGGACAGCTCGGCGACCTGCATCCACGCCAGTGATTCGTTACGGTACCCGGTCAAGCTTGAATAAAGCTTACTGAAGTGCGGATTGGTCTTTGAAAGATCAGCATAGATCTCATTGGCGGCATTGTAGCAGCCTTCCATCACCTCCTGCGGGAACGGGCGGAGCTGCGCGCCGGCGACCAGCAGCCGCTTCAGCGCCGGCGGGTTGACATAGTCATATTTGCCGGTGACCCAGGTGAAGGTGTCGCGCGAGGCGGCGTCGAGCGCCGCCTGATAATATTTGGGCAGCGCGTTCCACTTCTCGAGGTTCAGCACATTGTGGCCTTGACCGGTGCCTTCCCACCAGCCGGGATAGTAGTAGAACTTCGCGACCTTCACAAAGCCGAGCTTCTCGTCGTCATAGGGACCGACCCATTCGGCGGCGTCGATCGTGCCCTTTTCCAGCGCCGGATAGATGTCGCCACCAGCGATCTGCTGCGGCACGCCGCCGACCTTAGCGATGATCGTGCCCGCGAATCCGCCGACGCGGAATTTCAGGCCCTGCAAATCCGCCATGGACTTGATTTCCTTCCGGAACCAGCCGCCCATCTGCGCGCCGGTCGAGCCGGTCGGAATCCCGAGGCAGTTATATTCCTTCAAGAGGTCGTTGAGCATGTCGGTGCCGCCGCCCCAGTTCAGCCAGGAAATGTGCTGGCGCGTGTCGAGGCCGAACGGCAGCGCGGTGCCGAAAGTGAAGGCGGGGTTCTTGCCCCAGTAGTAATAGAGCGCGGTATTGCCCATCTCGACTGTGCCGTTGGAGACGGCGTCCAGCACCTGCAGGCCCGGAACGATTTCGCCCGCAGCGAAGGGCTGGATCAGGAACCGGTTGTCGGTGATCTCGGCAACGCGCTTGCAGAAATATTCGCAGCCGCCATAGAGCGTGTCGAGCGCTTTCGGCCAGCTCGCGGCGAGTCGCCACCTCACCTCCGGCATCGATTGCGCGACCGCTGGCGCAGCGACCGCGCTGGCGGCAAGACCCACGCCACCAACCTTCAAGAAATCACGACGTTTCATGCGCTTCCCCTCTGTTTAAGCCGATAGCTCGACGAGGGATCACGATTCTTGGGTGTCGTTTTTGCTTCGCCGGCGGCCGACATTGGATGTCCGAGATGTTCGGACGACTGCCAGGATGGCCAAACGGATCAGGGGAATCAAGGCGCGAACCGTTACGCAGCTGCGAAGACGCTGCGTCAAGCTGCCGCTAGGGCATGATCCGGAAAAGTGCCCTCGGGCCACGACCCGATGGGTGTGCGGCGGTTTTCCCTCGCGACAAACGCGGAACGCGTTTGCGCGGGGATCATGCCCCATAGCGCTCTGAGCGGCGGTATCTGCTATCAGAATCCGGACGATGCTGGCGGGAGGCCCGGTGATGGCAGGCAAGAAGGTCGTGGTCGCAGGCGCGACCGGGCTGGTTGGAAGCGCCGCCTTGCGGCACTTCGCAGGTGTCGGCGGCTGTGACGTCGTGGCGTTGTCACGGCGCGAGCCGCGCAATCTCCATGGCGCGCGCTTCGTGGCCCTCGATCTCGCCGATGCCGCGCAATGCGCGGCCGCGGTGCCCGCGCTGCAGGGCGCGACGCATCTCGTCTACGCCGCGCTCTACGAGAAGCCAAACCTGGTCGAGGGCTGGCGCGACGCGACGCAGATCCGCACCAACGATCTGATGTTGCGCAATCTGATGGCGGCGCTTGAGCCGGCCGCTCCGAGACTGCGGCACGTCGCGCTGCTGCAGGGCACCAAAGCCTATGGCGTGCATGTCCGTCCTCTCACAGTCCCGGCCCGCGAGGGCCGCTCGGAAATGTACGAGCAGCCGAACTTCTACTGGGCGCAGGAGAACTTTCTGCGCGACTTGCAGAAGGGCAAGAGCTGGCACTGGAGCATCCTGCGCCCGGTGCTGATCGTGGGGCTTGCGATGGGCGGCGCGATGGATCTGATCCCGCCGCTCGGTGTCTATGCCGCGATGATGCGCGAACAGGGAAAGGCGCTGGATTATCCCGGCGGCGCCGCGCGTGTCGCGCAGGCGGTCGATGTCGACCTTCTCGCCCGCGCCATCGCCTGGGCGGGTGAAGCAGAGGCCGCGCGCAACGAAGCGTTCAATGTCACCAATGGCGATGTCTTCACCTGGGAGAATATCTGGCCGGCGATCGCGGATGCGCTCGGCATGACGCCCGGCAAGGCCGTTCCGCTGTCGCTGGCCAAGCAGTATCCGAACTGGATCGCACCGTGGGATGGGCTGCGGCAAAGGTACAATCTGGTTTCGCCCGGCCTTGAAGAATTTGTCGGCCTGTCGTTCCAATACGCCGACTACAGCATGCGCTACGGCCACAGCGAATCCGGGCCGCCCTCGATCGTCTCGACAGTGAAGATCAACCAGGCCGGCTTCACCGAGATGATGGACACCGAAGCGATGTTCCGCAAATGGTTCGCTGAGGCCCGCGCCAAGCGGCTGTTGCCGTGACCTCCCTCTCCCCGCTTGCGGGGAGAGGGTCGGGGTGAGGGGCTCTCTCCACGCGTTCGGTGCCAGCTAATAGACCTGTATCCCCTCACCCGTCGCTCCGCGCCGACCTTTCCCACAAACGAGGAGAGGTGAAAGGCAACGTCGAGCTAACACGATCTAACGCCCCGACGCGAAGGCCGCTTCCATCGCCCTGCGCGTCTTCACCGTGTCATCGCTCGCATCGGCCTCGACATCGCTCCAGCGCACAACCGCGCCATGGGCGACGTCGTTCTTCAGCTTCACGCGATGCGCAAGCCCGATCGGCAGCGCGCCGGCTTTCAGGCTCGCCTGCGCCGGCATCAGCTTTCCCCACACCGTATAGCCGCCTTCGCCGTCGAGCATCTCGCCGGCGCGCAGATTTCGCTTGGCAACCGCGGCGACATCACCGCGAAAGCCCTGCGGCTGTCCGGTCGGCTCCCTGCGCAGCGCGGCCGACAGGATCGAGATGTTCAATTCCAGCCCGATCAGATGATAGGGCTTGTACATTGCGGCAAATCGCCCGCTCGCGTCGGTCTTCAGGCCGTATTGCCTGAAGCAGTCGGCGGCATAATCGTTCGGCGCTTCCAGCACGACATAGACGCCCCAGCGCAGATCGCGAAACACCGGCCGCCCGTCGCGCTCCAGCGACGACACCACTTCCACCACGCCCGCTTTCTCCAGCACGCCGCCTTGCGCACGCGGCCGCATCACATGCGGCAGATCGTCGACACCACAAGGTGGAAACAGCAATCCTTCCGAGGGCACGTCGAGCCCGGTCGCATTGGCGATCGCCGCCATCTCGATCGCCGACTTGGTGCCGTCCAAAAACGAGTTGAACATCTGCGGATTCATGCCGGCGGACTGCGCTTCGCTCGCGGTCAGCCCGTAATGCTGCCAGACGCCATCCGGCGTCACGTCATGATAGGCGGGGAGATATTTGGTGCCCTTGCCGGCGGCGACGACGCGAAAACCCGTGGCGCGCGCCCAGTCGACCATCTCCGCCGTCAACGCCGGTTGATCGCCATAAGCGAGCGAGTAGACCACGCCTGCTTTGCGCGCTTCCTCGGCAAGCAGCGGCCCCGCCAGCACGTCGGCCTCGACATTGACCATCACGACATGCTTGCCGGCCGCGATCGCCGCGCGCGCATGGCGGATGCCCACGGCCGGATTGCCGGTCGCTTCCACGATGACGTCGATGTCGCCCGCGCCCGCCTTCGCCGCATCGGCCGTGAATGCCGTCGCCGCCAGTCTTGCCGCGTCCCAGCCCACGGTCCTGCACGCGTCTTTCGCGCGCTGCGGATCAAGATCGACGATGACAGGCACTTCAAGTCCCGGCACATGCGGCACCTGAGACAGGAACATCGAGCCGAACTTGCCGGCGCCAATCAGCGCGACCCGCACCGGCTTGCCCGCGGCAGCGCGGGCTTTCAGGAGGGAGAAGAGGTTCATATGAGCGATGTCCCGTTAGTTATCGTCATTCCAGGGCGCGCGACCGAACTCGGGTTTACCCGAGTTCGGTTTGAAATGATCTAAGTCGCGAACCCGGAATCTCGAGATTCCGGGCTCGCTCGCTTCGCGACCGCCCCGGAATGACAGTGAAAACAATTACTCCGCCGCCTGCCGATGCGCACGCGCAAGCCGCACCAGCGCATCGTCCTCCACGGTCTCGATCGGCGTGAAGTCGCGATGCGCGATATAGTCCGGCCGCGTCGGCTTGCGGATGTAGTTCGAGACCGCGTTCAGCGTCAGATAGACGATCTTGCGCGGGTAGGGCGTGATGTTGCCGCCCGAGCCGTGCACGAGATTGCCGTGGAACATCAGCATGCCGCCGGCCTTGCCGGTTGGCGCGACGATGCCGCCCTGCTTCACCAGCCGCGTCACGGTTTCCTCGTCCAGCGTCCACAGCGGATAGGATGTGGTTGCAAGGTCGTGCGATGCTTCGAGGTCTCCCGCCGTCTGGCTGCGCGGCACCAGCATCAACGGGCCATTGATCGGCATCACCTCGTCGAGGAAGATCGCAATGTTCATCGCGCGCGGCTCGGGCATGCCGTCATCGCGCTTCCAGGTGCCGTAATCCTGGTGCCATTGCCAGACGTCGCCTGTGAAGGCCGATTTGGCGTTGATCTTGAACTGATGCATGTAGACGGGCTCGCCGAAGATCTGCTCGACCGGCTCGATCATGCGCGGATGCGCGCCGAGCACGCCAAACGCCTCGTTGTAGAGATGCGCGGCAAAGGCCGTGCGCGGCGCGCCGCTCTTCTCGCGCCACACCTCGGGGCGATTGGCGGCATAGATCCCCTCCGCCTCGCGCGCGAGGAAAGCGGTCTCCGCGGGAGTGAACAGCTCAGGGAGGAAAAGCCAGCCTTCGCGTTGGAAATGGTCGATCTGCTCTTGGGTCAGTTGCATCGCATTCCTCCTTGCTTCGTTATTGTGATTGTTTGCCGTCATTCCGGCGCGATCGAGAAGCGAGCGAGCCCGGAACCTGGGAGTCCGGGTTCGCCGTCTAAGTCGGCTGTTGCCGACTTGGATCATTGTAAACCGAGCTCGGGTCAACCCGAGTTCGATCGCGCGCCCCGGAATGACGGCGTTTCAATTGCGCCGCCTGCTCCAGCTCTCTCAGCCTCTCTTCCGTCTTCCTTCCGGCCGTCTGCGCATGCGCAAGGGCCGCGGTCTCGGCGGCCCTCGCACTGCCCGAGAGAATATGTGCGGTAATCGCCGCGTGCTCGCTCCAGGCGCTCTCGCGATAGTCGAGCTCCAGGAACACCGTGGCCATCGAGCGGCGCATGTGCGGCCATTGCGGCGCGATCATCTCCTCGATCACGGGATTGCCCGCGAGGTGATAGATGGCGCTGTGAAATTCGACGTCGAGCGCGATCAGTTGCGACAGCGGCGTTTGCCTGTCGATGCCGCGCCCGGCGTGCAGCGCCGCCTCCAATCGCTCGCGTCCGGCCGCGTCGGTCTTGACTCGCCTTGCGGCAAGTCCGGCCGCGAGCGCGTCGATCGCGCCGCGCACGTCGTAGAGCTGGCGGATGCGCGCGGGGTCGAGCTGGGTCACCTCGAAGCCGCGGCGGCCGCTTTCGGCGAGCAGACCCTGCCGGTGCAACAGATGCAGCGCATGCGACACCGGCTGGCGCGACACGCCGAGCTTTTCCGCGAATTCGTTCTGCCGGATGCGATGGCCGGGCGGCAAAGTGCGGTCGGTGATCGCTTCGAGAATGCGCGTGTAGACCTGCTCGGTCAGATTGGGAAGCGGATCAAGCGGGATCATGCCGGCGCCCTTCGGAATACGGAATTCCGTATTCAGAACGCTAGTCCCAAACTGGCAGGCGGTCAAGGCCGATTTCCAGCCTCGGTTGCAGGGCCTTCCGTTCCGTGTTCGTCGGCTGTTCCAGGTCGGCCGCCGCCCACCGATGCGCCAGCCGGCCGGCGCGTGGAGGGGGTGAGGGAGCAGAGCCCCCGGCGATGCGATCGGGCGAGGCTTCGCCCGCATCGCGCTCGCGTCGTTTTCCGCTAGAGCATGACGTGATCAGGTGGAATCGCCATCATGCTCTAGCTCTTTGTTTGAGCATGATCCCTCGGATCAAGCCCGAGGGCATGCTTTTCCGGATCATGCTCTCATCCGTCACTCAGAGCGCCGGAGAACCGGGATCAGCATTCCGACCTTGGCGCGGTACTGGCGATATTGATCGCCATAGTGCGCAATGAGGTCCTTCTCCTCAAGGAAAATGCCCACGAAAATGTAGGCCGTCGTCACGCTCGCAAAGAGAAGGTGGCCGGCTGTCATGACGGGCGTCGCCCAGAATGCGATGATGAAGCCGAGATAGATAGGGTGCCGGATCCGCTTGTAGAGGAGGGGTGTCTTGAAAGGAGGAGCCGACGCGGCACGCCCCACCAGATGGTACACCACCTGCTGAACGCCGAACAACTCGAAGTGGTTGATCATGCATGTGCTGACAAGCACGATGAACCAGCCAAACAAGGATAATCCAAGCAGGGCCGATGCCGCGACCGGTTCGTTGACCTGCCACACCACCATGGGAATTGGACGCCACTGCCAGAAGATCAGGATCAGAGCAAGGCTTGCGAGCAGGACGTAGGTGCTCCGCTCGACCGGGGTCGGAACAAATTTCGTCCACCACCGCTTGAACGGTACTCTCGCCATCACGCTATGCTGTACAGCGAAGATGGATAGCAGCACGAGATTGATCACAATCGCTTCAAGAACGGGACTGACTTCCCCGTCGTCGATCGCCTTCGGCACGATGATGCCGTCGACAAAGCCGATGGCGTAGAGAAATGCCCCGAGAAACACTGCATAGGCTACAAGCCCGTAGCCGAACGAGAGAACCCGTCCCATCTTCTAGTCCTTTCCATGCGAGGTTGTTGATTGGAGAATGGCGCTGGCGGCGTTGTGCGTGGTTGACCGGGCTGCAACGGCATCGCAGAGGGCGAGCAGGCCGCCGATCGAATAGGCGCTGGCGGCAAATGATGGGACCGCAGCCATGCCGAAGTGATCTGCAAGCGCTCCTGCCGCCACGGGGCCGACAAGCTGGCCGATGCCGAGCGCCGCGGTCGCATAGCTGAAGGCCTTGGCGTAATCCTCTGCGCTGCAGCGCTCTCGTGCGTAGGCGCTCACGATGGTCGGTGTCGCGGCAACGCCCAGGCCGACCAGAATTGCGCCGCCAAGCGTGGCTCCTGCCGAGTCCTCCGGCGCGAATGCGCCAAGCACGAATGAACCAAGGCTGCCGCACGCCATCGCGCCGAACAGAGCGAACCGCTTGATCCGCGTTGCGCCAAGCACCGGGACGGCCAGCGCCGCTCCGACAATCACCGCGACGCCGAACGCCGCCCACGTCAATCCGACGATGCTTGGCTGAATGTGAGCCGCCGCAAACTGCGCGCCGGCAAACGTCGCGTAAGCGATATAACCCACGCCGAACAACAGGTAGGTCGCGACAAGAAACCACCAGCGGGGCGTCAGAAGCTGCGCCGCGTCAAAATGCGTCGCGGCCGCAGCCGGCCTATCGAGGCTTGCGGAGGCTTGCGGTTGATTGGCGGCAAATCCTGTGGCGGGAAAAAAGATCGAGATCGCCAGCGCCAGGATCGCCGACGCGGCAAAGCTCACCCGCCAGCCGGACGCGCTCTGCAGGAGAAGCGGTGCGGCGAAAGCGCAGACGATGACCGCCGCGCCGATGCCGGACCAAACGACGGCGCTGACGAAGGGCCGTTCGCGCGCCGGGACCGCGCCGAGCGCGGCCACGAGAATGGCGACGATGCCACCGCCCGCGCCGATGCCGGTCGCCAGCCGGCCGACGCCCAGAACGAGAGGCCCTGACGCGCCATTGAGTGTGCCGTTGAGGGTGCCATCGGGTATGCCATCAGATATGCCGTGGGGCGTTATGGCACAAAGCAATGCGCCGGCCGCGACCAGGACATGCGCCCTGACCAGGAGAGTCCGCAAGCCGATGATGCGCGCCAGCGACGGAGCCGCAAGGGTGCCGACCAGGTAACCCAGCAGATGCACGGCATTGAGACTGCCGCTTGTGAGGTAATTCAGGTCGAGGTCACGGCGCAGCGACGGGAGCACGATGCCATAAGCAAAGCGTGCAAGTCCGACATTGAGCGCGATGCCGAGGGCGGACCAGGCGACCAACGCGACCGGCATCGTCGACGGCTTGGTCGATGGATTCGCGAACGCGACAGGATTTTCGCCAAGGCTTAATCTGCACCACATAAGGCTTAATCTGCGCCACATGATCTCGGCTTCCCTGAAAGGTTTGGCCGGAAACGGCCGGTCGGGTGCAGGATGCATGCGCGCGGGATCGAAGTCCTTGTCGATTGCTGGAGTTTTCATTGAGCGTCGCTGGATATTGATCGCAGGTTGCCGCTATCGCACGGCGCGTTTTGAGCCGTGGCGTTCTTGCCGCGTCGCATGGATATCAAGCGTCTGGAGATCAAGCGCGGGGAGTTCCGATCCGTCCGCGCGGAGAAAGCACTGTATTTCTTCGACGAGCTGCTGCCAGGCTGGCTCGTGCCCGAGCACGAGATGATTGCGGCTGTGAAGCGGAACAAATCGCGCGCCGGGGATGTCGCGTGCGAGCCTGAGCCCTTGTTCGAATGGGACCATCGCATCATGCTGAGCATGCAACACGAGCGTTGGCGCCGATACGCGCGCCAACAGATCGCTCACGTCGATGTCTCCGAACACGTTGAGGATCCGAGCCGCATTTTCCGGCGAGGCCGTCATGCGCTGCAATTCGTTGAACCACGCGATCTGTTCGACGGTCGCGTCGGGAAAGAACAGCGATGTGAAGACCTGCCGGAACGCCGGATTGTCCTGGCCCCAACCGTAACGGACCAGGGTTTGAAGCGCGCTACGCCGGGCGATTTCCTCGCTGTTTCCCCGCTTTCTCCAGCCAAAGGCGTATCCGGCGCACAGAATGAGCCGTGACACCCGTTCCGGATGGCGGGTGGCATAGGCGATGGCCACGGATGCGCCCTGCGAAATTCCCAGCAGCGCAAATTTCTCAAGACCCTCGGCATCCACCACCGCCTCGAGATCTCGCACGAAAGCCTCGAACGATATGTTCTCGACCTGCCAGTCGGAAAGGCCGTTGCCCCGCCCATCGTAGCGGACCAGCCGGTGACCTGAGGCCAGCCGAGCAAATATTGGCGCCCATATCGGACTGTGCCAGTCGTACTCGATGTGATTGAGCCAATTGCCGGTCTTGACGAGTGGCGGGCCGCTTCCCGTCGTCG
>Ga0210406_10008033_pt1 | contig 10616 bp, 7 predicted proteins | sample IncBWC30MmetaG_FD_155454 | JGI IMG/M metagenome (GOLD analysis project Ga0210406, IMG submission 155454) | Forest soil microbial communities from Barre Woods Harvard Forest LTER site, Petersham, Massachusetts, United States - Inc-BW-C-30-M | ecosystem: Environmental > Terrestrial > Soil >... | reverse complement strand
AGGTAGCACAGGTCACGCGACGGCTCCGACCGATCATTGATAGCGGCTGTCCGTGGGATCGATTCGCACCAGTTCGGGTCTCCGGTGGCGACGGCGGAAAATTGCGAGATATAGCGCCGGTCATCCACCGTCAAGGCATTGTCTGGGCTGGTCAGCAGCCGTTTCGCTTGTGCGATCGCGGCCGGGTCATGAGGCAGACTGATATAGACGTCGCGGAGTCGGATTGCGGGCGGCATTACACCATAGATACTCATCTGGTCGATGTCATAGCCCATGCGTTCGAAGGTTCGGATCAGCAGTGCATCGTCCAGCGCGATGCCGGTGTGATTCCTCGCGCGCGTGCGACGCCGGCAACTCAATGCGGAATAGCCACTGGACAGCGGATCGAGATCCACAAGGGGTCGCACGCGCCAGCACACTGAGGGATCGTGCCGAGCTTCGGCGACCCGCTCGTAGCAATCGGAGCGGTCGTACGATGCGCCGCCGCCGCCAAATGTCACGCTGTAGCGTGCATATGCGGCCCAGGAAATATGGTCGCAGAGGCTGGTTTCGCCCACGTTCTGCGCGAAATAGTAGAGTACCGTCTCATATTCGCTGGCGGCGCGCCGCACCATAAGCGTTCCCGGCGTCGCACCGATCATGACGAGGATCGCGCCGACGATCGCGAGACCAGCCAGTAGCAGTGAACGCCGGCGACGGAACCCTTTCATCGAATCAGCCTACCGGAGGCTGCGGACGGCCGCATTAGCTTCGCGTCATCACCCTGCGCGGACAGCGAGTCCTCAAAAAAGTAGAAGAGGCTCTGAAGAACTTAACCGGACGTTAGAATCAAGGAACTCCCCCTGCCCATCCCCCGCGATTCCAGTCATTTGGCCTCGCGGACTGGGACCCAATCGCGCCATTGAGACTAATTCGCCCTTCCGGGCTGATCTTTCGAGCGATTGCCGCTGGCTTTGTGACCGAGCCTTGCGAATTTGAGCACCACAGGAGGTAGTGTTCCTATCCCACACGTCAGCAAGGCCCTTTTACATGGAATGCGATTTTTGTCGCCGGACGCATCCGTGGCTGATTGCGGTACTGACCGTGTGTTTATACGGCGCGGTCGCACATTCGGCAGTATTGAGTGTGCGGTCCGAAGAACTCCGGACCCTGGTGGAAAAGTACCGGCGGCCGACAACGGTGCCGATCCCGGCCAGCAACCCGATCACCCCGGAAAAGGTGGCGCTCGGACAGGCGCTGTTCTTCGATCCGCGACTGTCCGGATCGGGTGCAATTGCCTGTGCAACTTGTCACAACCCCGGGCTTGCGTGGGGCGATGGACTCCCGAAAGGCATCGGTCACATGGGGACGCGCCTGGACCGCCACACGCCGACCATCCTTAACGTTGCGTACGGCGAGCCGTACTTCTGGGATGGGCGCGCCGCCACTCTGGAAGATCAGGCGAAGGGCCCCATGGAATCAGGCAAGGAGATGAACATGCAGGCGGCGGACCTTGTTCGGCGCGTACGCGACATCCCCGGCTACTCCGCCGCGTTTAAACGCGTCTTTCCGGCGCAGCCGATCTCGACGGACACCATCGCCGCGGCCATCGCAACCTTTGAGCGCACGATCGTCTCGCGCGACGCGCCTTTTGACCGCTGGATCAATGGCGATGCCCGCGCAATCTCACTGAGCGCCGTTCGCGGCTTCGTGCTGTTCAACGGCAAGGCCAACTGTGCCGCGTGCCACCAGGGTTGGCGGATGACCGACGACGGCTTTCACGATGCCGGCCTTCCCGATCGGGATCGCGGCCGCGCATTGATTGCACCAGGCATCGAGCAGTTGGAGCAGGCGTTCAAGACGCCCACTCTGCGCAACATAGATCAACGCGCGCCCTACATGCACGACGGGTCTCTGGCCACTCTGGATGCCGTCATCGATCACTACGACGGAGGGTTCGTGAGGCGCCCCAGCTTGGACAGCAACATGCGGCCGCTCGGACTGACCCCCGCTGAGAGGCGCGATCTGCTTGCATTTCTCTACACACTGACCAGTGTGGACGCGCCGATCACCGTGAACGTTCTTCCCCAATAGCAGCGACTGTCATGAACATACGCACCGCTCTCGCGTGCCTTGCCGCGACCATGCTCGTCACCTCTTCGTTGGCGGCTGATCCCGTGACGGTGGGGCAGCAGGGTCTACGGTTCAGCTCTGCCGAGCTGACGGTGACCAAAGGTCAGGTCGTGATATTCATGAACAACGACACGACATCGCACAACATCATGGTTGTCGGGGAAGGTCTCAGCATCAACGGCGGGCTACAGGGCCCAGGGGCCGAGTTCCGCGTGCCTTTTAGCAAGGCGGGCACCTATGCCGTGAGTTGCGGCATTCATCCGAAGATGAAATTGACGATCACGGTCAAATGACAGCCACCACGAGCGCCGGGCGGCGGTGAAATACCCCTCGCCTTTGCAAAGTGTCCACTGGGTCGTCGCGCTTCTGGTGGCCAGCCAGTTGACACTGGCGCTCGTTCTACCGCGGCTGCTGTCGTTGGAGTACGGGCAGCTCGTTCTCGGCCTGCACCGACAGGTCGGCATTGCGATACTGCTCTGTATGCTGGTCCGCCTGGGACTTGCATTGCGCTATCGCGCGCCGGCACCTCCGTCGGTTCTGCCTGCTTGGCAAAGAATCGCGATGGCAAGTGTGCACCGTGTCTTGTACTTCCTGTTGCTGCTGCAGCCCCTTGTCGGCATCTGCATATCCTGGGCGCGCGGCGTCACGGTGACCGTGTTCGGCCTTGTCACGTTGCCTGCTCCGTTCGATATCTCGGACACGGCACGCGATCGAATGACGCAGGCGCACACCGTCATTGCAGTCCTGCTGCTGACATTGATCGTGCTCCACCTCGGCGCGATCATGTTCAATCGATGGGTCAGGCGGCTATCGGTCATGGACCGAATACTGCCCTCGGCGCCCGCGCACTACTTCGTCAATAGGATTCCCATCGCAACCCAGCTTCTGCTGGCATTTGGTCTCGTGGTCTGCGTCGCGCTCGGCACCGGCATCCACTCGGTCTCAACATATCGCGACTTCAGCCGCCTGAGTACCGCATACCAGGACAACGAATTCGCGGCGGCCGCCGACACGCAGACAGCCCAGCTTGCATGGAAGGAGATCGTCGGCCTCGCGACGGCGCCGCGCACGACCGACAGCGACACGCAACTGCGCGGCCTCGCCGAGAGTGCAAGCACGGATCTCCGTAGTGCCATCACACATATGAGTGCCGGAGAAGTCCACAGCGGGCTTGAAAAGCTTGTCGGCCGCGTTTCCGCCGCCGCTGCCGATCCGGGGGCGGTGACGGCGTCAAGTGCTCGTGAAGTCGACGCCCGGTTGCAGGATCTGGTCGACGCGCAACGCGCAGCGGCGTTTCAGTCCCGCACCGACAATGTTGAACGAATCGCTCGCGGACAAGACCTGATCGTCCTCGCGATTGCCCCGACGGCGCTGCTCAGCGTGGTGCTTGCCCTGATACTTGCGCGCAGTATTTCAGGCGCCGTCGATCGCATGCGAGCGCTCGTAAGCGGCATCGAGGCCGGCGACAGTCATACCGGGATTCACGTGATCGGTCGAGGCGGCTTCGCCGCCCTGATGCGCGACATGGTCTCGATGCGCGCAACGGTGGCGCACAGGAGCGCCGAAGCGGCGGAGCACGCTCACGAATTGCTCCGCCGCCTACAGGGAGTGCTGGATGCGGCCACCGCGACATCGATCATAGCCACCGACCTGCGCGGGGTGATCACCATGTTCAGCGCCGGCGCAGAGCGGATGCTCGGGTACACATCGGACGAGATGGTGGGCCGGCACGACCTGCTGCTCATTCATCTCAAGGACGAATTGGCGGACCGTGCGCGCGAACTTACCGCCCAACTCAACGCGCCGATCGAAGGATTCGAAATTGTCGTCCATGCGGCGCGCGATGGGAGGCGCGACATGCGCGACTGGACCTATGCCCGCAAGAATGGCTCAACGTTGCCCGTGACAATCGACGTCACAGCCGTCTGCGACGCCCGCGGGCACGTCACCGGGTTTCTCGCAGTCGCTACAGATATCACCCAGCAACGCCAAGTCCACGAGGCGCTGCAGGCCGCAAAAGAAGCGGCTGAGTCCGCGAGCCGGGCCAAGAGCGACTTTCTTGCGAATATGAGCCATGAAATCAGAACGCCGCTCAACGGTGTGATCGGCATGACCGGGCTGCTGCTTGACACGCCCTTGCGCGACGATCAGCGCGAGTTCGCCGAGATTGCGCGCTCGAGCGGGGAGTCACTGCTCGCCGTGTTGAATGATGTGCTGGACTTCTCGAAGATCGAAGCCGGTCAAATGGCCCTGGAACAAATTGACTTCGACTTTCTGACGGTCGTAGAACAGTCGGTGGACGCCATTGCGCTGCGCGCCGGGGAGAAGGGACTCGATCTCGTCATCGATGTAGACCCCACTCTTCCCCGAGGCATGTGCGGCGATCCCACGCGTCTGCGGCAGATAGTTCTCAATCTGCTTAGCAACGCCGTGAAGTTCACCGAGAAGGGCGACGTGCGTCTTTGCGCACGCCGGCAACAAGCCGCCGATGGACAGGTGCGGATGCGCGTCGAGGTCATCGACACCGGTGTCGGACTTACCGATGAACAGCGCTCGCGATTGTTCATGCCTTTCATCCAAGCCGACACATCGATGACGCGGCGCTTTGGCGGGACGGGACTGGGCCTGTCGATCTGCCGCCGGCTCGTCGAACTGATGAACGGATCAATCGGCGTCGACAGTACGCCGGGATCAGGTTCCAGCTTCTGGTTCGAGATCGCGCTGCCCGCTGTCCCGCTAAGAGCGTTGCCAATTGAGGCGGTCGATCTGCACGGTTGTGAAGTCCTCGTCATTGACGATCACCCGGTCAACCTCCGAATCATTGGCGGTCAGCTGGCCTCTTTCGGCTGTCGAGTGACGAGCGCCGCGACCGCCGTGTCCGGCGAGGACGCGTGGAAGAAACTGGTCGCTGCAGAGCGCCCGCCCGATGTCGTACTCCTGGATCACGACCTGCCGGACCACGCCGGCCCGTGGCTGGCGGAGCGTCTGCGACGCGATCCGGCCGGCGCTCATGTGCCCATTGTCCTGATGACTTCGCTTGGAAACCGGGTTCGAGACACAGCACAGGAGCGGATTATTGACCGCATCATGACAAAACCGGTGAAACACACCGCACTACTGCAATGCCTCCAGGAAGTGGTGGGCATGGCAAGAGCGACGACCGTGCTCGCGCCGGTTGCGCGCGGCGACGAACTGCAGGGTCTGCGGGTGTTGCTGGTCGAAGACAATGCCGTCAACCAAAAGCTGATGTGCCGGATACTCGAGAAGCTCGGCGCCGACGTGACCGTCGCCGACAACGGCGAAGCGGCGATCGCAAAACTGACGGCGACGCAGTTTGAGGTCGTTTTAATGGATTGCCAGATGCCGGTGCTCGACGGGTACGAAGCGACTCGACGCATCCGAGCCGGCGCTGCGGGCGCGTCGGCCAAGACGATTCCGATCATAGCGCTCACCGCGCACGCGCTCAGCGGCGACCGCGAGCGGTGCGTAGCGGCGGGCATGAATGACTACCTGACAAAACCCATCGATGCCGGCAAGCTGAGAATCCTGCTGAGAGGCGCATTCCTGAGCGCGGAGAACCATTCTAAGAGTTTGCCGACTACCGTTCACGAGTGAGCGTCCCGGCGTCGGACGCGAGGTAAGGTCCTGCGGGAAGTCGTGTCCCGCGATGGGCGCATGCCGCAGCGGAGCCCGTCGACGAGGAGAGCGACCATCCGCTGCGCACGACCGTCATCTTGGGCGGGCATGCACAAGCTTGCGACTGCATGGAGAAGGTCATCTGAGTCGACATCGTTGCGGATCTCGCCGGCGGCTACCGCGGACTCAAGAAGCGTCCGCAGGGCGGGTCGGACTCGCTGCTCGAAGTACGCGCGCAAGGTTTCGAAGGCCGGGTTTCCTGAGTGCAAGGCCGGGGCGAGCCCACGTTTGGTTGCAATAAAAGCAGCGTATCTCTGCATCCATTTTGCCAGTGCCTCGCCGGGCGCGTGCTGCGCAGCGAGAATCGGGGCGGCCTCTGCACAGGCGTCGATTTCGTGGCGGAACACGGCCGCGATGAGGTCGGCGCGCTGCGGGAAGTGGCGATAAAAGGTACCGATGCCGACGCCCGCCTTCTCGGCGATTTCTCGCACGGGAGCGTCAACTCCCGAGGTTGCGAACACCGCCTTGGCCGACTGGAGCAGCGCGACGAGGTTTCGCTGGGCATCCGTGCGCACGCGCCGTTCCATGTGGCCCTGAGGCTCGACGCCATCACCGAGGTCTTTCGGTTTACTGCTCATTGCACTCTCAATTGACAAACGGAACAGTGTTCCGTATAAATACGGAATGGTGTTCCGCTTAGTTCAGATTAACGCAGCACGACGGCGCTGACAACCAGTCATCGGACCTAGGAGAGAGATCATGCAGTACCGGACACGCATGCCAAATAAACCTGTCGCACTCGTCACCGGCGCCAATCAGGGTATCGGCCTTCAAATCGCGAAAGACCTTGTGCCGCACGGCTTCACGGTTCTGGTTGGATCGCGAAATTTCGAGAAGGGTCAGACGGCCGCAAAAAGCATCGGCGCGGATGCCCATGCCGTGCAACTCGATGTTACTGATCACAAATCTATTGCGGCGACGGCGGAGCGTATCCGCAAGGAGTTTGGCCGCCTCGACGTGCTGATTCAAAACGCGGCCATCTCGAACACGAACAAAAAGCCCGGCCAGTCCGTCGAGGAATATTCGAAGACCACACGTCCCAGCGTCGTCTCGCTCGATGAAATGCGCGCGGTCTGGGACACCAACGTGTTCGGTGTTCTGTCCGTCTACCAGGCGATGTTGCCGCTCTTGCGTGCGACGCCGGGCTCCCGCATCGTCAACGTATCGAGCGGCGTTGGATCACTGACCGCGACCTCACACCCGGCCTATCCCTACCGCACTATTTTTGTTCCCGTATATCCCGCTTCCAAGACGGCGCTCAACGCGTTGACCGTCGCCATGGCGCTGGAATTGGAGCCGGAAGGAATCAAGGTCAACGCCGTTTCCCCTGGCTACACCAAAACGAATCTCAATGGATATGCAGGCACGGAGACGGTCGAGCAAGGCGCCCGCGAGGCTGTGCGCGTTGCATTGCTCGGACCGGACGGCCCGACAGGCAAGTTCACCCGTTGGGAAAACGAAACGATCCCGTGGTGATGTAGTCGTTTCTACCATGTGCAGCTTTTGCGGCCCGCTCAGAAAGTCGAGTGCCTAACGGATCAGCGCAGCGCGCCAAATACTTTCGAGACGATAGCGCTGCCGGCCGCCGCGGGATTTTCTCGGATGGCGTGCTCTTCCTCACCTATCATGAGGTACAAGCCATCCAATGTCTTGTGGGTGACATACTCCTCGATACTGGCGGCATCACCCTTGACGAGACCGAGTTTGACCCCCTGGCCCGCAAGCCGATCGTATTTCTGTGCCAAGCCGACGCGATCCGTTGCCTGCTTTACGATCGGCAGGAACTTCACGGCCAACGGCGCCGCGGTCTTGCTGCGAAAGAAATTTGTCACCGATCCATCGCCGCCCGTGAGAACAGCCTTCGCGTCGCCTAAGGACATTGTCTTGACTGCGTTAACCAGAAGGCCCCTTGCTTCGGGAACGGCTTGTTCGGCCGCATGGTTCATCGCCTCGACCAATTCATCGGCCTCCTTGCCTTGTCCGATCATACGCATGCCCTTGGCGACCTCATCGAGGGCCGGCGGCAACGGGATTTTGACCTTGGGGTTATTGAGAAATCCGCCCGCAACGCCCAGTTTATCGATGGCCGAGGCAGCCCCTTTGTCGAGCGCTGCCTTGATGCCCTGAGCAGCATCCCGATTCGTCAGATCGGCAAGGCCGAGAGCGTAAGCGGACCCGAGATAGAGAACGGCCAATAGCCCCGCCAGGCGAACCGAACCATGCAGCGCACGCATACCGCCATCCTTGATGAGTCCAGTATCCTCGAGTATATCGCTTCGCTTTGCGCCAACACCATCCAACGCATGATATGGATCAAATCGTATGACTTGCGCGCCTCATAAGAACGTCCAGGTGATCCCCAGCGAGACGAGACCGGAATTGGCGCCGCCGGTATTGAAGTATTCATACTCCGCGCGAAGCGCAAAGGCGCCTAGCTTGTACTGTGAGCCGGCGCCGGCCGCCAGTTGACTGATCGTGACCGACGAGAGTAATAATCGAGAGTAGCGCCGACTCAAAGGAGCCTAGCATGAAGCGATTCACCTCAATTACCATGGTGCTAATCGCCGTCTGCGCGACATTCGCAGCACCAGCTGTTGCCCAGCACGAGCACCCCGCAGGCGACCCAGGGAAACTTGGCAAAGTGAATTTTCCGGTGTTCTGTGACCCGGCGGTCCAGCCGCAATTCACCAGTGCCGTCGCCATGCTCCATTCTTTTTGGTACGAGAAAGCCAGCGAAACCTTTGCCACCGTGGCCCAGAAAGATCCTTCGTGCGGCATGGCCTATTGGGGAATTGCCATGACCTACTACCATCCCATCTGGGAAGCACCCGGTCCGGCGGAACTGAAAGCAGGTGCAGTGGCCGTCGAGAAAGCACAGTCCGTTGGCGCCAAATCCCAGCGCGAACGCGACTACATTGCCGCGATCGGGACGTTTTACAAGGACAGTGACAAACTTGACCATCGCACCCGCGCCCTGGCTTATGAAAAGGCAATGGAGCAACTGCATGCGCGCTTTCCAGATGACCGCGAGGCTGCCGTTTTCTATGCTCTCGCTTTGCTCGCGACCGCGCCTCCCACCGACAAGACGTACGTGAATCAAAGAAAGGCAGGCGCAATCCTCGAACCGATTTTTCTCGAGCAGCCGGAGCACCCGGGAGTGGCCCACTACATCATCCACGCGTACGACTACCCACCGCTCGCGGACAGGGCGTTGCAGGCGGCGCGGCGCTACGCCAAGATCGCACCGGATTCGCCGCACGCGCTGCACATGCCGTCGCACATTTTCACCCGACTGGGCCTGTGGGACGAGTCAATTGATTCCAATCTGGCTTCCGTGGCATCGGCCGAGAGGAACAACGCCCCGGGTAACGAACTGCATGCCAAGGATTACCTGATTTATGCCTACCTGCAGGAAGGGCGGGACTCCGAGGCGAAAAACGCGCTCCAGGCAGTGCTTCATGGCAGGTCAGACGATCCGCAGTACATGAATTGGCTCTACGCCACCGGTACTTCGCCCGCGCGCTACGCCGTCGAAAGACATCGATGGTCGGAAGCGGCCGCACTGCCTGTTCCCTCGAACACGTTTCCTCGGGAACGCTATGCTTGGACGGAAGCGGATCTGCATTTCGCTCGCGCTCTCGGCGCGTCACACATCAGCAATACCGAAGCTGCGCAAAAAGACGTGCAACAGCTTGCAGCGATCCGCGACGTTCTTATCCAAGAGAACAACAAATACTGGGCCGACCAAGTAGACATCCAACACGAGATCGCAGCTGCCTGGATAACTCTGGCTGAGGGCAAACGCGAGGACGCTTTGCAGCAGATGCGTTCTGCCGCCGACCACGAAGACAAGACCGACAAGCACAACGTCACCCCAGGAGTCATTCTTCCGGCTCGCGAGCTTCTGGGAGAGATGTTATTGGAACTGAAGCAGCCAGCGGCGGCGGTGGTTGAGTTCGAAGCCACGCTGCGCACAGCCCCAAACCGTTTTAACGCGCTGTCAGGTGCCGCCCATGCGGCAAAGCTGTCCGGGGATCGCGAGAAGGCGAAAGGTTATTACGCCAAGCTGCTGGCCATCTGCAGCCATGCCGATGGAGATCGAGCCGAGCTTCAGGACGCCCGGTCGCTCTTGGCCCAGAAATGAGTTGGAGCTCGACCAGCCGTCATTCACCTTCGAGCGTCGTAGTCGTGTGGTGGATCCGTCCGCGATGGCCTTCAAGGACTGCGGTCGCATCCTGGCAACCCTATTTCGCCAGGATAGCGTGCCAAGCGCTAGCGTTTTCTGCCGGGGCGTGCTTTCGGCGGATGCATCCAGTGCTGCTGCAAAAAGTCTACGAAGGCGCGCACCTTCGGCAGGAGCAGGCGGTTGCGCAGGGTTAGGATGCTCAATGGCGTGGGCGGCCGCTGATAGGCCTCGAGCACAATCCTAAGCCGTCCGTCAGCAAGATAATGCGCAACCTGCCAGGAAGGCACTCGGACCAGCCCGGCCCCTGCCAAAGCCGCACTGACCAACGTATCGAAATCATTGGCGCAAAGCCGGGTTGGAATGCGCAAAGATCTTCGCGCTGCGCCGTCTTGGAAGCTCCATTCCGCCACGCCTGGTACATCGCCGAAGGCCAAGCAGTCCTGCTCGACCAGGTCGTCCGGCCTCGCCGGCTCGCCGCGCCGGCGCAGATAGTCCGGCGCGGCGCAGACAACAAGCTGGATGTCGTCGAGCTTGCGGACAATTAGGCCTGAGTCTTCCAGCGGTCCAATGCGAAGGGCAACATCGATACCTTCGTCGGCGAGACGTACTGGCCGGTCCACCA
>Ga0210406_10008031_pt1 | contig 10619 bp, 8 predicted proteins | sample IncBWC30MmetaG_FD_155454 | JGI IMG/M metagenome (GOLD analysis project Ga0210406, IMG submission 155454) | Forest soil microbial communities from Barre Woods Harvard Forest LTER site, Petersham, Massachusetts, United States - Inc-BW-C-30-M | ecosystem: Environmental > Terrestrial > Soil >... | reverse complement strand
CCAACGAACACTTCGATGGTGTTGGAGTCGCGATCGAAATCCTGGTCGTAGAGGTGCTCGACCAGTTCGGTGCGCGACACCACGCGCCCGGTGTGATGCATGAGGTAGGCCAGTAGCCGGTACTCGTGCGACGTCATCTTGATCGGATTGCCGGAGACGCTGACCCGGCCGGTGCGGGTATCGAGCGACACCGGACCGCAGGTCAGCTCGGACTGCGCATGGCCGGTGGAGCGGCGCAGCAGCGCGCGAATCCGGGCCAGGATTTCCTCGAGATGAAACGGCTTGGCGACGTAGTCGTCGGCGCCGGCATCAAAGCCCTGCACCTTGTCGCTCCAGCGGTCGCGGGCGGTGAGGATCAACACAGGCATCACGCGGCCGTTACGGCGCCATGCCTCCAGCACCGAGATGCCGTCCATCTTCGGCAACCCGATGTCGAGCACGACCGCGTCATAAGGTTCGCTGTCGCCCAGGAAGTGCCCCTCTTCCCCGTCGAAGGCGCGATCGACCACGTAACCAGCGTCGGTCAGCGCCGCGGTGAGCTGGCGATTGAGATCGGGATCGTCTTCAACGACGAGCAGGCGCAAGCTGGTCTCCCAAATCTGATCGTGGCGGTAACTGATCTCTAGATGATGCTCACGCGCGTGAATGGGCAATGAACGAGCACGTTACCGCAATGTTACTTTTTCTTCACAACTGCAATTTCTTCCAACCTGCCCAACCGGTTTCCGGTCGCGCCAAAAGCGTTCGGCCGATTGTCGCTCGGAGCGCCCGCAGGTTCCGTGCTGTGCCGCACGCCTAACATGGCGAATCGAAAGCCCCAATAGGTTGCCGCTTCGCCATGCTAGACGGAGTTTCAAATTGTCGCACCCTGACTGGACGGCGATTGTGGTGTGAAGATTTCGGCGCGTTGCGGACTGAAAGCCCGTGCAGACCGCCACGGCCCCGGCGGGCTCGCGTGCTGCTCGTCTTGCGCGGGCTCAGGTGCGGAAGAACACGAACCAGAGGACGCCCAGGATCAACACCGCAAGGCCGGTGGAGGCCGTAAGGAGGGCCAGCACCGACGGGCCGGGCTCGGCCTGGCGTGCTTCGGTCGGGGTCTCGACGACCTGCTGATGTTGTCTCGTTGCCATGGGACCTCATTGCGTAAGTGCCTGTAACGCCAGCTAATGCCTCGACACCACCTGCCGAAAGCAACGCTTGATCGGGAATGATGTTCCGGGTTTTCGACCAGCCAAATTAATCCGCAAATTGGCCCGCCGGACCGTTCAAAGGGCCCCAGCGTGGCCTCGGAACGATCTGTCCCGACCACGGTTAACGCCGTTAGGAGATTCCCCGCAGGATTAGTTTAAATTCGGGTCCCCCGGTGGTACCCTCCGGGGTCGTACCCTCCGGGGTCGTTTGTAGCGTTTCGGAGTATCCCATGGCCCCCCGCGCCAACTGGAAAGGCTTCCTGCGCCTTTCACTCGTGACCTGCCCGGTCGCCCTCTATCCGGCGACGTCGGATACCGAAAAAGTCAGCTTCAACCAGATCAACCGCAAGACCGGCCATCGCATCAAATATGCCAAGGTCGATGCGGACACCGGCGAGGAAGTCGCCGCTGACGACATCATGAAGGGCTACAAGATCGACACCGACACCTATATCGAGGTGACAAAGGACGAACTCGACGACATCGCGCTGGAGTCGACCCGCACCATCGAGATCGACGAGTTCGTTCCGAAAACCGATATCGACAACCGCTTTCTGATCCGCCCCTATTACCTCGTGCCGGACGGCAAGGTCGGCCACGATGCGTTCGCGGTGATCCGCGAAACCATCCGCAGCATGAACAAGGTTGCGATCGGCCGCGTGGTGCTGACCAACCGCGAGCACATCATCGCGCTGGAACCGCTCGATAAGGGCCTGATGGGCACGCTGCTGCGCTACCCCTATGAGGTGCGCAGCGAAAAGGAATATTTCGACGACATCCAGGACGTCAAAGTCACCAAGGATATGCTGGATCTGGCCAAGCACATCGTCGAGCAGAAATCCGCGTCATTCGAGCCCGACCAGTTTGAGGATCGCTACGAATCCGCGTTGGTCGATCTTATCAACCAGAAACGCAATGGCCTGCCGGCCGCGGCAAAGGCCGCGCCGAAATCAGGCGGCAACGTCATCAATCTGATGGACGCACTCAAGCGCAGCCTTGCCAGCGAGCAGCAGGCCCCCGACAAGGCCAATGCGAACACCAAAGGCAAGAAGCCGAAGAAACGTGTCGAAGGTCAGCGGGAAATGCTGCTGCCGATCAGCGGTGGCAGCAAGCGCGCCGCCAAGGAAACGGCGAAAGAAACGTCGAAGCCAGAGCCGAAAAAGGCCGCACGCGCGCCGGCGGCCCGATCGAAGAAGGCGGGGTAGTTCGACGGCGATGGGAAAGACCGGTGACGGCGCTTCATCGCTGCGCTTACGCGCGTGATGTCTATTTCAGCGAGCTATTGATCGACGTGAATTTGGTGTTGAGCTGCGGCCCGATGCCTTGAACGGTGCCGATGATCGCCAGCGCGATACCGCACGCAATCAGGCAATATTCGATGGCGGTAGCGCCGGATTGGTCGCTCAAGAACCTCGAAAACAGCCGACGCATTCAAAAACTCCTGCTGACGCGCGATCCCGCTCTCCACGCCCGATTCCTCTATGTCCAATTATTTCACACCCGTGCCTCCGGGGGAATCCCGACTGGCCCAGGTAGCCGGCATGTCGATCAACACGCTAAACGCTCGGTTAAAGCCAAGGCCGGGCTTTCCCGCCATACGTCCATACCTTCCCGGGCTGTTTGTCGTGAACCGGATGGCGCGATCGGGAGTCATACGGAGCAGAAAATTTACCTCCGGTTTTGCATCGCCTTCGCACGATGGCCGGACCGGAATCCCCTTGGGGTGAGCGAGCATGTCAGCGCAAGAACGCGAATCGAAAAGAAACTTTATCGCGATCCTGAGCGACAGCACCGAAGAAACAACGCGCCGTTGAATCGCTCGCGAAATCCGATCGACCTGTCAGCCGCGCCTTGCTTTCTTTGATGGCCGCCGTACTGAATCGCGGCGTGAACGCCAGATAGCTCGAACGCCATATAGTTTATCCCCGCCATTACCCGAACGGCGGTATTGGTCCGCAACCGCCGGCCCCCTGCCCGGAATTATCGCGCAACCACCGGCCGGGATGCAAAACAGTATACCAGAGCTTCGCCGGGCATTTCGCGCGCGCGCGCTTTACCGATCGACGGATTCCTGTTCCAACTAACCGATCAGGCCGAGCGTAACATCGGCCAGTTCAAGGGGAGGACCAGGCATGAAGCTCGGTACTGCGATTGCAGAAATCATGAAGCGCGAGGGGATCGAGATTCTCTGCGGCTATCCGGTCAATCACCTCATCGAACATGCGGCCGCTGCCGACATCCGGCCGGTGATGGTCCGACAGGAACGCATCGGCCTGCATATGGCTGATGCCATCTCCCGCGTCACCTCCGGGCGCACCATCGGCGCCTTCTGCATGCAGCACGGCCCCGGCGCCGAGAACGCCATGGGCGGCGTCGCTCAATGCTACGGCGAATCCGTGCCGGTGCTGGTGCTGCCGATGGGCTATGCGCGACGGCTTGCGAACATCGAACCGAATTTCAATTCCAGCCAGGCGATGAAGGCGTTTTCGAAATCGTCCGAGCCGATCAATATCGCCGCTGAAGTCGGCAACATCTTTCGACGCGCTTTCACGAAACTGAAAAACGGCCGCGGCGGCCCGGTCATCGTCGAAATCCCGGCCGATATGTGGAACGAGGAAGTGCCGGAGCCGCTGAACTACACGCCGGTGCTGCGCACCCGCTACGGCGCCGATCCTGTGCACGTGAAGGAAGCGGCGGCGCTGCTGATCGCGGCCAAGCGGCCGGTGATCTATGCCGGCCAGGGCGTGCATTACGCCCAGGCGTGGCCACAACTGAAGCGGCTGGCCGAACGGCTTGCGATCCCGGTCACGACGAGTCTGGGCGGCAAGTCGTCCTTTCCGGAAACGCATCCGCTTTCGCTGGGTTCGGGAGGCCTCGCGGTGCCCCGCGCGGTGCCAAAATTCCTGGGCGAAGCCGATGTAATCTTCGGCATCGGCTGTTCGTTTACGGAAACCTCGTTTGGCATCGCCATGCCGAAAGGCAAGACCATCATTCATTCGACGCTCGATCCCGCGCACCTCAACAAGGATGTCGAGGCCAAAATCGGGCTGGTCGGTGATGCCGGCCTGGTGCTCGATGCGTTGCTCGAAGAGATCGGAAAGACCGTGACGTCGGATCGCGATGCCAGCGCCGTCGCCGCCGAGATATCAACGTCACACAAGGAGTGGCTGGCGAAATGGATGCCCAAGCTGACGCACAACGATGCGCCGCTCAATCCGTATCGCGTATTGTGGGACCTCCAGCACACCGTCGACATCAAGAACACCATCATCACTCATGACGCCGGCAGCCCGCGCGACCAGCTCTCGCCGTTCTGGAAGTCGGTCGAACCGCTGTCCTATATCGGCTGGGGCAAGACCACGCAGCTTGGCTATGGCCTCGGCCTCGCCATGGGCGCCAAACTGGCAAAACCCGACAAGCTCTGCATCAATGTCTGGGGCGACGCCGCGATCGGCTTTACCGGTATGGATTTCGAAACCGCGGTGCGCGAACGCATTCCGATCATGTCGGTCCTCTTGAACAATTTCAGCATGGCGATCGAATTGAAGGTGATGCCGGTATCGACCGAGAAATATCGCTCGACCGATATTTCCGGCGACTATGCCGCTATGGCGCGCGCCTTCGGCGGCTATGGCGAACGGGTGACCAAACCCGAGGACATCATCCCCGCCATCAAGCGCGGCATTGCCAAGACCAAAGAAGGCGTCCCCGTACTGCTGGAGTTCATCACCAGCAAGGAGACCGAGGTCTCGCGACCGGGTACCTGAGGCTCAACCGTCTCGTTTGGCTCTTGTTTTGGCGCTTCCGTCCGGGAAAATGGCCGCATAGCGCTGGCTCCGGCGCGTCCGGAATGGAATAATCGGCCAAACGCGTGCAAGCTATTGTGGCTTGTCGGGATTCGAAGCCTCCGCCGCAAGGCGCGGGGCCGCATGGATGATGGAATGACCGCGCTTTCCCCGGACGTGGTGGCCGATCTCAGCCGGTTGGTGGCCGAGCTGGAGCAGAGACTCGATTCCAGCTTTGCCGCGCACGACGCGGCGATCGCCCAGCAAACCGCAACCGTTGAGGAAAATGGCCGGCTACGAGCCGAACTCGGCATCGCACGGGATCGCCAGAACGCCAGCGCCGACATCCTGAGTACCATTGCCGGCACCTCGGGCGACGCCGACCGCTCGCTGCATCAGATCGCCGAGACCTCCATGCGCCTGTTCGGCGCCACCAGCGCAACGATCCAGATCGCGGAAGGCGACGGATGGGCAAAGACGATCCGCGTCGGCGACAGCTCGAAGCGCGTCGGTGCTGGCGTTCCGGAGTCCCAACTCAAGATCGGCGGCCGTAACATGCCCGGCACGATCGTCGCCGAGGACCGACAGGTCCACGTCCCCGACCTCGACAATGTCGATCCCGCGATCTCGGACTGGCCGGGTTTGCCCTACGTGCGTGCCGCCGGCACACGGTCGATGTCCGGCTCGCCGCTGCGGAGCAAGGGCAAGGCGATCGGCGCGCTGATCGTCTACCGTGACAAGCTGGCCCCGTTCAGCAACGAGGAACTCGCGCTGCAACAAAGCTTCGCCGACCAAGCCGCGATCGCGATCGAGAACGCGAAGCTGTTCAACGAGACGCGCGAGGCGCTGGAACGACAGACCGCGACCGCCGACATCCTGAAGGTCATCGCCAGCTCGCCGTCGGATGTGCAGCCGGTGTTCGAGGCCATCGCCACCAGCGCCAACAGGCTGATCGGCGGCCTCTCGAGCGCCGTGTTCAGCATCATCGATGACGCGGTGCATCTTTCGGCTTTCACGCCAATCAGCCCCGCGGCCGATGCAGCCTTGCAGTCCTCGTTTCCCCGGCCACTGACCGCGCAAGCCTGGGCCGAGGCGACCCGTGGCGGCGAGATTTACCACATCCGCGACGTCGAAATCGAATGGGCGGCGCAGCCTGCAATGCGGGAACTAGCGCGGATGCGTGGCTACCGCAGCTTGCTCGTCGTGCCATTGTTACACAACAAAAAAGCAATCGGCACGATCAATGTCTCGCGCACCGAACCTGGCGAATTTGCTGCGCATCATGTGCGGTTGCTGCAAACCTTCGCCGACCAGGCGGTGATCGCAATTGAGAACGTGCGGCTGTTCGACGAGGTGCAGGAAGCGTTGAAGCACCAGACCGCAACCGCCGACGTGCTCAAGGTGATCAGCCGCTCGGTGTTCGATCTGCAGACGGTGCTCGATACGCTGGTCGAGTCCGCCTACAAACTCTGCGGCGCCAGCCTCGGCCTTCTCTATCTGCGGGGCGACGATGCCTTTGAATGCAAGGCCACCGCCGGCATGGGCGTCGCGCAGGCAAATCTGCTGTTCAAGGGACGCCCGATACGCGCGGGCCGTGGCACGGCCGCCGAACGCGTGATCCTGACGGGAGAAGTGCAGAGCGTCACGGACTTCTTCGAAGATCCAGAGTTCGATCCCAAGGTCAGGGAAGCCATTCGAAACGCCCCCGGGCAGGATTCGAGCCTGGGTCAGCTTCGGTCGACGCTGGCGGTCCCGATGACGCGCGACAACGCCGTCGTCGGTGTCATCGTGATCGCGCGTTCGCAGGTGGTCGGTCCATTCCCCCAGCGCCAAATCGAGCTCTTGCAGACCTTTGCCGATCAGGCCGTGATCGCGATCGAGAATGCGCGTCTGTTCGACGAGGTGCAGGCCCGCACCCGCGAACTCGCCGCCTCCCTCGACGAATTGCGCACCGCGCAGGATCGGCTGGTGCAGACCGAGAAACTCGCCTCGCTCGGCCAGCTCACCGCGGGTATCGCCCACGAGATCAAGAACCCGCTCAATTTCGTCAACAACTTTGCCGCGCTCTCCGCGGAATTGACCGATGAATTGAACGACGTGCTCAAGCCCGGCACGATCAGCGACAGAATTCGCGAAGAAGTCGATGAGCTAACCGGCCTGCTCAAGGACAATCTCGAAAAGGTGGTGCAGCACGGCAAGCGGGCCGACTCGATCGTCAAGAACATGCTGCTGCATTCGCGCGAAGGCTCGGGCGATCACCGGCCCGCGGATATCAATGCGCTGCTCGATGAAAGCCTCAACCTCGCCTACCATGGCGCGCGCGCCGAGAAGCCTCAGTTCAATGTGACGCTGCGACGAAATTTCGATCCCAATGCGGGCATGATCGAGATGTTTCCGCAGGAAATTACCCGCGTATTCCTTAATCTGATTGCGAACGGCTTTTACGCCGTCAACAAGCGCAAGACCGAGCATAACGAGGATTTCGATCCTGTGGTCAGCGCCACCACGACGGATCGCGGCAGCCACGTCGAAATCCGTATTCGCGACAACGGCACCGGCATTCCGGATGAGGTGAAGGAGAAGATGTTCAACCCGTTCTTCACGACCAAGCCGGCCGGCGAAGGCACCGGCCTCGGCCTGTCGATGAGCCACGACATCATCGTGAAACAACACGGTGGCACGATCGACGTCTCGACCGAGCCGGGACAGTTCACGGAATTCACCGTCGTGCTGCCGCGCAACAGCAATCTTTCAAGCAAGACCCGAGGTCAGACGTGAGCGTTTTGGTTTTAGTGGTTGACGACGAGCCCGACGTCGAGGCGCTGTTCCGCCAGCAATTCCGGCGGGATTTGCGCGCGCAACGCTTTGTCATGGACTTCGCGATGTCGGCGGCGGACGCGCTGGCGCGCGTCGCCGGCACCATCGAACAGTCTCTGATCCTGATCCTGTCCGACATCAACATGCCCGGGATGACCGGTCTTGAGATGCTGCCCAAGGTCAAGGAAATGCGGCCGGACGTTCCCGTGATCATGATCACCGCCTACGGCGATCCCGACACCAGGCGCAAGGCGATCGAAAGCGGTGCGACTGATTTGCTGACCAAGCCAATCGATTTCAACGTCCTCAGAGGCGAAATCGATACGCGGCTGGCGCAGGCGGTCTGAGCTGACGCCCTACTCCGTCAGCGGCACGGATTTCTTGGCCGGCCCCTCCAGCGGCCTTTCTTCCATTAGCCCGATGCACAGCGCGCCGGTGGCCAGCAGCACCGCTGCGGCGCCGAACACATAGCGGAACGCGATGATCATGTCGGAGGCGGAAATCGAACTCACCGGGCCGCGATGCTCACCGCCCAACGAAATATCGGCGCCGAGCGCCATCAGCAGGATCGCGCTGAAGGCCGCCACCGTGAACGATGCCATCAGCGAACGGAAGAAATTCATCGCCCCGGTGATGGTGCCGACCTGCGAACGCACCACCGAATTCTGCAGCGCCACCACGCTGATCGGAAACGTGGTACCGAGCCCGAGCGCAAACACGGCCAGCAGCACCAGCAGCGCCCACAGTGGCAGCGTCACGAAGGTGAATACACATCCAACCAGCGCCGCGCCCGTCAATCCGATGATCGCGACCCGCTTGTAGTGCGTGGCGCGCGCCATGGTCTGGCCTGCGATCGCGGCACCGCAGGTCGAAACGGCGGCCAGCGGAATCAGCGCAAGCCCCGCCTCGCTGGCGGTAAGGTGATAGACCACCTCGTAATACAGCGGCAGATGTACGGTCAGTCCGATCATCGCGCCCATCGCGCAACCGCCCGCGGCCATCGCGTAGGGCGCAACCGTTCCACCCAACAAGGACAGCGGCAGGAACGGCTCTTCAGCATTTCGGGCATGCCAGACAAACGCGAACGCCAGCGCGACCGACGATCCGACCATCGCCATGATGGTCGGCGACAGCCAGAGGAAGCGATTGCCGCCCCAGGTCAGCACCAGCATGAACACCACCGCGGACGCCATCAGCAGCACACCGCCGACCCAGTCGACCTTGCGCATGCGGTGGAACACCGGGATCTTGCCCATCTTGGGCAACAGTAGCGCCAGCGCGCCCAATCCCAGCGGCACATTGATCCAGAACACCATCGACCAGTGCAGATGTTCGGCGAACACACCGCCGAGCACCGGCCCGCCGATTCCGGCGGCGGTCCATACGCCGCTGAAATAGGCCTGGTATTGGCCGCGCTCACGCGGCGTCACGACGTCGGAAATCACGGTTTGCACAATCGGCATGATGCCGCCGCCGCCGAGCCCCTGCAGGCCGCGCGCCAGGATCAGCACCGGCATGTTCGGCGCGATCCCGCACAGCACCGATCCCGCGATGAACAGGCTCAGCGCGGCGATGATCATGGCGCGGCGGCCGTAAATATCGCTCAGCGTGCCGAACACGGGCGCTACCGCGGTCGACGCCAACAGATAGGCCGTGATCACCCATGACAGGCTGGAAACGTCATGGAACTGGCGCCCGATCGTGGGTAGCGCGGTCGCGACGATGGTCTGGTCCAATGCGGCCAGGAACATCGTCAGCATCAGGCTCATCAGGATGGTGCGGACCTCGCTCTGGGTCAGCGGCGCGCGCGGCGCAAGCGGCGGCGCCTCGCTGAGATCAAGGACCTCGGTCGTGATGTGGGAGAGCTCGCTGGCGAGTTCGCCGGACAATATCTGGTGGTCGGCAGGTTGACCGCTCTGCCGTTCGAACTTGTTCATCAGGCGTATGATTTGCTGCAGAGCGCTGAAAGCGCGAAGGAATCGTTCTATGGGGCGTTATGTACCCGGCGAAACCGTCCTGCGGCAGCGGGTTGGGCGCATGGGTGCCTCCCGCAAGGCACAATCGCAATCGCGTGATCTGATCAGCGTGGTTTTCAGGATTTTGGCCGCTTTTTTAACCGCGCCCGTTTCGGCAGCAGCGCCGGCCACTGCACGATGTGGTCCTCGAGATCGGCATCCGCGATCTCGTTTTCGGTGCCCTGCACCCGCCCGCGCACGGAAACCCCGGCTTCATGCACCGTATTGGGATCGCCTGAAATCAGGGGATGCCACCAATAGAGATCGCGCCCCTCCGCGACCAGCTTGTAGCCGCAGCTTGGCGGCAGCCAGTTCAGGGTCCGGACGTTTTCCGGGGTCAGCCGGACGCAGTCTGGAACCTTGTCGGAACGGTTTTTGTAATCCTTGCAGCCGCAGGTGCCGGCATCGAGCAATTTGCAGGAAACGTGGGTGAAATAGATCTTGCCGGTATCCTCGTCTTCCAGCTTCTCCAGGCAGCACCGCGCGCAGCCGTCGCACAGGCTCTCCCATTCGGCGTTAGACATCTCTTCCAACGTCTTGGTTTTCCAGAAAAATCCCTCTTGACCCGAGGGCGGCTTGGAAGCGGCGGTCATGCTCTCAACAGGTTCCGGGCGATGGCGGCTATCGCCCTTCTAGGGGCTGCTGTGGCAGCGCGGCAAGCGGCGCGGCCAGAGAGCCCACAACAGGCGCGCGCCACGTTAGCTTTGCCGATCAATATCACAGCAGCACCATTGGTTTATCGCCCCCGCTCGGCTACAAAACCAGCGAGTCCCCAACGGCGTCGATACGCCTTGTAAATACGCCTTGGGTTT